>Ga0316204_10007339_pt1 | contig 16217 bp, 17 predicted proteins | sample 6monrhotite_MG_2_FD_205661 | JGI IMG/M metagenome (GOLD analysis project Ga0316204, IMG submission 205661) | Microbial mat bacterial communities from mineral coupon in-situ incubated in ocean water Damariscotta River, Maine, United States -... | ecosystem: Environmental > Aquatic > Marine >... | reverse complement strand
CAAGCCAAAAGAAAGGGTTAGTATTGGCCGATAAAACAATATCTTTAATATCAAAGAGTATTTGGTTCTGTGTCGTTGCAAGGTCGGTGATATAAAATCTAACCCAAAGGTAAAAAATAAGAATAGGTAACTGAGAGAAATGGAAATCCAGCTAGTCCACTGATAAGGGTAATAACCTATCCAAAGTATCAAAGATTGTGCCGTAAGATAGAGTATAAATAGCTTACCTTCTTCCCATACTTGATAGGCGAGCGGAAACTCTTGGGTTTCGCCATTTTTATATCCAGCATCTTTTTCAAATTCGGCAGAGTATTTTTCTTTGATTGGGAATAACAATATTGATGCAAACACCAATGAACCGGAAATGATTAGATTGCTAAGGACGATTTTCGTTTGAGACTCAAATAAGAAATTACCAAGCTGAACAGAGATTTGATGCCAAGATTGAGGAAAAAAATAATCTAACAAGACATTCTTAATCGTTTCTTGATTTGAAAGCATTAAAGCGACAAATACTCCGAAAGCGAGCAGAGCACAGGAGCTATAAATAGCAAGCCAAATCGCGGAGCTGCGCTTAATCCCTGTGAGAGATAGCGGCGCACTGATACAGGCTAGTTTTAGTTGTTGAAATGTTTTCATATACCGAATGATAAACAAAGACAGCTGATAATCAAAGAAAGTATTGTATTACAGAGCTAACTGATACAATAGAGTAGAAATCGGTAACAATAAAATTGGGATGTTTGATTAAATGAATGAAATATCAGTTCGTTAAATCGCCTCCAAATGACTAATAAGGTAATCAACTTGATGAAAATATTCGCTATTTTAATACTTCTCCTTTCTATGTTAGCTAATGCTGAAACTACAGAAAAAGATTTTTTTGAAAATTTGAAACAATTGTGTGGTAAAACTTTAATCGGTAAAACGCTTTTCCCCGCCGACCCCGGACATGATTTTGCGGGTAAAAAACTGGTGATGCAAGTAACTAGTTGTACTAATAAAGAGATTAGAATTCCGTTTAAAGTAGGGGAAGACACCTCGCGAACATGGATTTTTACGATGCTTGATAGTGGATTATTGTTTAAGCATGATCATCGATACAAAGATGGCAAGCCACATAAATTGACTATGTATGGTGGAATGTCGGATGGTAAGGGTTCTCCTTTTAGTCAAAGTTTTCCGGCAGATGCTCAAACGCACAAACTAGTACCAGAGGGTAAAAGTAATGTGTGGAATGTAAGTTTTGATCTTAAGAAAATGCAGTTTATTTATTATCTTGAGCGGCACAATAAACCTCGTTACAAAGCTGTGTTTGAAAGCACCAAGTAGCTCTTTTGTATTCTTTTATAGATAAGAGTAGGATATGAGGTATGTATGCCAACATAACAGGTTTAGGGATTAATTAAATCATGTACCGGTTTATCGTTAGAACAATTATTTTCGTATTTATAATGAGTCTTAGTTTGTATATTGGTGCTCAATGGAAATTGAGTGAAGATCTTAAATATATAAAATCTCGGCTGTTACCATTGGCTCAGTTTGATTACGAAAATTCTTCGTTAACGATTGATGGTAAAGTGGTTGTTAGTGGTTTGAATTTATATTTTCCTGCGGAAGATCTTAACTTGTCGGTTAATCGAGTCAAATTTTCATCAGGCTCTATTTTTAATATGGCTTTTCTTAGAGACCTATTTGATGAAGGTTTTTCATCGGACGACTTTTACTTCAGTATTGATGGCGCGGTGATTCGATTAACCCCCTCTTTGGTTAAATTTATTTCAGCAGTTGAACAGCCTAGTATTCTCGATTCTCTAGAAGCATCAGCTTGTGGCAATGTGAAAAAAATTGGTTTTAAAGAGTATTTTAGTATGGGGTATGACTATGTCGTTTTTTCAACTGAAGGATATTTTCATCAAGATAGTTACAGTGGAAATTTATTGGGTCACGGATGGGTTGATATAGAAGAAACTTCGAAAATTGATTTTCAAATAGATATAGCTAATGTTTTTGATGAAAAAAATATATTAGCAAAAAACTTAGCGGCGGGAAGTGTTGAAAAGTTAAAGCTTAAAATTGAAGATAAAGGTTTTAACCGACGTAAAAATGAGTTTTGCGGCATAAAATCTAATCAGACTGCAGAAGAATTTATTGAGCAACATATTAAGGAGCTGTCTCAAAACCTTAGTTCCGTTGGTATTAAAATGACTCCTTCGGGCAAAAGAATATATAAAGCATTTATTCAACCCTCAAGCTTGGTTGAAATTTCTATCGAGCCCGAAACTAGTTTTTCATTTAATGATTTTGGTTATTATAATGAAAAAGAACTTAGGAGTTTGATGGGGTTGACCTTTTCTGTAAACGGTCAAACCACAGACCAAATTTTTAATCAATGGACACTCGATAAATTTAACCAAATTAAATTCAGAACGGGAAATGATAAAGTCGACACAAGTACGAATAAACGTTATGAATTAATTACGATTAAGAGAAACTTTGAACCTGAGGATATATCTCGGGCTGCTCAGTTTCTTGAGCAACAAGTTAAAGTCATTCGAGATGATGGAAAAGAGTATGTTGGAAAACTGAACCATATTAAAAATGGAAAACTATATATCTCTATGACAATTCAAGGTGGCGTGGTTCAGGCTTCGGTCGATACTAAGCGGGTCACTTCGTTTTATATTTATCGATAACTTAAAAGGGTTTTAGAACAACTAAAAGAATTACGGAAAACAAAATAAGAACCGGGTATTCATTAAACCAGCGATAAAAAACATGGGTTTTATTAGATGTTTTATTGATAAAACTCTTTAGATGATGGCCGCAGATAAAATGATAAACAATAAGGCTGGTGATTAACCCCAGTTTTATTTGGAACCAAAGCAGCGATAACAACCCCGGATTAATCACCAACATCCAAATTCCCAACCCTAGTGTTAAAATCATAAATGGTGTGACAAAGCGATACAGCTTTTTTGCCATAATCAAAAGGTGCTGATAAGTGTCGTCAGATTCAGTCATAGCGAGATTGACATAGATACGAGGCAAATAGAATAGCCCAGCAAACCAGCTTGTCATAAAAATAATATGGAATGCCTTTAGCCACAAATAAGTCATTTAAATCTCTCCAACGCAAGAAAATCCATTTTATACCAACTTGGGCTTTTTGACAGTAGAAATAAGGAGAGTTAAATTCGTTCGAAAGCATATTTATCATACTAAGAATCGTCAATATTGGAGATAACACCTTGATTCGATTAGTTTATTTTATTTTTGGTAGGCTTGTTATCTAATCAAAGTAGGATAAACATTCTGTTGAAAAGTATTGTGAATGCTGTAAGCTGTTGGTTTAAATGAAAAAAATTAAAAGAACGCTGGTTGTTGAAGGCAGGTTATGTATCTAAACTGCATCTAGTCAGCTATTAATTTTTCAAGGAACATTTTGTAATGCAAGATAAAATAGCCCTACTAATCGAATATCTGAATGAAGTTAAGACTCGCTGCACTAGTAATGCAGCGGCTAAAGCGTTAGGTATTACACCGAAAGAACTAAAAAAACTGCTGGGTGAGCGCCGAGCCGAAACTTCTTGGCTTGTTAACGAGGGGGCAGGAGAGCCAGTAGGATTCGCTGACAGTGAAAAACATTCGGAGCTCTATCGCACCAAGCGCATAATTAAATCAGCAGAAGTTTTGACACGGAACCTCGATCTATAAAGAGTTAAGCAACCGTTGAAATTTAGCGTGAAAATACACGAAAGATTAGCGTTGCGTTATATTATGTCTGGATTAACCGCTAAAAGGAGCTAATTATGAACGTGGATAAAGCGAAAAAGCGTATCGCAAAGCAAGTTAAAAAAGGCTTCAATGGTTATCCTCAGGTTTCGCTAGAGTATTTTGGTGAAACCTCTGGTTCTGCAACTGAAGTTGTTATTTCATTCATTTTGGAAGACGGCGCAGAACCACAAGAGCAAAAGTTTGTGAGTGAAACTGATGCTCGAGAAGACGAAACGATTCAATCGATTCTGGTAAAAATAATTGAACGAGCTAATGCTAATACAGTGACTCAAGTTGAAGGTGTTTCTATTCTCGACTGAGTATAAATTTAGAGTTTTGTTTAAACAGCAGATGGCTATCACTATATAGCCGATTTCCCACACTAAAAATTTTAACTAATCCGAGGAAAATAAAAATGAAATTTTTAATGCTAATAAGTGTTCTTTTTTCATCATTATCTTTTGCAGGAGAAGTTTATGATAAATTCCCTGCTCAAATTAATGCGAATGAAAAATACGTGTTTTATTCTCATGGATTTATTGTTGAAGGTACTAATCCTACGCCTAAAAATAAAAGGTGGGGTGTTTACGAGTTTCCTGCAATAAAACAGTCTTTATCTGACAGTGAATATAATTTGATTGCTTATCATCGACCTAAGGGAACCGATCCTTTTAAACACGCTGAAACCTTAGCAAAGGATGTTAGAGAGCTGTTAAAAAATGGCGTAGATGCAAAGCATATAACGATTATGGGATTCTCTCGAGGCGCTTTTATTACAGCCATTGCATCCCACTATTTGGAATCCACTCCGGTTAAAACTATTCTTCTTGCCGCATGCGGAGGTATCGTTTCGAATAAATATTCTGATATTAAAATGAATGGTGATCTTCTGTCAGTATACGAAGAATCTGACCGAGCAGGTACGTGTAAAAAGCTTAAAAATAGAAGTGTTAACCTTAAGTCATTTGAAGAGATTTCTATTTCTACCGGTAAAGAGCATGGCGCTTTTTTTAGACCAATGCCTGAGTGGGTTGTTCCGGTTAAGCGTTGGATAAAAGAAAATAGTCGCTAATTTTTTACTGGGTTCTAATAACAAATTCGCGCCGGGAAGGACGCTCCCGATATGTATTGACCTGTCAAATTTTTAGGAGCGAGCTTCCGTGCCGCGAAAAATATCTTAATATTAATCCCTGTTATTTCATTGAAACAGAGCCTTTAATGTCACTCATTTTTAGACCACCGCTGCCTTCCTCAATAATTGTAACGCCGTTTTGTAATCTTTTTAGATTGATACTTCCCGAACCATCATCAATCGTCACTAGCCCGGCGACATCAACAATATCCATCCCGCCAGATCCGTCTTCGATATTAAGTGTGCCGCCTACTTTTTCAATTTCTAAACTCCCCGAACCATCATCTATAATGATATTTCCAGTGACATTACTAATCGTCATGTTACCTGAACCATCATCAATTTCTAAGTTACCACCAATGTCACTAATATCAATGCTTCCTGAGCCGTCATCAATATTGACGTCCTTTTTGATATTGTGGATAGTCATTTCGCCTGAACCATCATGAACCTTTAAACTTAAATGACTGGGAACTTTAACGATTAGGTCGATTTTTGGACTATGAAACCCCTTTGAAAAATAATTGTTGGGGTTAGCATCGGCAATTAACATTGCGTGATCACCTTTCTGTTTTAAACTCAACTTAAACTCTTCATCAACGGCTTCGATTATGGCCTTAACTTCTATTTTATCGATAGAGTTATCACCAGTAATTTTTAAATAACCTGCTCCTGCGTCAATTTTTAGTTGGCTGATATTGGCGCTCGATAAGGTTAAATTTTTAGTTTCTTTATAATCTAATGAGCTGGCATTGACAGTTACGCAACCTGTAAGCGCTAAAGCAACTCCGACTGCGGTTAGGTTTTTCAAATTTGATATGGACATGTTTTCCCTCTTTTTAATTTATTATGATGAACGTTGGATAATGAAGTAATCGATAGCAATTGATGTGCCATTAGAATAAATCTCACATTATCAATAAGTTAGCTATTTTCTAATAAATTATTTTATTATTTTGACCAAAAAACTATGGTATTTTTAATAAAATGACTAAGAATTAGTAAAATAACTAAGGGTATATGATGTTAGACGAAATGATTGGGGAAAAGGTTTGATTTACGCCCAAATCTGGTGTGCGTGTTTTAGCTTAGACTGCCTTTTCTTGTTAGCCAAGCTCCCCCTACGTGTCGTTTTCAGAATAATAAATTATTCGCTCAATTTTATTATCTAGTGTTTTGAACTCTACTCCATCAATAACCGAAACCTCCAAGAAGTAATCTTTTCCGGGAGCTTTAATTTTAGCAATATCATCAAGTTTTAATGCTAGTTCTTCATCAGACAGTACTACTAAAACAGTGTCAGATTCCGCACAAAAATTGACATTCACTTAATAACTTAAACATTACCCATAAAATTAACAAAAGCCTTAGCAAATCGAGCAGGGGATTCTTTATCCATATTAAAATAAAGCGATGGTTCAATTAACTCCGCTTCCATCAATGCAAATTGATTATCGAGTCTGACAAAATCTAATCTGGCATACAAGGTTGTTTGAGGTAGTTTGCTTAGTGCTATTTTTGCAGTTGATAGTAGAGTGGGGTCTGGCTCAATTTTAATTAACTGACCACCGTGTTCTTCTTGCACTCTAAAATCATCGGTTTTTGGTGTTTTTAAAATAGCATGGCTATATTCGCCATTAAAATAAAATAGAGAAAACTCACCTTCATTAATAACAGAAGACATAAAAGGTTGAAACATAAATTCACGATTTTCAAAAAGTGATTCTAGTTTCTGATGATCAATTGATGAGTCGTCTTTTTTGAGTCGGAAGGTGTCATCGGCATTTGCGCTAACACAGGGTTTAATAATTAGTTCATCAACGCCAAAGGATTCAAACGCCGAATTTAATTTATTTTGGTCATAGTTTTTATCCCATAAACTGGGGACAATCATAACCCCTTGTTGCTGGAGTTCTGCAAGATAGTTTTTATTGATATTCCATTTAACAGTTTCAAGACTATTGGCTAAAACAGCGCTTGATTGCTCAACTTTCTCAAGCACTGATAAAAAGGCTTCGCTATCATCTTGATAATCCCAAGGTGAGCGAATAATCACGGCCTCATAATCATTCCAATTAACTTGGATATCGCGCCAAGAGACTTCTTCTGCGTGCCAACCTAACTGGGCAAGTGGTTCAATGGCTAACGAGTCGTAACACTCAAAGTCGTCTAGTTGATCCATGCTTAATAGGATACATTTTTTCATAAGCTTATCTTCCGTATTTAAATTAAATTGAGTTAAACTAAGTTAGCGTTTGATAATATTCTAAAGCTTGTTCGATTTGAAATTGATTAAAAACCTGAATATTATTTTTTCTTAGTCGTCTAGTGGTAATCCCTTCACCGGGGATTTTCTCGCCATCAAACTTTCCACTGTGAATTAAGTTGCTGCCACATGATGGGCTCGACTCGGTTAAAATGGCGAGCTTAATATTGTTTTGTTGGCAAAGCTCTAATGCCGCTTGAGCGCCGCGATTAAATTCTTGAGCCACATCGATATTTTCAATATTAACCACTTTAATATTGTCATTATTCACGCTGATTATTTCCGCAGGTTTTCGAGGTGTTGGAAGACCACCACTGACTTCTGGACATAAGGGGAGCAATAAAGAACCCTCTTGCCAGCTTTTAATAATGGCATTATCAAGTTGCATACTATCACCGTCATAACGTACTTTATCACCGAGTAAGCAAGCGCTAATTAAGATACGATGTTTGGACATAAATAATCCAGATAAATGAAACGAGAATCAATAAAGCGAAGCTATCTTATTGAAAATAAATTGTAAAGATAATTAAAGTCAGAATTAAAGTTATTCTTATCATGACAAACCTTTACTTCGGTAAGATCGTCCGTCGCGAAAAGAATTTGAAGTCCATTGTGATACCCAGGGATATACTTTTGCCGAGGATCTAAAAGTACTCTGTCATTGCGAGGAGGTACGACGTGGCAATCCCTAAAAAAACTTGCACATCATCGAAGAAAATATTCTAAGCTCTGGAAGATTGCCACGCTGCGCTCGCAATGACGGTGTATTGGATGAAATCGGTATTTGTTATTATATACCCGCTCTACTTGAAGATGCACCCATAGGGCGAGCCTATAAGGCACCATCTTCTTTGTTACTAAATCTTAAGCTAGAATGACTAGCCTAAAGGTTTAGTGCCTAAAATATGATGCCTTATAGACTCGCTGAATCATGCATCTTCAAGTAGAACGGGTATATAGGGTATAATCACGCGCTAGTTAGGTGTCTAATGAACTAAATATTGCCAGAAAACAAAATACAAGAGAATAGTAATGAGTGTAGAGCAAACATTGATAGCAAGAAGCAATGGCAAATGTGAACTATGTGCATCTTCTCAAGGTTTATCGGTATATGAAGTTCCTCCAACCGATGGAGCGAATTCCGATAAAGCAATTTTAGTTTGTGAAATCTGTAAGCCGCAAATCGAAGGCCAAGCGGAATTGGATACGGGACATCATTGGCGGTGTTTAAATGATAGTATGTGGAGCCAAGTCCCGGTGGTTCAAATTATGGCATGGAGAATGTTGAACCGTTTAAGTGCCGAAGGTTGGGCGCGAGATATGTTGGATATGCTTTATCTCGATGATGACTTAATGCAATGGGCGAAAGCTGACGGTGGCTCAGATACTTCTGAAGAGCCAACTCTGGATAGTAATGGAGCTACTTTAAACTCGGGCGACAATGTCACCCTTATTAAAGATCTGGTGGTGAAAGGTGCTAATTTTACTGCCAAGCGCGGAACTATTGTGCGGAATATTTCACTAACATCTAACCCAGAGCATATTGAAGGTCGAGTCAATGGGACTCGAATTGTATTGTTAAGCTGCTATTTAAAAAAATCTAATTAGCTTTTGGTTAAAATTTATTAATGAACGAAATGGAGATAAAAATGAAAGATACAATAAACAAAGTGATGAGATTTACCGCTAGTCTTGCGGCGGGCTTTATCTTATTAAGCCAAACGGCGATTGCTCAACAATCTCTTGAAGAGTTGGCTAATGGTGAGCATCGAAGCGAGTCTAATAAAGCAAGAAATGAATACAGACATCCGGTTGAAACCCTTAACTTTTTTGGTATCAAACCTGATATGACCGTTGTAGAAATATCGCCAGGTGGTGGGTGGTATACAGAAATCTTAGCGCCCTACTTAAAAGATAAAGGTCACTATATTGCTGCAGGTTTTGATCCTGAATCAAAAGTAAAATACTACAAAGTTAATGCCAAAAAGTTTACAGACAAGTTAGCATCTAAGCCAGAAATTTATGGAAAAACTAAGGTAACTATTTTTGAAGCCCCTAGCAAATTAGATTTCGCTGAGGAGAATTCGGCAGATATGGTGTTGTCTTTTAGGAATGTACACAGTTGGACGCGAAATAAGCAAGCAGAGACTGCTCTTAATGCGATTTATAAAGTTGTTAAACCTAACGGCATTTTTGGCTTGGTTCAACATAGAGCGGGAGTTCATAACCCAAAAGACGTTAGCGGAAAACTTGGTTATTTGAAGCAAGATGAAGTGATTCGACTCGCGGAAAAAGCTGGTTTTAGGTTAGTTGAGCAAAGTGAAATCAATGCCAATCCAAAAGATACTAAAGATTATAAAGATGGCGTTTGGACGTTACCTCCGAGTTACCGATTAAAAGATAAAGATCGTAAAAAATACAAGGCGATTGGCGAGTCAGATCGAATGACACTTAAGTTTGTAAAACCTGCAGCAAAATAAACTATTAAAAACAGGGATGTTTTTTTGTAATAAGTTTGATTGACTCAATAAAGAAATAATAAATCACCTATGAAATCCGTATTTAATAAGCTACAAGTAAAACTAACCAAACTTGATCAAAATAAACTATTTCAAGGCTGTGTTATCTTTGTGATCATATTGTCTGCGTTAGCTATTGGTATGAAAACCCATAATATCCCGCCAGAGTATTTATCTATTTTGGTTGCTGCGGATGTTGCTGTTACGGTTTTCTTTGCTTTAGAAATAACGATTCGATATTTAGCCACCAACAATTTTAAAACCTTCTTCTCTAGAGGTTGGAATATTTTTGACACGGCCATCGTAATCGGAAGTTTGATTCCTGCGGGTGGTAGTGGCGTTCTGTTAGCTAGATTATTAAGAGTATTTAGAGTATTGCGTTTGGTTTCTATGGTGCCAGAGCTTCGTTTATTGGTTAATGCGCTATTAAAAGCGATACCACGAATGGGCTATATTGCACTGTTAATGTTTGTCATTTTTTATATTTATGGAGCCGTAGGAAGTATTTTATTTGAGGCGATTAATCCTGTTTTATGGGGAGATGTTTCGATCTCAATGCTAACTCTTTTTCGGATTGCGACTTTTGAAGATTGGACGGATGTGATGTATGAAACCATGGAGTTTTATCCGATTAGTTGGCTTTATTATTTAACCTTTATCTTTTTAACCGCCTTTGTGTTTCTTAATATGATGGTGGGAACAGTGTTAGATATTATGAATAAAGAGCATGAAAACTTTCGTGCAGAGAGTCACGGAGAAACGGCTGAGGGTGGAGAGCCTGCTAGCAGAGCACAGGTTGATCAGTTGCATCAAGAGTTAGCGGAGATTAAACAGTTACTAAAGGCTAATAAAAACTGAGTAGAAAATTAGAATCGAGCGTTACGGAATAACGCTCGATTCTTGAGTTTTAAATTGAAATATATCAATTAAGATATGAAATTAATTAAAAAGTATATCTAAGTCCCATCACAAAATTTCTTCCTACTCTCGGTGCTAAGTCTTTAATAAATGAACCGTGATCTCTAGCGTCTTCATCCAGTAAGTTTTTTCCTTTCAGGAATAGAAATAATTCATCTGATTCAAAAACCATTCGATAGGCAAATTCAAGATCGACTTGATCAAAACCGGCTGTTGCTAATTCATTTTCGCCAATTCTATTTTGTGCTTGATAGCGAACCCAAGTTAAGTCGCTAGAAAAATCTAAATAATCATAGTTAATCGAAAGACCTGCTTTTGACGCAGGGATTCTAGGTAAATTGCCGCCATCTCTTAAATCAGCTCTTACCAAATCACCGAACAAACCCATTCTAATTTCATGACCATCAAATTGAGCTATTGGAAATTCCATTTGCAATTCTAAACCTTTGTATTCAGCATCTTGTTGTTTGTAACACATCAATAATAATTCATGAGCGACTGCTTCTTCTATGGATTCAGGCGTTAAGCAAGGATCGCTATGAAGAACATTTTCAGAAAAAATAAAATCATTAAAACGGTTCATAAATAAATTGAACTCACCAGTGACCTTGTCAAACTCAAATCGATAAGAAAAATCGATATTATTAGAGGTTTCTTTTTGTAGGTTCGAGTTACCAATTTCAAAAGATTGCGTGGCTAAATGAGGGCCAAAAGAATAATATTCTTCAACGCTTGGAAAGCGAGTAGCGTGAGAAATATTGACGGCTAGTTTATTATGCTCAGCGAGAGAATAAACGATACCAGAAGAGAAACTGAATCCGTTTTCTGATTGATCAGAAAATTCTTCTACCTTGATTGATTGTGATTCAAATCGGGCACCTAATTCCCATTTTAAATCGCCGTATTCTTTTTCTTCTAACCAAAAAATAGCACTGTTTTTTGTCTCGGATGGTGGAACAATTGCTTCTTCGCCAATTGCCGAAAAATCTCTAGTGCTGAATTGAACGCCTATAACACCATGCCAATCATTCCACGCATCATGCTTTATATAGCTTCTAATCTCAGCGGCTTTATTGGTGAATTTTGTGCCTAATTCATCACCTTCAATTTCTTGATGTTGATAGTCTGTATAGGCTATTCCAGCAAAAAAACTATCAATACCTTTAAACGGCTGTTCAATCTTTGTCTGTATATCGTAACGATTTTGTGACATATCAATACTGACACCATCTTCTTCATGAGCATGTTCTTCTTCATGAGCATCTAAAATGAGAGGTTCTTCTTCGTGGTGCTCAGCATGGCCTGGAACACCATAATTTTTATCAATGTGGCTGACAGAAAATCCCCAATAGCCATTTTCAGTTAAAAAAGTTGTTCCTAAACTTGCGCCTTTGGTTTCACTAGCACTATTTTCTAAAACACCAACCACTTCTTCTTCATGCTCTTCTTCGTGAGCTATTTCTTCTGCTTCCTCAAGTGCATGCAAGGCTTCGGATTCGGCAGAACCCGGAATAGTTAAATCATCTGTGGTTGTAGAATATCCATCGATATGCCAATTCCAATTGTCTGTTCCTCCATCTAGAGCGATGACAGCTGATTGCTCACCCGTCGCTGAATTAGCCGCGCGAATTTCAATTCCTCCAGTTACTCCATCAATTAGATCTGAGTTTATTTTTCTGTCAGTGGTATTAACGATGCCGCCAATTGCTCCACTTCCATACAGAAGCGTTGCTGGGCCTTTAACGACTTCAATTTGCTCGATTAATAAAGGTTCTATACCAACATCATGATCAGCGCTGGTGGTTGATGCATCTTGCACGCTCATTTGATTATTGGTGATTTTAACTCTCGCACCGCTCAACCCCCTGATTACTGGGCGAGAAACCGCTGGACCAAATGAGGATACACTTAACCCCGGTTCTAATTGCAATATTTCACCTAACGTACCGGCTCGCTTAGTAATTAACTCTTCACCTGACAATAGAATAATAGGAGTTGCCATATCAAGAGCTGTATGCTCAAGTGGATTAGCATTAATGACAATTTTATGACCTGCTTCGGTTTCTAACGAAATAATCAAAGGGCTTTCGCTATCGCTAGTGGTGTCTTCTTTTATTTCAATCTGATGATGAAAATGTGCTTGGTTTCCTGCTTTAACATCCAATGTGTGAACGCCGGCAGGGGCGTCAAGAATTGCATGACCTTGACTATCGGAATAGGTACTAATTGAAGAGTTTTTAACGACGATAAGTGCGTTGGGAATGGCGCGACCATCTTTATCTTCAAGTTTTATATGAACAACTTTGGCATTAGCGGATGTATGTAAAAGTGCTGCTATTACAGCGGTAAATAGTATTTGTTTTTTCACGTTAGCTCTCTTATAGGGTAAATTTTTGCTAGTTCTTCTTTTTTTCAAAAGAAAAATAGCAAATTCAAATTAAGTCATAAATGAGTTAATTCATAAATGAGTTAAGTCATAAATAAATTAACTAAAATTAACGGATATAAAATTTAGAAATATTAAGAGATTCTAATGGGAGGGGCTCTGGCATTAATTGTAATACGATAAGCAAAGGTATCAACAGTTTTGAAATTGAACAGTGAATGGTTTTTTGAGCTTAGGATAACGAAGGAATCGGTATCGTGGGCAACCATATCATCGTTATTAGATATTTGAGCAAGACAAAAATGGTTTTCTGTTTGTTGTATATGTTCTTCACTATATTCATGATGCAACACTAAGCCTTGGGATATAACCCAACCGAGTAACAGAATAAAGAGTGAGAATTTTGATTGTTTTGCAAACATCTTGCTATTCTCTCATAGAGATAAAACAAGGCGCAAGATAGATAGAGACGATTATTTTGATAAGATTGTAAGTGATTGTTAAACACTATGGTTTTTAATGCATCTTGTAAGGGTTGTTCGAGATAGATAGAGTAAAGTAAATAGGAAGGATTTTAATAGCTAAAGGCTTATATATTAAAGCTATAACGGGTCAAAGGGCAAAAAATAGAAAAGGACTCACAAGGCCGGTTAAAACAAGTAAATTCTGTTGTCCGTAGAACTGCTTGGCCGCCCGTCCAGCAAATTAATGGCTAATATTTTAATCAGCAGTTACAGAAATGGTTTTATTTATGAATTATCTTGAGAGACCTACCTGTGTTGGTGTAGCATACTATTTAATTAGGAGGCGTCTGTTTTTTTCTTAAAAATGAACAAGGATGCCTACATTTCCTTAGCCAACTTATTATGTTCCTGAGCTTAAAGCCTCCGTTTCTGTGAAAAGCGCATAAATTATGAGATAAAGCAGTAGACTTGTAATATCAAAAACAAGCTTTTACAAGTTCGTTGGCAAGGGTTAAACATTTATTTGAGCCGTATCAAAAATTAGTTAGCTAGAATGATAATTGTATAAATGGAATATAAATATAATCAGGGATAGAATATGAGTAAAAAAGAAACAAAAAATACGGTTAAACCTCATACAGAAGCAAAACTCAAATTTTACGTACACTATTTAGAGCGATATTTACCCGTTTTGTTTAAAAGCCCCTTTATTAATAAAATCAATATTTATGATATGTTTTGCGGGCAAGCTATTTATGATGATGGTAAAGAGAGTGGGGCTGTTCGAGCATTTAATAAAATTAAAGATGTTCAGAGGTTTAATCCAAGTAACAATACTGAGATTACTTTAACTTTGAATGATTTGAGCAAAAAACGGATAAATGAAACTAAAGAATGGATTGAATTACAGGAAAAAACGTTTGTAACTTGTACACATAATGAAGATGCTACGGGTCTAATTCGAAAATTAATAGAAGGAATAAATAACAAACAAAATTTAGATACGAGAAACTTAGTTTTTATAGACCCGTATGGCTATAAAGAAATTGATAAGTCTTTAATTGAAGGATTGTTAGAAAATGGTAGAACAGAAGTTATAGTTTTCTTACCCATTAATCAAATGAGGCGTTTTAAAGATAAAACTCAGGGTGAAAATATTGAAAAAGACTTTTTACCACTTAAAAAATTTGTAGAGCAATTTAATATTAATGTAGATAATATTAATAGTGACATTGATTTGATAAGAGAAATTGAGCAATCGCTTACTTTTGAAGATGATAATTTTGCTACCTCATATCATATTAAGAATCAACGAGGGAATCACTACGCATTATTTTTTATGACCAACCACATTTATGGTTTAGAAAAAATAATTGAGGTAAAATGGGCTTTAGATTTCCAACAGGGCTCGGGATTTGATAACACCGTTCAGATTGATCTATTTTTAGAAAAGCAAAAAACTGAAGAATTAGAAGAAAAATTGCTCATGTACTTGAAATACAATAGAAGTAATAATGATATTTATAAATGGACTCTTCAGCAAGGGTTTATGCCTAAACATACCAATGAAATTTTGAATAGACTTAAAAAGCACAATAAAATAGACGTTGAATATCTATTAGATGCAAAAAGTGGTTTCCATTTAAACTATAAAAATTATAAAAACGAACTAATTAAAACGAAGATACAGCTAATATTATGACAACTAAAAGCCAAATAGAATGGACAGAACAGACTTGGAACCCAACCACAGGTTGCACTAAGGTCTCGGCTGGATGTAAACATTGTTATGCTGAAGTGATGGCGAAACGATTAAAAGCTATGGGAGCTAATGGGTATCAAAATGGTTTCAATTTAAGCTTGTTACCTGAACGGTTAACCCAACCTCTTAAACGCAAAAAACCAACTACTTATTTTGTTAATTCAATGAGTGATTTATTTCACGAAGATGTGCCTTTTGAATTTATTGATAAAGTATTTGATGTCATTAAAGAAACTCCTCAACATCGTTATCAGATATTAACTAAAAGAGAAAACCAGCTTTTAGCATATTTTGACGGCAAAGTTGTACCTGATAATGTTTGGCTTGGAGTAAGTGTGGAAAATATTAAAGATGGTCTACCTCGTATAGATGTATTAAGAAAAATATCAGCAAAAATAAGATTCCTGTCTATTGAACCTTTACTAGAAGATTTAAAGGTAGTTGATTTTACTGATATTCATTGGGTGATTGTCGGTGGTGAAAGTGGACCAAAAGCACGGGCAATGAAGGAAAAGTGGGTTTTAAATATTCAATCTCAATGTGATGCGCAGAACGTAGCTTTCTTTTTTAAACAATGGGGGACTTGGGGAGCTGATGGCGTAAAGCGTAATAAGCATAAGAATGGAAAATTACTTAATGACGGTATCCATCATAATTATCCTCAAGTTGTAAATTTTTAATCATTTTAATCAATATTTTTTTAACACTTATTCGCTTTTTATGAGTGTACTTTGATAGATAAATAGATTTCTTGTTTTTTCACAATTACCAAGCAAGAAAAAATACAAAAGGGCTCACAAAACCAGCAAGGACAAGCAACCCTCTTTTGCCTAAAACGCCATTCCGCCCTTTGATCATAAAAAGAGCTGAGAGTGACAAAAAGATTAGCATCGCGGCAAACAAGTCTGAAAAATAAGTCCAACCTTGTTTTACTTCGTTTAAATGTAGTTGATTGAAACGTTTCAGAATAGGGCGTGAGCGGATGCTTTC
>Ga0316204_10007336_pt1 | contig 16223 bp, 14 predicted proteins | sample 6monrhotite_MG_2_FD_205661 | JGI IMG/M metagenome (GOLD analysis project Ga0316204, IMG submission 205661) | Microbial mat bacterial communities from mineral coupon in-situ incubated in ocean water Damariscotta River, Maine, United States -... | ecosystem: Environmental > Aquatic > Marine >... | reverse complement strand
CTTGCTGTTTCCATTAATATCACCTGTTAAGTTCTCCGAGCCAAAGCTCGAATATAACAAAATAGGTGGGTCAATTTTACTTGCTAAAACCCACTAAAGTGGATCAGTTTTGCATGCTAATTAACATCAATAAATAAAAAGTCTCTTAGTTTTTAAATTTTACGTAAATAAAAATAATTCAATAAAAAACTTGATACTGTACGATTGTACAGTATACTTGTTTCATCAAAGCAAAGAAGAGCTACTTGATGGCTAATCTAACTAATAAAAGTGTGGGATCGTAATGAACGAAAATAAAGAAAAAGCGTTAAGCGCAGCATTAAGTCAAATTGAACGTCAATTTGGTAAAGGTTCAATTATGAAGTTGGGCGACAATACTACTATGGACGTTGAAACTATTTCGACTGGATCATTAGGGTTAGATATCGCGCTTGGTGCTGGCGGTTTACCTCTAGGTCGTGTAGTTGAAATTTATGGTCCAGAATCAAGCGGTAAAACCACACTTACTTTAGAAGTTATTGCCCAAGCACAACGCGATGGTAAGGTTTGTGCTTTTGTTGATGCCGAGCACGCACTTGATCCTATTTATGCTGGAAAGTTAGGTGTAGATATTAATGAACTTTTAGTATCTCAACCTGATACAGGTGAGCAAGCTTTAGAAATTTGTGACATGCTAACGCGCTCTGGTGCAGTTGATGTTATTGTAGTTGATTCGGTTGCGGCATTAACACCAAAGGCTGAAATTGAAGGTGACATGGGCGATTCTCACATGGGTTTACAAGCACGTATGCTTTCACAAGCTATGCGCAAATTAACCGGTAATTTGAAAAAATCAAATACTATGTTGATTTTTATTAACCAAATTCGTATGAAAATTGGTGTTATGTTTGGTAATCCAGAAACCACTACTGGTGGTAATGCCTTGAAATTTTACGCCTCAGTTCGTTTAGATATTCGTCGTATTGGTGCAGTTAAAAGTGGCGATGAGATTGTTGGTAACGAAACACGTGTTAAAGTCGTTAAAAATAAAATTGCACCACCTTTTAAACAAACTGAATTCCAAATTTTATATGGCGAAGGAATTAACAGTTATGGCGAGCTAATTGACCTAGGTGTGCAACATAAAATGGTCGAAAAGGCGGGAGCTTGGTATAGCTGCAATGGCGAACGAATTGGTCAAGGTAAAGCTAATGCAACTCAATATTTAAAAGATCATGCTGAAATGGCGAACGATTTAGATACAAAACTGCGAGATTTATTTTTAAATAAAGATAAGAAGCAAAGTGAAGAAAAAGAAGAAGCGGTTACTGAATAACTTTATTTATTGTAAAAACTTTACTTAGTAATTATAGAAACCACTGCTAGCCAGTGGTTTTTTATTTTGAATTTTAAACTACACCTATCAGACACAAAAAACATATAGACGTCTATACGTTTAGATGTTGACATATCTAGAAATCTAAGTAACATCACAATAATCCATATAGTCACTTAAGATAACCACTAAAATAGGCTATATATTTTTATACGTTTTTAAACTTAGGTGTTTGTTTTATGCCCATTAAAATTCCAGATCAATTGCCTGCACTTGATATTCTAGGTGATGAAAATATTTTTGTAATGTCTGAATTTCGGGCAGTAAATCAAGATATTCGGCCAATGAAAGTGGCTATTTTAAATTTAATGCCTAATAAAATTGAAACCGAAGTACAAATATTACGGATGCTTTCAAATACACCACTGCAAGTAAATATTGAACTAATTCGTATTCATAATGAAGCCTCAAAAAGTACCCCAAAAGAGCATTTGGATTCATTTTATCGATTATTTGATGAAGTAAAAGATGAGCAATATGATGGTTTAATTATCACTGGCGCACCATTAGCTTTATTAGATTATAGCGAAGTTAGCTTTTGGCCTAAAATTTGTGAAGTGTTTGATTGGGCAGAAAAAAATGTAACATCAACGATGTTTTCTTGCTGGGCAGCACATGCCGCTTTGTATTATCACTATGGTATTAATCGTCATTTACGTTCGAAAAAATTATCGGGTGTGTTTCAGCATTCACCAACCGATGCTAAAGAACAGTTAACTCGTGGATTTGATGAACATTTTAACGTGCCACATTCTCGTTATGGTTATATTGAAAAAAGTGATTATTTAAGTATTCCTGGTGTGAAAATTCTTGCTGAGTCAGAGCAAGCAGGCGTTTATTTAGCGGCAAGTGCTAATAAACAACAGGTGTATTTAACCGGCCATCCAGAATACGACACTAATACTTTGCACGATGAGTATTTGCGTGATTTAAGTACCTTGGCAAGTGAAGCAAAAATTCCCGATAATTATTACCCAAATAATAATGTAAATGCACACCCGCAAAATTCATGGCGTAGTCACGGTAGTTTGTTATTTACTAACTGGCTTAACTATTATGTATATCAAATAACCCCTTATCAGCTAGATGCCGATAATATTAAAGCAATTAATCCGGAGTAGTTTGTGAATAATTCATCTTCTTTTTCACTTTTTAAACAGCAATTATCACAACGTATTTTGATTCTTGACGGTGCTATGGGCACGATGATTCAAGCGTATAAATATGAAGAAAACGATTATCGTGGCGAACGTTTTATCGACTGGCAATGTGATGTAAAAGGCAATAACGATTTATTAGTGCTAACTCAACCTGAGGCGATTAAAGATATTCATCGGCAATATCTTGAAGCGGGCGCTGATATTCTAGAAACTAACACCTTTAATTCAACAACCATTGCCATGGCCGACTATGAAATGGAGTCGCTAAGCGCTGAAATTAACCTAGTCGCGGCGCAATTAGCGCGTGAAGTAGCCGATGAATATACCAAACAAAATCCTGATAAACCGCGTTTTGTTGCAGGTGTTTTAGGGCCAACGAATCGTACTTGTTCAATTTCTCCTGATGTAAATGATCCTGCCTTTCGTAATGTAAGCTTTGATGAACTAAAAGACGCGTATATTGAATCGACAACTGCCTTGATTAAAGGTGGTTCAGATTTGATCATGATCGAAACCATATTCGACACATTAAATGCAAAAGCGGCTATTTTCGCGGTTGAAACCGTTTTTGAACAATTGCAAATACGTTTACCTGTAATGATTTCAGGCACTATTACCGATGCTTCTGGACGTACTTTGTCAGGGCAAACAACCGAAGCTTTTTATAATTCATTACGCCATGCAAAGCCCATTTCATTTGGTCTTAACTGTGCATTAGGACCTGTTGAATTGCGTCAGTATGTTGAAGAACTTAGCCGTATTTCAGACGTAGCTGTTTCAGCGCACCCCAATGCAGGTTTACCGAATGCTTTTGGTGAGTACGATTTCACTGTTGAAGATATGAATGATCATATTGGAGAATGGGCGCAATCAGGCTTTCTTAATATCATTGGCGGTTGTTGTGGCACCACGCCTGCGCATATTAAAGGTATGGCTGATACGGTGGCTAAACTAGCTGAGGCGGGTGTAAAACCGCGTAAAATTGAAGCGCGAGAAGTTGCATGTCGATTATCAGGGTTAGAAGCGTTGACCATTAAAGACGATTCGCTTTTTGTCAATGTGGGTGAACGTACTAATGTTACAGGTTCTGCCGTTTTTAAGCGTTTGATCATGGCTGAAGATTATGATCAAGCCATTGCTGTAGCGCTACAGCAAGTTGAAAATGGCGCGCAAATTATTGATATCAACATGGATGAAGGCATGTTGGATTCAAAAACAGCGATGGTGCGTTTTTTAAATCTTATTGCCGGTGAACCAGACATTGCGAAAGTTCCGATCATGATTGATTCGTCGAAATGGGATATTTTAGAAGCAGGGCTAAAATGCATTCAAGGCAAGGGTATTGTTAATTCTATTAGTTTGAAAGAGGGCGAAGAAAACTTTCGCCGCCAAGCAGAACTGCTTCGTCGTTATGGTGCTGCGGTGATCGTAATGGCGTTTGATGAAGACGGTCAAGCCGACACGCGCACTCGAAAATATGAAATATGTAAACGTGCTTATGGCATTTTAGTGGATGAAATTGGTTTTCCTGCCGAAGATATTATTTTTGATCCTAATATATTTGCCGTAGCCACAGGCATCGAAGAGCATAATAATTATGCCGTTGATTTTATTGAAGCGGTTGCCGATATTAAACAAAACCTACCGTATGCGATGATTTCTGGTGGTGTATCTAATGTGTCGTTTTCGTTCCGTGGAAATAATCCTGTGCGTGAAGCTATTCATGCAGTGTTTTTATATCACGCCATTAAAAATGGCATGGACATGGGCATTGTTAACGCAGGACAATTAGCCATTTATTCAGATATTCCTGATAATTTACGCTTAGCGGTTGAAGATGTTATTCAAAATAGTGACGACGGGGCAACTGAACGATTATTAGATGTGGCTGAGTTGTATCGCGGACAAGCAGGCAGTCAAAACAATAAAGCCGATTTAGCATGGCGCGAGTTACCTATAAACGAACGTTTAGCGCATTCGTTAGTTAAAGGTATTAACGAATTTATTATTGAAGATACTGAAGAGGCGCGATTAGCCGCTGTAAAACCACTAGATGTTATAGAAGGGCCGTTAATGGACGGCATGAACATTGTGGGGGATTTATTTGGCGCAGGCGAAATGTTTTTACCACAAGTGGTTAAATCTGCACGGGTAATGAAGCAAGCCGTAGCACATTTAAATCCGTTCATTGAAGCGGGAAAAACCAAAGCGAGTAGCAATGGTAAAGTGTTATTAGCAACCGTTAAAGGTGACGTACATGACATTGGAAAAAACATTGTCGGCGTAGTTTTACAATGTAATAACTACGATATTATTGATTTAGGTGTGATGGTATCGTGCGAAAAAATATTGCAAGTAGCGCGCGAAGAACAAGTCGATATTATTGGTTTATCGGGGCTTATCACGCCATCTCTTGACGAAATGGTGCATGTTGCCCGAGAAATGAAGCGACAAAATTTTGAATTACCCTTATTGATTGGCGGTGCAACTACGTCTAAAGCACATACTGCGGTAAAAATTGAGCCACAATATGATCATCCTGTCGTTTATGTATCAAACGCCTCGCGCGCAGTTTCTGTGGTGAGTAATCTATTGTCAGATGAGCTTCGTCCTGCCTTTATGGCACGTCAAGATGATGAATATCAACGCGTACGCGATCGTCATTATAAAAAAGGGCCACGTTCGACCTTAGTTTCATTAGATGCTGCTCGTGAAAATGCTACGCCAATTAGTTTTGAACACTACACGCCTGTTACACCGAAAAAGCTAGGGGTAACAGCTATTGATGAACTTGATTTGAATGTGGTGCGAAATTACATCGATTGGACGCCATTTTTCACAACTTGGCAATTATCGGGTAAATATCCATTGATTTTAAAACACGAAGTGGTTGGCGTTGAAGCCACGAAACTTTTTAATGACGCTAATGCTATGCTTGATGATGTAATTAATAATCATAAAATTAAAGCGAAAGCCGTCTTTGGATTGTTTCCAGCGTATCGTCAGCAAGATGATTTAGTGTTATTTGCTGATGAAAACAGAGATGAAGCGATCATGACACTTCATCAACTACGTCAGCAAGGCAAAAAACCTGATGGTCAGTTTAACCGCTGTTTATCTGATTATGTAGCGGATAAAGAATCTGGTGTTAATGATTATGTTGGCGCGTTTGCTGTGTCTTCAGGATTCGGTGTTGATGAGTTAGTTAAAGTATATGACGACGATAATGACGCTTATAATAGTATTTTGTTAAAAGCGGTTGCTGACCGTTTAGCCGAGGCCAGTGCTGAATATTTACATGAGCAAATTCGTAAAGAACATTGGGGTTATGCAGCCGATGAAAATTTAGCGAATGATGATTTGATTCGTGAAAAATATCAAGGAATTAGACCTGCGCCAGGTTATCCTGCTTGTCCTGAACATACCGAAAAAGGTTTGTTATGGAAACTACTAAAAGTGGAAAACATTGGTATGGAACTTACTTCAAGTTACGCCATGTGGCCAGGTGCCGCGGTAAGTGGTTGGTATTTCGCACATCCCGATTGTAAATACTTTGCCGTAGCTAAAGTTGCTAAAGATCAAGTTGAAGATTATGCTAAACGTACGGGGATGACATTAGAGCAAGCTGAACGTTGGTTATCGGCAAACTTAGATTACGAGCCTGAGTGATGCTTAATTAAATGACTATAGATAAACGTTAAGTGTATATTTGTAATATTCATCTTAATTTTTAGGAAATGTTTATGGCTGATAAGTTACAAGCCCATGGTTTTCATCATAGCCATATCATCAATAATATTTTGTATATTGAAGCGACAGGTCCGTGGAATATAGAATATTTTAAGGTGTTACATAATGACTTAGCTCTACTGCTTAAGGATGAAAAAGTCAGTAGTTTTGGGGTGTTATTATCTTTAAAAGGAGAAGCTATTGGGGTTAGCGAAGCTTTTCAAATGCATGTTGATTTTTTAAAAAAAGGTACAGGTCTTCAGGCTATAGCGGTTAATATGGCTGAATGTGAAACTAAAGCTGTTACTATTGATATGTGCCAAAAGGCATATATCAACGCAGGCATAAAACACGATTTTTTTGATAATTTAAATGAAGCGAAAATGTGGCTGCTGGAGCATTTTGACTAAGCGATAGAATTACACCGCTAAATAACCAACATTTTTTAAATCATTTTCATTAAACACATTCACAACATCGCCAATAACAATCAAGGTTGGCGGCTTGATATTATGCAGAGTAACTAACTCATTTAACTCCGCCAATTCTCCTTTATATACTTGCTGATCTTTCTGTGTTCCTTTATGGATAAGCGCTGCTGGCGTGTGTGCACTTCTACCAGTTGCAATTATTTCTTTAATAATCATTGGTAAATTTTTAACGCCCATGTAGAAAACTACCGTTTGTTTAGGATCGGCTAAAATATGCCATGGTAAATCGGTATTGGGTTCTAAATTTTCTCCATTTAGCGAAGAACTTTTTTGAACGTGTCCGGTAATAAAAGTACAGCTTTGCGAAACATTACGGTGAGTAAGTGGGATACCAACATAGCTAGTACACGCTGATGCCGCGGTCATACCCGGTACGATATGACACGCAATTTTGTGTGCAAGTAAAAACTGAGCCTCTTCACCGCCACGACCAAAAACGAAAGGGTCGCCGCCCTTTAAACGAACGACTTTTTTATTTAAATGCGCATGATCAACAAGTAATTGATTAATAGCGTCTTGTGGAACACGATGATCAGCTTGTTTTTTACCCACATAAATTTTTTCGCAATTATCAGGCAATAGTGCCATTATTTCATCGCTGACTAAACGATCATAAATAACGACTTCCGCTTGTTTAATAATTCGAAACGCTTGTATGGTGAGTAAATCTGGATCGCCGGGGCCTGCGCCAACAAGGGCTACTTCACCGTGTTTAAATTGCTGTTTGTGGCTTGGATTAAAATTAAACATTCAAGTCTCTTTTTATTTAATAGTATCTTTATTTCTTCTATCTGTGTTTTTGCTAGATTGCTTCATTAAACGGCACATTAGTTGGGCTAATGTGTTCAATGGGATAGCAACCTAACACTTTAATAAAATTTGTTATTTCAGTAAGTTCGGAAATGGCACTTTGCAAGGCTGAAGTTTTTAAATTAGCTTCAACGTCTAAATAAAACATTTCTTCCCAAGGGCGACCTTGAATAGGGCGCGATTCTAATTTGCACATATTAATGCCTTTGTTTTTTAGTATAACTAAACAATCGACTAAGGCACCTGCAGTTTGGCCTGTGGCTAAAATTATGGTTGTTTTTGCTGGAATTTGCTCTGCCACATCAACTGGTTTTCTAGCGACTAAAATAAAGCGGCTGTGGTTTTCATCTTGATTCGCAATGGATTTTTCTAGCGCTTGTAATTTATATAAATAGCCACCTTCTTCACTACCAATAACACCTACGGTATCATCTTGCAATTCATAAACTTGGGCCATAGCATCGGCGGTACTATCGCAATATTCAATGCGAATGTTTTGCTGCTTGTCTAAAAAGTTACTGCATTGTGCAAACGGTTGACCGTGAGCATAGATAGTTTTTATTTTACTTAAATTAGTATTTACTGCGGTTAACAAGCAGTGTTCTATTGGTTGCGTAATTTCGCCCACAATAGATAAATTAGTACGTTGTAATAAGTCGTACACATCGTTAATACTGCCTGAACTAGTGTTTTCGATAGGTAGCATGCCGTAATCTACGTGCCCTGACTCGACTAACTCCATTATTTCAGCAAAGCTTTGACAACCTGATTCAACAATCTTCTCTGCACGTCGAGAAAAATAACGATGGCTGGCTAAATAACTGTATGAGCCCCTATCGCCTAAAAATGCGACACTAACAGTTGGCATTTGTAAATTAGGATTCGTTTGCGTTTGTAAATACGCTTGTTGATTAAGTACTGAATCTTCAATAATGGTTTGAAAAATACAAGTCACATAATGAGCATCAAGTCCAAGTTCCTTTCCTTGTTTTATTAAACGAATTAATAATTCTTGTTCACGTTGTTGATCGCGCACAGGACGAATTTGATGAGCTTTACTTTTAGCCACGTTGAGCGTTAATGCACGACGTTTAGCAAATAATTCTAAAAGTTGTTGATCTGTGTTAGTAATTTGTTCACGTATTTTATTTAAATCTAATTCTGTATTAACCATATTATTACTCACGTGCTTTTCCTCAAAAAAAAACCTCCGCTTGGGAGGTTTTGGTAATCGTCTTTTGTTTATTTTCTTTTAAACAGCATTCGCGACCCGCAACCTTAATAAGGCGAGATAAAAAAGAAACAAAAGAGGACTAAATTGAACATAATTTTCATTCTTCTACTTTAGCGGTCTTTACGGCTATTAGTCAATAACTTCCTTATGCCATTTATGAAGAAAAATAACACAAGGAATATTACTAATATTTTAGGAACGAAATTATAGACACAAAATCATTATGGACAAAGAACAACCTAACGAAATAAACCATGAAAGTGAACGCAAAGCGCCAATATTCGCGAGGTAAAGAAAGTTATAGATTACTCGTGCTGCCAAATATATAGCAGCTAATTGTTGAATGTTTTCACCGATATGTTGAGTAGTTATTGCAAGTAAAATGGCAGCCGCAAAAATCATAAAAGACTCAAATGCATTTTGATGAGCCGCTAAAGCGCGTGCACCAAATCCGGTTAATTTAGCTTGCTGAGAGCGTGGATGCTTATTATCGTAACCACCTAGTTTGTGCATTGCATAAGCAACGGGGCCTTTAGCTAAATAAGGAAGTAGGGCAGCGATAATGAGTGAATAAATTAAAAATGTCATTTTGTGCTCTTTATTTTTTATGTTGGTTAGTTTAGATCCTGACCTTCGCCAGGATGACGGTAAATTTCATTTCAGATTGACGGTAATTTTTATTTCAATATTAAAGTCGTCATACTGAATTTTTTTCAGTATCTCGACTTTCATAATCCTGTTAATAACTCAATAAAGTTAACTTGTATTCAGTTTTTCTCGGTAAAAATGGGCTTGGTTTACCTTGTTCCCAATCGCTATGGCCGATTTTATAATAAGGGCTCCACGGATGACCTGATTGTGAAGTAGGCATATTAAATATACCCGTTTCTTCATGCCCCGGAGAAACCACCATACGTTCAGAAGCTCCAAATGATTTACCTTGTACGCGAGGCATATAGCTATCGCCCGATAGTTGGCTGGCTGGCATATCTAACCATTTACCAATAAAGGGTACCGCTTTGCTTAAAGGGTGAGCAATAGTTGTGGTGTTTGTTTGCCCCCATGTTGCTTGTGCTAAAGGCTGGTTTTTCGTCATGTCGGAAACTGTTTTTGTTAACGCGTTATTGAATAAATCTTGCCAAATAGTTTTGTTGGTTTGTTTATTATTAATACCAGAATTTAGGATAATAAAATTATCAGGCTGTTGATTTATAAGCTGCCACAATGGTGTTTCTAATTGAGTATTAATGTTAGACGAATTGAACATAGGGTCGAATTCAGTTAAACGTTTATTTAACTGCTTAAAAACGCTATTTCGTACGTTTATTCTAAAATTACGGACTAACCGATAAGTTACTGAATCAATACTGGCACTAAACGGTTTGTTACTTTTGCTACGGTCTGTATTTTCTTTCTCTATAAGTTGTTTTACCGAAATAAAGCTTGGGTTTTTAGTGGTATTAGCAAAGTCTAAAACGTGCTCGTTTAAAAACTTAAGCCACCGTTGTAGAAATATAGCGCGATCATCAAGGGCGATGTTCAGTAAATCTTTTTCAGTAAAGCCTTTTTCATTAAGCCCTTTTTCATTTAAACTTTTGTTATCTGTTGAATGTTTAGCAAATAAATCATCACGAATTTGTCCTGCACGCGCGCCTAAGGCATAGCCACCGTTGCCTATTTTTGCCAACATTTCACCACCGACAACCCGAGCGTTTGCAGTCCATAATCGGTTTGTTTTTGGGTTTTTAATGCGCGGATATTCTTCGGCGTTTAAATATCCTAACCAGCCATTGTTTCCATTTGCCCAACTGCTAGGTAATTCGCCAACGTTACCTTTTTTACGTGGAATAGGCCCCATAATTGTCCAACCTATATTGCCTTCGCTATCGGCAACCATCATATTTTGTGCGGGAATACCTGATTTTGCCGCAATAGCGAAAGCGTCATCAATATTTTGTGCTTGTTCTAATTCAGTATGCGCTAAATTAACGGCTTGAATATCATGGGCAACCCAACGATAAACTAAAGGTTGTCCAGCTTTGTTTTTGCCAATAATGGGTCCCCAAATAGTTTCTTTTACATCTATTTCTACCGAATTTTCGCCTTTAACAGCAATCATTTGTTTTACATAGCTAAAGCTTTTATAGCCCGAAGGGGTTAAATATTGCTGTCCATTATCATTTAATTCTAACGTGATAATGTCACTCCAATCACCATAACTATTAGTAAAACCCCAAGCAATATGACCATTACTGCCAACCACTATGATGGGGGTACCCGGTAAAGTCGCACCAGTAACTTTAACTTCTTGGTTTAAAACGTTTTGATATTCGAAAGAGGCTCTAAACCATGTGTTCGGTACACGAATACCTAAATGCATGTCGTTAGCAATAATGGCACTGCCGGTTTTACTTATGTTGCCAGAAACTGCCCAGTTATTTGAACCCGGAAAATTATCGCTTTGATAATCAGTTTTACTTATTACTGATTTATTGACCTTTTGGTTCTGTGTTGTTTTTATTGTTGACCAATTTTTAGGCATGGCAGAAGGTTGATATTTGCTACCATCAATAGCTGCATCCCAAAGGCTGCCTTTAGGATTTAAAAAGGCATAAACTTCGTCATTAAGAGCAGAATGAAGAATATCTAATGTTCGTTCACGACGACCATCATGATATTGCAAATCTATATACATACTGAAAACCGTTAAAATAGTGTCTTCTTCTTGCCATTCAACAGGCTCTTGGCGTAATAATAAATATTCAAAAGGCATTGCTTTTAGACGTTTTAAGCCTTGATTCACCCCTAATGTATAAGCTTTTAATAGTGCTTTTTGAGTTTTAGGCAGATGCTTTACAATATCCCTTGCCCGATCCCTAAAACGATGAATTCTAATTTTTTTGTCATAATCTAATGCTAATTTTCCAAAAAGACTAGATAATTCGCCAGCAGAATTTCGTCTTAATAAATCCATTTGAAAAAATCGCTCTTGTGCATGAACGAAGCCGGTCGCAAGAGCAACATCTTCTCTTGATTTAGCTTTAATGGTAACAATGCCTTGCTTATCGCGCTCTACAACTGTGGTATTTGATAATCCCCACAAAGTTTCTTTACCATTAAGCTTAGGTAATGAACTATCTATTTGACTATAAATCCAAGTGGCAGCAGTAGCTATTATTAGCGTTAAAATTAACAATAACGTAATTATTATTTTTTTAATTATATTCATTTTTATTGATAACCTTGCTGTAAAAAATTCTAGCTTAAACGCTTATTTGTTAGAATGCTAAGTGGTATAATGCAGCATACTTTACCTGAAAACTTAACTATTGTGTGGAAATGCCGATATAAATTAAATATTAAAGGCATAGATTGAAAAATCAGTTTTTAACACTATATAGACCTTGTTTGCTCATTATAAAAAAGAATCAAAAAGAAAAATATGCCAGATAAAAGCCCCCGTTACATCAAAATAGACGATTGGTATTTTGAAATTAAAACAGTTAGAGCATTAAAAGTGGATAAATATGGCGAACCATATAAAGCAATTGCCAACTGTAATATTAATGGTAATAGTATGTACGTAGATGGTTTGTTAACCAAAAAAGAAGATGGCTTTACTAAACAAGATTTTATGACTTTTTATAAATTTAGCCAACGCTTAGAATTGGACTCTTTTTCATATCATAGGTACCACAATGGAGAATCAGTGGTAAAAGATGTTAAAATCCATAACCCACATAGTGATAACAGCAGTAAAGAAATAGATACTTCTGAGGTCGCAGATAACTTTAATTATGAAACGTCGATCAGATTAGTTAAATAAGTATTAAGATTAGCCGAAATGAATTAAAAGAGTAAAATCAAGATGGCATCTCTTCAAGAGCAATTATTAAAAGCAGGTTTAACAACCAAGCAAAAAGCACGTCAAGCAAACTCCGCACAACGTAAACAAAACAAACAAAAGCGTAGTGGTGTCCAGCATGATGCAACTTTACAAGAACAAGTAAAACAAGATTTAGCGAAAAAACAAGCCGAAAAAGCGGCAAAAGATGCAGCCCTTAATGCAGAGAAAAAGCAACAACTTGCAGCCAAGGAGCAATCTTTACGTATCCATCAAATTCTAGAACATCATCAATTGAAAAATGTTTTCGGAGAAGCTGAATATAACTACACCTTTAATAGTAAAATTAAAAAACTATCAGTTGATGATATAACCCATAAAGCACTAATAGATGGTCGTTTAGCATTATGTGGATGGAATGACGTAACTTACATAGTTACCAGTGAAACTGCGGCTAAACTTGCAGAGTTAGATGCCAGTGTGATTTTGGTCCAAAATGATAAAGTAACCAGTGATGAAGTTGAAGCAGACGATCCGTATGCCGATTATCAAATTCCAGATGATTTAATGTGGTAAATATTGTTATTAATATTAACTAATTATTCTAGAAATAAATAATAAGAAGAACAGAGCCAAATAAATAAAAAGTACTGTTGGACGTAAAGCGTTTTTAATATACTCAATAACTAATTTAACGGCGCCCGGTCTAGTTTTTTCCCAATTAATGTAAAAATTGAAAGCTGTTAATTTATCGTTTTTATTAATGGCTTGTTCAATTTCCAATATCCTATTGGCAGTTCTCGCTTGAAACGTTTTCCAAATACCTTCCTGAAACCATAAAATACTAACGAACCCAACAGTTAACAAAAAATTGGTTGTAGTTATGACTCCGAAAAAACTTATTACAACAGCTAAAAGTTTTATTAATAAAGCGTAATGTTCATATTTTTCATGATCATGATGCAGAATTTTCCATTCCTGATTTAGTGGTATATTGTCATCCATATTATATATTTTCATCACTTTGTTCTAATAGTAACTTCTCTCTTTCCGCTTTCGAAACATATTTAGGTTTATTACTGGTATGTAATTTTGAATTCATTTTTTTTTGTTTTTTCTTTAATGTTGCGTTTATTTTTTTCTTTCTGTTCATGTATACGGCTATTTATTGGGTTTTAAAAAAGAATAATACCATTTTTTGAAGTTTTTTATGACAAAATAGGTCTTATGTGGACTTATGTGCACTTGTACTAGCTAAATATAAAGGAATGTTATGCCTAATTCGTTACGTAATTTATCAGCAAATCAGTGGTTTACTACTTTAAGTGTGGTGAGTTTAACTTTTGTTCTTTTGCTTAGTTTTTTTTGGTTTGATGCCTTATTTGCTTTAATTATATTATTGCCCTTAATTGCCTTAGGCTACTACGACATGCACTACAGCGAACATACATTATTGCGCCTGTATCCTGTTATTGGTCATTTACGGTATATATTTGAAGCAATACGTCCTGAAATACAACAATATTTTGTTGAATCAAATATCAATGGTCGTCCAATTAATCGAGAATTTAGAGATTTGGTGTATCAACGGGCGAAAGGTGTACGCGATACTCGACCATTTGGTACGCAGTTTGATGTTTATCGCAATGGTTACGAATGGGTAAACCATTCGCTGGCCCCTAAAGAAGTAATAGAACACGATCCGCGTATTAAATTTGGTGGCAAAGACTGTTTAAAACCCTATTTAGCCTCACCATTAAATATTTCAGCGATGAGTTTTGGTGCGCTCAGTAAAAATGCGATTTTAGCATTAAATAAAGGCGCTAAGTTAGGTAACTTTGCACACAATACCGGTGAAGGTGGTTTAAGCCCTTACCATATAGAAAATGGTGGCGATTTAATTTGGCAAATAGGTACAGGCTATTTTGGCTGTCGTGATCACGACGGTAATTTTAGTGCTGAGCTTTTTAGTGATAAAGCGAATAGCGACCAAGTTAAAATGGTCGAAATTAAACTATCACAAGGCGCAAAACCTGGTCATGGTGGTATTTTACCCGCGATAAAATTAACCCAAGAAATTGCCGATATTCGTCATGTACCTATGGGACACGATGTAATTTCACCGCCTGCTCATACTGCTTTTTCAACGCCGTTAGGGTTGCTTGAATTTGTTAAACAGTTGCGCGATCTTTCTGGTGGGAAACCAGTTGGTTTTAAGTTGTGTATTGGCCGAAAAGATGAATTTTTAGCAATTTGTAAAGCGATGGTAAGTAGTAAAATTTATCCAGACTTTATTACTATCGACGGTGGTGAAGGTGGAACAGGTGCTGCGCCAATAGAATTAACAAACTCAGTAGGCACACCATTACGTGATGCTTTAGTTTTTGTAAATAATGCTTTGATTGGTTTTGGTGTGCGCAAAGAAATTAAATTAATTGTATCAGGCAAAACATTCTCTGCGTTCCATATTTTTAGATTAATGGCACTTGGCGCTGATACTGTAAATGCTGCTCGTGCGATGATGTTAGCTCTTGGTTGTATTCAATCTCGCCATTGTAATACTGATAAATGTCCTACGGGTATTGCCACACAAGATGCTCGCCGTTATAACGCGCTTGATGTTGATAAAAAAGGTCAGCGGGTATTCCAATTTCATCAGGCAATGATTAAAAACTTAATGGAGTTTTTAGCTGCGGCAGGTTTGCAACATTTGCCTGAAATAAAACCTAAGCATGTTAATCAACGTATAAACCTCAGTGAAACGCACCACTTTGGAGAACTGTATGAAGGTATAGCCGAAAATTGTTTATTAAGTGAAGATACTATTCCTGAAAATTGGCAGGCAAGTTGGCAACAAGCAAATGAAAATAGTTGGGATCTTTAAGCTGTTTTATTGATAAAATAGCTTTTTATTTAAGTCGTAATGTCCATTTTAATAAATGGGTCTAATAAATGAGTATTGTATGAAAATCGTAATGTTTCTTATCCGTTGGCCTATTGGGCAGTTAATTTTGTTGTTAAATGTAATTTTTTCACCAAAAGGCATTAAACGAAACGCTGAAGAACAACAAAAAATTGATGAAAGCACTAAAGACTTAACGCTTTATCAATTACCCGCTTGCCCATTCTGTGTAAAAGTTCGCCGTTCAATTAAGCGAAATAGTTTAAACATAGAACTGCGTAGTATTAATAAAAATGAAGCGTATCGTGAAGAGTTAATTAGTCAAGGTGGCAAGCGTACTGTGCCATGCTTACGTATTGAAAAAGATGACAAAGTACAATGGATGTATGAATCTAACGAAATTATTAACTATTTGCAGAAAATAGCTTAACGTTCATTTTGTTGGCTCAGATCCTGACCTTCGTCAGGATGACGATTAAGATGAGTTCGTCAAGATGACGATTAAGGTGACTATGCTAACTTTACTGTAGGTATTGTCATACTGAACTTGATTCCAATGCTGTTCGTTTAAGCGTTTTCTTTACGCTTTTGCGATCGTTTCACTGGAAATTTTCCTATCCTCATTTTTACCGCCCTAGGATAATTAGGGCGTTTTGATTTCGGAAGGATAAAATCTTT
>Ga0316204_10007335_pt1 | contig 16226 bp, 20 predicted proteins | sample 6monrhotite_MG_2_FD_205661 | JGI IMG/M metagenome (GOLD analysis project Ga0316204, IMG submission 205661) | Microbial mat bacterial communities from mineral coupon in-situ incubated in ocean water Damariscotta River, Maine, United States -... | ecosystem: Environmental > Aquatic > Marine >... | reverse complement strand
AGCCGTCCGAATTAACGTCGTAAGATTTGCCGAATTAAACATCATATGATTTGACGGTTTTATGATGTTTTTGCCAAATTATTATCGTACGTTTTATTCACTTTACCAAATTAAAATCTAACGTTTTACCAAACTGCATCATAAAATTTACCATCATAAGATCCAATAAAATCAATGGGGTCAGTGAAAATCAATGGGGTCAGTGTAGTTGAATTTCAACCATTGAGTGAGTATACTCTGCAAAAGGTAAAAAGGAGTCATCAATGGCAAGATTACCAAGATTAAATATGCCGGGCGTGCCTCAACATGTTATTCAAAGAGGAAATAACCGCAAAGCGTGTTTTTTCGAAGAGCAAGATTACAAGGTTTATCTGGATAAACTAAAAGAGTATAGTCAAAAGTTAGAAGTAGAAGTGCATAGCTTTGTCCTGATGACCAATCATGTACATTTACTAATGACACCGAAAGAAGGAAATGGTGTAAGCCGTTTATTGCAGTCGCTCGGTCGATATTATGTTCGCTATATCAATAAAAAGTAGCTCGAACTGGTACACTTTGGGAAGGTCGCTATAAATCGACAATTATTGACAGTGAAAAATACTTACTAACGATCAGTCGATATATCGAATTAAACCCTGTTCGTGCAAATATGGTAGAGCAACCAGCAGAATATCCTTGGTCGAGTTTTAGAAAAAATGCATTGGGAACACCGATAGAACTAGTGACGCCACATGATGTATATGAGCGATTAGCAAAAACAGACAAAACACGTCAAAAGCGTTATTTAGCGTTATTTGAAAAGGAGCTTAATGAATATACACTAGAAGAAATCAGAAGTTCGGTTAACAAGGCATGGGTATTGGGTAGTAAAAAGTTTAAACAGCAAGTGGAAAAAGAAACAGGAAGAAGAGTGGGATTAATCCAAAGAGGCGGTGATCGAAAGTCCGAAAAGTTCAAACTATTAAATCAAAGACATCCCCATTGATTGCTAGGGTTAATTGAGATCTCTCTGACAATAAAGATTATTAGTCATCAATAAAATGACCTTATCTGTTGCGCGATAGTGTTGATCAACAAGAGCAGATAAACGCATGATGTGTTGGATGATAAAGTTGGAAAACGCGTCAGAAAATGATGATAGAATTCACGCTGGAATCTTTAGAAAAAGGACTGCTGTTGCCTCATTTGAAAATCAAAACAGCTGTTATTGGTTGAAGTAAATAACCTAGAAAATGTAGGCAGGAGATGTCGTAAATAACGGCTAGGTGAGTTAAATGACTCTAAGAGAACCGACGCTCTCACTTTTAAAAAACTTCGGTAGTCGCTGAGCTTAAAGATTAATCGATTAAGCCACCGCCATGCGTTATGCGGAAATTGTCGGTCGGATGTCGTAGCTCAAATAAATGCCAGCCAAGGCCGGAAAAAAGAAAAATCTAAAGACTAGGCAAAGCGGCTAAAAGAAAAGCTTACTCATAAACGTCCCTTCGGTGACCAACACGCAATACCAGAACGACCAGCTTGTCGTCTTCAATAATACAAATTAAGCGGTAATCTCGAACTCGGTAACGCCACAAACCAGCAAGGTTACGAGAAAGCGGCTTACCAAAACGGCGGGGATCTTCGTCAGTGCCAATACGCTCACGAAGGTATTTCAAAATATCTCTTTGTGCCTGTTTGTCGAGCTTGCGAAGCTCTTTAGCTGCAGCATCATCAAACTCAATGTTCCAGGTCAAGTTCTTGCTCCATCTCGTCCAGAGTCCAGCGTTTGCCTGGGTTCTCAAGGCGGTCAATGGCCAGGTATTTATCTTCCATCTCGTCCAGATGCTCTAAAATAGCTTCCTTCGCGTAGAAAGTTTTAGTACGACCTGTCTTAGCAGCCAAAGACGAAAGACGGTTCTCGACCTCTTCAGGTAATCGAATAGCTAGCATAATTAGCACCTCATGTTATACGTATAATACATGTATATCATAGCAGCTAAAGTTCCCATTGGGAACCTGATAGGCGAGATGCAAGATAAAAACTCGCATCTAGGCCAAAAAAGGGTAAAATCCTACCTCAGTAAGAAATGTTCTTTAAAAAGCGAGGCGGCATCAGGGGTTGCGTTCATCAAATACGATGATCGCGTCGGGGTCACTTGTTGTTCCAGACACAAATTCGACTCGAGGTATTCTAAATTCGGTAGATAACGAAGCTTCTGGTGTATTTGGTTTTTCTAATAGGCAAGCAACTGAGCATTTAAGCAAGCTTCAAGCTGAATTAAGGGGGCAGGGCATTGATGCTCACTTTGTAAGCAGGCATGGCGATCATATAGGTAACGATGCTTTACTGGAACGAGCACTTACAGGAAAAAGACCCGACACAGGGACTATCGATCCTATTTATAACTCAACGAAATTTAATAGCAATGCTAACGTTTTAGGGTCACGTCTTTCTTTGCTCTATTAATGCTACTGCTGTGGAGTTGATTATCTGAACTGTTTACGATATCAATGATTGCAAGGCGGATGATATCAATGATATCATTAGTGCGTTCAGTGAGTAAATGCGGGGTTGGAAATGAGTAATTTAATCGTTCGTAATATAGATAACGATATTGTGAAAGAACTAAAATCTAGAGCGGGTGCAGCAGGGGTTAGTGCTGAAGCTTTTCATAGAAAGTTATTAGAATCGGCCTTGTTAAAGCCTAAGAAAAAATCCTTAGTCGATGTTTTAAAATCTATACCATCAGTGGGTGAAGATTCTGACTTTGAAAGATTGCCTAGTGATGAGGCTGATAATGTATTTAATTGATACAAACGTGATCAGCGAAATGAGGAAAAGAAGTAAAGCAGACTCTGGAGTTAAACGGTTCTTTAAAAAAGCAGATAAGGAAAACCTAAAATTATATTTAAGTGTAATTACCATCGGAGAGTTAAGGCGCGGTGTTGAAAGCATTAAATATCGAAATGATTTAAAGCAAGCTTCAATATTGGAAAAATGGCTTGATATCCTTGTATCTGATTATTCAGATCTTATTTTGGATTTTACTGAGGTTGAAGCTCAGGTATGGGGAGCATTAAGAGTGCCACATCATGAGCATTCGATTGATAAACAAATTGCTGCTATCGCTTTAGTTAATGGTTTAACTGTCGTAACAAGAAACACAAATGATTTTGCCGGAACGGGGGTTAATTTATTAAATCCATTTGAACCCAATAATCCAATTTGAAAACTCAATTTATAAAGAAAAATTTAGTGGTAAATTTATTTTTTTAGAAATATTATTGTATGCTTGTGCAGAGTATAGGTTAATCTAACGCTAAAATATTGGGATTAAAATTTATACCCTTTATCAATAGGACTGAAAGAATCTAAAATCTAAGACGACAAAAATATATCATCAATATAAACAGTTGTTTCTTCTTCGACCTTAATCATAAATAGGCTGATTAAATGAATTTTTTTCATATTCATTTTTCTATCTTGTGGACTATTCTTGATCTCTTTGATTGATAACTGTAGATCATTCCATCCAGGAAAGAGTATCAATTTTTTATTAAATCGATCGCTATATTGATAATGGCGAAACATATGGTCGATATCATATATTCTTAAATTTATATTAATAGCATCATTACTTGGGTTATTAATACTTAGATTTAAGTAATCATAACCATCCCAGTTAGTTGCCATACGTTTTAGTTCAATACTTGGATATTTAGCAGAGTAAAAGGTCGCTTGTAATGATCTTTTATCTCTACGAACGATTTGATTTGAGATAGATATATCAGCACGATTGTATTCCCAGCGGTCAACTTCTAAGGGAGCTTCAAAATTAGCTAGGATAGGAAAGTTTGTATTAATACTCCATACATGAACGGAGGTAAAAAGAAATTCTCTAAATCCAATCAATGAGAGTAATAAGAATCCAACAACGAATCCAAGTCGCTTAATCAATATTTTTTTCTTGGTTTCTCTAGGAGGTACTTCGGAAGAGAAGGTTAGAGCCCATCGAGAGAATAAAAAACCAGCATATCCACCAATTACATCATTAACAACGTCAGAATATTGAAAACTACGACCAACTAATAATTGTAAAAACTCTGTAGCAAATCCAATGATGATACAAAATGGTGCGATGGCGAGAACAAGAATATACCAAGGTTGATTTTTAACAAATTCTAACTTTAATAAAACAAAAATAATCGCTGCAAAAAGAACGAAATGACCGCCTTCCCATAACGAACGGTATAAAACTGAATCATAATTTGTAGACCCACTTGAAAATAAGAAATAGGTGAGTATGGCAATAAATATTATCCCTAATTTCATTTTGTTTCCTTGTGATTTCTAAATATCACATCATGCATTCGCCAAACCCAAACGCCGATATAGCCAGGGATCGCGTAGGCTACACTTGCAATCACGCAAACAACTAAAAAATAAAATAACCATTGATTTTCCCAGTGGCTAGTAAAAGCTATTAACCCCATCGAAATTACAGATGAAATGGTTCCAATAAAAAGTTTCCTTATTTGCTCTTTGGGATTCATGGCCATGGTATGAAGTCGAGTCATTATTTTACTTTTGAGATCCTTCATCTAGTTCCGTTCCAAATGATGTTCAACAGCAATCGGTTGAACACTAACGGATTTAAACATCGCAAAAACTTTTTGATTATGAGCTAAATTTAATTCTCGAAACGATTTTTTGGTAATAAATGCGATGAAACAAGATTCCTCAAAATTGAGTTTAAGCAAATATTGATGATTAGAAATTTCTTCAAAAGCAATCAGTTCTGCGGCGATACAATTTAAAATACTGCTGTTTTTTATCGGAGAGAGTGATATTGATATATCTTGCGCATTAATTTCCAAATTAACTAAACTATTTTCCGATAGTTTTTTATGCCCAGCCCATAAAACATTGTCTTTGGTTTCTATTTTATTTATGGATGATTCTGTTTCGAAATCGATTACCCTGGCCTGAATGCAATTGATAGCATCAGGCATTTGAGCAAACGGAGAACTGATATCATTGGCAACTAGCTCATATTTTCCTGACTGAATAATTTTTCCATCATCAAAAGTTAAAATATAATCGGTTAAAAACGCATGTTCGATTCGGCTATGAGATGAAAAAATAATCGGTAAACGAAATTTAGAAGAAATTTGTTTTAACAGCTGCATAACTTTTGGTTTGTGATCTTCTCCAATAGCGGATAACGGCTCATCCAAAAGCAATAAATTACTTGCTGCTAAAATAGCTCTAGCCAAAGCGACTCTTTGGGTTTGTCCACCGGATAACTCACTTGGATGTCGAGTGATCAAATCATCAATATCTAATTGCTGAATAACATAATTGATGATTGAATCATCAGGTTTGCTTGCTCTTTTATTCCAACCGAAAAGTATATTTTCTTGGACAGTTAAATGTGGAAAAAGATCGATGGTTTGCGGTAAGTAGCCAATGCCACGGCTCTGAGTGATAAGTTCTAATTTTGAGTTAGATTGTTGCCATGTTTTCTTATTAAAGCTGATTTGTGATTTGAGGCGATGCTCTTTATCTAACCCTAAGATCTGTCGAATTAAACGAGACTTGCCGCATCCAGATGAGCCAAAAAGTCCGATGATCTGATTGGTGGGTAATGATTGATTCACATCCAACCGAAAACCACCAAACTGACAAAGCGTGTTGATATTTAACATCAGCTAAACCCAATCCGATTATGTTTAAATCGATATAGGATTGTTAAAAGGGCTAACGAAAATGCGATCAGGATAATCGATAATTGATGGGCTTCATTAAACTGCAAGGTTTCTACATGGTCATAGATGGCAATGGATAACACTCTGGTTTCATTTTCTATATTGCCGCCAATCATTAATACCACACCAAATTCTCCCAAAGTGTGAGCAAAGCCCAAACTAAAAGCACTAATTAACCCAGTTTTGCTCAGTGGAAAAATTATTTGCTTGAGTTGTTGAATTTTAGTAGCCCCGAGTGAGCGAGATACTTCTAATGTCGCTTGAGGAATGGCGGCAAATGTGGCTTGCAGCGGTTGAACTACAAAAGGGAGTGAATAGAATAAAGAGCCAATAACCAAACCAGAAAAACTAAACGCAAGACTCGAACCGGTTAGTTTTAGCCAGGTGGCGCCTAACCAACTGTCAGGTGAAAAAGCTATCAGCAGATAAAAGCCCAAAACAGTTGGGGGTAATACTAAGGGTAAGGCAACAATTGCATCGACTATGGGGCGGGTTTTGTTTTTTAGCTTATTAACTGAAGGTCTAGCTAGCCACCATGCGAGCGGTAATCCAATAACCATTAGAATTAAGCTAGTGGTTAATGCTAGCTTTAAGGTAACGATAATAGCAGAGTAGTCAGACATAGAGCCAATATTCTATTCTGATTTTAATTGAATTAATAGTAAGGATTATCACCTTGTTCATGCTCGGTAATGTCCTTCACACCTTTAACCTCTGGAACCTTTTCCATTAAGGTTTTTTCAATGCCATCACTTAAAGTCGTATCGACCATTCCACAACCTTGACAACCACCGCCAAACTGAAGAACCACGATGCCATCTTGGGTAAACTCTGCCAAACTGACTTGACCACCATGATTAGCGAGTTGAGGGTTAATTTCAGATTCTAATAAATAGCGAATACGATCAACTGCTGGTGCATCATCATCGACTTTTCGCGCTTTTGCATTGGGTGCGCGTAAAGTGAGTTGACCACCCATGTCATCTTTTTGGTAATCAATTTTTGCTTCTTCAAGATAAGGGATGCTATCGAAATCAATGTAGGCATTAAAGTTTTCCAATTGGATTACCATATCATCTTTTTCAACCGCATCTTTTGGGCAATAGGAAACGCCACATTCTGCATGAGGTGTTCCTGGGTTTACCACAAAAACTCGGATACCAGTTCCTTCATCTTGTGAAGAAAGAAGCCCAGAAAAATGTTCATGAGCACCTTGGGTTATTTCAATCAGTGGAAGTTCTTGAGTCACAGTATTTTCTCTTTTGGGTGTGTGTTGAGCCATGCAATTGAATGACAGAGATAAATTTCATTATTTCTAGGTTATCACTCATATGATTGGCTTATTTTATCAGAAGCTGGCACCAAATAACCCATGCTTTTAATAAGGTCTTGTGCTTTTTTTGAGAACAAGAAATCAACAAAAGTATGAGCGGTATTTTGTTTCTTACTATTTGAAAGAATAACCAGTTGTTGCTCAATGGCAGGATAATCTTTAATCGGTATCTCCAACAAACAGCTGTTATTACTTTCTGAGCCAGTTTTTTGTAGCTGTTGGCTGTGAGATGTAGCTACTAAAGCTGCGTCAACTACGCCAATTTCAGCAAATTGAGTGACTTGCGAGATGTTTTCTGGATAGAGTAATTTTGACTTAAGCGAATCTTTTAGTTGATATTTGAGCAAAAATTGTTCGCTCGCATAGCCATAGGGAGCCAGTTTAGGGTTGGCAATGGCTATTTTCTTAATGGATTCATGTTGTAAGACAGACCAATTGTTGCTTTGTTTATTTAGCTTATTTGGTAGGCAGGACTTTAACCACAAGGAAAGCTGCCCTAACGCGTAGGTGGCTTTTGTTTCTTTAAACGCAAAACCCTTTTGAACTAGCTTGGTTGGTTTTTCGCTATCGGCTGACAGAAACAAATCATAGGGCGCGCCTTTAGTGATCTGTAAATAGAGTTTTCCACTAGAGCCACTACTTAATTCAATCTTATGCTTACTTTGTTGTTCAAATGAATTGACTAGCGCTTGGGCTGTTTTTAAGAAATTACTAGCCACAGCGACTCTGATTGTTTCCGCATTTAGGGTATTGATTGAGGAATAAACAAGCACTAGACAAAGTAAACCCTTCCTGTATCGAAGGAGAAATAGGGTTATAAAAGCGATATTGATTGATTTAGACGCCATATTTTTCTATTCTGAGCTCTGTTTGATTAGCTTTACTAATATAAGGATTTTGAATGAATAAAATAGTTGCCATCCTGATCTCCATCATCATTTTGAGCTTGGTTATTTCTAATGAGCTAAGAGCTAATTCTAGCCTTGATTTGAGCTATTACCTACCAGATTCGACTAATTACAACCAACAAATATCAAAACCTGAGGATGTATTAGGTTATCAGGTGGGAGAGTGGCACGTCAGGCCGGAGCAAGTTGAGCGGTATTTCATTCAACTAGCGGCTGAATCTCCCAGAGTAAAACTTCACACCTACGCCTATTCTCATCAGAAAAGACCACTGTTTTTGGCTTATATTTCTTCAGAAGAAAACATCAATAATCTTGAGACTATTCGAGAACAACATTTATTGATGAAAAAAGAGACTAATCGACCAGCAGTTACATGGATGGGTTATAGCGTTCATGGCAATGAAGCCAGTGGTAGTAATGCGTCACTTCTTTTAGCGTACCATTTGGTTGCAGCTCAAGATGATAAGACTCTTGCTCAACTGGACAATCAAGTCATTATTGTTGATCCAATGTTAAATCCTGATGGTTTAGCCCGATTTGCTCATTGGGCGAATATGTATAAAAGCAAAAACCCAAACAGCGACCCTAATACGCGAGAACATAATGAAGCTTGGCCTAATGGGCGAACCAATCATTATTGGTTTGATTTAAATCGGGACTGGTTATTGTTACAACATCCTGAATCACAAGGTCGAATAAAAATGTTCCATCATTGGAAACCGAATGTATTAACGGATTTTCATGAAATGGGAACTAACAGTACCTACTTTTTTCAGCCGGGCGTTAAGTCTCGACAGAACCCATTGACTCCCAAAGAAAATTTTCAATTGACCGCTAAAATAGCGGAGTATCACGCGGCTGCACTTGATGAAATCGGAAGTCTTTATTACACCAAAGAAAGTTTTGATGATTTTTATTATGGAAAAGGCTCAACATATCCAGATATTCACGGTGCAGTTGGGATTTTATTTGAACAAGCGAGTGCGAGAGGGCATTTGCAAAAATCGGTTAATGGCGATGTATCCTTTCCATTTGCGATCCGCAATCAACTCACAACTTCATTTTCTACGCTAAAAGCAGTGCAAGAAAAGAAACAGAGTTTATTATCTTATCAAAGAAATTTTTATCAGAAAGTTAAGCTAAACGCTAAGGCAAGCAGAAATCGAGCAATTGTTTATAGTTCAACCGATGCCTATCGTCTAAGAGAATTCAACAATATATTAAAAGGTCATCAGATTGAATTTTCTCCATTAGCTAAGTCTTTAGAGATTAATAGTGAAGAATTTGAGCCTAGCAACTCTTATATTATTCCAATGAAGCAAGCGCAATACTCACTGATCAATTCGATGTTTGAAAAGAGAAAAGAGTTTGAAGATAATACTTTTTATGATGTATCGAGTTGGAATATGCCGCTAGCGTTTGATATCAATTTTCAAATGGTTGGTCGTTCAGATTATGATAAAGAGTTATTCGCAGCAAGCGAAAATAAATCAAATATTATTTTTGAGGAAATTGAAAAAGGAAGTGTCGCATTAGCTTTTAGTTGGAATGATTTTTCAACAGCCAATTTATTAAGTTATTTTCATAAAAATAAAATCAAAGTCCGTCTGGTTAATAAGCCAGTTAAATTATCAACATTTAGTGGAAATAAAATACTTAAACAAGGTGACATTATTGTGCCGATTAAAGCGCAAGATATTTCTCGAGAGGAGTTGACTAAACATCTGCATAATAAACTTGCAAAACTTAATATTTCTCCGATCTTCATTCGTTCCGGATTGTCGATTGATGGTCCCGATCTTGGTAGCCCAAGTATTCCGCTTTTGAATCCAGTAAACCCTTTAATGATAGTCGGAGAATATGTAAGCTCCTATCAAGCCGGTGAAGTTTGGCATCTACTAGATCAGCGACTAGAGCAAGATCTGACCATGATGACTGCGAGAGAATTTTCTAAAATTAACCCTCAAGAATATAGCCACATCATTATGGTTGATGGCAATTATAACTTATCTGAAAAAATCACTAGAAAAATTAATCGTTGGATTAAAAATGGTGGTGTTTTAGTGACTCAATCTCGTGCGTCTAAATGGGTGTCTGATCAAGGTTGGTTGTCAAGTGAAATGTCTGAGTTAAAATCGGCTGTGAATACAAGTTTAGAATATGCCGATATTGATGATACTCACTCGGAGCATTTTATTGGTGGCGCAATTGCGAGTACTACTATCGATTTAAGCCATCCGCTCAGTTATGGGCTTTCAGATGAAAACTTAGCAGTCTTTAAAAGACGACAACTCAGCTTTTCAGAACCAAAAGAATCCTTTGTTTCTTTTGCGCGTTTTGATACTCAACCACTGATCGCAGGTTATATATCTAAAGCCAATCAAGATAATATTGCAGGCGATACCAGCATGTTGGTTCAAGGCCACGGTAAAGGGAATATTATCGCTTTTAGTGATGATATGAATTTCAGAGGTTTTTGGCTGGGAACCAGTCGTGTTTTTACTAACGCACTTTATTTTGGGGATAAGGTTAGGGCGCCACAAAAAACCAAAGAGGAAGAAGAGGTTAAGCCTTAATTATTTTTTGAGCAATGTCATTGGTTGATACTTGATGCTATCTTTTTCGGTTTCTGATTCTGTTTTCAAACTCAGAAATTTCTAAAGTTTTAAAAACCAAGAGATGAGAGCTCTTTTTTACGCAATAAAACACTACTTTTAAGTCCATTTCTTTTAAAAGTGATTTCGATTTTTTGCCTTTGTTGGATCGTTGAAAAATTTTCTAGGACTTCTAGTAGCTCCGTAGGTTTTAACTGACTTAAATCAGAATCATCGATTTTTAAAATTTGGTCATGTAGTTGCAATCCAGCTTTTGCCGCAGGAGAAGACTCGTTTAAAAACCCAATATAAACAGATTGATTTTTGAAATAGGGTTTGAAACCGAAGGTTTCCTGTCTTGTTATGGGATCTCTATATTTATGAAAATAAACGACTTTATTTACGTAGTCGAGAGTTACCACATGAGATTCAAAAATCTTCGCCCCGATAAGTGACGGAACTATTGGCCGAGTCCAAACCTTAATGTTTTTAAAGCGAAGCTCTCCAAATGAAAGTTGTTTTAGTGAAGCTAAATGAAAGATTGTATCTTGTCCACGGCCTCCTCCAGACTCGCCAAAAGTACCGAAAGCTTTACCTACTTCAGAATCAATGAGCTTGCGTCTTTTTAACTCTTCAAAAGCGCGATCATACAAGTGAAGTAGTTCGCTATTGCCAGTATCAAATATAGCATGGTCTTTGAAGGTATCGTCGATGCTGTATTCTAAAATTGGTGTAAAAGGATAATTATATATCTTTAACTTAGCGGTCTGTGCATTATTGATAAATTTTAATTGAGTTACATCATTGGTAAGTATCAATTCCTTTTTTTCGAAATTGATTTGCCAATTACTCAAAGGCATGATCTCAGAACCAATGATCCCCCCATCAAATATGCTGTCACCCAGTTCTAGATTAGAGGGATCAAAAATAAAGATCGGAATGTTACGAAACTCCACATCCCCAATTTTCAATTGATCAAGAATGGAGAGCTCCATTTTAACCAGATTACCGTTTGCATCTTTACCAGTATTTTCACCTTTGACTTCTAAACCAAGATCTTTGGCTACTTTTTTTGTCAGAAGTGTGGGAGATCCTGTATCTAATATAAAACGATATTGTTTGCCATTGACCTTCGCATTTAGGAAAATCTTGTTACTCCAAATATCGATTGGAATTACAGATTTAAATTTTTTGTTTGTAATCGATGGTTTTGTGTTGAGTACTTCTGGCAATTGTTGCGTTGAATTTGCGATAGCGAATCCAGTTAACATATAAAAAACTATAATCCAAATAGTATGCTTTTTCATATGAATTGTTCGTCTTTTTTGTGTTGTATAGATAGTGCCTTGTTCATTCTTTTCGCTCTTGTTTATATTCTTTTAGTTCTCGTTCATATTCTTCATACGATTTATTTGCACGCTCGATACACTTTTCGTATTGAGATGGTGGTTCTTTGGTGCAAGCATTTCGATTATTTATCTGGATATTCTCATATATAGCTTTACTACTGCAGCCAGTCAGGAAAAATGCTGCAATTAAAAACCAAAATCTATTCATATTTCTTCTCCATGCAGAAATAAGGGTATAATGTCGCTCATAATCAAGAATTAATAGTCTCTCTATGCTCGCTCTAGAAGTTTGAGCTTATTCAACAGAAAAGGTTCATTTCTTACACATATTTAACACTAAAATATGGGCTTGGACTCAGATTAGTTAGCATAACTAGGACTATATGGTGACTGAACTTCAATTATTTTATGATATGAACTTCAGAGGTTTTTGGCTGGGAACAAGTCGAGTGTTTGCCAATGCTCTTTATTTTGGTGATAAGGTGAGAGCGCCGCAGAAGACCAAAGACGAAAAAGAGGAAAAAGAGGTTAAGCCTTAATGAGTTCATTTTTCTGATTTTTGTCTTTTCACTAATGGCCACCACAAATGGTAATACCAAGGTTGTTGCATCACTTGTTGATTAGAAACTGCGTAATATTCAGGAATTTCTCCTTGGTTAAAAGTCGCGGTGCCGAATAAAACATCCCATATGAAAAGTGTTTGAGCGTAATTCCCGTAAGGAACTGAATTCTTACCTAGTCCATGATGTCCTCTATGCAAGCCTGGAGTATTAATCAAATACTCGATTACCTTCATAGGCCCGCGGGTAAACCTATTTTGATATAAAGCCTTGTCTTTTGTTGAAGCATTATGTAACCAAATATTATGTGCGCCGACTATTGCTGCCGTTAGCACGACTTCCTCTAATAATCCAAAGTAAATCATTAGTCCTTGCCACCAGAATCCAGGCATCACGACAAACCATAACCAGTTTTCTCTAAATGAAATCGAAGCCTGATAAACTGTCGCGGTGTGGTGACTTCTGTGTAATGGCCAAAGAGCTGGTATGCTGTGGGCTAATCTATGAATCCAATAATGAGAAAAGTCATCAGGTATAAAAACGATTAAAAAAGCTAACCAGAAAGGAAGATCGTCAAGGCTACCTTGAGAATTAGGAAAAATCAGTGTCCCAAGATAAAAGGCAACAAACATCACCAAAGGTTTAAGGATACCTAATTGGGGGAAGCTAATAAGATCCACTAACCATTCATTTTTTTTCCGTTTATATCGGTTATATACACCTGCAAAATATTCCCAAGCCATAAAAATGATAAACAGTAAGGTGACAATAACTACATCATAGCTTGGCATATAAATTACTCCGGAAATTTTTAATTTTAATATAATCTAACGTGTGCACTAATGCATTCTTTTGGTTTAAAAAACATTCCTATTGCTGCTCAGAGATGGTTTTACAATCCTAGCAACATCCATATTCAAAACACTTGCGAATCGATTCCACAATTTGCTCAGATTTATACAGTGCAGTTTTACCATCAACAGAATAAATCATATGGCGACCTTCTTTATAGGATGATAACAATCCAGCTTTTTCCATTAGTGCTAGATGACGTGATATAACTGACCTGTCCTGTGGCATGTCTTTCGCTAGAGTTTTCACATCGGAGGAACCATTTAGAATGAGTAGTTTAAGTATCTCAATTCTTGCAGGTTCAGTTAACGCCTTCACAAAATCACTATCGATATTGGCTAGGGTCTTATCTATGGCTTCTTTCTTGTTCATGAGTGCACAATAATGCATATATATTCAAAAGTCAAATATTCTGAATTTTGTAAAACAGCATGTGCCATAAATGGGTACCTCCAATTATTTTCGGAATAACTTCATTGGTTGATACTTGACGCCATCTTTTTCAGCTACTGGCTCAGTTTTGATAAAACCAAATTTAGCGTAAACGGGGATCGCATGAATAGAAGAATTGACAGAATATTCTTGGGAGTTAATTTTTGAAGTGATTAACTCCCATAAAGTCCGCGAAATTCCTTTTCCTTGATGTTCCTCTTTAACAAATAAATGATATAAGTGACCATTTGTTTGCATAGCGATATAACCAACAACATCCTCATCTTCAATATAAAGATAGGTAACAAAATCTTTGCGTGTTACTCGGCTTTCAAACTCCGATATTTTTAAGGTTTTTAAAAACCAAGCGGGGGGAGGTTGATTTTTATCTTCCTGATAAAACTTTGACAGAGAAGTCACCAAGCGGCTAATTTCTTTTACGTCTTTTATTTCTGCTTTACGGATATTCAAAACTAAACCTTCTATTTTAGATGTGACTCTTGTTCCCAATACTTACCAACGCATTCTTTTCCAGTCTATCACTATTCGAGCAACAATTAGGCTAAAGAAACCAACTAATATACTAACAACAAAAGATAAAACTAGCCCGACACTTGCATGTCCAAGGTTGGCTTGAATGCCAAACATTTTGAAGAGTAAAACATCCAATACAGCCGAATATGGCAACCAAAATTGTTAAAATGATTGATATAAATGTAAATCTTTTCTTGAATATTTTTATACTTTTGTTTTCTTTTTTGACCCTTTGCCGAAATAGATAAATAAGAATCAGTTGAATAACTAGATTCAAAAAAGACTTAAGTTTAGGGGGAACTCTTCCATTACTTGTCAATATTTATTGTTTAATCAACCTGTCGATTATAGGTTAACCAAATGAATAGGCTACAAAGGGTTATGTTAAATCTCAAGCTTTTATGACCCGCGCTATGTGATGTTGGGAGTGAATCACGTATTGGAACCTAGAACCAATTGGTATTCCCAATCAATTTCTGTTTTAATTCCAAACCTAAATTCACTTATCACTACCTAATATTTACGTTTTTAAAGGTCAATCATCTATGAAAAAATACTGTTTTGTATTTATTACCTCACTCGTTTTTAGCATTTCTTTAGTTGTTAATGCTGCAGATAAAGTGAGCTTAAAATCTTTAACTACTAAATATACCTTAAATAAAGGGTTTGTTAGTCATCTATTTGATGATACTAACGGTAAACTTTATTTAAAAATTGATAATCTTAATAGCGAATTTATTTACCAAACCAGTTTGCCTCAAGGGCTTGGTTCTAATGATATTGGGCTCGATCGTGGACAGTTGGGTGATACTCGATTAGTTGAATTTAATAGAGTTGGAAACAAAGTTTTATTAGTACAAAAAAATACTCAGTATCGCGCAGTTTCAGACAATAAGAATGAAGCTGAATCAGTAAAACAGGCATTTGCATCGTCAATTCTATGGAGTTTTCCGGTTGTTGAAGTCAATAAAAAATGGGTGTTGGTGGATGCCAGTGATTTTATTTTGCAAGATAGTCACGGTGTTTCTCGTAAATTAGCCGCACGTAAACAAGGTAGTTTTAAACTCGATAAATCACGTTCAGCAATTTTCTTGCCTAGAACAAAAAGCTTTCCTGATAATACTGAGCTAGAAGCGAGTGTTACCTTTACCTCAGATAAGCCGGGACAATACGTACAACAAGCAGCAGCAAACCCAAATATTGTCTCTTTGAGAATGCATCATAGCTTTGTTCGTTTGCCAAAAGAGGGTTTTAAACCACGAAAATTTCATCCTAAAAGTGGTTATTGGTCGTTTGAATATCAAGACTATGCACAGCCAATCAATAAGCCAATTATCCAGCGCTTTATTGGCCGTCATCGACTAGAAAAGAAAGATCCTCATGCGTCTATGAGTGAAGCCGTTGAACCGATCATCTATTATCTTGACCCCGGAGCACCTGAACCAGTTAAAACGGCTTTGCTGACAGGCGCTTCATGGTGGAATCAGGCCTTTGAAGCGATTGGATACAAAGACGCGTTTCAAGTTAAGATTCTTCCCGATCATGCCGATCCTATGGACGTTCGCTATAATGTTATCCAATGGGTACATCGCGCTACTAGAGGTTGGTCTTATGGATATGGTGTGATTGATCCGCGTAATGGGGAAATTATCAAAGGCCATGTGACTTTGGGTTCACTTCGAGTAAGACAAGATTATTTAATTGCTCAAGGCATGTTGTCTTTATTTGAAACCGATGAAGCGGATCAGGTATTAATGGATATGGCTCTAGCAAGAATTAGACAGCTTTCTGCTCACGAAATCGGTCATACCATCGGAATTGCTCATAACTTTGCAGCAAGCTCGTATAATCGCGCGTCTGTTATGGATTATCCGCACCCGCTTTTTGAAATAGCTAATGATGGGAAAAAGGATAAA
>Ga0316204_10007334_pt1 | contig 16229 bp, 13 predicted proteins | sample 6monrhotite_MG_2_FD_205661 | JGI IMG/M metagenome (GOLD analysis project Ga0316204, IMG submission 205661) | Microbial mat bacterial communities from mineral coupon in-situ incubated in ocean water Damariscotta River, Maine, United States -... | ecosystem: Environmental > Aquatic > Marine >... | reverse complement strand
TGTGGTTGATAATATCAAGAGCATGAATATGCAAATAGCCAGTGCAGCAGAAGAACAAAGTGCAACGGCTGAAGAAATTAACCGTAATATAGTTAACATTAGTGAAGTTGCTCAAGAAACAGCTGCGGGCTCCCAACAAACTGCTAGTGCAAGTGATGAACTGGCCAGACTGGCTTCAGACCTTCAAGGGCATGTCGTCAAGTTCAAGATTGAAACCTAGAAAAGTTAATGTCCAGGGAGGGACATTAAGAAATGATGAGATAAGATTATTTTTCAATAATAATATTTGGATCGAGCGTATTTATTTCCTGTTCAAGTGTCAATTTCTCATAAGCTTTAAGTGCCGCAGGCATTCCAAAATCCAGTGCGATGCGATAACAGTCCAATAGACTAGAACTATCCATTTCATCAACTGCAATTTCATCAACTACTGACATTTATGTTCTCCACTAATTTCTGTTTATTACGACATTATTGAACAACACAAACCTTGGTCTACAGGTTTGTTGACTGAATAAGAAGGCCTGGTATCCGGAAGAGGCTGGAGATACCAGGCAATAGCCGAGCGTCCATCTCGGCTGATCCCGCTAAGGCGGTCACGGTAAACTATTAGTCCCAATTTAATGCGCCCCCGGTTTGGTATTCGGTGACACGTGTTTCAAAGAAATTCTTTTCTTTTCTCATGTTGGCTTGTTCATCCAACCAAGGCAGGGTTGATTCTGCGCCGGGGAAAGGTTCTTCGCTCAAGCCAAGTTGATTGGCACGTCTATTGGCAATGTACTGAAATTGACCAATATGGGTTTCTGCGGAATAACCCAGTATCGGATCTTTAAGGATATAGCTGGTGTAGGCTTTTTCTGCTTCATAGGACTCATCCCACATTTCACGTATTGCATTTTGATCTAGCGTCAAATTTTCTTCTTGAATGATTTGTTTGACGACACGGATACCAAAAGCAGCATGCATGACTTCATCGCGCATGATGTATTGCAATTGCTCTGCCGTACCTTTCATGAGCCCACGACGTTGCAACGCAAAGATAGGGCTGAAACCATTATAAAACCAGCAACCTTCAAAAATTCCAGCAAAGAACATATAGGCGATAACGAAATTGTGTAGCTCATCTCGGTCACGTAAATCAATATCAGATCGCAAGACTGAACTTAGGCGGCGATTAGCAACAGAGATCTTCTGGTGTATCTCAGGGACTACACGGTAACGATTATAGATCTCACTTTGATCCAACCCGATCGTTTCTATGCAATGTTGATAGGTCCATGTGTGTAACGCTTCTTCATATACCTGACGTGCCTGATAGATCTGCAATTCAGGTGCTGACATCTTTTCCATGACAGCTAAGCCAATATTACGCATGGCTAAGATGTCAGAGGTCGTTAGATAAGACAGCACGTTTTCATAGACGTGTTTTTCTTCGAGCGTTAGCTTGTGCCGATAGTCGGTCACATCCTGCGCCATATTGATATCAAGAGGCGTCCAATGATTCTTATTAGCATTTAGGAAAAAATTCCAAGCCCATGGATATTTAAAAGGTGCTAATTGATTTATGTCGGTCTGACCATTAATAACACGTTTATCTTCCGGGTTAACAGGCGCAATCTTACTCAGTGCAGAAACAGGTTCAATAATGTCGTTAGCATTTTTAGAAACAGGATTATTTAATGTCTGCTCGACAATAGCAGGTTCTACAGTGCTGCTATTGACTGCCGGTTTAGCTAATGGGTCATTCCAGTCCAACATTTATAAATCTACCTTATTAATTATTTTAATAACGATTACTGACATGCTTCGCAGTCCGGGTCGAGAATAGAGCAGACCTTTGGTTCTTCAACTGGAGCGCTCTGGTTCTCAGAACTATTGCTGGTACTTTTTTCCATATGCGTTGCGCCAAGTGAACGCAAGTAGTATGTGGTTTTAAGACCCCGCACCCAGGCAAGTTTATAGAGGTTGTCTAGTTTCTTGCCGCTAGGTTCTGCCATATAAAGATTTAATGATTGGCCCTGATCTATCCATTTTTGACGTCTTGAAGCCGCTTCGACCAGCCAACGTGAATCGACTTCAAAAGCGGTGGCGTAAATTTCTTTCAGGTCCTTCGGAATTCGGTCAATTTCTTGAACACTTCCATCAAAGTATTTGAGATCATTTACCATGACGTCATCCCAAATACCATGCTCTTTTAAATCATGCGCAAGGTAAGGGTTAACAACTGTAAATTCACCAGATAAATTCGATTTAACAAACAGGTTTTGGTAAGTCGGTTCAATCGATTGACTTACGCCACATATATTAGAAATAGTTGCTGTGGGTGCAATAGCCATGCAATTTGAATTACGCATGCCCACCGTCATTACGCGTTCGCGCAATTCATCCCAGTTTAAGGTTTGTTCAAAGTTTGCCTGTAGATAATCACCACGCACATCGGCCAGGCGCTGCATTGAATCTATCGGTAATATACCTTGGCTCCAAAGCGAACCGTTATAGCTTGAATAAGCACCACGTTCTTCAGCCAAGTCAGTCGATGCCTTGATAGCATAATAACTGACGGCTTCCATACTTGTATCGGCAAAACTAATTGCTTCATCAGAAGTGTAAGATAAACGTTGTTTATACAAAGCATCCTGAAACCCCATGATGCCAAGGCCAACTGGTCTATGTCGTAGATTGGAACGTCTTGCTTTGAGCACACTGTAATAGTTGTAATCAATTACGTTATCCAACATTCGCATTGCTGTTTTGATGGTCTTTTCAAGTTTTTCTATATTGAGACCATTCTCGTCGACATGCTGTGGCAGGTTAACCGAACCTAGGTTGCAAACCGCAATCTCATCATCTGATGTGTTGAGTGTAATCTCCGTACAAAGGTTTGATGAATGTACAACTCCCACATGGGGTTGTGGCGAACGGATATTGCATGGGTCTTTGAATGTAATCCAGGGATGTCCTGTTTCAAATAACATCGAAAGCATTTTGCGCCATAAATCCAGGGCTGGAATAGTTTTGAAATTACTGATGCCACCGGCAGCCGCTTGTTGTTCGTACTCAACATAGCGTGTTTCAAATTCAATGCCGTAAAGGTCATGAAGATCAGATGTTTCATGCGGTGAAAACAGGGTCCATTCAGCTTCTTCGGCAACACGTTTCATGAATAGATCTGGTATCCAATTAGCCGTATTCATGTCATGCGTACGACGGCGCTCATCACCTGTGTTCTTACGTAAATCCAGAAACTCTTCGATATCCATGTGCCAGGTTTCAAGGTAAGCGCACATAGCTCCTTTACGTTTGCCACCTTGATTGACGGCTACAGCAGTATCGTTAGCCACTTTCAAAAAGGGAACAACACCCTGTGATTTACCATTGGTGCCTTTGATGTGCGCGCCTAGGGCACGAACAGGAGTCCAGTCATTACCCAAACCACCGGCAAACTTAGATAACATAGCGTCATCTTTAATAGCCGAGAATATACCGTCGAGATCATCTGGAACTGTTGTTAGATAACAGCTAGAGAGTTGTGGTCGACAGGTTCCAGAATTAAATAAAGTAGGGGTTGAACTCATGAAATCGAAAGATGATAAGAGTTCATAGAATTCTATAGCACGTCCTTCACGATCCAGTTCATTGATGGCCAAGCCCATGGCAACGCGCATAAAAAATGCTTGGGGTAATTCAAAACGAAATTCATCAGAATGAATAAAATAGCGGTCGTATAACGTTTGTAATCCGAGGTAAGTGAATTGACGATCACGGTCAGGTTGAATAGCCTCACCTAAGCGATCCAGATCATATTTGGTTAATTCATGATCAATCAGTTCCAACTCAGAGCCAGTATTGATGTATTTCTTGAAATAAGTAGCATAACTTTTACTCATTTCATGATGTGTCGCTTGGGTCATTGTACCTTCAATGAAAGTCAGCGCTTCTTGTCTCATTTTATCCAGCAATAGGCATGCTGCTACATAGGTGTAATCAGGCTCTTTTTCTATCAAGGTTCTGGCGCACATTACCAATGCATTGCCAACGTCGACTTCATCTATACCATCGAATAAGTTATTAAGTGAATCTTGAATAATCAGTTCTGCATCGACCTCAGAAAAACCTGCACAAGCCTCAGTAACAACAGCGCGTAAACGACCTTCATCGAGAGGCGTTTTTTGGCCATCCAGTTGTTTGACATTGATTTGGATTGATGTCGTTTCTTGTTGTGCTGCAGGGTTTATCGCAGCTTCAGCCGCACGCTCTCGGGAACGTTCTTCACGATAGATGACATATGCGCGTGCTATTTTTTGCTCGCCTGCACGCATCAGACACAGTTCTACCTGATCTTGAATATCTTCAATATGAACCGTACCACCATCAGGCATACGTCGTGTTAGGGCATTAACGACTTGTTGCGTCAATGATTCTACGATTTGATGAATACGGGTAGAGGCTGCCGCTGTACCGCCTTCGACATTGATAAACGCCTTGGTCATAGCCACCGAGATTTTTCCAAGATCAAATGCAGTGACCTTTCCATTACGACGAATGACATGATATTGGCTGAGTTGACCAGTCAAATAATCAGGCTGATGTGTGTCTGTATTAGAATCGACTATACTAGCATTGAGACTTTCGTCTGTTGCGCTAACAGCCGGTTCTGTATTAGCAGTACCTTCTGCCTCCATTTACCCCTCCAGTTTTTCTTTTTTATATGTTTCGATTATGTGATCGGTGCTCGAAACTTGATGATGTTTGTTCTGTAAATGAATGTATAACACCACAATAAAATGTGGTCAAGCACTTATTAAACCACTAGATGATGTGGAATGACCTGTGATCTAGCTCCGGATTTCCTGTGGATAAGTTGGGAGTAATTGTGCAAAAGTAGGGTGCTCTTTCCCTAAACTCGATGTAATTCAGTGCTTTAGTTATAACGCTAGTTCAGAAAATATCTCATTTATAATTGTGTATTAAAACTATCGCGTATTGCTATTGGATAGATAATTATCATGAGCTAGAACAATGAGATAGTCGCTTATCAGGCCCATCTTTTTTTATATTTTCAGAATGTGAACTAGTAGCAAAAAATTAAGGCAAATAGATAGAAAAACAACCTCCGCCATTGATGCCTTCGTTAGTGGTTTTTATAAAACCATGGCGACTTTTATTTTTATGTAGTTCTGCGACTAGTCGAGAAAAATATAGGCCGAGTCCAGTGCTTGCCTGATCGAAGCTAATGGACTTTTGATTGTCATCGTTGGATATGAGCATCTCTTCCGGGTAACCAGGGCCATTATCCATGATTTTTATCACCATATATTCCTCATCTCTAGCTGCAGAAATAGTTAGCTTATCTTTTGTGTATTTATAAAGATTGTTAATGACATTGCTGATTACACCGGTTAATAAGTCACGATCAAAGAACCAATAAAGATCATCGTTGCATTCAATTTTATAATCAATTTTTCGATTTAGAATCATTGCCTCATGCTGACCAATATTTTCATGTAGAAAATCTGACAAGGAATATTGATCTATGTTGGCTGAGTACTGGTTGTTTCGAATACGATATATTGCTAATAACTCGACTAGATCGTCATTTACTCGTTTACTTTCGTATTGAATTTGCGAAAACATCTTATATGCTGGGCAGGTCTCTTCATCATATTCTGTAACAACCTGATCAATCGAATTCAGCAGCATATTAAGTGAGTTTTTAACCTCATGTATCGAACTTGCAATAAGTGTGGAGTAGTCAAATTCTGGGGCTACATTCATTGACCTGTCCCGTGTTACGCCGCTTTAGCTTTTGTGTTGGCACTACTAAGACGTTGCAACATTTCCATCATTTCATGATATTTTTTATTGGCGGGATCGATATTATGAACACGCTCCAGATAACTCTCTACACGAGAGCTGTATTTTTTTATTTTGCCGGTTTTCTTCATCTGCATCATGATTGAGTAGGCCGCATTTAAATTAACAACTGTATTGTCTGGCATACCACGTGCGGCCTTCATGAATAACTCTATAGATTCTTCAAGTTTGCCATCTTTTAATAGGTGCGCCCCTTTATTATTTATATCGACTATTTCAGTAGTAGTTTTATCGATTAACGCATCGCCAGCATCTGATTTGCCTGCAGCGGCATATATTTTCTTGGTTCTTTCTATCAGCTTTTTATCGTCATGGTGGTTACGCACCAAATTTTTTGTGATTTCATTGGCATCGTCGTCCTTGCCAGTTGATAAACAGAGATCAGTTAGTTCAAGCGCTATATCAGTAGAGAGGCCTTGAGGATTCTGATTAAACAGTTCCATGGCACCTTGTAAGCATTCTTCAGCTGCTTCTTTATCACCTTTAGAGGTATGCACCATACCTTTAGTGATGGCAGCGACCATTTCTGCATTTGAATCATTTTTAAAATCTTTTGCCATCTTTTCGGCAATATTGAAAGCATCGTCCGCGTGCCCTGAATCTACGAGTGTTTTGGCAAGACCATTGTAGTCGTCGGGTTGTTTGTAACAAGAATGTTGTCCGACATTAATTGCGTGTTCGAATGCAGATTGTGCAGTTTTCAGGTCTTCATTTTTATAGGCGACTTGTGCGAGTTTACGCTGACGGATCAAGGATTTTGGTGACTTGATGACGCCAATATTTAACATTTCTTGAGCTTTATCGAGTTCATCTAGAGCCTCATAAGTCTTTGCTAGCCAATCATAAGCCGCCACATTAGATGAATTTTCTTTGACCAGGCCTTCAAACACCTCTATGGCTTCATCAAAGTCATCTTGTAGATACCGTACTTTTCCCAGCGAGAGGTAAGCCCATGGAATATCACGTTCTTCAATTATATCTTCGTAAAGATCAGCAGCGACATCATAATTACCGAGCGTGGTGATTAATTCACCTTTTATCTTTAACAGGTCTAGTCTATTTGGGGGGGTGTCTTGTAATAATTTATCGCAATAGGCAATCGCTTTTTTATGGTTCTTGTCCGCTATTGCTTTAGAGATATCTTTTAAATTTTCTTTTTTCTCGAGTTGTTTCTTTAAGCGGGCGTGAATCACGGTCCTATTGAATGGCTTGGAAATATAATCATCTGGCAAGTAATCAATAGCACCCATTACCATCTCGGATGTGTTTTCAGCGGTGCACATCATGTAGATTGAGTCGTAGCTCAATAGCTCACGGTGTTTTGCTTCCTCAAGAACCTGCTGACCGTCTTTACCTTTGCCAAGGTTGTAATCGCAAAAGACAACGTCAAATTTATTATTTTCCAGGCACTCAATTGCGTCTTCACCGTTTTGTGCGAGCTTGATCATTTCAGGCGCCAATGGTTCGACCATTGTTCTCAGCATTACACGCATTTCCTGAAAGTCATCAATGATGAGGACTTTTTTACCTTTTAAACTCCAAATGGCCATAACATTTTCCCTACGAATTATTTTCGGAATATTGGTTTACATGACTTTATCGGCAGTTTTTGTAATTTTCTTTAGGGGAAATAGCCTTGAATTAGATATTATCTTCTAGATGTATATTCAGTAGAAATAAATACTTAAGGTCTTTTTTGAATGGGATGTGATTGATATGAGACGGTCTATAGCTTCATTTTGTAAATAACGCTACGCAATGCATCGACACTGTGGGCTGGCACGAAGTAGTCGACAAAAGGTTTGGCGGCCAACATTGTTTCAGTACCAGAAGTGTAAGTCTTTCGTCCCAACATTGGGTTTAACCAGATGAGCTGCTTGCTTTTACTTTTTATGAGTTTTAATTGACTTGCAAGGTATTCAGGTGAGTCTGTGTCAAAGCCATCACTGATGATTATGACAATAGCGTTCTTTCTCAATGCTGTTTTCGCAAAGTGTTGATTAAAATACTTCAATGACTCGGCAATACAGGTACCGCCCAGCCAAAGATGATTGTTTGACTCCAGTTTGTTTCTCATTTGTTGAATTGATTTTTCACGATAAAGTTTTGTGACACAAAATAATCGTGTATGAAATACAAATGCCTCGCTCTCTGGACATGCTTTTATTAGACCACGGGCAAATCGAAACAATAGCGGATTGTTCCATGTCATCGAATGAGAGACATCATGTAATATGACAAGGTGTGGCGGTTTTTTATTTTTGATACTAAAAACGGGATGCAGTGGTATGCCGCCATGCGCCATGTTACGTCTAATGGTGTGACGTATATCCATGTTACTGCCTTTCGATGCAATTTTTCTATGAATTCGGCTGCGTGCCTTAAGTTGCAATGCTAATTTCTCTGCAAGATTTTCTGCTTCACGCATTGCATGATGATTATTGAGAAATCGAAAATCTGCTTTAGAGATAGTGTTTTGTTTACCAGCGGCATAATCGTTTGAATCAGACATAGTTTCAAACAGGGCTGTTGTTGTACCGGCGATACCACTAATACTTTTATCCTGTTTATTAAGAATAGTTGTCTCGGTTTTTTGAGCAGTGTTTTTTGACTCTACTGATGAGTCTAAGGGATACCAAAAAGACATAAACAATTTTTCAAACTGTTGCCATTCATCTTTATTTCGGCAGTAGAGTGAACGCAAGTAATGTAGAGTTGAATACTGATCGGGCTGAGACCGCTCAGCCATTATTTTCATACTGTCAGTAAGTTCTTTTATACCAATAATATGACCTTTGTCGCGAAGGAGATAAGTAAACTCAACTACCCGGTCACTGATTTGAGCATTATTCATGTTGCCGTGTTGAATAATTTTTCTAATGTCTTGTTGTTGATTAGTTCGCAATCTTCTCGTGTTTTGAGTAAACAACTTAATGTTTTTGAAATTAATTCCTTTGATTCAAGCAAGTCCTTAACGCCCATGCCAATTAGTGCCGCAGACCAGTCTAGTGTTTCTGCTATGCCAGGACTTTTACGTAAATCTTGAGCACGTAATACCTGGATAAAATCGACAATCTGTCGATTTAGTTTTTTATTTATATTAGGAACAGCTTGTTCAATAATCAAAGATTCTCTATCTCTACTGGGGTAATCCATGTAGTGGTATAAACAACGACGACGAAGCGCATCACTAAGCTCTCGTGTGCCATTTGAAGTTATGATGACTCGTGGAATTGATTCCGCTCTTATCGTACCCAATTCAGGGATGCTTATCTGAAATTCAGATAGTAGCTCTAATAAAAAGGCTTCAAATGATTCATCAGCACGGTCAATTTCATCTATCAAAAGAATAGGGGGCTTTTTCTGCCTGATAGCTTTTAGTAATGGTCGTTCCAGAAGAAAATCCTGACTGAAGATATGGTTTATATCACGTTCAGTTTTTTTATTATTTTGAGAATTGATCCAAAGTAATTGTTTTGAGTAATTCCATTCATAGACAGATGTTTGTACATCAAGGTTTTCATAGCACTGTAATCGAATCAATTCACAGTCATGTATCTTCGCCAAAGTAATTGCGATAGATGTCTTTCCAACGCCAGCATCACCTTCTATGAGTAGAGGTCTATCGAGCTTTTCCATCATCTCAAGTGTGGTTGTTAAAGCCGCATCTGGCACATAACCATTCGACTGTAATTCGTCATTCAGATTTGTCATTACGCTAAAACCCAATTCACTATTAGTTAATATATCTAATTACATACTATCAAGGGATTTTGATCAAAATACGTTGACAATAGCAACAGATCTAAATGATAATCATTCCTATTGATAGTATCTGTGTAATTAATATTTAAATTTATTTACTGATTTATCAGTTATTTACAAAATATGCTAAGAACGCTTTATACATTAAATAAAACATATTACGTTAACTGGACGCCAGATGAAGTCTGTAAGGTACTGAATCATAATTCTATTTCGGCTAATGAGTTGATTCAGTCTAATAAGTCAAATACGAAAGAAATCGTTAGAGAATTTTATTTGTTGGCATGCCGTGCGTCACTAAAACCAACTGTATCTGATCACGTAAATGCGATGTTGCTGAATAGGTATGCTAAAGCGATAAAACAAATTAGTAGAGAGTATGAAAAATTCATTTTGGAGTAGTTTAATGTCAAATTCAATTCATCAATCTGTAGAAGATCAAACAAACAATAATATTGATCGGTTACAAGCAAGGCTTTTTTATCTGATAACACAATACAGTGTAAATCCGTGCACGCATATTGCTGGTCATATTGTGAAGCAATTAACGTGTTTGTGTCAGCATCCACACATAGATTTAATGCCTGCACAGCATTACATATACAGTAATTCTTTAAATTATTGGCGTTCTCGGTTGATCAATAATGGTATTCCTGCAGATAAGCGAGAATTACATTGATGCAAAGTCATAATGAATTTATTATTTTTGCTATACGACTGATGCCTTCGCGGATCTTACGATCTTCGAGAGCAGCAAAGCCAAGTAAGGCGTAACGATCCTTATTCGTTAATCGATCTGCGCCAAAGACTGAATAGTGTCTTAATGTATGTATGCCAACGTTAATTTCACTAAGCATACGTTTGAACTTAGTTGCTGACGGCACATTTGCAGGTAATTGCCAGACTAGATGTGTGCCGCACTCTAGGCCCTGAATTTTAAGGTCTGAAAAATTTTCTCGCATAGTGTTCACAAGCAATTCAGATCGGCTTTTATATTTGCTGCGTAATACCTTTATATGGTTTTCAAATGCACCGGTTTTAATGAATTCCGCGAGTACAGCTTGTTCAAGCCAGGGTAATCCATAATCTAACAGTGTTTTAGTACTCTTTGCGTAAGAAGCCATTTCAGGTGGGACGATCATATAGCCAAGCCGAAGTCCAGGGCCTAGGGTTTTAGAGAATGAACTCATGTAAATAACACGGTTTGTCTCATCCAGTGCATGAATAGCTCGGCTGGGTGACCCTTGATACATAAAGTCGCTGTCGTAATCTATCTCGACAATATATGCGCCAGCTTGGCAAGCCCAATTGATAAGTGATAAACGACGCTGTTCAGGTACGATGCCACACATGGGATACTGTCGCGATGGTGTTACTAAGGCCAAGTCAGCATTTACTGATTGTAACTCCTCTATAACAATACCTTGTGTGTCAACACTGGTTGGTATTAGTTCTGCGCCGTAATTTTGAAATAATAGACTCGCTCCTCTGAAACCGGGTGACTCAATAACCACTTTTGTCTTTTCTCTAATATAAAGTTGAGCGACCACATTTAGCGCTTGTTGAATACCGGTAACGATAATGACCTGATTCGGTTCAGCAACGATGCCTCGTGATACGGCAAGATGTTCTAGGATTGCGTTTCTTAAATCGGGTAGTCCAGTTGGGTATTGATAACGCGACATATTAGAAGCGGCACTAGACAGCTTTTTTGAAAGTAGTCGACGCCATGCCTTTATAGGAAATGCTTCAAGGTCAGTTTTCTCTAGGGCAAAATCGTAATGCGCTGATTCTTCAGGAAGATTGTAGAGTTCAGATTGTTTGCTTTCAGGTGGCGATGTCAGATGAACCGGCTGTGTACTAGCTAGATCTTTTATTAAATGGTCTGATGAAATTGAGATTGAAGCATCGGGCAACGCTTCGACCACAAACATGCCTGAGCCAGTTTTGTTTTCAAGATAACCCGATTCAGCCAGTTTGTTATAAGCGCCAACGACCGTATTTCTAGACACTTCAAGTTGTTTGGCTAATTCTCGACTGGACGGAAGTTTTATACCTGCGTTGAGTGATTTACTCAGGATTAGCTGTCTGATTTGATTTATCAGTTGGTGCTGCAGTGATTTATGGTGCTCACGATATAGGCTTATGGGTAATTCCAAAATATATTTTCCTCATAAATTCAGAATAGCACGTGAAAAACCTAGACAAAATGTGAAATATACAAAACTGGATAAGCGGTTCATAATACATGCCGGTATTAGACACAAATAAATGGATGCTTGAAATACTGGCCCATAATATTTATGTTTATTGGACCTATAGAGCTTAGATGGATTAATTTATAGTTAACAGCTGAATTTAAAATAAAATTATAAAAAGTAGAGGGTAATAATATGGCCGCAGTAATAAAAGAAACTGCCTTTGGTGGTTGTCCGCATGATTGTCCAGATACCTGTGCAATGGTATTTGATATCGAAGATGGCAAAGTAACCGGTGTTAGGGGTAACAAAGATCATCCAATGACCCGTGGCGGCCTCTGCGTCAAATTAAAAGACTACGAAAAACGACATTATCATCCTGATCGCTTGTTATACCCCATGCGACGCACAGGGCCTAAAGGTAGCAAAGAATTTGAAAGAATAACCTGGGATGAAGCATTAACCGAAATTACCGATAAATGGAAAGCCATTATCGACGAATATGGCCCTCGTGCCATCGTACCTTATAGCTATCTTGGCCATCAAGGTCTGGTTCATGGATTAAATGGTGGCGATGCATTTTTTAATAAGATGGGTGCTACTGTCATGGAACGAACTTTCTGTGGTGAAGGCTCCTGCACGGCGTGGTTATTAACCGTAGGTCCAACTGCCGGTGTTGACCCTGAAAGCTACATCCATTCTAAATACATCGTTATCTGGGCCTGCAACAGTGTTAGTACCAATCTGCATCACTGGGCGATTGTTAAAGAAGCACAACAAAAAGGTGCCAAAGTGGTGGTGATTGATTCATATGCATCAAAGACCGCAAAACAAGCCGATTGGCATCTTGCGCCAAAGCCGGGCACTGACGGTGCGTTAGCAATGGCGGTCATTAACAGTATTATCGATCAAGACTTGACGGATAAAGATTACGTCGCCAACCACACAGTGGGATTTGATGCCCTAGCTGAACGGGCGAAAGACCGTACACCGGAATGGGCGGCAGAGATTACGGGTATTCCTGCTGATGATATTCGTCAATTTGCGAAAGAACTCGCAACCTCACAACCGGCAGCAATACGCATGGGTGTAGCGCTGGAACGGACCTATGGCGGTAGCCAAACGATACGCGCAGTAACCTGTATTCCGGCCTTAACGGGTGCATGGAAACACGTTGGTGGGGGCGTTACTCAATTCCCTGTCTGGGAACACCCATACAAGTTTGATGTAATTTGTCGTCCTGATTTAATTCCAGAAGGGACCCCTGTTTTAAGTAACCTGCAAATCGGCCGTGCGCTGACCGGTGAGATTAAAACAGAAGTACCGATAAAATCATTTATGTGCTGGAACTCGAACCCGGTTACGCAAGCACCGGAGACTGATAAAATTGTCGAAGGATTGATGAACGAAGATATGTTTATGGTTTCGGCTGAACATTTTCTTTCAGATACGGCATCGTATGCAGATATCGTTTTACCGGCTTCTATGGGTGCAGAACTCGAAGACATCATCTTGTCATGGGGTCACTTGTATCTCACTTACAATGCGAAGAGTGTGGAATCTCCGGGAGAAGCTATTCCGAATAATGAAATCTTTCGTCGTCTATCTGAATTGATGGGTTATGAGGAAGATCGTTTGAAATGGTCGGACTCAGAGTGTCTTGAAAATTTTATAGATTGGGACGCCCCAGCCTGTGATGGGATAGATTTAAACTACTTACGTGAGAACGGATTTGCCCGTTTGAATGTTGGTACTAAAGACGATCGTTGTCCGCACAAAGAAGGTAACTTCCCAACACCCTCAGGCAAGTGTGAGTTTGAGGTCGTGGGCGCGAAGAATTTTGTCGCAGGACCGTTCAGACAGATGTACGAAGGCTTTCAACCGGGTGAAGACTTAGATAGTTTGCCGGATTATATTCCGTCACGCGAAACACCTGAGAGCAACCCGGAACTTGCGAAGAAATATCCATTGAATATTGTCTCACCGAAGAGTCACGGCTTTTTGAATTCATGTTATGCGAATATGGATCACAAAATCAAAGGTCAGGGTGAACAGTTTGTGATGATCAATGCGGCTGATGCGGGCACGCGTAATATCAAAGAAGGTGATACGGTGAAAGTATTCAATGACCGTGGTGCGTTTGAAGGTAAGGCACAGATTACCGATGATGTTAATGCGGGTATTGTCGTTGCGACCTTAGGTTATTGGCGCCAGCTGAACAACGGTACAGTTAACTCTATCAGCTCTGCTGAGTTTGGTGACATGGGACATTCACCTTCTTTCTCAGATAACCTCGTTCAGGTAGAAACGGCCTAATTTATAAGGGATATTGAGGTTAATAATAGAGAGGATGCTTTGCATCCTCTTTTTTTATTTACAAGGACGTAATGTCAGGATTTTATTCCAGACATATCCTAACTACCTACATCCATGTAGGTAATATCGTTTATGCACGACTGCATGGATGCAGGAGGTAGAGCGACACAGGAGTCAAAGCCGAGGAGCACACAAACGATAAATCTTCATATACAGGTTAAATTACAATTCAGGAGAGCAACGTCATGAGTGATGACAGATCAATGATCGAAAAAACTATTCAATATTATATTGATGGCGCCATATCTGGGAAAGGTGATGATATGAAACCTGCATTTCATCCAGACGCGACGATCTTTGGTTATATCGGAGATGATTTATTTGCTGGTCCGATACAAAATCTATTTGAATGGCATGATGGTAATGGTGCAGCAACAGAGCTCGATGCAAAAATAGCCGATATAGATATAGTTGGGACCGTTGCAACGGTTCGGCTCGAGCTTGATAACTGGACAGGCCATAAATTTACAGATTTATTTACACTGCTTAAGTTTGAGGGGACATGGAAGATTATGAATAAAGTTTTTTATCTTCATCCTTAAAACATACTGAAACAGATACCTATAATTGTATTTTAAAGATCATGCGGTTTCAGAGAAGAATTGACCTTTGTTTTTATCAAAGTTGACGGTTAAAAATTGAATGCCTGTTGTATGTTTGTCTTTCGACATTTCTTGTTTGTTTTTACTCGTATGTGACACGATTCCTACTGCTTTAAAATCTTCGCCATCAATTTTAATTATTTGATCTTTTGATAGTTTGATTGCTGTAACTAGCTGAATGCCAAGTGGAGAGATGTCGGTTACCGTTCCTAGACTAAATGTACCCGGCCAATAGGTGTATAGCTGAATCTTGCTATCGTTTGTTAATCGCACAATGTCTCGACGCTGTTGATTGATGAATGATTTTGATGGTGGGAATAAAGGGCTTTTGCATTCACCACATAATGGTGCTGTGTCTCTACAAGGGCTCTGTTCATGGGGTGTCTTACAAAATGTGCAGTACTGGGTGATAACCGGCTGATAGTATGCGTTGTTGATTGATTTATTACTGACCTTGGAAGATGTCGGTTCCGCTGCTGTGTAAACTGATAAATCTAACGTTTGAATCTGCTGTCTTTCTTTCCCAGTATTTAATTTATCTAGGGCTTCAGGATGAGGGTAACGGGTAATTAGTCGATCATATAAGGCACGTTTTACAGGATTACTGAGAATACGATATGCTTCATTTAGTAATTTTTTAGGTATGCTTGAGTTCTTTGATAAAGTTAAATAACTTGTCTTGATAATGCTGGCGGGTGAATCCGCTTGTATATTAAATAGCCGATAATAATTTCTTTGGTTTCCATGTAAATCTTTTGTATATGACGTGTTCGCGGATTCGTTTAGTGTCGATTTTTCAAGATGTCCTTGTGATAATCTGCGTATACCATATTGCTTTAAAAGGTTTTTGTCGTAGGTCGCGCGTTTGTCTGGATTTCTTAAAATATTGTATGCCTCATTGATTATCGAAGCATTCCAGTGCTTTCCCCCCAGATCAGGATGTAAACGCAACTTCTGCAATAAAGTACGATAATTGTTTTTGATGATTTCTAGCGGTGCATCCGGCTGTATATTCAGAATACGATAGTAATTCCTCCTCTCAGCCATATTGGTATTTTCGCTATTAGTTTGCATAGAGTTGTAATCGGTAGAAATGAAATTTCCTTGAGTTTTTATTTGGTTTTCAATGTGATATCAGCATAATAGCTTATATATTTTTGTGTTTTATATAGACAATCATGGATTGCTTGATCAACATCATAGTCCATCATCTGAATATCTGATGATATTAATCAATATTTAAAGGTGTTTGGCCGATAAATAATAAACTAACCCTTGAGATGATAACGATTACCGTAAACCGCAGGAAGCATAGTATGGCGTTTACGCTCATAGAATTAGCGGTGGTAATGATTATCCCCAGCAATATTGAAACTCATCGAATTTACTGAGACAGTGAGTGAAACTCAGGTAA
>Ga0316204_10007332_pt1 | contig 16234 bp, 11 predicted proteins | sample 6monrhotite_MG_2_FD_205661 | JGI IMG/M metagenome (GOLD analysis project Ga0316204, IMG submission 205661) | Microbial mat bacterial communities from mineral coupon in-situ incubated in ocean water Damariscotta River, Maine, United States -... | ecosystem: Environmental > Aquatic > Marine >... | reverse complement strand
TTGGAGGACAATATCATCTGTTCAAACGGCCCGTGCTTTTCACCCGATTGGCACACGCTGTATTTTGCCGACAGTTTTACGGGCAAGATCAGGGCCTATGATTATGACCCCGAAACAGGCACCCCCAGCAACAGTCGCGCGTTCGCCGCGCTGCCTGATGACAGGGGGGGCGCGCCGGATGGGGCAACTGTGGACAGTGAAGGATATGTTTGGTCGGCCTGTGTTTTTGACGGCCGCATTCACCGCTTTGCACCAGATGGCAGCATCGACCGTGTGATTGAAATGCCGGTGTGCAAAATCACCAGCCTTGCCTTTGGCGGCCCACAGCTCGACACGCTTTTTGTGACCTCTATGGCAGAACCGCCGCTGCCCCGGCATCCCGGCGATGGCCCGCTGCGCGGTGCAACCTTTCGAATTGATGGATTGGGCGTGACGGGCCTGCCTGAACCCCGCTTTGCCGGTTAAAGGAAAATGACATGACCCAAAAGACAGCTATCATCACTGGCGCCGCGCAGGGCGTGGGGGAGGCCATCGCAGAACGTTTGGCGACAGAGGGTGTCACGCGCATGTTGTTGATTGATCGCAACGGGGCGGCAATGACCGATCTGGCGGCCCGCCTCAAGGGCAGGGGCGTTGTGGCAGATGTGCTGACACTGGATCTGGCGGATATTGATGGGCTGATGCGCGATCTTCCCGCCGCGCTAGACGGAATTGGCCCTGTCGACATTCTGGCCAACACCGCAGGCTCCACCGCGCGGGGCGGCTTGGCCGATACGACGCCCGAAGCCTTTGATCTGCTGTTTGCGATCAACGTGCGGGCGCCGTTTTTCTTGATGCAACTGGTTGCGCCAAAAATGCGAGAGGGCGGCGTGATGATCAACGTCACCTCGATGCTGGCCTATGGCGGCCCGCCCTTCCTGATGACTTATTCCGCGACAAAGGCGGCGCTGGTGGCGATGACCAAAAGCGCGGCAAACACGCTCAAACGGGACAGAGTGCGGGTGCTGGGGATCAATCTGGGGTGGACTTGGACCCCCGGTGAGCAGGAAACCCAGACCAAGGTTCACGGGTTGCCCGATGATTGGCGCGAAACCGTGGGGGCAAGCCAACCCTTTGGCCGGCTGTTAATGCCGGAAGATCCGGCGGCACTGGTTGCGTTTCTCGCATCCAAGGACGCCTGCATGATGACGGGTGCGATCATTGATCTGGACCAATTTGTTGCAGGCACTGTCGATGACAACCCCGGTGCCTGATCCTGCGGCCAAGGACAGAGCGTTGCTGGTTGAACTGTTCGGCGCCGCAGTTGGCGCGGCGGATCCGATGACTGCACTGCAAAACGCCTTGCCCGACCCGCCACAAGGCAGAACCGTGGTTGTTGGCGCAGGTAAGGGCGCCGCGCAATTGGCCAATGCATTGGAACAATTATGGCCCGGCCCGCTGACGGGTGTGGTGGCCACGCGCTACGGGTTTGGGGTGCCCTGCAAGCAGATCACAGTGATGGAAGCGGCGCATCCGGTGCCGGATCAGGCGGGCCTGGATGCGGCGGCGGCGCTGCTCAAGGCTGTGTCGGGGTTGGGGCCTGAGGATCTGGTGATCGCATTGATCTGCGGTGGTGGATCTGCGCTTTTGCCCGCCCCGCCAGACGGGCTGTCTTTGCAAGATGAACAGGAGCTGAACCAAGCCTTGCTGCGCTCCGGTGCCCCGATATCGGCGATGAATGCGATCCGCAAACATGTGAGCGCGATCAAAGGCGGCAGGCTGGCCGCTGCCGCGTATCCAGCGCGGGTTGTGTCTTTGGTGGTATCTGATGTGCCCGGTGATGATCCTGCGCAGGTGGCATCCGGCCCAACGGTTCCTGATACGGTGACGCGCCAAGATGCGATTGCGATGATCGACCACTACAATATTGATATGCCCGATCACATTCGCGCCCATATCGCCAGCCTGCAGGCGAATGCACCGCATCCGGATGATCCGGTTTTTGCCAGCAATTCTGTTCGGGTTATTGCCTCTGCACGCCAATCGCTGGACGCGGCGGCGGCGCTGGCCAAGGCACGTGGGCTAGATGCGGTGATCTTGTCGGATGCCATCGAAGGCGAGGCGCGGGAGGTGGCGCAAATGCATGCGGCCATCGCACGGCAGGTCAAGGACCGCGATCATCCTTTTGGCAAACCGGTTGTGATCTTGTCGGGAGGGGAGACGACAGTGACCTTGCGCCACAAGGGACGCGGTGGTCGCAACACCGAATTTCTGCTGTCACTGGCGTTGCATCTGGAGGGGGCGGCGGGGATCACCGCGCTGGCCGCGGATACTGACGGCATCGACGGGTCCGAAGACAACGCAGGTGCCTTTGTGGACGCGACCAGTTGCCAGCGGATGCGCGCGCATGGCCGCGATCCGAGGGCCGATTTGAACGCCAATGATGCGTTCAGCGCGTTTGAGGCTTGTGATGATCTGTTCTCGCCCGGTCCTACAGGTACGAACGTCAATGATTTCAGGGCGATTATCGTGCGGTGATGGCAGCGTGAATTCAGCCAGAATCGCGGGCATCACTGGCCCTTAGATCAAACCAGCAGTCACCATCGCCGCCCGCATCGGGGCCAGCTGCGCCTCATATAGCGCCCATTGGTCATTGCTGTCCCGGTAGATCGGCTTGCGAATTTGCCTTGCGCTCGCCGTTAGCACCAGATGAGAGGCCTTTTCAGGCGTAAGCCAGTTCTCGGACCAGTCCAAACCGGTTGCGGTGGCCAAAGCGCGGGTTGTGGTCTCAGGGTCGGAAACCAAAGCCTCATAACTCAGATCAAAAATCCGATCCGGATAGCAGTTGCGCCAATGGGCCATCAGATCGCGGTGCAGGGCCATAAAACGGGCGATGTCACTTGGATCATAGACAAATCCGTTGCCTGCACTGTCAAAAGATTGCCGGTACAGCGACCATGCGACGGCCATCGGGTCACGGGACATATGCACAATACGCGCCTCCGGCAACGCGGCACAGATAAACCCGATCCAGCGAAAATTGAGCGGCATCTTGTCGATCAGAACCGCAGCGCCATCGCCATATTCGGCAAGACCGCTGCGCAGCTCTGCGCCCAGATCTTCAATATCGTTCTGGGTCAGAGCCTTTTGAGGGCGGTCCATCACTTCGCGCATCAGGCGCACCACGGCCAGTTGCACCACCGTCAGCTCGCCGCAGGGGCGCGTGCCTTCTGACCGGGCGAGGATCTGTTCGGCCAAGGTGGTGCCGGTGCGCGGCAGACCGGTGATGAAAATGGGCCGCTGTGTGGTGGCAACCTCGGCAGAGTGTATCGGCTCTTTCAGCAGGACTTTGCTGAGGGCGCAGGGGATCGCATCCTTTTGGAAATCGTATTGCAGGTTGGCCTTGGCCAGCGTGTTGGCCTTTTCCAGATGGGCAAAGGCCATGTCTGTTTCGCCGAGATCGTCAAAGGCCTTGAAGAGGGCAAAATGCAGCGGGGCCAGCGCCGGGTTGCTTTGATCCTTGGTGGCCAGCAGATCGCGCATCTGTTGCAGGTGCGGCGTGTCGGCGGAATAGGTGGTTTCCTGCGACAAGTTGAGATGCAGCGCCGGATTGGCGTGATCAGCCGCGATGGCGCGGCGGTAATACTCGGCCGCGTCCGTGCGGGCGCCCTCGGCGCGGGCGGAAATGCCAAGGTTGTTGAGGCTTTGAACATCCCAAACCGGATCGCCAAGCGCGGCGGTAAAGCTTTGCTTTGCCGCCGCACCCTGTCCCATCAGACGCTGCGCCGCGCCCTGTATGTTCAAGGCTTGCGGGTGATCCGGCATCTTTTTCAAAATGGTCTGAACAGCAGCAAGGGCAGCCGGCGCTTTACGCTGTTCCATGAGGCAGGCGGCAAGGGCAAGCCCCATGTCGGCCTGATCGGGGGCCAGCAGGCAGGCCGCCCGAAGCTGCGCTTCTGCATCAGGCCAGCGGCGCTCTTCTTGCGCCTGTTGCGCAGCGGCTTGCAATTGCGGCAGGGCCGTGGCCCTGAGCGCCGCCATCCCCTTCAAGGCCCGCTTGTTCGATGGAAATCGTGCCAGAACCTGTCCAAAAGCCGTAACTGCGGTCTGAAAATCACCCGCGTTGGCCGCTTTTTTGGCGCGGGTCAGGATCTTGTCGGTCGGTTCTTTCTTTGGCACGTTTGATCCTTCCAATCGCCGCGACGGGCTGCGGTATTTGGCAGCCCAATCTGTGATTGGTGCGATCTTAGTTCAGATCGCTTTGCGGGTGTATGGGCAATTCACCCTTGGCAGCATTTCTCTGGATCAGGCGACCTGCGCCGGCTGTGCGGTGATCTTTGTGCGAAGCTCGGCGCGCGCAACTGCGGCGGCCTCCGCGTGACGTTCGCGGATATGCCCGTAACCCCGGATCTGTTCCGGCAGGTTCAGCAGGGCGGTGATGTCACCTGATTTGTCGTCTGACCAGTTCTCAAGCGCAAAGGCCACGTCAGCCTCGTAATCAGCCAGCAAACGGCGGGCAAGTTTTGCCTCGGCGCTGTTGCGGAAAGGGTCAAGCAAGGTGCCGCGCAAGCCGAGCAGTTTGGACATCACGCCAAAGGCCTTCAACACCCATGGGCCAACTTCGCCTTTGATCGGTCTGCCAGAGGCTTGATCCATCTTGCCAAAAGGCCATGCGCCGACATGGAAGGTCAGTTTGAGATCGCCATCGAAGGTCTGTTTTAGTCCCTCTTTGAAGGCCGGATCGGCATAGAGGCGGGCCACTTCCCATTCGTCTTTGACAGCCAGCATTTTGAAATATCCCTTGGCCAGCGCCCTGAGTGCGGCATCATCGCATCCGGCTTGGCGGGCCGCGGTCAGGCGGTCTGTGTAGCGGGTGACATTGGCCGCGATGCCGTAAGCCCGTAGCAAATCCGTGCGCCTTGCGATCAATTCATCAACGGGTTCTGCCCGGCGGGCGCTGAGGTCAACGGGCGCGTCGCCGCCTGCCAACCGCTGTGCCGCGTCCGGATCGGCATAGGCGAGGCGACCCAGATCAAAGGCTTGATAATTCTGTTCCACCTTGGTGCCGTTCAAAGCAATGGCACGGCGGATCGAGGCCAGCGACAGAGGCACGCCGCCTTGTTGCCAGGCCGCGCCCATCAGGACCATATTGGCATAGACCCGATCGCCCATCACCTTTTCGGCCAGATCCTGCGCCGCCAACCCACGGGCGCGATTGCCCAAGACGGTGGTCAGACGCGACAATTGTTCGTCGCCGTTCAGCGTCCAGTCAGGGTTCTTGGAAAATTCGGACGTGGGCACCACCGTGGTATCGGTGACAGCCACCGCATCGTCGGATTTCAGCAATGACAAGGCCTCATCACCAGCCGCCACAACCAGATCACAGCCGATCAGACAATTGGCTTCGTCCACCGCGATGCGGGTGGCCCGCATATCGGCGGGGCTGGCGGCGATCTTGATGTGGGAATGCACCGCGCCGTATTTCTGCGCCAGTCCGGTGATGTCGAGGTTGGAGGAATAATGCCCCTCGGCATGGGCCGCTACGGCAAGGGTCTGACCAACCGTGACCACGCCCGCGCCGCCGATGCCCGACACCAGCACGGACCAAGAACCGTCAATGGTAGGGATCTGCGGATCGGGCAGGTGGCTGATGTCAATAGTGCCTGCTTGCTGCCGCGCCTGTTTCAAAGTGGCACCAGAGACGGTGACGAATGAGGGGCAGAAGCCTTCGACACAGGAAAAATCCTTGTTGCACGACGATTGGTTGATCTGCCGTTTACGGCCCAGCTCGGTCTCAAGGGGTTCAATCGCCATGCATTGCGACACGGTTGAGCAATCACCGCAGCCCTCGCAGACCGCCGGATTGATGAATGCACGTTTGTCCGGGTCCACCCATTTGCCGCGTTTGCGCAAGCGGCGGCGTTCGGTGGCGCAGGGTTGATCAAAGATTAGCACAGTCACTTCGGGGATCTCGCGCAGCTCTTGTTGCACTTGATCCATTGCGGTGCGGTGATGCAGCGTGACGCCCTTGGGTTGGGGTACGCCTGCATATTTCTCAGGCTCATCGGAGACCAGCGCAATGCGGTTCACCCCTTCGGCCCGCAGTTGCGCGACCATGCTTTCCGGCGATACATCGCCGTCATGGGCCTGACCGCCGGTCATCGAGACAAAGCCATTGTGCAGCAGTTTGTAAGTGATCGGCGCCTTTGCTGCGATGGCCGCGCGGATCGCCATCAGGCCGGAGTGGAAATAGGTGCCATCGCCCATATTGGTAAAGACATGTTTTTCGTCCGTGAAGGGGAATTGGCCCAGCCATCCAACGCCTTCGCCGCCCATGTGCGACATTGAATTGGTCCGCGTCGGATCGCGCAGCATCGCCATGGAGTGACAGCCGATCCCGGCCAAGGCGCGGCTGCCGTCGATCACTTGCGTGGACCGCCCGTGCGGGCAACCGGCGCAAAAGGATGGCGCACGGATCGCACCGCTGGAGCCGAGGGCGGGGGGCTGATCCGGTTGATTGGGCAGGGGGATACCGCAGGCCGGGTCGGCCTCATTCGCGCCGCGGGCAATGATGCGGGCAATCATCGTTGGATCAATTTCGCCAAAGTTGGGAAAGGCCGGATCACCTGCGTCTGATGAATAGGCCTGCCCGCTGAAGGTTTTGCCGATCAGGCGGGGGGCGAGGGCGGTGCCATAAAGCTGTGTGCGGATCTGATCTTCGAGAAGTGGGCGTTTTTCCTCGACCACGATGATCGTATCAAGGCCTTTGGCAAAGTCTTTGACGGCGACATCATCCAGCGGCCAAACCATGCCAACCTTGAGAAGGCGCACCTCTGCATTGCCGATCTTGCCATCCTTGTATCCCATCCCGGCCAATGCCTGCGCCAGATCCTGCCAGGCCTTGCCCGCCGCCACGATGCCAATGGTCGCGCTCTTGCTGCCGCTGATCTGGTTCAGATCGTTGCTGCGGGCATAGTCCAGCGCGCGTTTAATCTTTTCATCCCAAAGCCTGCGTTCCTGTTCCATCAACGGGGTGAAATGGGTGATGCCGGGGGGCGGTGTATCCGAGGCGGGCAGGGTGATCTGCGGGCTTTCGGGGCCAACATGCACCGATCCGCCGCCCTCAACCACGTCGGTGACCAATTTCAGCCCGACCAATGCGCCGGAGAACCGGCTCATCGCGATGCCGTGCAACCCATAATCCAGAACCTCTTGGGCATTGGCAGGGGCCAAAAGCGGCATACCAAGCGAGACAAAGTTATAGTCGGAATAGCAGGCCAGCGTTGACGATTTTGCACCGTGATCATCACCCACCAACAGGATCGACCCGCCTTTGGGGTTGGATCCGGCCAGATTGGCATGGCGCAGCGGGTCAAGCGACCGGTCCATGCCGGGGGCTTTGCCGTACCAGATCGAAAACACCCCTTCGACCTTGGCGCCGGGGAACAGGCCAACCTGCTGTGCGCCCCATGTGGCGGTGGCGGCCATATCCTCGTTCACGCCCGCCTGAAACACTACGTTATGGGCGCGCAGCTCTTTCTCTGCGGCCCAAAGCTCCATGTCGTAGCGGCCCATGGGCGATCCGCGATAGCCCGAAATATAACCGCCTGTGTTCAACCCGGCAGCGGCATCCCTTTTGCGTTGCTGGAGCGGCAAACGGACCAGCGCCTGCATGCCGGTCATATAGACCCAGCCCTCATCTTGTGACAGCCGATCTTCGAGCGTCATCTCAAGTCTGTTGGTCAGGGTCGGTGCGTTCATGCCAATGGCTCCTCGCTGGATGGGGTGGCACCTTTGCGATCAAAAGCTGCGGCGCGGTCCCCGATCCTGAAAGTGTAGAAGCGCAACAGTCTTTGCGTCCAGTTTCTTTTGAAACTGTCACGCGGCGTCAGTCCCACTGGGACCACGCCAGAACACATTGCCCTATGTCCGCTTGTCCAAGATCAATAAGGTGATCGGCGCAGACGTAACATTCGGGCAAGGAAGCCAAACCATGAAAAATATCACCGCCGACGAGATCCGCAAACACCTGCCAATGGCGCAGGCCATTGAGGTGGTGCAGGCCGCAATGGTTGAGGTGGCAGAAGGCAAAGCCCATTTGCCATTGCGTACTATTATGGACATCGACGGTGTCAATAAATTGGGGATCATGCCCGGCGCGATGCGTGATCCGGTGCTCTATGGCGTCAAGATCCTCAGCCTGTTTCCCGGCAATCCGGCGCGGGGGCTGTCCTCGCATATCGGGGTGGTGATCTTGTTTGATGCCGATACCGGTGCGCCTGTGGTCAGCATGGACGCGGATGCATTGACCGCAATCCGAACCGCCGCTGCCACCGCCGCTGCGACCCGCGTGCTGGCCCGCGCGGATGCGCAAACGCTTGCGATTGTCGGCACGGGGGAGCAGGCCGAAAGCCATATTGCGGCGCTCACACAGGTGCGCGGCATCCGGCAGATCCGTATTGCAGGCCGCACACCGGACCGGGCGGCGGCCTTCGTTGCGGCGCAGGCGCAGCAGTACCCTGACATCGCCTTTACCGCAGCACCGGATGTGCAGGCGGCGGTGCGCGGGGCGGATATTGTCTGTACCGTGACTTCTTCGGCAGAGGTGATTTTGCAGGCGGGATGGATAGACCCGGGCACTCATGTCAGCGCCGTTGGTGCCTCAATTCCAAGCCTGCAAGAGGTTGATAGCGCCCTGATGGCGCAGGGCAGATTGTTTGTCGATTACAAACCCTCCGCCCTTGCGCAGGCCCGCGATATCATCACGGCGATTGAGGCGGGCCTGATGACAGAGGCGGATATCTGCGCCGAAATTGGCGATGTCTATCGAGGACAGGCCGAAGGGCGCAGAGGCGCAGATGAGATCACGGTTTACCGGTCCTTGGGGATTGCTGCGCAGGATCTGTTTTGCGCCGATCATGTCTGGCGGGCGGCCCGGAATCTATGATCCGGGCCATTCGGGGGAAGTGATGTTGAGGGTTTCTGCGGAGTTGGTTCTCCACGGGTTTGATCGTGGAGTGCTGTAACCCTTTCTAAAATAACTAAAAATTTTTACCATTACCGATTTGCATGAGCGATTTGAAATTGGCATTGGCAACTTCCCGCCTGCATGTCTTAACAATTTGCCACCGACACAGGAGGCCAATGCTTGGCATCCGACAAGGAGGAAACACCATGAATAAACTTATCCGCATTGCTGCGGCTGGCGTGATGACCGCCGCCCTCAGCACTGTTGCGCAGGCGGAGGTCACTGTGAAAGTGGCCTATGACGCCGATCCCGTTTCGCTTGACCCGCATGAGCAACTGTCCGGTGGCACATTGCAGCTGTCGCACATGGTCTTTGACCCGCTGGTGCGTTGGACACAGGACCTGCAATTCGAAGCGCGCCTGGCCCAAAGCTGGGAACAGATCGACGCAACCACAACCCGCTTTCATCTGCGTGACGGCGTCAAGTTCCATTCCGGCAACGAGTTGACCGCGGCTGACGTTGAGTGGACCTTTGACCGCCTGAAAGAAAGCCCTGACTTCAAGGGTATCTTCAGCCTGTTCACCGATGTGAAAGTGATCGACGAAGACACGTTTGATCTGATCACATCCGAGCCATATCCGCTGGTGCTGCACACAGCGACCTACATCTTCCCGATGGACAGCAAATTCTACACCGGCACAACAGATGACGGAAAAGACAAAGCTGAACTGGTCAAGCACGGCGACAGCTTTGCCTCGCGCAACGTTTCCGGCACCGGCCCCTTCACCGTGTCCGAGCGCGAGCAGGGTGTGAAAGTGGTCTTTGACCGTTTCGGCGGCTACTGGGACACAGCGACCAAAGGCAACGTGGACAAGATCGTTCTGACGCCGATCAAAGAAGACCCGACACGTGTGGCGGCACTGCTGTCCGGCGATGTCGACTTTATCGCGCCGGTTCCACCAACCGATCTTAAGCGCGTTGAAGAAAACGACGGCACCAACCTGATCACCATGCCCGGCACCCGGATCATCACATTCCAGATGAACCAGAACCGTGTCGAAGCGTTCAAAGACGCCCGCGTGCGTCAGGCGATTGACTATGCCGTGAACAACGCAGGTATCGTAGACCGCATCATGCGCGGTTTTGGCACCGTGGGCGCACAGGCAAGCCCAGCTGGTTATTTGGGTCACGACCCGGCTCTGGCCCCGCGTTTCGACGTGGAAAAAGCCAAGGCGCTGATGGCCGAAGCTGGCTATGCGGATGGTTTCGAAGTGACCATGATGGCCCCGAACAACCGCTATGTGAACGACGACAAGATCGCACAGGCGGTGGCGTCCATGCTGTCCAAGATCAACATCAAAGTTGACCTGCAGACCATGCCAAAGGCCCAGTACTGGCCCAAGTTCGACGAACGCGCGGCTGACATGATGATGATCGGCTGGCACTCTGACACCGAAGATTCTGCGAACTTCCACCAGTTCCTGTCTGCCTGCCCTGATGAGGCAACCGGCAATGGTCAGTACAACTCCGGCAACTACTGTAACGCCGAAGCGGATGCGCTGATGAATGCATCCAACAGCGAAACCGACGCAGGCAAGCGCGGCGAAATGCTGCAAAAGCTCGAAGGTATCCTGTACGAAGAAGCGGCGTTTGTCCCGCTGCATTGGCAGAACCTCGCATGGGGCGCCCGCAAAGGCGTACATGCAGAAGCCATCGTGAATGCGCTGAACTTCCCATACTTCGGCGATCTCGTTGTAGATAAATAAATCGCGGTCAACGTGACACCTGTCCGGGGCGGGCCTATGCCGCCCCGGATTCTTAATGACAGGTTGTTTTTTCGTGCGCGGTGCTATGATGCCCGCGCATCAACAAACGACATAACAGGTTAGAAAATATGCTCGCCTATCTCGTGAAACGCGTGTTCCAGGCCATCGCCGTGATGCTTGTGATCTCGCTGGTTGGTTTTGCCATTCAAGACAATCTGGGTGATCCTCTGCGTGAACTCGTTGGGCAATCGGTCTCAGAAGAGGTGCGGCAAGAGCTGCGCGATGAGCTGGGTCTGAACGACAGCTTTCTCAAGCAGTACACCCGGTTCTTGGGCAATGCGTTGCAGGGCGATCTGGGCACCAGCTATTTCTTCAAGGAACCGGCGCTGGATGTGATCCTGAAAAAGCTGCCCGCTACGCTTGAGCTTGTGCTGGGCGCGACCTTGATCATCGTTGGGCTGTCGGTGCCGCTGGGCGTCTATACCGCGATTAAGCCGAACACGATCCTGAGCCGTCTGATTATGGGCATCTCGATTGTCGGGATTTCCATTCCGGTTTTCCTGACCGCGATTTTGATGATCTTTGTCTTTTCCGTCGAATTTGGCTGGCTGCCCTCATATGGACGCGGCGATGTGGTGACGGTCTTTGGTCATTGGGACACCAACTTTGCCACCTTGGACGGCTGGGCGCATATCCTGCTGCCGTCGCTGGCGCTGGCCTCGATCATGTTGCCGCTGTTTGTGCGCCTGATCCGGGCCGAGATGATGGAAGTGTTGCAAAGTGAATATGTGAAATACGCCAAGGCCAAGGGCATCCGGCCGTTTCGCATCTACTTTGTGCATGCGCTCAAGAACACGCTGTTGCCGGTGATCACGGTTGGCGGCGTGCAAATCGGTACGATGGTTGCCTATACGATTTTGACGGAAACCGTGTTTCAGTGGCCGGGTATGGGGTTCATGTTCCTGGAGGCCGTGAACCGTGTCGATACGCCGCTGATCGTCGCCTATCTGATCGTTGTTGGGTTCATTTTTGTGCTGACCAACACTGTGGTCGATCTGATTTACGGGCTGGTCAATCCAACCGTTAACCTTGCGAGGATGGGGGCATGAGCATGACCACAACCGCCGTCGAGGCCTCCCGCTGGAGCCGTATGTGGAACTCCAACATGGGCTACAGCTTTCGCCGCAATCCGGTGGCCGTGGTGTCGCTGGCGATCTTTGCCTTCATTACCGTGATGTCGCTGCTTGCCCCGCTGATTGCACCCTTTGACCCATATGATCCGGCTCAGATCGACATTATGAACAGTGAATATCCGCCGGTCTGGGTGGATGGGGCAGATGCACAATTCATGTTCGGCACCGATGATCAGGGGCGCGATCTGTGGTCCACCATCCTTTATGGCACGCGCCTTTCGCTGTTGATCGGGCTCTGTGCCGTGGCGTTGCAAGCGTTTCTGGGCATCTCAATCGGGCTGATTGCGGGCTATGTCGGCGGGCGGCTTGATAGCTTGCTGATGCGCATGGCTGATATTCAGCTGTCGTTCTCAACACTGATGGTTGCGATCATTTTTCTTGCGGTGACGCAGGCGATGTTCGGCTCTGAAACCTTTAACCAATATGCGGTGTATTTCCTGATTGCCGTGATCGGCGTGGCCGAATGGCCGCAATATGCCCGCACAGTGCGGGCCACCGTGCTGGCCGAGAAAAAGAAAGAATACGTCGACAGCGCCCGTGTGCTGGGCTTTGGCCCCTTGCGGATTATGGTGCGGCACATCCTGCCCAATTCGCTGTCTCCGATCTTTGTTATTTCCACCGTGCAGGTCGCCAATGCGATCATTTCTGAAGCCTCGCTCAGCTTTCTGGGGTTGGGTATGCCGCCCAGCCAGCCCTCGCTTGGCTCGCTGATTTCATCGGGCTTTGACTACATCTTTTCCGGCAGTTGGTGGATCACCGCCATCCCCGGTGTGGTGCTGGTGGTGCTGGTGCTGGTGATCAACCTTCTGGGCGATTGGATGCGCGACGTCCTGAACCCAAAACTGTATAAGGGTTAAGCGCCATGTCTTTGCTTTCTGTACGTGACCTGACCGTCAAATTCGCGATGCGCGACAACACTGTGACCGCGCTCGATAACATCAGCTTTGATCTGGCCAAGGGCGAGCGGCTGGGCATTGTGGGCGAATCCGGAGCGGGCAAATCCATCACCGGCTTTTCGCTGATGAACCTGCTGAGCCGTCCGGGCTTTATCGACAATGGCAAGATCCTGTTTGAGGGGGAGGACATCGCCAATATGTCCGATGCCCAGATGCGCGGCATTCGCGGCAACCGCATGGCGATGATCTTTCAAGACCCGATGGTCACGCTCAATCCGGTTCTGACAATTGGCCAGCAGATGGTCGAAACCCTGATGGCGCATCGCAAGCTGAGCAAGGCAGAGGCGGAACAGATCGCCGTGGTGAAACTGCGCGAGGTCTATATCCCATCGCCGGAGGAACGGCTGGCACAATACCCGCACGAGCTGTCCGGCGGGATGCGCCAGCGGATCATCATCGCCATGGCGCTGTTGCTTGATCCTGAGTTGATCATCGCGGATGAGCCGACAACCGCGCTGGATGTGACCATTCAGGCCGACATCATGGAACTGCTGCTGGAGCTGTGCCAATCCAACAAGGTGGGGCTGATCCTGATCACCCACGATCTGGGCGTGGTCAGCCAGATGACCGAACGCACATTGGTTATGTATGCGGGCAAGATCATCGAAGCGGGCCGCACCCGCGAGATCATCAACGACCCGCAGCACCCCTATACCCAAGGGTTGATCAACGCGCTGCCGCAGCAGACCAAACCGGGCATGCGGCTCAAGCAGATCCCAGGCAACATGCCGTCGCTCACCGCGATACCGGCTGGATGCCCCTTCAGCCCGCGCTGTGAATACGTGCGCGATCATTGTCGCACCACGCGGCCCGAACCCGTGCAATACGCCCATGTCGAGGTGGCCTGCCACGAGGTGAACCGCCTGCACCGCGAAAACTCAGAGGAGCAAAGCGCATGAAAGACGCCATGAGCGATGGCCCCCTGCTGGAGCTAAAGCAGGTCGAGAAACGCTTTGACCTCGATCAGGGGTTTCTTGAGACCATCAAGATGCGCAACGGCAAGGTGATCCGCGAAAAGCGGTCCGTGCATGCGGTCAACAATGTCTCGCTCAAGGTGGACCGGGGCGAGGCGCTTTGCGTGGTCGGCGAAAGCGGCTGCGGCAAATCCACGGTGGCACGTCTGATCGCGGGGCTGCTCAAGCCCAACGCAGGCGAGATCCATTATGACGGGACGCGCATCGACAATCAGTCGCGCAGGTCAATGATCCCGCTGCGCAAAAAGATGCAGATGATCTTTCAAAACCCCTATGCATCGCTGAACTCGCGGATGAACATCCAACAGGCCTTGGAAGAACCCGTGCGCTATCACAACCCCGGTTTCAGCCGTGGCGAAGTGCGCGACAAGGTGGCCGAGGTCATGCGCTCTGTCGGGGTCGATCCCAGCTGGTCGGCGCGCTATCCGCACGAATTCTCGGGCGGCCAGCGCCAGCGGATCGCGATTGCCCGCGCCCTGACGGTTGATCCTGAGTTTATCATCGCGGATGAGCCGATTTCGGCGCTGGACGTTTCCATTCAGGCGCAGGTGCTGAACCTGATGCTTGAGGCCAAAGATCAGCGCGGTCTGACGTATCTGTTCATCACCCACGATCTAAGCGTGGTGCAGCATTTCGGCACCCGTGTTGCGGTGCTCTATCTGGGATCGGTCTGCGAATTGGCGGACACCGCGACGCTGTTTGAGAACCCCAAGCATCCCTACACACGGGCGCTTTTGTCGGCTGTGCCGCAGCTCAAGGATGACCGGCCCAACCATATCCGCCTCAGGGGCGAGATCCCGACACCGATCAACCTGCCGCAAGGTTGCCCGTTCCAAAGCCGCTGTGCCTATGCCAATGACAGATGTTTGGCCGAACAACCACGCCCTGTGCAGCAGCCGGACGGATCAATGGTCGCGTGCCACGCAGTTGAAGAAGACCGGATGGTTGATTAAACATCCGACGTTGTAGAACGGATTGCTCAGTTGGACATTGCCTGGCTCAGAGATTTTGAGGCTTTGGTCGCGCAGAAGAACTTCTCGCGGGCGGCGGAAGATCGCAATGTGAGCCAACCGGCCTTTTCGCGGCGCATTCGTGCGCTGGAAGAGGAGGTCGGCGTCAAGCTGATCAACCGCCAAACCTTGCCCCTGTCCCTGACGCCGGCAGGCGAGGTGTTTTTGCCCCAAGCCCGGATCATGCTTCGCACCTATCAAGAGACACTTGAGCGCTGCCAGATCATTGATGCCGCTGGCGAGAACGTGATCCGCTTTGCCACCTCGCAATCGCTCTATATGACCCACTACAAGACGCATATTGCGCCGCTGGTGGAAAAGGGTGGTCTGGACATTGATCTTAACTCGACAAGCTGGGCGGCGGATCAATTTGTGTCTGCACTTCAACAACGCTACTGCGATGTGATCCTGACCTATTGGCATCCGTCGATGGATTTTCTGGCACCGCTGGAAATGGGCAAATGTGAATACCTGACCCTGTCGCGGGATGACTTCCTGCCGGTGTCACGGGTGGGCGCGGATGGCCCAATGCATCAGCTGCGCAAAGGGGGCAACAAACCCGTTTCGCTGTTGTCTTATGGTACAGCATCGGCGTTGCGGTCCGTGGTCGATAACACCCTTCGCCAAAACATCGACGGGCCTAAAATACTGGTGGTCAATCGCAATGCGCTCGCGATCTCGGTCAAGGCGATGATTATGGAGGGGTTTGGCCTTGGCTGGCTGCCCCGCGAGCTGTGCAAAGAGGAATTGCAGGGCGGGCAGATGCAGGTTGTCGGCAACGACACCTATATCGAAAAACTTGAGGTGCGGCTCTACCGGGACAAGGACAACCGCAAGCCAACACTCAACACCCTGTGGGATGACATGAAACTGCTTGTCGAGGCGCAGAAGAACAGCGCCAGCGGGTAGGGCGCCCCGACGAATTCAGCCGGGGCAGCACCGTTTTTTTGTTTAGGTGTCGCGCACCACATAGACCGAACATTTGGCATGGCGGACAATCCGCGAGGCGTTGGGCCCGATCAGATAATCCGTCAAATCCGCCTTGTGTGCCCCGACCACGATCAATTTGGGCTTGGTGGTCTTGGCCAGCTTCAGGATCTCTTCATAGGCGCGGCCCGTGGCCACGATGTGGCGCACGTTGGCGTTTTGATCGCCGTCCAATGCTTTGGTTACCACTTCATCGAGCAATACCTTGGCATCGGCCACCATTTTTTCGTGATGGTCTTTGTCAAAGAACCCGGCGACCGAACTCATCCCGTAGTCGGGAATGACCGCCACAACATCCAGTTGCGCCCCATCCAAGGCAGCAAGGCGTGCCGCCTTTTGAATGGTTCTGACATCTTCATCGCCGTGACTGACATCGACGGCACATAATATGGAATTGCTCA
>Ga0316204_10007331_pt1 | contig 16236 bp, 9 predicted proteins | sample 6monrhotite_MG_2_FD_205661 | JGI IMG/M metagenome (GOLD analysis project Ga0316204, IMG submission 205661) | Microbial mat bacterial communities from mineral coupon in-situ incubated in ocean water Damariscotta River, Maine, United States -... | ecosystem: Environmental > Aquatic > Marine >... | reverse complement strand
CCCTAGAGATCTTAACTACGGACTCAATAATTTAAAAAGAGAAAGAACCAATGCTCATTTAACATTCCAATATGCACCTACTGATGACATAACTGCAACAGTAGATTATGTATCGACCAATGCAATCACTGGTAGTAATTCTCTTGGTTGGGGTATGTGGAATGATTTTGGCGGCAACATCAATGGCTACGAAATAGATGCAAATGGAACTGTAGTTTATGCTGATATCAGTGGCAATGATGGTTCTTACACTGTTTCTAGGTCAACTACTGAGGTTGAAGAAAAGTCAATTGGCTTAAACATCGATTGGCAGGCATCAGAGACGCTTCGTTTATCATTTGATTATCATGATTCTGAAAGTAGTAATGATAATGGTGCAGATTCTGCTTTAGGAAGTGATGGCTCTCTTGTTTTAGGTTCTGATCAGCTAGAAAGTAAAATCTATGACTATCGTAATGGCGAAGTTCCCCATGGTGAAATTCATTGGAATAATGGCACTACCACATTAGCTGCAGGTGAAATAGATTCTCACTTCAGTCAATTTGTTCACTCTCCCGGTGAGTCATCTGTAGAGCAGTTCCAATTTGATGGTAGTTGGGAAAACTATAATACCTTTGATGTTCCATTGGTTAACATTAAATTTGGTGTTGCTCGAACAGAGCAGAAATTAAGTGGGTCGAATGCATGGAGTGGCCTAATAGGTGGTTTTTTATTCAATCCTTCTTGGCCAGAAATGTTTCCCGATGGCATGTTTACACTCAACAATACCAATAACTTCTTAAATTCATTCGCAGGCGGTGGCAGTGACTTGGCACCTAATTACTACTACAGTTTTGATTTTGATGAAGTGGTTGCCCGCTCACGAGCATTTTTAACTAATGCAGTACTTGGCGGTGATGATTATTTTGATACAACAGCTTATCATCCAATGGGAACTACATCATCAAGCTCTCTTCAGGAAAATACAAATAGTCTTTATGTACAAAGTGAATGGGATTTCGATTTAGGTGATTATCCAGTTAAGATGAATTTTGGTTTCCGATATGAAGAAACTGAAGTACCAAGTAAGGCTGTTGTTAATGTACCTACTGCAGTATGGTGGAGAGGTGGTAGTGAGTGGCACACACAATATAGCGGTGAACAACTTTTAGATTTTACTGGTGAATATGATATGTTTTTACCTATGATTGATATGAAAATTGATATCACAGATGAACTTGTTGCTCGTATGTCATGGGGCAAAACCATCACTAGAGCACCCCTTGGTAGTTTAGGTGGAGGTCTATCCTTCTCAGGAAGCCCTAAACTAGGATCTCGCAGCGCGAGTGAAGGAAATACCAGCTTGTTACCATATGAGTCTACTAACTTAGATCTCAGTCTTGAATATTATTACGACGAAGGAAGTTACATGGCGATTGGTTACTACAATAAGGAAGTGAAAAACTTTATAGGTAATCAAATAATACAACAAACATTTGAAGAGTTAGGGCTACTTGATATTTATCAGGGCCCTCGTTGGAACCAAGCTGAAGCTGATCTCATAGCCAATGGCGATCAGGCAACTAACGATGCTATTTTCGCTCAAATGCAAGCTAATGGAGCAACTCTAAATGCACAAGGTTACATAGAGCCAATTGCAGGCGATCCTCTGATGGTTTGGGATGTTTCACGTCCATTTAATAGTTCTGATTCTAAGCAAGTTGATGGTTTTGAATTTGCTATTCAACATATGTTTGATGACACTGGCTTTGGTATAGGCGTTAACGCTACAGTAGTTGATGGCGATGTTGTATTCGATGTTGACAGTTTAGTGCAACAGACAGTTCTTACAGGCTTAAGTGACTCAGCTAACTTTCAAGGTTTTTATGAGAAAGATGGTTTGTCTATTAAGTTAACCTACGCTTGGCGCGATCAATATCTAATCGGTATAGGACAAAGCCAAGGCTCTGCTGACAACCCACCACAATTCGCTAAAGAGTTTGGTCAGTGGGATGTGAGCGTTAATTATGACTTTGATGAAAACTTAACGTTCTTCATAGAAGGAATTAATCTTAATGATGAAACCGAACAAGGATTTGGTCGTTATGAAAGACAGTTCCTATTTGCACGTCAATATGGACCTAGATACGCTATTGGTGCGAGATACACATTCAATTAAGAAAGTATCTGTTCTTGGGAAAGCCGCCTCTTGGCGGCTTTTTATTGCCAAAAAATTTCTTAGCTTTGCAAATAAACGATTTAACGACCACCAGACTAAGAAAAAATGAATGCGGATCAAGTCCATAATTTTCAGCATACCATCGAGGATAATTATCACTTTAGGTGCCGGAGAATGAACACTACATTAGGGCAATATTATAATATTTAGAAATAAACTCTTATCAAATAAATAATTGATTATTAACGATAAAAACAGTTGATTTTTGGCTTACACTCATCTAATGTAAGCGCTTACATGCAATAAGTATACATTGATTGTTTATGAACCCAAAACAGAAAAGAAACACCAATGATAATACTTGATATGAGACCACTTAAGAATTTTGCATATGACTAATGAAATTTACCTAGGCAACAACCGCTTAACAACTAACTCTTCAAACGTTGAAGGGGTGTTTGAAAATTTTGACGGTGAGCAATATTATAAAATAAATAATTATGATCAGATGGCTGACTTTTTTATGACAATTGTCAGTGAGTCTGATCATTGGATGTTTATATCAAGTAATGGTTCTTTATCAGCGGGTAGAAAGGATCGTGACAATGCCCTCTTCCCTTACTATACAGATGATAAAATTCAGGATTATGCAGGCAAGACTGGCAGTATCACACATCTTATTGTTGCACGTAATGAAAAAAATTATTTGTGGAGCCCATTCACAACTGAACTACCAAATATATATAAGATAGAGCGCAATATCTACAAAAACACCTACGGAAATAAAATCATCTTTGAAGAGATTAATCATGATCTTAACGTTAGTTTTAAGTACGGTTGGTATAATACAGAGACTTATGGGTTTGTAAAGAGATCAATAGTTAAGAACCTCAGCGAAACAGATCTTAATATCAAAGTTCTGGATGGTATTGCTAATATTTTACCGAGTGGAGTTGGTTATGATTTTCAGAATGAATACAGCAATCTTCTTGATGGGTATAAGAAAAGTGAATTAATTGTAAATACTGGCTTAGGTTTATTCTTGCTTAGCGCAATACCAGTAGATAAAGCGGAGCCTAGTGAGTCTCTTAATGCCACAACTGTTTGGTGTAACGGACTTAGTGAACATCAAACTCTTCTATCATCCAATCAGATTAATAAATTTAAATCAGGTCAATCTGTAACTACTGAAATAGATATTAAAGGTACTCGAGGAGCGTACTTTGTATCTACAGAGTTACTTCTTACTGCTGATGAATCTAAAAAGTGGTTTTTTGCTGCAGAGGTTAATCAAAGTACAACTGATGTAGCCAATCTAAATCACTTTCTTAAAGACAGCATCGATCATAAAGCTGAAATTGATTCTGAGATAATACAATCAACACAAAAGTTAGTCCAAATTGTTGCTAGCTCAGATGGCTTGCAAAGAAGCAATGAAAAGTTACTATCAGCACGCCACTACTCAAACACGCTTTATAACCTGATGCGCGGAGGTGTCTATTTAGACAACTATCAGTTTGATAAAATCGATGTCATTGATTTTATCAATACCATGAACCCAATGTTATCTCCGCAACATATAGATTCGATAAAGCAATTACCTGAGACATTTAGCCGAGAACAACTTATCAGTATGGCTAATGAGATTGATGATGCTGACTTAATTCGTCTCTGCCAAGAATATCTGCCTCTGACATTTAGTAGAAGACATGGTGATCCTAGCCGACCATGGAATTTATTTTCTATAATAAATAAAAAAGATGATGATGCTAAATCAGATTATCAAGGCAACTGGCGTGATATTTTCCAGAACTGGGAAGCACTGTGTTTATCTTTTCCAGATTATATAGAAAATATAATTTGTAAATTTATTAATGCTTCAACAGCCGATGGCTACAACCCTTATCGCATCATGCGTGATGGGATTGATTGGGAGAGTCCTAACGAAAACGACCCATGGGCCTACATTGGTTACTGGGGTGATCATCAGATTATCTATTTACAAAAGTTACTGGAGTTATCAAAAAAATATCATCCAGATTCGATTCAATATTTACTAAATAAAGACATTTTTGCTTATGCAAATGTGCCTTATCGAATCAAAAGCTATAATGAAATTATTAACACCCCCCATGACACTATAACCTTTGATACTGTTTTAGATAAACATATTAAGGCTGAAGTAGGTGAGTATGGAGCTGATGCTCGGCTGTTAAGAACAGAGGACCGTAAAGTCTTACATGTTAATTTAGCTGAAAAAATTCTAGTCACTTTATTAACCAAACTAAGTAACTTTGTACCTGAAGCAGGTATTTGGTTAAATACTCAACGACCAGAATGGAATGATGCGAACAATGCCTTAGTAGGTAATGGAGCATCAATGGTTACACTTTACTATCTAAGAAGGTTCCTAAAGTTTTGGTCTGAAATATTTTCTAGTTATGAATCTTTCGAAGTGTATATTTCAGAACCAGTACACCAGCTACTAATGACAATAAATTTAGTATTTATTAAGCATAGAAGTATAGTAAATACTGGATTTACTGACCAAAATAGACGCCAAATAACTGATAGCTTAGGCACTGCTGGTTCAATCTATCGACAAGCAGTATATAACCAGTCCTTATCGGGCGATAAACGAACCATTACTGGGGAACAACTGAGTAAATTTATATCCATTGCAATGGAGTATATAGATCAATCTATCAATGCTAATCGTCGAGATGATGGTCTGTATCATGCATATAACCTAATTTCATTTAATAGAGATTCAGTCTCAATACGTCATTTGTATGAAATGCTCGAAGGACAAGTAGCTATTTTAAGTTCTGGATATTTAGATACAGCTCAATGCTTAACAGTTTTAGACAGTTTAAAGTCCAGCAAGTTATTCAGAGAAGAGCAATACAGTTATTTATTATATCCCGATCGTGAGTTGGCGAAGTTTACCGCTAAAAATAATATCCCATCTGATCTGGTTGAGCACTCAAGGTTATTGTCTCAGCTGATTACAGATAATGAGACATCAATATTAAGAAAAGATCTTTCTGGCAATTACCATTTCAACGGCCAGTTCAAAAATGCAGATTACCTACAGAAGGCTCTGGATAATTTAAATAAAGATAAATACGCGCAACTACTTGAGCAGGAAAAGCCTACAATTTTAGGTATTTATGAAGATATGTTTGACCATCAATCCTATACAGGACGTTCAGGTACTTTTTATGCCTATGAAGGATTAGGTAGTATCTACTGGCATATGGTTTCAAAACTTCGTTTAGCAGTTAATGAATGTTACTTTACTGCGTTAAAGGAAAATGCTGACGTAAACCAAATAAATAGTTTAAAACAACATTATTATGAAATTAAAGCTGGTATTGGATTATACAAAACACCTGAACTGTATGGCGCCTTCCCTACTGATGCTTATTCACATACAGTTAGAGATGCTGGAGTAAAGCAGCCAGGTATGACAGGACAAGTCAAAGAAGATGTTATTTCTAGAATGGCTGAAATTGGTGTTAGTGTGGAAGATGGTTGCATTAACTTTTCCTTTTCACTGCTTAATCCAAAAGAATTTATCACCGATGAAAAAATCTTTGATTGTTATCTTCTCGATGGTTCAAACAAGCAATATATGTTGCAACAAGGCCAACTTGGTTTCACTGTTTGTCAGGTACCAGTAATTTATAGTTACGGTAAGGAAACTGGCATCTCGATCACTTTAACTAATGGCAGTCAACAACATATTGAGGGTAGTCGAATTGGGCCGGAATTAAGTAGTTCAATTTTTTCTCGTACTAATCAGGTTAGCCTTATTGAAGTTTCAATAAAGAATAATTAAAGAGCATTTATTATGGGCGCAAGAAGTGAACATGTTTTATCCCTAGCGGGTATAAACATAAAAGAAAAGTCACAAACTGAACTTAAAGAAATTTTTCATAATCTTTTTAATGAAGGAGTCCATGGTCTCTGCTTTAGTCCTTATGAAGAAAGTCAAGAACCAGGTAGTCAGTTAACCGAATTACAAATTCGACGCCGTCTTGAAATAATCAAACCTTATACCTCATGGGTACGTTCATTTTCATGTACTGAAGGTAATGAACTAATCCCTATCATTGCTCAGGAAATGGGTATGAAAACACTGGTTGGCGCCTGGTTAGGTGAAGACAAGGATATTAACGATAAAGAGATAGCTGCAGCAATTGAGTTGGCAAATTCTGGCCATGCAGATATTCTCGCTGTTGGTAATGAGGTTTTGTATCGTAAAGAACTAAATGAAATTGAGTTACTTGACTTTATTCATCATGTAAAAAGTCGGGTTAATAATGTTCCTGTTGGTTACGTTGATGCTTATTATGAGTTCGAAAACTGCCCACAAATTACCGACGCCTGTGATGTGATTTTAGCCAATTGCTATCCATTCTGGGAAGGTTGCAGTCTAGAGTATGCATTGCTCTATATGAAAGATATGTATCGCAGAGCAAGTCGTGCTGCCAATGGTAAAAAAGTTATCGTTACTGAAACTGGCTGGCCAGATTTTGGTGAAAAATTTCACGGTGCAATTCCATCCTATAGTAACGCATTAAAATATTTTATTGATACCCTTAGATGGTCAAAAGAAGATGATATAGAAATATTTTATTTCTCATCCTTTGATGAAAGTTGGAAAGTATCTGATGAGGGTGATGTTGGTGCTTATTGGGGATTATGGAACAAACACGAGCAGTTAAAATATTAACTTTCTTATTGAGGATATAAATGAGTTTATCAAGCCAATATGACCTAAACTTTGAGAAAGCCATTTGTTACTCAGGCTTCAGAGCTGGCCAGAGTCCAGAAGCAAAAGTATATCCAACCTATGAGCAAGTAAAAGAAGATCTATTAATACTCAGTAAACAGTGGACGTACTTACGAATGTACGACTGCGATCCCCATGCAGAAACCGTCCTCAATGTCATTAGAGATGAAAATCTAAACTTAAAGATTATGCTTGGAGCCTATATTGAAGCAGAAATTAGTAATGAACTCTGTCCGTGGGATGGAGGAAACTACACAGAGCAGCAACTTGATATAAATAAAAAATCTAATCTTGCTAAAATCCATAAATTAATCGAATTAGCTAATAACTACTCAGAAATTATTCATTCATTGTCAGCAGGAAATGAAGCCTGTGTTGATTGGACCGATCATTACGTTTCACCTGAACGTATCATTGAATATGTTCGTATGATTAAGAAGGGTGCAAAGCAACCTGTTACATTTTGCGAAAATTATGTTCCTTGGCTCGATAAGCTTAAAGAACTAGTAGAGGAAGTTGATTTTATTTCTATCCATACTTACCCTGTTTGGGAATATAAGGGTATTCATGAAGCGATGCATGTGACTGCAGATAATTACTATAGTGTTGCAAACACCTATCCAGATAAAAAAGTTGTTATTACAGAAGCTGGTTGGACAACCAACTCCAATGGTCGAGGAATTGAGCCAGAGCTTGTTTGTGAGATACGCCAAGAAACCTATCTCCATGATTTACTGGAATGGAGTGAAAATGAGAATATATTAACTTTTGTTTTCGAAGCATTTGATGAGTTATGGAAAGGCTCTGAAGACCCAATGGAGCCAGAGAAGCATTGGGGTTTATTTACAATCGATAGAATACCCAAAAAAGCGATGACAACCTACTATCCAAAGTTGATTCATGAAACATTATAAAACCGCAGTTGAAGATATGATTCCAATGAGCCAAAAAGTGGCTTTTGGTGCTGGTCATTTAGCAAACCAATTATTTCCAGCAGCACTTGGTGTGTTCATGATAATTCTGGTCCTGGCTTTAGAAATGGACCCTCTTATGGCTGGATTCCTTGCCGCCCTACCAAGAATATTAGATGCCTTAACTGATCCTTTAATGGGTTACATCTCAGATAATACACGCTCACGTTGGGGCAGAAGAAAACCGTATATTTTTCTAGGTAGTGTTATCACTGGCATTTCTTTTATGTTGATGTGGCAACTGTATCCTGAAAATTCTCAGGCCTATAATTTCTTATACTTTCTGGCTTTGTCAGTTTTTTATTACCTTGGGTATACCATTTTTGCCACACCTCTGATTGGTCTCGGCTATGAAATGACACCTGACTATCATGAGCGCACAAGACTGATGGCTGTGTCTCAGTGGATGGGACAAATTGCCTGGATGATTGCCCCTTGGTTCTGGGTCATTATTTATGATCAGTCAATATATGATACTGCACCAGAAGGCGCTAGAAATCTATCTATATGGGTTGGTCTTTTATGCTTAGTGTTAGGTACGCTCCCTGCGTTCTTTTGTAAAGAGTTGGTGCTACCAGACCTTAGGTCAGAATCAAAACTTAGTTGGGCTAACCTTTCTGAAAATTCGAAAGAGTTTTTTAACGGTATATTGCAAACTTTACGCTGCAAACCCTTTATGAAATTATGCGGAGCTACGTTTCTAATCTTTAATGGCTTTCAGACCATTGCACAGTTTGCCTTTTTTATTATTATCTTTTATCTCTTTAATGGTGACACTAATGCTGCCGGTCATTGGCCAGCTTGGTTTGGTACAGTTAGCGCTCTTGCTACAGCTTTTCTAGTTATTCCAATAATCACTTTTGTATCACAAAGAGTGGGCAAAAAAAATGCTTTCATTATTGCCACATCAATATCAATGATAGGTTATATTTTAAAGTGGTGGGGCTTTGACCCGACGAATCCTTATTTTATGTTTTTACCAATACCATTTCTGTCATTTGGTATTGGTGGATTATTTACACTAATGATGTCTATGACTGCTGATGTCTGTGACCTAGATGAACTAAATAATGGTTCACGCAGAGAAGCTATCTTTGGCGCTGTCTATTGGTGGATGGTAAAACTAGGAACTGCAATAGCACTACTAACAAGTGGTGCAATATTAAATCTTGTAGGCTTTGATCAATCAGTTCAAGTTCAATCAGAAGAGACACTTTATAACTTGAGACTAGCTGATATTATTATTCCCATTTTTACTGCAGTAGTCGCTATATTGTTAATGTGGAAATACGATATTACTGAACAAAAATCTCATGCTATTAGACTACAACTGATACAACGTCGTGGTAGAGCAGAACACCTCTAATAACTAAGGACACAATATAATGAAAAGAATGTCGTTCCGAGTTAAACATATTAATATTAATTCATTAAGAGCAATACCCTTTCTAATCATCATACTAAGTGCCTGTGATGGAATAGAAAATAAAACAGTTATCGGCACACCAAAATCTGTAAATAATAGCGCCATGAAAAACTATCAATTAACTAAAACTGAGCAGATTATTGTCACTAGTGAAGCTGGTGATAAATTAGCGATTAAAAACAATGTCACATTTCATAAAGCATCAGAAATAGGCCATAAAGTTATTGTGAAGCCGGAAATCATTAAGCAAACTATGACAGGTGTTGGAACATCATTTACTGAGTCTTCTGCATTCGTGCTAGCGCATTTAGACAAACAAGATCGTCAGCATGTGATGAATAATATTTATGGTCAAGATGGTGCAAATTTTTCCTTGGCTAGGACACATATTGGTGCGACAGATTTTGCTGTAAAAGGAAAGTATTCCTATGCTGAAACTGCAAATGATCTAGAGCTAAAACACTTCACAATTGCACCTGATAAGGCTGGTTTCTCAAATCAAAAATACCCAAATATTAAGGATGTGTCTTATGATTTATTGCCTATGATTCAGGAAGCCAATGAAATAAAGAAACGTCAAGGCGACGAACCTATCAATATTATTGCTTCAGCCTGGACTGCACCACCATGGATGAAAGACATTGAGGATTATTATCAAAGGGGTACGGAAGCAACTGGTATGGAAGGAACTGGTGGAGAGTTGAAACCAGAATTTGTTGGGACATACGCAGAATACCTAATAAAATATTTAAATGCTTATAAACAAGAGGGAGTAGATATTTGGGGACTAACACCAATCAATGAGCCTAATGGTAACAGTGGTCAATGGGAAAGCATGCATTTTAGTCCTGAAACCCAAAAGCAGTTCATTACTAAGCATCTTGGTCCACAACTTCATAACAGTGATTATACTGATATTAGACTGCTCATTTATGATCAAAATCGAGATCATATGGAAGAGTGGGCTGACACGATTCTTAGTGATAAAGAAGCATCTCAATACGTCTATGGTACGGCTGTACATTGGTATGAAAGTACTGAACGAGTATATGATGACATCTTAGATAAGGTACATAATAAGTATCCAAGTTTTGACATTATTAATACTGAGGCAACCATTGATGATTTAGGGAAACCAGCATCTGGAGGTGTCCTTGATGTTGATAAATTTCAGGAAAAAAGTTGGTTCAATAATGATGAATTTTGGTGGAATAAAAATGCTACTGACTGGGCTTATACCGCAACGTGGGCACCGCATTCAGAAGACCATCCAATCTACACTCCTGTACATCGCTACGCTAGAAATATAATAGTTAGCTTTAATCATTGGATGTCTGGTTGGATAGACTGGAATATTGTTTTAGATGCTCAAGGTGGACCCAATCATGTTGGTAACTACTGTGGTGCTCCGATTATGATCGATACAGCCACAGGCCAAATCTACTATACGCCTATATACTATGTATTAGCACAATTCAGTAAATCCATACGTCCCGGTGATAAAGCACTACAAACAGAAAAGTACCTTGCTACTGATAGAAACAGTGTCAATGTAATTAATGATGATGCACTTCATGCCAGCGCCACAATTAATTCTGATAACTTAATAAGTGTTCAGTTATTAAATACAACTAAGAAGGCACTTAGCTACCAGTTACAAGTAGGTACGCAATCTGCAACGGTAGAAATCCCAGCCAATGCAGTTCAGACCGTTCAGTTTACAATAGACCTTTAACTTAGAGCTTTATCGAGTATACAAAAACTATTTAACATAGAAGGGAATGTTTGCATGAGCAGCATTCTCTTTATCATCATAGACATAAACAAACAATCGGTAAGCACCTTCAGATGATGGCGCAATAAAGTTTAATTCGCTAGCATTATTCTCCGTAATTAAACCTTCTAGGTTTTCGATATTTTCCTCAAAATCTCCACCCTCATTTTTTGACCCTGACTCAACCTTTATCTCCCAGTGATAACGAAGTGGATCATCGTCAAGATCAGTACTGATAACTTGGGCAGTATATGCTTGAGCAGGACTTAGAATAATGTTATCTCTCGAATGTTTATTATCTAGTAACATCGAATTTAATTTTGGAGCTCGGTTGTCTGGCCACTTATCATTCCAAAGAAAATACATAACATCGGAAGCTTCAGTATATTCTCCTGACTCTGTGAACAAACCAAACCAGGTTGGTGTTCTCTCTTGCTTTTGTCCCCATAAAAAAACATAGTTACCAATCAATTGAGTTCCTAAGCTTTTCAATTTCTGCTGAAATCCTTTTAAATAATTATTCGCCTTTTCAGTACTAGTCATTTCAATTGGTGCACCCCAAGAAGTACTCTCCATTTCCCAATAACCAATAGCACCCCACTCAGTAACCATCAATGGTTCCTGATAATTAATTTTCTTTAAAAATGCAGGTAAGGAATCTAACAATCCATATACTTGAATACTAATAAAATCGAGATCAGCTGCTCTATCATTTACTAGCTTAATTTCTTCTTCTCTAATACCTGCAATTGTTGTTGTGGTTGGATGATTTGGATCAAGTTCATGTATCATTTTCGAAATATCATTCACGGCATCATAAACTTGGGGGTTTGTGTAGCTATGATTTAACTCATTACCTATGATCCATGTAAGTACGGCTGGATGCTCTCTATATTTCAAAACCTCTTGCTTTGCAAATTCAAACTGTTTTTTTACTAATGCTTCATCACTATAATCAAAACCCCAACGTTCAGGTTTTACCTGTAAGCCTAATGAAACAGTGACCCCAGACTTATGTGCCTTATCTAGCATCTCTTGAGCATTTTTAGTGCTCCAACTTCGCATTGAGTTTCCACCATGTTCACTCAATGACTTAGGTTCACCAAACTCTAAACCCGCTCCTTTAATAAAATAGGGTTTTCCATCTCTTAATAACTTGAAACCAGTATCTTGTTTTACTATTTCAACTTTAATGGGTCCCTCAGAACATGCCATAAGACTAAGAGATAAATAATAGAATATTATAAGTATTGCAATTTTCTTCATTAGAGATTTAATCATAACTTAAGGCTTTATCTGATATTCATGTTTAACCCAATCAACTTCCATAACCCATTCACCTTTCATTTCTGCATCATTAATCTTCGCAAAGTTAAGTATTGCAAATAGCGGCTCGGGAAAGTTATCCCCCTGATTATCATTACGATGTACTTCTTTTCCATCTAGTCGATAAACTAAATCATCATCGTCCCACTCTACTGAATATTCATGATACTTGTTAAGGTTAGTATTAATAACTTTTTGTGGCGTTAACCAGTCACCGTCTCCACATTTTCCTTCACTTTGTATAGCTCGAACTGCATAGTGATCTGGACCACCGTCACTATGGTGCTCAAAAATATCAATCTCACCAGAACCAGTCAATGGCCAACATACTGTCTCATCAAACTCTTGTACAGGCGGTTCATTATTTCTAGCTCCAAGAACCCACCAAGCGGGGAACATCCCTGGCATACCACTACCCCATAATCTTAATCTGGCTGTCCACTTACCTGCCACGAACTCCTTTCTATTTTTAGATGCTATACGCCCTGCAACATACTTAGTTTTAGGATGCATATTACCGAGTTTATCCATATTATCGCAATCAATCTCCTTACCGATATTGATCATTTTAATTTTAATAGTTCCCTCACTGACTACACGAGTGCCATATTTATTATCTGGTACATAGCATTGATACTCATCATTAACCCAAAGCCCTTGATCTTGCCAATTGTCTTTATTGAAAAATTCAAAGTGATCGATAAAATCAATTTTCCATTTAATAGCACTCTCAGCATATAAAATGGTTGGACCTACAGACAATACAATACCTATCTGTATTAATCTTAATAAACGAAAACTCATAAATTTTTCCTATCTACTCCTTAACAAGAGTATGAATATATTAACAACTGTACCTACAATATATGGCACTACTTAACATAAGAATTGCTTTATTATACACAAAGATTTATGCTATGTAAGCGCTTACATATAAAATTATATAATTCTCAAGGAGTACTCTAATGCTTAGAGTTCGTGAAAAAATTGCATATGGCTTAGGTGACACAGCAAGTAATATCGTGTTTCAAACGGTCATGTTATTTTTATCATTCTTTTATACTGACATATTTGGTATCTCTCCTGCCATCGTCGGTACTCTATTTTTAGTGGTACGAATCTTTGATGCTGTAACCGATCCACTAATGGGTGCTATTACAGATAGAACTACAAGTAAGCATGGGAAATTTAGGCCTTATATACTCTGGTTATCTATACCCTTTGCCATCTGTAGCATTCTTGCATTTACAACACCAGATTTATCAGATCAAGGCAAAGTTATTTATGCCTTTGTAACCTATGGCCTATTAATGGCCGGATATACAGCAATAAATATTCCTTATTCCGCTCTAGGTGGTGTATTAACTGCTGATCCTAAAGAGCGTGTATCAGTACAATCTTATCGTTTTTTCTTTGGTATGCTTGGTGGTCTGCTAGTAACAGCCATGACATTACCTCTGGTCGACTTCCTTGGCGATGGAGATAAAGCTAAAGGATATCAGTTAACAATTACGGCCATGAGCCTCTTAGGTGTAGTGTTATTCTTTCTTTGTTTTAAAGGTACTAAAGAACGTATAAGTCCACCTGAAGAACAAAAATCCACTATAACTGAAGATATGAAGTCATTATTAAAGAATGATCAATGGCGAGTATTATGTATGGCGGCATTTTTTCTCCTAACAGGTCTTGTGTTACGTACTACCCTTTCAATTTATTACGTTAAATATTTTCTTGGCCGAGAGGATTTGATCACCCTTTTTGTAACCCTAGGCATGCTAGCAAATATTGCAGGTGTTAGCCTTGCCCAACCTTTAGCTAAAAAGGTCTGCAAGATTAAGGCTTATATTACATTACAAGTGATTGCTTCTATACTTTGTGCCTGCAGTTATTTTGTTGGCTCTGATGACTTAGTGGCTGCATTTACACTATACATACTGTGGAATTTCACCCTACAAATGGCTACTCCTCTACTATGGGCCAAAATGGCTGATACGGTTGACTATGGACAATGGAAAACAGGTATTAGGGTAACAGGCATGGTATACTCAGCCATTGTATTTTTCATCAAAATGGGACTAGCATTGGGTGGTGCCATTGCGGGCTGGTTACTAGCTTATTACAATTACCAAGCTGATACAGTTCAAAGCGCTGAAACTCTCGAAGGATTAGTTTTATCATTTTCACTTTACCCAGCAATTGCTACATTAATTGTAGCCTTCATTATGCGTTGGTATACGCTAAATGATCAGCAAATAGAACAAATACAAAGTGAAATTGAAACAGTAAAAGCATAGAATTTATAAACATCAAACATTATAAAAATAATACGGAACTAAGACTAAACTAAATCATGGCAACTATATACGACGTATGCGATAAAGCGGGAGTCTCTATGGCAACCGTGTCTAGAGTGATTAATGGTAACGAAAATGTTCGCAAAAATACTCGTCAAAAAGTACTGGATGCGATGAAAAGCCTAGGTTATAAGCCAAACATAATTGCCCAATCTCTAGCATCAAAAAGAACAAATAGTATCGGTATTCATGTTTCTGAACTATCCGGCCCATTCTATGGCCCCATGATGGCTGGTGTTGAAGATGAATTGAGAAAGGCCGGAAAACATGTCTTTATCACATCTGGTCATGATGATGAAAAGCGTGAAAAAGAAAGCATCGACTTTTTAATCAGTAGAAACTGTGATGCATTAATACTCCATGTCGGAGCTGTAAGCGATAAATATCTTCTTGATTTATATCAAGGTGAAATTCCTATCGTTCTCCTGAATAGATATATTCCTGCTATGGCTGAGCAATGTATCATTCTAGATAATATTCATGGTGGCTACATTGCAACCAAGATGTTATTAGAATATGGTCATAGAGACATAGCCTATATATCAGGCCCTTTGTGGAAAACAGATTCCCAGGAACGACTTTTAGGTCACAAGAAGGCGCTCACAGAATTTGATGTATCTTTTGACGAAGATCTATTTTATGAAGGTGACTTTCACGAGCAATCTGGTATGAAAGGTCTAAAGTATTTTTTAAACTCAGGAAAAACTTTTACTGGTCTCGCATGTGCTAATGATGATATGGCATCTGGTGTTTTAGTTAAAGCACGAGAAACTAATATTAGGATCCCTGAAAACATTTCAGTAATCGGCTACGATGATATTAATCTCGCCTATTACCTACACCCAAAATTAACCACGGTCAAATATCCAATTGAAGAAATGGCACGTATGGCCGCTAAGTGGATATTAAAAAATATCTACAAAAAGAAAATAGATAGAATAGTAAATACATTCCTACCCGAACTTGTGGTTCGTGACACCTGTAAAAAACTCAACTAATCAATGACCAAATTTAGTTTTGGGTTCAACTTGTCTGTACTTGTTTCTATGACATAAGCCCTCCTATATCAGGAGGGCTATAGATTTTAGTGATGCATTCGAGGTTTTATTTTAAACCGCGACGATTTAATAACGGCTCGATGTCTGGTTCACGACCTCGGAAGTCCTTGAACAGTTTCATCGCATCTTCACTACCACCACGTGACAATAAGGTGTTACGGAAATGCTCACCATTTTTACGGGTCATTCCCCCATTTTCCTTAAACCACTCAACCGAATCAGCATCAAGTACTTCACTCCAGATGTAGGCATAGTAACCAGCTGAATAGCCACCCATGACGTGAGAGAAGTAGGTGGTACGATAACGAACTGGCACTGCATCTACTAAGATCCCCGCCTGCTCAAGAGTTTGCTTCTCGAACGCTAAA
>Ga0316204_10007330_pt1 | contig 16237 bp, 12 predicted proteins | sample 6monrhotite_MG_2_FD_205661 | JGI IMG/M metagenome (GOLD analysis project Ga0316204, IMG submission 205661) | Microbial mat bacterial communities from mineral coupon in-situ incubated in ocean water Damariscotta River, Maine, United States -... | ecosystem: Environmental > Aquatic > Marine >... | reverse complement strand
GATGTTATGACTCGCTCAGAAGACCCCACGCCTACTAATTCAATAGTATTGCAGCTTATGAGCCAGGATGATATGCCTAGCTTATATTTAGGGCGACCTTGTTATCATGGCTTATCTAAAACGTCTTCTTGTAATTATTACTATTGGACTGACGGCCGCTATTCGCTAAAAATTATTGATAATATGCATGATGCTATCAAGCATATGATTGATAAGTACAATGTAAAAAAATTAACCCTTATTGGTTTTAGTGGGGGCGGGGCATTAGCTACTTTATTGGCTAATAAAATTCCACGTACGCGCACAGTTGTGACAATTGCAGGTGTACTTGATACAGATGAGTGGACTCGATTTCATCACTATTCGCCATTGAAAGGATCGGATAATCCTGCTGAGCAACCGCCACTAAAGCGATATATAAGGCAGATTCATCTTGTTGGCGATAAAGATAAAAATATTCCTTCATCAATAAACAGTAAATTCTTAAATAAACAATATAGTGCTGAAATAGTCCATTATAAAGATGCGGATCATGTTTGCTGTTGGCCTGAGCACTGGCCTAATGTATTAAAAATTATAAAAAATTACGATAAAAGACTAAAAAAATAGAAAAATTACTGGCAAAATCTTGTTCATTTCCTTAGAATCCGATACCAGGAATAAGGACAAATATAAAAATAAAACGGATACAGGGAGATTGTCATGCGAACATTCGCATTAATTATATTGCGCAATAAGAATAATAAGTCACAATTTAATACCACAAAATTTAACGTCAAACTCACAAAGGCATCAGTATTGATGATGACATGCGTCAGCATGTTTTATATGAATGCGAGTTTTGCCATTACACCAACCCAGCAAGCTGTTGCGAATTACTTTGCAAATTCTGTGTGTACCCCCGGTATTATAGCTGCAGAAAGCAGCCCCATTGTCGCCAGGTCGCTTTCTAATAATAGTGTCCGCACAAATAATATTAATGCACAAGGCTATAACACGGCCAACTATGATTGCTCCAGCTTGTCAGGAACCGCATTATTCCAAAATGGCATAGAAAATATGTTGAATAATGGTAGTACGGTTAGCACCAATAATTTTCTATCTGCAATAGCATTTGAAGAAGTTATTACCATGGGCACACTTAATGTTGAAATTAATGGTGCGCAAATGAATCATATTGTGGCGCATGTAGCTGGCTTGCATCAAGGCGGGCTGGGTATGCGTTACCCGTCATTACCGGCACAAAAACTAGCGCAAAGTGGAACACCAACAGGCGGTGCTGCAAGTGGTAGTGTTAGCAATAAGAACGGTATGGGCTTCTTTGTTAATACAAGAATCGATACAGGTGAGAAAGACGAGACATCAATAGAAAGTGGATTTGATTTCAATGCGTATGGCATCACAGGCGGCATGGATATCCGGCTTAATAATCAGTTTGTTTTGGGTCTCGCTGCAGGATATGGAAAAACAAAAGCTGACTATACTAATTCAGTTGGCACCATGGATATGGACGGGTACAGTTTATCTGTTTTTGGTACATTTTATAAAAAAGACCGATACTATATTGATGGAATTGTGAACCTGACACGTAATAATTTCGATTCAAGCCGAACCTTTACTGATACAAACGGTACAGTACAAACAGCCAACGCTAATACAGATGGCGATATATTAAATGTCGGTTTGGGTTTTGGTTATGAGTATCATAATAAAGATATTACGATAGGTCCGTTTGCTAAATTAAATTATACTCGTGTCGATATTGATGGGTTCACAGAAACGGGTGCAGGTCCATGGGGCTTGATAGTAAATGGTCAGCGATTGTCTTCTTTTGAAGGTGTAGTCGGGATGCAAGTCAGTAAAACAATAAGTAAGCCATGGGGTGTATTAATACCTCAGGTGCGTTTGGAACTAGTACATGAGTTTGATAATGAAAGTCGTATTATCAACGCTCAATACATTGGTGCTGTTCAAAATGGGATTAATACGCTTTTGTTACAGCCGACTGATGTACCTGATGAAAATTATTTCAATCTTTCAATTTCAGCGGCGACACAGTTAAGCCATGGGCGTAGCGCGTACGCACAATATACTGCTTTATTAGGTCAAAAGAACCTTAGTGAACATGCTCTTGAATTAGGTGTGCGCTGGGATTACTAGAATATTTATAGATACAGGCTAAAGCCTGCTTCTATAAGTTGATTATTGTAGTATTTTCTGAAGTTTGATTAATGACTCATGTGAACTGTTGATTTTCAATCCCTCGGTTATAAAATTCATGGCTGTTTGCATTTCATTTTGATCAATATGTTTTTGAGCCAGTTGTGCAAAAATATCAGCTATTTTTTTTAGTCCATCTAGAGCTTGCGGATTACCAGGGTGAATTTTTATAATTTGTGAATAGGCCGCAAAAGCATTGCTACCTGGTGGTTCTGTGTAGCGTTGTACCATCATATGAGCATCTGCTATTTCCAAGAGTGATAATACTTTTTCCTGATCAAATTGTGATAGATCACTAAATGGGATAACAACCATTTCAGGTTCAGAGTAAAGGTTAAAATTATTTTGATAGACAGTAAGGGCCGTGAGCATAGCGATAAGCGCTATTGCAGGTAAGCTCCAGGTTTTAATAAAGCTGGGACGTTTGTCAGGAAAAAAATCATTTGCAAACGCTTTAACATTATGTGGGCGCTGTTCACGTTTGAATGATAAAGCTGAAGACAACGCTCGCCATTGTTTATGAGTCAAGCTTTTTACCACTTTAGGTTTTAACTTTTCTTTAAATGCTTGTTTGGCCGATTTGCGAGAGAAAGGGTGTTTTCCTGTTAATAATTCATACGTGATACATGCTAATGAATAGATATCATCACGCGGCTCTGGTGTTTTGTCATCAAGCATTTCGTAGCTGGCATAAGTTAAGGTCATTGCATTCATGCCATCACCTTGATTCAGTGACTCATCAACCTCGAATACATCTGATACCTGAATGGCTCTTGCGATACCAAAGTCGAGTATTTTTACAAGCTTTTCATCGGTAATAAAAATATTGGCGGGTTTTAAATCACAATGAATAATGTTTTTACTATGCGCATAGATTAAGGCGTTAGATATGCTCTCAATTATTTTCAATGCATTGTTTTTGGGTAACGCTGTTGGTATACCATTGGGTTTAATGACTCTGGATAATGGTTGACCTTGTAGGTACTCCATGGTCATTAAAAATACTTCACCGTCGCGGTCAAAGTCATGAACAGTAATGATATTTGGGTGAGCTAGAATCTGAGACTTCCTGGTTTCACGTTGAAGCGTAATAATCGCATTCTTTCGCGCACTAAATTTTTTATTTAATAATTTTATCGCTACATATGGATTACTGTCTTGAGCCTCAATTTTTCTAAGGTCTCGTGCTTTAAAAACAACTCCCATACCACCAGTTGCAATCAGTGATTCAAGAAAAAATCGATCTTTTAGTGTTGTTCCTTCTCTGACATCTACTGGGTGGTTTTTAGGCGGTCGTTCAGCTTTAACGATGACATGAGTCTCTTCAATATCCATGATAGAATTCCTGACATTATCGGATGCCAGGTCAAACTCAGGTTTCTGATTGTTGTCATCTATCCTTGCTGACATGAAGGTGCCTCAAATAAGTAGACCAAAAAATATTGGCGACTTTATGCACATAATAGTACCAAAAATGAGGCATAACGACAGTGATAACTATAAATAATATAAAAAACATATGGTTACGTGTAAGCTAACCGAATAATTTAGAGACGTTTTACGTAAGTAGGGTTTCGTTTGATTTAGTATTGGTTGATAATGCTCAGGAACTCTTCACCATACTTGTCCAATTTTTGTTCACCAACGCCAGATAAATGACTGAATTCTTCTAAATTTGTTGGTCTATCAGTTGCCATTTGCAGCAATGTACTATCATGAAAAATAATATAAGGAGGAACACCATAATCTCGTGCCATTTCACTTCGTTGGAGACGTAAGGCTTCAAATAGATCTTCATTCTCTTCATCAATGATTATAGATGAACGCTTAGTATTAGCTTTTGACTTTTTAGATGGTTTTACTTGTTTGCGTAATTGGAGCGTTGATTCACCTCGTAGTAATGGTCGTGATTTTTCTGTTAATTTTAGCGCGCCATATGATTCAATATCTGCATCAAGGTATCCATGTGAAATAAGCTGTCTGAAAATTGAGCGCCATTCTACAGTGGATAAATCCTTGCCAATCGCGAAGGTACTAAGCTGATCATGTTGGTATTGTTGAATGCGCTTATCGTCTTTGCCGATGAGAACATCGATGACGTAATTAACACCAAAACGTTGTCCGGTACGATAAACACAGGAAAGGGCTTTTTGGGCCACTTCAGTTCCATCCCAGGTTTCAGGTGGATTTATACAACTGTCACAGTTGCCGCAAGGTTCTGGCAAAACTTCATCAAAGTAAGCAAGAATAGTTTGGCGTCGGCAGCTGGTTAATTCGCATAGTCCTAACATTGATTCGAGTTTCTGTTGCGAAATGCGCTTGAAATGTTCTTCAGCATCTGACTCTTGCATCATTTGTCTGAGGCTAATGACATCTTGCAAGCCATAGGCCATCCAGGCATTAGCAGGAGCCCCATCTCGTCCAGCCCGACCTGTCTCCTGGTAATACGCCTCGATACTCTTCGGTAGGCTGAGGTGAGCTACAAAGCGTACGTCGGGTTTATCTATACCCATACCAAAGGCAATAGTTGCAACGATGATAACGCCATCTTCACGTAAAAAGCGTCGTTGATTAAGTTCGCGTACTTCAGCAGAAAGGCCCGCATGATAGGGTAAAGCAATGTGGCCCTTGTTACTTAGCCATTCTGCAGTTGCTTCTACTTTTTTTCTCGATAAGCAATAGACAATACCTGCATCACCTGTATGTTCTTTTTCTAAAAAACGCCATAATCGATCTCGACCGTTTTGTCCTTCACTAATGGTGTATTGAATGTTAGGTCTGTCGAAGCTGTTAATAAATTGTTTAGCCTTACCAAGTTGGAGCTGGTCGATAATTTCCTTGCGAGTGCGTTTATCTGCAGTTGCAGTCAGTGCAATTCTAGGTACATTAGGGAATCTTTGATGCAGTATGCCGAGCTGTTGGTATTCTTTACGAAAATCATGCCCCCATTGTGAAACACAATGAGCTTCATCAATAGCAAATAATGCTATATCAATTTGACTTAGCATGTTTAACGTATAATCCATTAATAGGCGTTCTGGGGCGATATATAATAAGCTAATTTCTCCCTGCCGTAAGGATTGTTCAATGTCTTTTTGTATAGAGCGATTCTGACTGGAATTTAAAAATACGGCATTAATTCCGACCTGTTTGAGGGCTATAACTTGATCTTGCATTAAAGCAATGAGAGGGGAAATGATTATCGCTGTGCCATTACGTATTAAAGCGGGTAATTGATAACAGAGTGATTTTCCGCCCCCAGTGGGCATAAGTACCAGAGCATCTTCACCATCCAAAAGTGTTTTTATAATTTCTGCCTGAGAATGACGGAATGATGAATAGCCAAATGTGTTTTTGAGTATTTTCAGTGCTTGTTGCATGAAGGGTATTTTAACTGAATAATGTGCCTCATTCAGTTAAAATATTGACAATATTAATATTTATCATAAAGGTGTGTAAATGAAAGGTGATTCTCCGAAGGCAATTTATCTGGATGAATATCAGTCCCCTGATTATCTCGTTGAAACAGTTGATCTTGATTTTCTGTTAACAGAAGAAAACGCAACTGTTTCAACCATTACACAATTTGTTAAACAGAAAGAAGCCCCTTTAGTATTAAATGGGCAAGAACTTGAGCTGGTATCAGTCAAGATTGATGGTCGATTGCTTAATGATAGTGAATACAGTTGTGATGCTGATTTTCTTACTATTAACGAATTACCAGATAGGTTTAAGCTTGAAGTTGTGACCCAAACCGAGCCTCAGAATAATACCTCGCTGGAAGGTCTTTATCAGTCTAGTGGTAATTTTTGTACGCAGTGTGAAGCAGAAGGTTTCCGTAAGATAACGTATTTTCTCGACCGCCCAGATGTTATGGCCGTTTACACGACTAAAATTATAGCTGATCGTGATTTGTATCCAGTTATGCTTTCAAATGGAAATATGATTGAAAAAGGTGAGCTGGACGGTAACCGTCATTGGGTCAAATGGCACGATCCTTTTAAGAAGCCCAGTTATTTATTTGCTTTGGTAGCCGGCAAGCTGGAATTTATAGAAGATACGTATAAAGCCATGGATGGTCGAGATATATGCTTACGTATTTATGTTGAGTCTGAAAATATAGATAAATGCGATCATGCAATGCAGTCTTTAAAAAAATCCATGTTATGGGATGAGCAAAAATATGGATTGATATATGACCTTGATATTTACATGGTCGTAGCGGTGAATGATTTTAATATGGGTGCAATGGAGAACAAGGGGCTCAATGTATTCAATAGCAAATATGTTCTGGCTAGCCCACAAACAGCGACAGATAATGATTATGACGGTATAGAAAGCGTGATTGCCCATGAATACTTTCATAACTGGACGGGCAATAGAGTAACTTGTCGAGACTGGTTTCAATTAAGCCTAAAAGAAGGTCTAACTGTATTTCGTGATCAGGAATTTTCGAGTGATATGACATCACGTTCAGTAAAGCGTATACAAGATGTAAGAATATTAAGGAGCCACCAATTTGCTGAAGACTCAGGGCCAATGGCTCATCCTGTCAGACCTGCATCCTATGTTGAAATAAATAATTTTTACACGGTTACCGTATACAACAAAGGTGCAGAAGTCGTACGAATGTATCAATCTTTGTTTGGTGAAGAAGGCTTTCGTCGCGGGATGGATCTTTATTTTAACAGGCATGATGGGCAAGCAGTTACAACTGATCATTTTCTTGCTGCCATGTCTGATGCAAATAAATATGATTTAACGCAGTTTAAACGCTGGTACAGTCAAGCTGGGACCCCTGAGGTATCGGTTAGTGATGAATATAATGCTGACACATCAATATATACACTAAAAATGCAGCAATATTGTTCAGAAACTGCGGATAATTCAAGCAAGGAACCATTCTTTATTCCCGTCCTTATTGGTTTGTTAGACTCAAACGGAAATAATATTAACCCGCAATCTTCAGGTTATACAACAGATGAGCAGGGAAATATTTTATTGGTAATGAAAGAACCTGAGCAAGAGTTTGTTTTTGAGAATATAAAAGAAAAACCTGTTCCTTCTTTATTGCGTGGGTTTTCTGCACCTGTGAAAATTCATTATGATTATTCCGATACTGACTTGGCATTTTTGATGATAAGTGATTCTGATGATTTTAATCGTTGGGAATCAGGTCAAAATCTATTGTTACGCACGATTCAATATTTGATCGATAATAAAATTAAAGATTCAGAGGCAATAATTAATTCTGATTTGATTGAGGCATTTAGGAAAATCATAACGAATACTGAGCTTGATAAAGGCATCGTTGCTGAAATGCTTACCTTACCTTCTGAAAGTTATATTGCAGAGCTTCAAGATGATGTGATTGATGTGGATGCAATTCATCAATCTATTACAGCAATAAAAACCACATTGGCGCGTGAGTTGAAAGATGATTTCCTGGCTATTTATAAACAGAATAATTCACAGACTGAATATTGTTTTACTAATGAAACAGTGGCTTCAAGAAGTTTAAAAAATGTTGCTTTATCTTATCTTGCTTACCTGGAAAATGATTCGGGTGTGTCTTTATGCCAAGAGCAATATCAGCTTCAGCATAATATGACTGATGTTATAGCGGCATTAGTGTGTATAGTTGACTACAGTAACAAAGTTAGACAGCCTGTTCTTAATGATTTTTATAAACGCTGGAAAGATGATGTATTGGTGCTAGATAAGTGGTTTTTTATTCAGGCGCGCTCTAATGCTAGCGATACGCTGGAAAACGTATTGGCATTATTAGAGCATGAGGCGTTTTCAATTAAAAACCCAAATAAAGTTAGATCTCTATTAGGTGGTTTCGCGACAGGCAATCCATATTATTTTCATCACGAAAGTGGGAGGGGATATATTTTGATAGCAGATCAGATATTACGTCTTGATGCATTGAACCCCCAGGTAGCAGCAAGACTATTACAGTCTTTTAGTCGATGGAAGCGTTACAATGATAAGCGCCAAAGCTTGATGAAGGAACAACTTGAACGAATTCTGAACCATGAAGGATTGTCTCGTGACTGCTATGAGATTGCATCGAAGACATTGAAGTAAGAAGAGGCTGGAAAAGCTTATCCAGCCTCTTACTTTAGTGAAGGTTTATTTTACGAGAATTCAGCAGGGTCAAATCCAGCCAGCTTGAATAGTCGGTTTGCTTCTTCAGGATTTTGTTCAACGCCATTCCCGTCACGGTACATCATGGCAAGAGTGGTCATTGAGCCTTGTAGCCCTGCATCAACGGCTTTGTGGAACCATTTAGCAGCTTTAGAAGTGTCTTTCTCTGTGCATTCACCTTCCAGGAACATGAATCCCAGACCATGCATTGACAGGGCGTGTCCTTGCTCAGCCGCAGCTAGCATATTTTGGAATGCCACCTTTTCATTGACGACCATACCAAGACCATTTTGCGCCATGATAGCCATACGAAATTGTGCTTCTACATCGCCTTGGTCGGCTAAAGGTGATAATAAACGTGAAGCTGTTGAAAAATGCTTACCTTCAAAAGCGGCGATGCCACTAGATAAGTCCAGGTTGATATCCGAGTCCTGATCAGTCATAAAAATCCTCATTGGGTAAAATATGCGCGACAGCGATTATAAAGGCATGCTTGAACATCTAATACCCCTTATTTATAAGGATTATGAGAAATTAGCCAATAAAATCATGTAAAGGTTAAGTAAAATCAAGAAATAGGGTATGATACATGGTTTCTAAAAACTGACTAAATAAGCCTTCAGGCTGACAGATAGTGGATTATGACTGGCAAAATTTTGAACAATGTAAACGTGATTTCACAGGATCTCCTGCCGACACCTGCTGAGGTGAAAGCGGATATCCCTTTGTCTGAGAAAGGGGCAGAAACTGTATTAAATGGCCGTGAAACGATTAGAAATATATTAAATCGCCTGGATCACAGGATGTTTGTGGTTGTCGGGCCTTGTTCTATCCATGATCTTGATGCAGCTAGAGAATACGCAAAAAAACTGAAAAAACTGGCTGATGAAGTCAGTGATACGATTGTTATTATTATGCGTGTTTACTTTGAGAAGCCACGTACATCAGTTGGATGGAAAGGTCTTATTAATGACCCCTATATGGATGATTCGTTCCATATTGAGAAAGGTTTGCATTTGTCACGGCAAATCTTAATGGAATTAGCTGAAATGGGCATTCCAACAGCAACAGAAGCGCTTGATCCTATCACGCCTCAATATTTGTCTGACCTGATTACATGGTCAGCTATCGGTGCAAGAACAACTGAATCACAAACTCATCGAGAAATGGCTAGTGGATTATCTACACCAGTAGGGTTTAAAAATGGTACTGATGGAAGCCTGTCTGTAGCTATTAATGCGCTGCATTCCGTATCGCAGCCGCACCATTTTTTAGGTATTAATCAAAAGGGACAATGTGCGGTTTTCCATACGAGAGGTAATACGTGTGGTCATGTGGTGCTACGTGGAGCTGACGGCAAGCCAAATTATGACTCGGTTAATGTTGCTATGTGTGAAAATGAGTTAGAAAAGGGGGGGTTACCCGCTAATTTGGTTGTTGATTGCAGTCATGGTAACTCTAATAAAGATTATAAATTACAGCCATTGGTTGTTGAGAATTGTATTAATCAAGTTATCGAAGGTAATCACTCTATAGTCGGCTTAATGCTTGAAAGTAACTTATTTGAAGGCAATCAGTCAGTGCCAGAAGATTTAACTAAATTAAAATACGGTGTTTCCGTAACTGATGCCTGTATCGGTTGGGAAGCAACGGAAAAATTGCTTTTGGATGCAAGAGATAAGTTAAAAGACGTATTAAAGAATAGAATAAAAGGCTAAGCCATTTTTTCTGAGCCTATTATATGTAATCTTAGCCCTTCTGGTCCTCGGCTTGTATCACCACCAATTAGTTGAATATTTTTTTCTTTCGCACTAAGCAATAACCCCTGACTGAATTGTGTTAGCCAGTCTTCATCGTTAGATTTCAATGAGATTGATAACGTCATCCAGCTTGCATTAGTGTATTGTAGATTAAAATCACGTAAGGCATGGAATAAAAGGTTTTGGCCTGTATCAAAACCAGGTTCATTTCTTGAGTAATCATTGCCTTCTACCCACTGCGTTAAAGTACTAACTGTGTGGTGATCGGGTTGAATATTAATAATAGCGGCATCATCACCTATTGAAATTGATGTGTCTTGTCTGGATATGACAGATTGATTAAAGAATTTTTTTATTAATTCAAATTCAGATAGGGACATAGGTTAAAGCTCGAATATTGGTATTTTTTAATGGTTCTAAAAATTATATATTAATACAATTATGAGGTTTTTGATATTTCAGTTTTTAAATCCTTACAACACCGAAATTTTAGGCTCTATTATTTTGGGCAACTAATCTCACTAAATGGAACGTGGATGCAAAATGTTGCTCAGGCTTGGTTAATTTATCGGTTAACCGAGTCTAGTTTTATGCTGGGTTTAGCAGCATTTTGTGGCTTGTTTCCTGTCTTGATACTCGGTCTTTGGGGTGGCGTTGTTGCGGATCATGTCAATCGTCACCGACTATTGATTATTGCTCATACAGCAGGCTTATTACAGGCGTTGATCCTAGGTATTATAACGGTCCTAGGCTGGGTAGAGGCATGGCATATTTTGGTATTTTCGACTCTGTTAGGAGTCATACATGCATTTGAAATACCTGCAAGACACACATTTTTATCAGATATGGTAGACCGTGATCACTTACCTAATGCCATCGCACTTAATTCGAGTGCATTCAATATTGCGCGTTTTTCCGGACCATTTATTGCCGGGTTATTAATTGCTCAATGGGGAGAAGGTATTGTCTTCTTAATAAATGCAGCCAGTTTTTTAGCAGTCTTGTTTGGATTGCAGCAAATGCGTATCTCGATTGATTCTCTAGCTGTAATTAATACTTCAGTATTCGAGAAAATAAAACAAGGATTAGCATTCGCCTGGTCGAATAAACAAATAAGATTGAGTTTGATACTGCTGAGCGTTTTTAGTGTTGTTGGAACATCACTAACTGTATTGATGCCTGTATTTACGGATTTGGTTTTTAAAGGTAATTCAGCAGTTTTAGGAATATTGCTTGGTTCTATGGGTTTAGGTGCGCTAGTGGGAGCATTTACACTCGCATATTTATCTAGTTACCATAATTTATATAAAAAAATTGGCCTATCGGGATTTGTTGCAGGTATTTGTCTAGTTTTGTTCCCAACTATAACGAATATAAGTGCAGTATTACCGATACTCGCATTATTCGGATTTTGCCAAACAATTTTAGCGGCCTCCACAAATACCATGATACAATCACTGGTAGATGATCATCTTAGAGGCAGGGTTATGGCCATTTTTTCTACAGTTTTCATTGGCTTTATGCCTATAGGTAGTATTTTGTCAGGAGCACTCGCGGAGATTGTTGGTATAAAAAATACCGTGTATGGTTTTGGGGTGATCAGTATAATTGTTGCTAGTGTTTATTTATTGGCGGGTAAGTCTCGGGTTTCTTTAAATGGCAACGAGTAATAATTCCAATAAACAACATTTAGGTTTGCTTGAAGTAGAAATACTTAATGTTGAAAAGCGATCCCAAAAAATATCCGGCTGGATATTAGCATCTACTATCATTATCATGAATATCTTTGCCTTGATGGATGACCGGCAAGGTATTTCTGAATTTCTAAGAGCAACGCATTTACTCAGTGTTGGTTTGATTGTCTGGTTTCTTGGTACGTCCTTTTTAATTACACGTGGTATATATCATCCATCTTTTAAATACCTGAATACGATATTACAAGTATCAACTGTAACATTTTATTTGTTGGTTTCTGCGCGATTAGTTGATGCTAATTTTGCAGTGTCGTCTACAGCACCCCTGTTTTACTTGCTGATTATTGCGCTCACTAGCCTTTCTTTAAACCCACTACTTGCAATTTTAGCTGCGGGTTTTGCTGCAGGGCAGTTTATTGGTGTCTATGCGATTTGGTTACATGAAATGATGCACGCTGAAGGTGTTGGATCATTGGTAGGCGACTGGATCCAGGTAATTTTAAAGTCAATAGTCTTTATTGTAATGGGCGTAGTGGCAATGTTCATTGCCAGGACATCACGTAATATGCTTGAGAAAGTTGTAACGCAAGTTAGCCATGAAGAAAATATTAAATTTATCGAAGAAGAAATGGCTCAAGCAGCTGAAATACAGGAAAGATTAATTCCTAGCAGTTATCTTAATCCGCGTTGTTATGATGTGGAGACTTATTATTGTCCAGCAAGACAGGTTGGCGGTGATTACTTTGATGTCATTGAACTCAGTGGAGACCGCTGTCTAGTCGTTATTGCTGATGTATCAGGCAAAGGCTATGCAGCAGCATTGATGATGTCAAATATACAGGCTATGGTGAAAACACTCGCAAATCAAAATTACTCAATTGAAAATATTGTTAAATTAATCAATAAAGCAGTAACTAACACTAGTGTTAGAGGTAAGTTTGTTACGATCGTATTTATGGAGCTCGACCCAAATAAAAATGTTATAAAATATATTAATTGTGGTCATAATCCACCGATTATTGTGGCGGGCAGGGATTCGATAACCGAGCTCGGTGATGGAGGGCCTGTATTAGGAGTGGTTGATAATTTTGATTATGAAACTGTTGAAAAACCATTTATGCCAGGAAATATTCTTCTAGCCTATACAGATGGGTTGTCTGAATTGCGTGATAAAAATAATCAACAATTGGGTAAGCAGAATATTATGGAGGCGATATATTCATGTCAAGAACTTACGCCAATGGCTATTAAACAAATATTGCTGGCGCGAATTCTTGAGCATTCAGAGCAAGTAGAAATGTCAGATGATTTAAGTTTCGTTTGCGCGCAATCATTTACTGATTAGTTTTGCCGCTAGCAAAATACTAATAATAATATTGTAATTCTATTTGTATGTAATCATCGTTCCGTAAATTATATAACAAAGAAGATGATTTGTTATTTGAAAATATGCGGCCATCAAGATTAATTTTCCAGTTCTCTGTCAGTCTTGTTGATGCTTCAAGTGAAAAAGACCGTTCCTGGTTACCAATATCAATTATAGTTCCAATCAATACTTCGGATGACTGTGTGTCATTAAAGTTTAGTCGTGCGCCAATCATCAGGTCTCGTTGAAAAGGCGTAGTAGCTTGATCTTTGCGAGAGTCATATAAGTACTCAGTGATCAGGCCAATATCAAGATTGGTTTCCATAATGCCAACATACGTATACTCAAACCCAAATGTTAAAGCATTGTAAGCTTGCTGATTGCTTTTTTTATGTACAGCCTCTAGTTTCCATAACCAGTCACTATTTACTAGTTGGATATCCAGTCCTGATTGGCGTAAAAGATAATAGATAGGTGTAAGTATGGGGGAGCCGTTATTGTCCAGGCCTGAAATGAATTCGGGTTCCCGGTTCGTGCCGTAGAAATGAGAGATGCCAAAATCCCAGTCGCCGAGTGTACGGTTGTATCTTATTGCGTAATCCACATGCTTTTCTTTTTCACTTGATTCATAAGACTCATTGTTGTTATCAATTTTTATTTGTGGACGTAATCTGCCGTCAACTCCTGTAAATGTACGTTTGCGAAAATAAGGTAAAATATATAAATCAATGGCGCCCCAATTTTTTTCCATACTGAAACTGATCATTGGCTGCCCTAGCTTTTCTTCACCCTCAATACCCTCAACGGCATCTGTTTGGTTAACGACGTCAACCAGATGTTGTGACTCAGTAACACCCCAAAATATTTTTCCAAGTCCAGCTTTTAATTCCCATGACCCCATGTTCCGGTAGAAAATAAATTCACGGAAATCAAAATGGGTTCGCTCATTATCAGCATAATCCCATCTTAAAAAAGGTTCGATAGTTATTGATTTATTGTCATTGTCCCAGCTTGTGTAAAACTCTGGGTTGATTGAGAATGATATATCGTTATGTGTCTGAGTGGGTTGTATTGGTTGATGGTTGAATAACTTACTTTCAATAGATATGTTGCCTGAAAAGTCATATGCCTCAGTTTGATATGAGGCTATAAGTAATATAATTGAAGTTAAATGGGGTAAAGATTTCATTTATGAAACTAACGTGCGCGCTTTAGACTACTTTTATTAAAGTCACTCTCAGAGAAGTTGTTTTTAAATTTTATTTCATTCCAAATCAAATCAGTCGATTTTCCTGTTTGATGGTTAGTCATGCGCATGATTGTTGGACGCCAGTATTTTTCCATGTGTAAATGATATTCAATAAATAACAGCGTTTTTAGGATAGTTGATTTTCTGTCATAAAATATTACTTTTATTGGTTGGTATATCTTTTTGTCAATATAGACTATTTGTTTGGTGTAACCTGAGTGCTTATACGTAGGGAAGCGTTCAATAACAAAAGTATCTGTGTCATCTACTATTTCGTCTCTTAGGTATTTATAAGTGTATTTATCTACTTCCTGTGAAGCAAGGTCTTCGTAGGCAAATTCACTTCCCATGAATGGGCCTGATTTATTGTTTGACGAGATTCTTTTTACACGTTTCAAGGCAGGTAAATATAACCATTGATCGTCCGGGCGCGTCGAGTGAGTGTAGGTTAAAAATGCAGTGCCTTTTATATCACGGGGTTGATCAAATATTATCATGGTTTTATCGCCATCGTTTTCCATTTCTAATGAGCGGTTATGCATTTTTCTTGTACTTTTTTGACCTTGTCTATTGAATAGGATCATGGTTAGAATGGATTTTTGATCTTTCCAACCTGTGTCACGTTTATCTGCTTCTTTTACAATTTCAAAACCTTTTTGTTCTGCACTTTGTGCATAAATGCTAGGGGATAAAAAGATAATTAGGATAATAAGCAGTTTATACATTTTTCTTTCCTTCTAGTTTCATCAGCAGTGGTGGTAATAGGAAAAAATCGGCTAATAATGCGAAAGCAATGATGATTGCAGTTAATAATCCCATACCTGAATTTAGCTTGAAGCTAGACAGTGCAAGCACCAGGAAGCCCATTACCAGAACAATTGATGTTATCACTAAGGCGCGACCCACCGTATTGAATGCATATTGTACTGATTGATAAGTGTCCAGGCCCTGTTCACGTCTTGCTCTAAGGTATTTGCTCATTAGATGAATTGTATCATCGACAACAATACCTAATGTCATTCCTGTTACGACGGCAAGTCCTAGCCCGACTTCACCAACAAATATACCCCATACACCAAAACCCATAGCTGCCGGCACAAGGTTAGGCACCATGCTAACAATGCCCATTTTTATTGAGCGAAATGCAAATATCAAGATGAGTGATATTAATACGAGGGCAACAGTTGTGCCTAATAGCATACTTTTTATATTACGTTCACCAATGTGTGCAAACATGACAGTAGGTCCACTGCCTGCTGATTTTGTAATTTGTTGAGTATTTACTTTTAACCAATTTTTAGCGCGCTCTTCAAGAGCAAGAACCTCTTTGGTTGATAAAATCTTTAATGTAACGATAAAACGAGTGGATGATTTATCAATATTGATTTGATTATTAAGATCCAGTCCATAGGGTAGCGACATTTCATATAACAATAAGTATTGTGCGGAGAGCTCCCTATTTACAGGTAGGTGGTATTTTTCTCCATTATCATTATGCATATTCTTGTTCAATCTTTTCATGATGTCTGTAATTGTATTGACATGTATGGTTTCAGGTTGTGCTCTGAACCACTTAGCGAATTTAGCGACATCATTCAAAAATGCTGGATCACTGATACCACCAGGTTCTTTTGACTCAAGTGAATAATCGATAATGTATGTGCCAGTTAAATGTTTAGATGCATAATCTACATCTTGGCGGAAGGTTATATCTTCGTCGAAGTAGTGAACAAACACATCATTTAATTCATTTTTTGGAATAACCATTATTAACGTTATTACAATAATACTCATG
>Ga0316204_10007329_pt1 | contig 16238 bp, 10 predicted proteins | sample 6monrhotite_MG_2_FD_205661 | JGI IMG/M metagenome (GOLD analysis project Ga0316204, IMG submission 205661) | Microbial mat bacterial communities from mineral coupon in-situ incubated in ocean water Damariscotta River, Maine, United States -... | ecosystem: Environmental > Aquatic > Marine >... | reverse complement strand
TCTTTGCCAACTACCGCCCGCAGTTCTATTTCCGCACGACGGACGTGACCGGCACGGTGATGCTGGCCGAGGGTACGGAAATGGTGATGCCGGGCGACAACGTGAGCTTTGGCGTCGAGTTGATCGCACCGATCGCGATGGAACAGGGCCTGCGCTTTGCCATCCGCGAAGGTGGCCGCACGGTTGGCGCCGGCGTGGTGAGCAAAATCACGGAGTAAGCTGGGACAGGTCGGGGTTTGTCCCCGCCTGACCACCCAAAGCAGTGGTGGGTTGAAACCCCCGCCTTACGCAATGAAAAAGGCCGCTCTTCGTGAGCGGCCTTTTGATTTTGCAAAACGTGGCGTGCCACAGGGTTTGTGGCGCCGCATTCCGGGCGACGTGTCGTAGGGCGGTGGCCAGCATCGTGCAGCCAGCATCATGGATGGCGTCCCGCACTTTGCCGCTCGGCGCCAGCGCCGCTGCTTTTGTTCTGACTGTCTCCATGCCCCCGCCGTGCAGATCCTGCCGTGCGTCGCGGCATACAGCCCGCAATGGTTCGCGTGTCACTCGCGCGTTCCTTCGTTGTGGTGCGTCACGCACTGAACAACTGACTGATCTGGAGTGTCGATAAGGCTTGCGCGGGTGCCGCCTCATACCGGCAGGGGGCGGGCGCGAATGAGGTCTTGATCTTGAGCATGCCATCGCATATTCCCCGCGCACCGCAGGGGTATAGCTCAGCTGGTAGAGCGACGGTCTCCAAAACCGTAGGTCTCGGGTTCGAACCCTGATGCCCCTGCCAATTCATCGAAAGACAGAACGCGCGACCATGATGCGGTACACGAATCACGCATAGTCGCCGATGCCCGTGCGCCAGGTTTGGCCCAGAATGGCCATGCCTGCGCCTTGGTTTGGCGCGGATCGCACACAGTTTCCGCCGGTCCGGATCATTGGTTCGATATCCGGGACAGTGCCACGTTCTTGCCACATTCCTGACACGCGAGTTGCACCGTCGAGGCGCATCTTTGCCGCATACGCGCATGTGTGCCGCCGTTTCCGTGCCCCTGGTTCTGCTGCCACGGTCACGGTATTTTTCAAGAGTTAAGGACGCTGCTGATGCCCTATGAACCCATTCCCGGTCAGCCCCAACACGCGACGGACGAGGAAACCATGTCGGTGATCCGTGCGGTCCTGACAGAAGCCGAAGAGCCTGAACCGACGCGCAAGGCAACCCGCACCGCACGCCGCGCCGACAAGGCGCAAGGCGCGCAGTCCAGAGCATTTGTGGAAAAGACCACCGAACCCAATCCACGCCGCCGTGCCGATGATTTGCCCCCCTTGCAGGCCTGCCCCCCTGAAGACCCGCCAATATCGCGCGGACGTCCGATGGCGAAGGCGGCTGGCGTTGCGGTATGGGCTGTCTCGGCAATCACGCGCCCCGTCCGCGCCTTTCGTCCGACCACCCGCCATCTTGCCCTTGCCAGCCTTGCGCTGCTGATCGCGCTGCGCCCGCATTGGTTTGTCATCAGCGGCGTCGCAGTCATAGCCATCGTGGTCGGAGCGTTTCTGATCATCGGGTCGGACCGGATCTGGCGTATGGTCCTTGCCTATCTGAACCGCACAGAGGTCAGAAACCCGGCGCGTGCCGCCCGTCTGCGCGTTCGGCTTGACCGGTTTGCGTGGCGCTGGGACGGTATCCTTGACTGGTTCCCCGATGGCATGGCCGATGCGCTGTACATGCCCGACTTTCAAGGCATGCAGAATGCGGATGCCGCCCATACCGACGCCATGTCCAAACGGTTGACCCGCATGGCCCACGACACCTGAACCCCGCGACAGGGAATTGCACTGGCGTCGCGGCCTGTGCAATCCCGCCTTGAATTCGCCCGTGGCGGTCGTTACATGGCCAACATCCGCACTCAGGGACACGAGATCACGCCATGGCAACGACCAACCCGCTTCAGTTCATTCAGCAAGTCCGTTCGGAAGTGTCCAAGGTCGTCTGGCCGACCCGGCGCGAAGTGTTGCTGACGACGGTCATGGTCTTTATCCTTGCTGCGCTGACGGCAGTGTTTTTCGCGATCGTCGATATCCTGATCCGCAGCGGGCTGGAGATCGTCCTGACTTATTTCGGCTGATCCGCTGATTCCACCTCTGGCACTTGCACTTTGAAAAGGTGCAGAGTATCCCGCAATCCTGACGAATTCTGAGGCGCGCGGCGATTCGAAGCCCCGCGCCGATTTTAATTAAGGTCGGCGCGTGTCGATGGCACGTGACGCAAAAGACGACACTTCGGGCAAGGGACCAGACGCACATGGCAAAACGGTGGTATTCGGTCAGCGTTCTTTCGAACTTTGAAAAGAAGATCGCCGAGACGATCCGGACTTCGATTGCTGAACACAGCCTTGAGGACGAGATCGACGAAGTGCTGGTTCCGACCGAGGAAGTCATCGAAGTGCGCCGCGGCAAGAAGGTCACGACCGAGCGTCGCTTTATGCCCGGTTACGTTCTGGTGCACATGGAAATGTCCGATCAGGGCTATCACCTGATCAACTCGATCAACCGAGTCACCGGGTTTCTTGGTCCGCAGGGCCGCCCGATGCCGATGCGCGATGCCGAGGTGAACCAGATCCTGAACCGCGTTCAGGAAGGCGAAGACAGCCCGCGCACGCTGATCCATTTCGAGATCGGTGAAAAGGTCAAGGTCAACGACGGCCCGTTCGAGGATTTCGATGGCATGGTCGAGGAAGTGGACGAAGACAACCAGCGCCTGAAGGTGACGGTGTCGATCTTTGGCCGGGAAACCCCGGTCGAACTGGAATTCACCCAGGTCAACAAACAGACCTGAGTGGCGGGGCGGACAACATGTCCGCCTAACGGGCCCTTCGGGGCCAAATATCGTGGGAGGCGGCCGTCACGCGTGACGGCACCGGACCACGGGCAAACCTGTCCGGCCATCGCGATGGTTCGGATGCTGTAAAAGGAGAATGGCTCATGGCCAAGAAACTCGTCGGGACGATGAAGCTGCAAGTCAAGGCAGGTCAGGCAAACCCGTCCCCGCCCGTCGGCCCTGCACTGGGTCAGCGCGGCATCAACATCATGGAATTCTGCAAGGCGTTCAACGCCAAGACTGCGGATATGGAGCCCGGCGCGCCGTGCCCGACCGTGATCACCTATTACCAGGACAAATCCTTCTCGATGGATATCAAGACGCCTCCGGCGTCCTACTACCTCAAGAAGGCCGCCAAGGTGAAATCCGGCGCCAAGACACCTTCGCGCGAAACCATCGGCACTGTGAGTGTCGCGCAGGTGCGTGAAATCGCCGAAGCGAAAATGGCCGATCTGAACGCCAACGACGTTGAAGGCGCAATGAAGATCATTCTGGGCTCTGCCCGTTCCATGGGCATCGAGGTGAAGTAAGATGGCAAAATACGGAAAACGCACAACCGCCGCCCGCGAAGCATTTGCAGGCAAGTCCGATGTCACCGTCGAAGAGGCGGTGAGCCTCGTCAAAGGCAACGCCAAGGCGAAATTCGACGAGACCATCGAAATCTCGATGAACCTCGGCGTTGACCCGCGCCACGCGGATCAGATGGTCCGTGGTGTTGTCGGTCTGCCCAACGGCACAGGCAAGGACGTGCGCGTCGCTGTGTTCGCACGCGGCCCCAAGGCGGAAGAGGCTGAAAAGGCTGGCGCGGATATCGTCGGTGCAGAGGACCTGATGGAAACCATTCAGGGCGGCAAGATCGACTTTGATCGTTGCATCGCCACCCCTGATATGATGCCCATCGTGGGTCGTCTGGGCAAGGTGCTGGGCCCACGCAACCTGATGCCGAACCCAAAGGTCGGCACGGTGACCATGGATGTCGAGACGGCCGTCAAGGCGGCCAAGGGCGGCGAAGTCCAGTTCAAGGTCGAAAAGGCCGGCGTGATTCACGCAGGTATCGGCAAAGCATCCTTTGACGAAGCCAAGCTGACCGAAAACGTCCGTGCTTTTGTTGGTGCGGTGGCCAAGGCCAAGCCATCGGGCTCCAAAGGAACATACATGAAGAAAGTCTCGCTCAGCTCGACAATGGGCCCCGGCGTCAGCGTCAACGTGGACAGCGCTGTCACAGAATAAGCGGACCCTTCATATCCAGACCGAAAACCGGGCTGCCTGCGCAGTCCGGTTTTTTTTGTTGCGCCGGGATTTTTTACCAGACCCCGTAAACTGATGTAGTGTTCATCAACACTTGCGACCGGGGGGAAATCGCGATGGCCAATGCCAAACCGTGGGACAAATACTTTTCAGACGAGGCCAGGCAATTTGATGCGGGCGCTTTGTCGGCGCAAACGATACCGCAGATGCTGGATCAGGCAGTGGCGCGCTATGCAAACAAGCCTGTGCTGACGACCATCCTGCCGACGGGCGCGGATACGACCATCACCTATTCCGAGCTGAAAGACCTCGCCACGGATTTCGCGATCTATCTGCGCGAGGACTGCAAACTGGGGACGGGGGATACGGTGGCGATCATGTCACCCAACTGCATCGGGTTTTGTGTCGCGTCCCTTGGCGTTGTGCTGGCCGGGTGCACCGGCACCAATGTCAATCCACTCTATACGCCCAGCGAGCTTGAGCATCAGTTGATCGACAGCAAGGCCAAGGCCATCGTGATCATTGACCTGTTTGGCGACAAGCTGGATCAGGTGGTCGCCAATACCGGTGTCAAACATGTCATCACCCTGTCTGTCGTCGACTTCTTTCCGACGCTGAAAAAGATGCTGCTTGGCTTTGTGCTCAAGCGGGTGCGCAAGGTCATCCCGAACATGAGCACCCGGAACACACGGTTTGCGGATGCTCTGGCCATGGGGCGCAAACAGGCAGGCCGTGCAGATGTCGCGGCCTATACCAAAGGGATCACCGGAAAATCCGTGGCGCTGTACCAGTACACCAGCGGCACGACGGGCCGCAGCAAGGGCGCGTCGCTGACCCATCATGCGATTCTGGCCAACGCCGAACAGGCGCGCTTGATGACCACAAATGTCCTGCGTGAAGGGGAAGAGGTCGCGCTGGTGGCGCTGCCCCTTTATCACATCACGGCGTTTGTCCTGTTGTTCGTCTCGGGCCTCAGGGTTGGTGGCCATGGCATTCTTGTACCCAGCCCGCGCCCGCCGTCGAACGTGAAAACGGCGTTTGAAAAACATCGCATCACCTGGTTCACCGGGATCAACACGCTGTTTGCGGGGTTGATGGCCGAGGACTGGTTTGATCCCAAACTGTTCTCTGAGCTGCGGTTTTGCGGCTCGGGCGGTGCGGCGCAGCAGACCGGCGTGGCCCGAAAGTGGGAGGCCCGGACAGGTGTCGAGATCCTGCAAGGCTACGGCATGACCGAAGTGTCCGGCGTCCTCACCTTGAATCCGCCGGGGCAGAACCGGTTGGGCAAGGTCGGTATCCCGGTGCCGGGCGCTGACGTGCGGATCGTCGATGATGCGGGCAAGGATGTGCCGTCGGGCGCACAGGGTGAGGTGATCGCACAGACCCCGTCCATGATGCTGGGCTATCTCGACAATATGGACGCGACCGATGAGGCGATGAGGGATGGCTGGTATTATTCCGGCGATATCGGAGTAATGGACGAGGATGGATTCATCGAGATCGTGGACCGGAAAAAGGACATGATCCTTGTCTCCGGCTTCAATGTGGCCCCCAACGAGATCGAGGACGTCATTTCGACCCTGCCCGGCGTGGTGCAGGTGGGGGTTGTCGGAATTTCGGATGACAAGACCGGCGAGGCCCCAGTGGCCTTTGTGGTTCGCGCGGACGAGAACGTGACCGAAGAAATGGTGGTGGCGGCCTGCCGTGAGAAGCTGACGAATTACAAGATTCCCAAGCAGATCCGGTTTGTGGAGGATGTGCCCGTGACCCTGTCCGGCAAGGTGCTGCGGCGGCAGTTGCGGGAGGATCATTTCGGGTGAGGGCCGGCTTGGTTTCCCGGCGTGGGACAGCGCACGGGACACCAAACCCCTGGCCGTTGCATTGCTGCCATTCGTGCATCTTGCGGCATCTCGATCACGGCTGTGACGGCGCAGTGGAAGAGGTAACCGTTGAAAAGAATACTTGGCCTTCCGATGACGGTTATGACAAAAAAAAATGGCTGATCGCCACTCTCCTGAGGTCGGCGCGGGTGCGGGCCGGATGGCGTTCAAGCATCAAGTCACATACGAGACGCAGGCCGCGCGATCGTGGCTGCATTCCCCGGACCCTGCGCGAATGGGTCACGCAGGCCGACAGAGACAGCGGCATCGGAAACATCCCGCCAGCGGCGGCAGAAGAGACCTTCTGTGCACAGCGTGACGTGCTCGATATGGTCGCGCAAAATGAAGCGATAGGTGTCCGACAGTCCCGGGGCTGTCTATCAATGGCGTTCCGATGATAACCCTTTCAGCCCGCCCGGCCGGGCAGGTGATTTGGTCGGGCCTGGTGCGAAAGCGCGGCGCTGGCGTGGTGCTTTTTGCGAGTGGGGGGTGGTGGGCAGAATGCCCACCCTACGGATGCTGCCAACCTTGCCCCTTCACATCGCGCATCAAACCCTCTAATCCCGCCGCAAGGCCGCTTCCGTTGATTCGGGTGCGACCTTATTTCGTCCGAGACGGTGGGTGGGGCCAATAGGCCCGCTAAATCCTGCCCGAGGCGGGAACAGACCTTTCTTTCCAGATGCTCGCCGTTCGAGCCTCTGGCGGTCTTGGCCCGTGTTTTTCGAGGACCAAACCGCCGGAGTGATCCGGTGCAAACTGAGCCGGGGGTTCGCCCTCAAATTTGGAGTGAAACTGTGGATAGAGCCCAGAAAGAGAAAGTGGTCGACGAACTCGGCCAGATCTTTGAAAGCTCTGGCGTCGTTGTGGTTGCCCACTACGCCGGTCTGACAGTTGCCGAGATGCAAGACCTGCGTGCCCGTGCACGCGACAACGGGTCGAGCGTTCGTGTTGCCAAAAACAGGCTTGCCAAAATCGCCCTTGCGGACAAGCCGTGCGAAAGCATTGCCGAGTTCCTCACGGGTATGACCGTTCTGACCTTTTCCGAAGACCCTGTGGCAGCTGCCAAAGTGTCCGAGGACTTTGCCAAGGAAAACGACAAGTTCGTGATCCTGGGCGGGGCCATGGGTGAGAACGCTCTGGACCGGGCCGGTGTCACGGCTGTGTCGAAAATGCCTTCGCGCGAGGAGCTTATCAGCACCATCGCGGGCATGCTTGGCGCACCTGCATCGAACATCGCCGGGGCCATTGGCGCACCTGCAAGCAACATTGCGTCCATCTTGTCCACGATCGAGGACAAGGCGGCAGCGTAAGCAAACGTCTGAGCGGCGCGTGGAATACTTTCATCGCGTTGGAACACACATATCGAAACGGAAAGAGCTGATAAAATGGCTGATCTGAAAAAACTGGCAGAAGAGATCGTTGGTCTGACCCTGCTGGAAGCACAAGAACTGAAAACGATCCTCAAGGACGAGTACGGCATCGAGCCCGCCGCTGGCGGCGCTGTGATGATGGCTGGCCCTGCGGACGCCGGTGGCGCCGCTGAGGAAGAGAAGACAGAATTCGACGTCGTTCTGAAGAACGCAGGCGCGTCGAAAATCAACGTCATCAAAGAAGTCCGCGCCATCACTGGCCTGGGCCTGAAAGAAGCCAAGGACCTCGTCGAGGCCGGTGGCAAGATCAAGGAAGGCGTCGACAAAGCCGAGGCCGAAGACGTCAAGGGCAAGCTGGAAGCAGCTGGCGCGGAAGTCGAACTGGCCTGAGCCGGTTCACATCCGACAGACAAAGAGCGGCGGTTCCGAAAGGGGCCGCCGTTTTTCTTTGGCCCGCACCTGACGCGCAACAGGCAACGGCCAGATAAGGCGCGGGGGTCGGAAACGGGCGTTAACGCCTTTGTTTTATGGGTAAAGTGCGATGCACAACCGGTACACACCTCGTGCACAACCTGTGCACCGTCTGTGCACCGTCCGGCGGGTTAACGGGGCGTGCGGTGGGACGCGTTAACGGGAGGTTAAGGCCCGCTTGCGGAACTAGGGGAACATCCAAGAAAGACCTCTGATGATCGCATTTGTCGAAATGCGGACCTTCAATCGCTGTTGAGACAAACCGCTTGCTGATCTAGCCTCTGTGATGAAGGTGGAATTTCAAGGTGCCATTGCCCCATCGAAACGGTCGCGTGCACGTTCTTTGAATGCTGCGATGTGAGTTTGTGACCAAGTTCGAAGGAAGGGTTTTGCGCCAAAAGGAAGTGCTGTGTCTCAACGCTCTGACCTGAACGAAATGGATACTCTGACGGCGGATCTGGAGCGCGCGCGTGCGCAGCAAACCGCAACTCATGAAATACTCGCGTGCATCAGCAGGAGTCGTGACGACGAAGCCCCGGTTTTTGAGGTGATTCTGGAGAATGCCGCCAGACTCTGTCGTGCGCCGCATGCCGGACTGCTGCTGCGCGACGCCGATGACCGGCACCTGACTTTGGTGGCAATGAATGCCGACTGGTCCGGATACGCAGATTATATCAGAGCGCACCCGCATGCGCTGGACGACGAGACCTCTCTTACGGCCGAAGCCGTTCATTCGATGCAGGTCCGTCAGTATCCTGACATCGAAGCGCTGGCGGGCGGCACAGAGATTTCGGATCAGCTGAGGAACACGTGGAAACTGGAGCGTATGCGCACGCTGCTTTACGTGCCACTTATCAGCGGTGATCGCGCGATCGGCACACTTGGTCTCTATCGACTTCACGTTGAAGAGTTCAGTGACGAGGATATCGAGATACTGAAGATCTTTGCCGCCCAGGCCGTGATTGCGATTGAAAATGTACAGCAGTTCCGCGACGTGCGACGGCGACTGGAAAGAGAGACGGCGACCAAGAACATCCTCGCAGTGATTTCACAGTCGAGCGATGACGAATCTCCGGTCTTTGACACCATACTGGTCAATGCCACCCGGCTGTGCAACGCACCCATAGCCGGTCTGTGTTTGGTGGATAAAGACCGCGAAAAATATGAACTTGTGGCGTCACGAGGTGCCAACCCCGAATTCGTGGACGCCCTGCGGGACAATCCCCCCGATCTGGATCCGGAGCGGTTTGCGGCGGCGCGCGCGATTGTCGAACAGCGCGTTGTTCATGTGGAAGACCTTGCCTCTCCGACGCTTTACGGTGCGAAGGAAAGTCACCGCATCAGTACGATAAAAACCGAAGGAACCCGAACGGCCCTGTTTGTCCCACTGATCTGGGACGGGCAATCCATCGGCGCAATCGGGTTATGGCGACGGGAGGTCAAACCGTTTCATGCCGAAGAGATCGCGCTTGTTGAAACGTTTGCAGTTCAGGCCGTGATCGCCATTGAAAACGTGCGGCAGTTCAATGCGCTTGAAAACCTCAACGCGGATCTGAGTGAGCGCGTCGAAGAACAGGTTACCGAGATCGAACGCATGGGGCGTCTGAAACGGTTTCTTCCGTCTGCGGTCGCCGACGCGGTGGTGAGCGCGGGCGACGAAAGCATGCTGTCCTCGCACCGGGCGTTGATCGCGACACTATTCTGCGACATGCGCGGTTTCACGGCCTTTTGCGAGGCGGCGGAACCGGAGGAAACCATAGAAGTCCTTCAGACCTATCATCAGCAGATGAGCGAGTTGATCGACCAGCACGGTGGTGGTGTCGACCAGCGGGCCGGGGATGGCATCATGGTCATTTTCAACGATCCGATCCCGGTCGATGATCCGGCGGGTGACGCCGTCAGGCTGGCGCTGGCGATGCGCGGCAGAATGCGGGAACTCTGTACGACATGGAAAAAGCTTGGCCATCGGCTGGGCTTTGGCATCGGCATCTCGTTTGGCTATGCCACGGTCGGCATTGTCGGGTCGACGGGGCGCTTTGACTACACCGCTTCGGGAACTTCGGTCAACACGGCGGCGCGGCTTTGCGATATGGCCGCCAATGACGAGATTCTGATTTCTCCGCGCACCCGGACCGCGCTTGAAGGCGTATTTGAGGCCGAAAGCCGGGGAGAGGTGGAAATGAAGGGCATTCGGGAACCGGTCGAGGTCTTTGCCATTGTTTCCGAGTAGGTTGGCGCCGCACGCCGACGCCTCCGCGCGGACGAACGATGCAGCGGTGCGGCCAACGCATGTCAGGGGCACCGCCGCGCCTTGCCTCCAGTCCGGTTTCGGCCCCCCGACCCGCACCCGTTAACCACGCCACGGCACGACCGGCTTGACGGATCGGGTGGTTTTGCGCCATGCTGTCGCCAGACCCGAAAAATGGCCGCCGAAACTCTCTGGCGGGCCCTTGTCTTTTGGGTGATCAGCATCTATCTCCGGGTATCTGACGGGTTCGATTGATTCGAATCCGTTTTTTCTGTCTTGCAGCTAGGAGCCGACGACATCCCCTCAACCATCATTGTTGTGCAGGGGACGGCAAAGGCGTGCGACAGACCTGACTTGGCAAGGCCCCACCCAATGCGGGGGCTTTTCCAAGGCAGGCAAGGGATCGAGTGCCGCGCTTTGGGTCGCGCGGCGAGAATGGACCTCTTGCGCTTGCCGTCTCGTATGGTGGTGCAGCAGAGACCCGACTGCGCGCGCCGCCGATGAGAAACTGAAAGGTTACACATTCCATGGCGCAATCGTTCCTTGGCCAGAAACGTCTTCGTAAATATTATGGCAAAATCCGTGAAGTTCTGGAGATGCCGAACCTCATCGAGGTGCAGAAATCATCCTATGACCTGTTCCTGAATTCCGGCGATGCTGAAACCCCCACGGATGGCGATGGCATCCAGGGCGTGTTCCAGTCGGTGTTCCCGATCAAGGATTTCAACGAGACGAGCGTGCTGGAATACGTCAAGTACGAGCTGGAAAAGCCGAAATACGACGTCGAGGAATGCCAGCAGCGCGACATGACCTACAGCGCGCCGCTGAAGGTGACGCTGCGCCTGATCGTGTTTGATATCGACGAGGACACGGGTGCCAAATCCGTCAAGGACATCAAGGAACAGGACGTGTTCATGGGCGACATGCCCCTGATGACACCGAACGGGACGTTCATCGTGAACGGGACAGAGCGTGTGATCGTGAGCCAGATGCACCGGTCGCCCGGCGTGTTCTTTGACCATGACAAGGGCAAGACGCATTCGAGCGGCAAATTGCTGTTCGCCTGCCGGATCATTCCCTATCGCGGTTCCTGGCTTGACTTTGAGTTCGACGCCAAGGACATCGTGTTCGCCCGTATCGACCGCCGCCGCAAGCTGCCTGTGACCACCCTGCTTTATGCGCTGGGTCTGGATCAGGAAGCGATCATGGACGCGTATTACGAAACCGTCACCTTCAAGCTGAAGAAGAACAAGGGCTGGGTCACGCCGTTCTTCCCCGAGCGTGTGCGCGGCACCCGCCCGACCTATGATCTGGTGGACGCCAAGACCGGCGAAGTCATTGCCGAAGCTGGCAAAAAAGTGACCCCGCGCGCTGTCAAGCAGATCATCGACGAGGGCAAGGTCAAGAACCTGCTGGTTCCGTTTGAGCACGTCGTCGGCAAGTTCGTGGCCAAGGACATCATCAACGAGGAAAACGGCGCGATCTATGTCGAAGCCGGTGATGAACTGACCCTTGAGTACGACAAGGAGGGCACCCTGATCGGCGGCACCGCCAAGGATCTGATTGACGCCGGGATCACCGAGATCCCCGTGCTGGACATCGACAACATCAATGTCGGCCCGTACATGCGCAATACCATGAACAACGACAAGAACATGAACCGCGAAACCGCGCTCATGGACATTTACCGCGTCATGCGTCCGGGCGAGCCGCCCACCGTTGATGCAGCGTCGGCCTTGTTCGACACGTTGTTCTTTGATTCGGAACGCTATGATCTGTCGGCCGTTGGTCGTGTGAAAATGAACATGCGTCTGGCGCTGGATGCCGAAGACACGCAGCGCACCCTGCGCCGCGAGGACATTGTGGCCTGCATCAAGGCCCTCGTGCATCTGCGCGACGGCAAGGGCGACATTGACGACATCGACCACCTCGGCAACCGCCGTGTGCGGTCGGTCGGCGAGTTGATGGAGAACCAGTACCGCGTCGGTCTGCTGCGCATGGAGCGCGCGATCAAGGAGCGTATGTCCTCGGTCGAGATCGACACCGTCATGCCGCAGGATCTGATCAACGCGAAGCCGGCCGCTGCCGCGGTGCGCGAGTTCTTTGGATCAAGCCAGTTGTCGCAATTCATGGACCAGACCAACCCGCTGTCCGAAGTGACGCACAAGCGTCGCCTGTCGGCCCTTGGGCCCGGCGGTCTGACCCGCGAACGTGCCGGGTTCGAGGTGCGCGACGTGCACCCGACCCATTATGGCCGGATGTGCCCGATTGAAACGCCCGAGGGGCCGAACATCGGTCTGATCAACAGCCTCGCGACCTTTGCCCGCGTGAACAAGTATGGCTTTATCGAGACACCTTACCGCGTCGTGAACGAGGGTCAGGTGACGGATGAAGTCCACTACATGTCCGCAACCGAGGAAATGCGTCACACCGTGGCGCAGGCCAACGCGACGCTGGACGAGAACGGCAAGTTCATCAACGAGATGGTCAACACCCGGAAATCGGGGGACTATACCTTGTCGCCCGTCGAAAGCGTTGACCTGATCGACGTCAGCCCGAAACAGTTGGTTTCGGTCGCGGCATCCTTGATCCCGTTCCTTGAAAACGACGACGCCAACCGCGCCCTGATGGGGTCGAACATGCAACGTCAGGCGGTTCCGCTGCTGCAAGCCGAGGCGCCGCTGGTCGGCACCGGCATCGAAGAAGTGGTGGCGCGCGATTCAGGGGCGGCCATCATGGCCAAACGCGCAGGCATCATCGACCAGGTGGACGCCACCCGGATCGTGATCCGTGCCACGCATGACCTCGAATTGGGCGATGCGGGTGTGGACATCTACCGCATGCGCAAATTCCAGCGGTCCAACCAGAACACCTGTATCAACCAGCGCCCGCTGGTGAAGGTGGGTGACACGGTTCAGAAGGGCGAAGTGATTGCCGACGGGCCAAGCACCGACATGGGCGAACTGGCCTTGGGCAAGAACGTGGTCGTCGCGTTCATGCCGTGGAATGGCTACAACTACGAGGACTCGATCCTGATCTCGGAACGTGTCAGCCGTGACGACGTGTTCACCTCGATCCATATCGAGGAATTCGAAGTCGCCGCCCGTGACACCAAGCTGGGGCCAGAGGAAATCACCCGCGACATCCCCAATGTCGGCGAGGAAGCGCTGCGCAACCTTGACGAGGCGGGCATCGTTTACATCGGTGCGGATGTTGAACCCGGTGACATTCTGGTGGGCAAGATCACCCCCAAGGGCGAAAGCCCGATGACGCCGGAAGAAAAACTGCTGCGCGCCATCTTTGGTGAAAAGGCCAGCGACGTGCGCGATACATCTCTGCGTGTGAAGCCGGGTGATTTCGGGACCGTGGTCGAGGTGCGCGTCTTTAACCGCCATGGTGTGGAAAAAGACGAACGTGCCTTGCAGATCGAGCGTGAGGAAGTTGAACGTCTGGCGCGCGACCGCGACGACGAGTTGGCCATTCTTGACCGCAACATCTATGCCCGTCTGGGTGACATGCTGCTGGGCAAGGAAATTGCCAAGGGGCCGAAAGGCGTCAAGGCAGGCGCATCGGTCGATGCCGACACGCTTGAGGCGTTCCCGCGCTCTGCCTGGTGGCAGATTGCCCTGAAAGACGAGCAATCGGCACAGGTGGTCGAGGCCCTGAACGAGCAATACGAGGCGCAAAAGCGTGCGCTTGATGCCCGTTTCGAGGACAAGGTGGAAAAAGTCCGTCGTGGCGACGATCTGCCCCCCGGTGTGATGAAGATGGTCAAGGTGTTCGTGGCGGTGAAGCGCAAGCTGCAACCGGGCGACAAGATGGCCGGACGTCACGGCAACAAGGGCGTGATTTCGAAAGTGGTGCCGATGGAGGACATGCCGTTCCTCGCCGATGGCACCCCGGTCGATTTCTGTCTGAACCCGCTGGGCGTGCCGTCGCGCATGAACGTCGGCCAGATCCTTGAAACCCACATGGGCTGGGCCGCGCGCGGTCTGGGCGTCAACATCGACGAGGCGCTGCAAGAGTACAAACGCTCGGGCGATCTGACCCCTGTGCGCGAAGCGATGAGCCTCGCCTATGGCGACGATGTCTATGACGAAGGCATCAGTGGCATGGACGAGGATCAGCTGGTCGAGGCCGCTGGCAACGTCACACGCGGCGTTCCCATCGCCACGCCCGTCTTTGACGGTGCGAAAGAGGCGGATGTGAACAATGCGCTGGAACGTGCTGGTTTCTCGACCTCGGGTCAGTCGGTGCTGTTTGATGGTCGCACGGGCGAGCAGTTCAGCCGCCCCGTCACGGTCGGCATCAAGTACCTGCTGAAACTGCACCACCTTGTGGACGACAAGATCCACGCCCGGTCTACCGGTCCGTACTCGCTTGTCACGCAGCAGCCGCTGGGTGGTAAGGCACAGTTCGGTGGTCAGCGCTTTGGTGAGATGGAGGTTTGGGCGCTTGAAGCTTACGGCGCCGCTTACACCTTGCAGGAAATGCTGACGGTGAAATCGGACGACGTGGCAGGCCGGACCAAGGTGTACGAGTCGATCGTCAAGGGTGAGGACAACTTCGAGGCCGGCGTGCCGGAAAGCTTCAACGTTCTCGTCAAAGAGGTCCGCGGATTGGGCCTCAACATGGAACTCCTGGACGCTGAGGAAGACGAATAACCGGGCCGTAGGGTGGGGTTAAACCCCACCTTACCCCGACCGTTTCCCTTTGCTCCCCTTTCAAGGATTTGAAAATGAACCAGGAACTGACAAACAACCCGTTCAACCCGCTCACACCCCCAAAGGTGTTTGACGAAATCAAGGTATCGCTGGCCTCGCCCGAGCGTATCCTGAGCTGGTCTTTCGGTGAGATCAAAAAACCCGAGACCATCAACTATCGCACTTTCAAGCCCGAGCGTGATGGCCTGTTCTGCGCCCGTATCTTTGGCCCGATCAAGGATTACGAATGTCTGTGCGGCAAGTACAAGCGCATGAAATATCGCGGTGTTGTCTGCGAAAAATGCGGCGTCGAAGTCACGCTGCAAAAGGTGCGCCGCGAGCGGATGGGCCATATTGAGCTGGCCGCCCCCGTGGCCCACATCTGGTTCCTGAAGTCGCTGCCGTCGCGCATCGGTCTGATGCTGGACATGACACTGCGCGATCTGGAGCGGGTTCTGTATTTCGAAAACTATGTGGTGACCGAACCCGGTCTGACCGACCTGTCCTATGGCCAGATGCTGAGCGAAGAAGAGTACATGGACGCACAGGACGCGTTCGGCATGGATGCTTTCACCGCCAATATCGGTGCCGAGGCGATCCGTGAGATGCTGAGCCAGATCGATCTGGAAGCCGAAGCCGAGACCCTGCGCGCCGATCTGAAAGAGGCGACAGGCGAGCTGAAGCCCAAGAAGATCATCAAGCGTCTGAAGGTCGTGGAATCCTTCCTTGAGTCCGGCAACCGCCCCGAATGGATGGTTCTGACCGTGATCCCCGTGATCCCGCCGGAACTGCGCCCGCTGGTGCCGCTGGATGGGGGTCGTTTTGCGACGTCCGATCTGAACGACCTTTATCGCCGGGTGATCAACCGGAACAACCGTCTGAAGCGTCTGATCGAGTTGCGCGCGCCGGATATCATCGTGCGCAACGAAAAGCGGATGTTGCAGGAATCCGTCGATGCGCTGTTTGACAATGGCCGTCGCGGCCGCGTGATCACCGGGGCCAACAAGCGTCCGTTGAAATCGCTGTCGGACATGCTGAAAGGCAAGCAGGGCCGTTTCCGTCAGAACCTTTTGGGCAAGCGCGTCGACTTTTCCGGACGGTCCGTCATCGTGACCGGGCCGGAACTGAAGCTGCACCAGTGCGGGTTGCCGAAAAAGATGGCGCTCGAACTGTTCAAGCCGTTCATCTATTCGCGGCTGGAGGCCAAGGGGCTTTCCAGCACCGTCAAGCAGGCCAAGAAGCTGGTGGAAAAGGAACGTCCCGAGGTTTGGGACATTCTGGATGAGGTCATCCGCGAACACCCTGTCATGCTGAACCGTGCGCCGACGCTGCACCGTCTGGGCATTCAGGCATTCGAACCGGTTCTGATCGAAGGCAAGGCGATTCAGCTGCACCCGCTGGTCTGTTCGGCCTTCAACGCCGATTTCGACGGCGACCAGATGGCTGTGCACG
>Ga0316204_10007328_pt1 | contig 16240 bp, 15 predicted proteins | sample 6monrhotite_MG_2_FD_205661 | JGI IMG/M metagenome (GOLD analysis project Ga0316204, IMG submission 205661) | Microbial mat bacterial communities from mineral coupon in-situ incubated in ocean water Damariscotta River, Maine, United States -... | ecosystem: Environmental > Aquatic > Marine >... | reverse complement strand
TTCATGTCGTTTTTTGTGAACGGGTTGTAGAAATCGCTGCTTTTAAGGGGGACAGGGCTGGTGTTTAATGTTTCTGCGAAAATATGGGCGTAGGACCTGATGTAGGGGTTGTCCGAAGTATAGACGGCAGTGCTCAGGATTTTGTTTCGCTCAAACCCTGCCCAGACCATATCTGTAATGCTCCAGCAAAAGCGGACCCATTGGTTGAGCGCGATGTCGTCATATGTTTCACCGATTTCTTTTGCCATGAAGTGTGTGTGTTCCAATAGTCCCATGTTTGGCGGCGCTTGATCCTTCAGGTCTTTATGCACGATAGATACGCCATCGATCGCGATTGGCAGGGGGTGGTCTTCAGCTATGAAGCGTCCTGATGATTCCATGCAGAGGGTGCAAAAGTTCTTGATTGTTTTGTGAATGGCTCCTTTGTGATCGGTGCTTTCCATCATCATTGAGGCAAAACAGTCCGCCATTAATTTTAGGCGTAAATCATGATTTTTAATGGAGACGGGGTCTGTCTCCGGTTTTTTCTGTGGTGGGCGTGTTTGTTTTCTGGCGTTTTTTAAATAGTCACTTATGCCTTTGAATGCAGAAGTGTATGCGACATTTATACATGAGAAATGTGTGTTTTTGAAATGTTCCAGAGATGACGAATCGATGAAACAAGCTCCCATATATGTGCTTTTTTGGGATAGTCCGAAAAACTTTAATTCGCGGTGTTCCTGTAACCCTATGAAAAAATTACCATGGCTTGCCGGTTTCAGGCTTGCTTCAATTTTTTGGGCCAAAGCTTTGCCTGCGGGGTGGTCTTCGATTTCCCTTCTTTTTGATTTAAATGTTTGCTCGGCCTGACCTTTGTCGTACACCAAAAACACAAGTGTAAGATCAGAAAACTCTTCGCTGATTTCTCTACGGATGGTGTTGAAAATATGATCGACCGAGGCGGTGTTTGCGCTCATGGTTTTTGGCAGGTTCTTTTGGTTTGTTTCGTTTGATCCTAGCAGGAATAATGTTCTGGACCAAGGTTATGTTTATTTTGTTAACGCATCTGGGGGCTGGACGGGAGCTTTGAAATGTGTAGGATGTTTTATCATAAATTTTTGATATTAAAGACGATTATATAGGTGAGTATGCAAATGGATGCACAGAATAATTTCCTAAAAGGTAAACGCGGTTTGATTATGGGCGTAGCGAATGAGCGCTCTATTGCCTGGGGGATTGCCTCAGCCGCAGCAGAAAGCGGTGCGGAGCTTGCTTTTACTTATCAAGGTGAAGCTTTGGAAAAACGTGTGCGCCCGCTGGCTGAAAAGATTGGGGCGAAGATTGTTGTGCCTTGCGATGTTACGGATGAGGCCAGTATCGATAGCGCTTTTAAAGCGGTCGAAGATGAGTGGGGCGAAATTGATTTTGTTGTTCATGCGATTGCGTTTTCCGATAAAAACGAGCTGGATGGGCTTTATCTTGACACATCGCGTGAAAATTTTGCGCGTACGATGGATATTTCTGTTTATTCCTTTACGGCTGTGGCCCAGCGCGCTGCGCCGTTGATGAAAGATGGTGGATCGTTGATTACGTTGACTTATTATGGTGCGGAGCAGGTGATGCCGCATTACAATGTGATGGGGGTTGCGAAAGCCGCGCTGGAAGCGTCTGTGAAGTATTTGGCGGCAGATCTTGGTTCAAGGAATATCCGTGTGAATGCGATTTCTGCCGGACCGATTAAAACATTGGCAGCCAGCGGGATCGGTGATTTCCGCTTTATCCTGAAATGGAACGAGCTGAACGCGCCGTTGAAGCGTAATGTCACGATTGGTGATGTTGGTCGCGCCGGCTTGTTTCTGCTTTCTGATTTGGGCAGCGGTGTCACGGGTGAAACCCTGCATGTCGATAGTGGTTATCACACTGTTGGGATGTTGGCTGTTGATAATGTTCGTGAAACGGCGGCATTATTGGCGAGCATGGCTCCAAAAGACAAGGATGAGGCGGCTTAGGCTCTTATGATCTGGTTCAAAGATTATAATCTCGATTATCTGGAAGGCCTTCGCAATGCCAATATGGGCGTACATATCGGGCTGGAGTTTACGGAAGTCGGGCCGGATTTCTTAAAAGGTCGTTTACCGGTTGATAAGCGTACGACCCAGCCATTTGGTATTTTGCATGGCGGTGCCAGTTGCGTGCTTTCTGAAACACTGGGCAGTGTTGCCGCGTGGATGACGATTGATCCGGATAAATATCGCGCTGTGGGTGTTGAAATTAACGCCAATCATATTCGAGCCGTCACAAAAGGCAATGTAATCGGCACTTGTACGCCGATGCATACAGGCCGCCGTACTCAAGTATGGCAAACCGATATCACGGAAGAGGCAACCGGTAAACGTGTTGCCATTTCGCGTTTGACCGTGGCGATTATTGATCAAGGTACGTTGAGTACGCAAAAAGAGACTGTTAAAGTTGGTGAGCAGGCGTTAGGTTAGCCGTTATGTCAGGTAATATTTTCGGAACATTATTTCAGTATCAAAGCTTCGGGGAATCTCATGGCCCGGCTATTGGGTGTGTGGTTGATGGGGTGCCGCCGCGCATTCCTATTGATGGGGCGTTTATTCAACAATTCCTTGATCGCCGTAAACCGGGGCAATCCCGTCATACAACGCAGCGTAAGGAGCCGGATGAGGTTGAAATCCTGTCCGGGGTGTTTGAGGGGCAAACAACGGGCGCGCCGATTGGTCTTTTGATTCGTAACCAGGATCAGAAGTCTAAGGATTATGGTGATATTAAGGATAAGTTTCGTCCCGGTCATGCGGATTATACTTACAATGAAAAATACGGCATTCGTGATTATCGCGGCGGCGGGCGTTCTTCGGCCCGTGAGACGGCGATGCGCGTTGCTGCCGGCGCTGTTGCGCGTAAGGTTCTTGAAAGTCAAATTGGTGCAGAGGTCAAAATTCGCGCCGCTGTTGTTCAGGTCGGGACCGAACATATTAACCGCGATAATTGGGATTGGGATCAGGTTGATCAAAATCCGTTGTGGTTGCCCGATGCTGCGGCTGTGCCGGAGATAGAAAAATATCTGGATGGCGTGCGCAAATCCGGCTCTTCGGCTGGTGCGTTGGTCGAGGTACATGCGAGCGGTATTCCGGCCGGTCTTGGCGCTCCTGTGTATGATAAGCTGGATGCGGATCTTGCTAAAGCCATGATGAGTATTAACGCCGTGAAGGCCGTTGAAATTGGTGCTGGTTTTGAAGCTGTTGCACTTTCCGGTCAGGAAAATGCGGATGAAATTCGTAAAGACGGTTTTCAGAGTAATAATGCAGGCGGTATTCTTGGCGGTATTTCTTCGGGGCAGGATATTGTGGTGCGCGTGGCGTTTAAGCCGACAAGCTCAATCCTTACGCCTGTGAAGACGGTTGATAAGGATGGAAACGAAACGGACATTGTGACTAAAGGTCGCCATGACCCGTGTGTTGGTTTGCGCGGTACACCGGTTGTCGAGGCCATGATGGCCTGCGTTTTGGCTGATCATTGGTTGCGTCACAAAGCGCAGTGTCTTTGATCTGCCATCGTTTCACTGTGGACATCGCCAAATTGCGGCTTGCGTATAAGTATACGCGGCGCCTTATTTTCCTAGTCAGACTAAAACACTGTTTGATCTAAAATAGAGCTTTAAGTTCAACCTTTAGCGAATTATAGTCTCTCTCATGCCGCATCGAAAATTCAGACATCATCGCCCTCTTTATTCCAACACATTGCCGCAGGCTGCGGCGAAGCCGAAGCTTAAGTGGAAAATTCTTCCGATTGTTTGGTTGGCGCTTAAACGTGTTGCGACGACGCTGGGCTTTTTGGTTCTGATTAATCTTGTTGTGGCGTTAATTGTCCTTCCTGCATTTTTACCTAAAAAATCGGTTGCTCCGTCTTTGCCAAATGAGATGGTTTTGTTTTTGAAATTTGAAGACGGGCTTAGTGATGTTCAAGCGCCGGCGCGTTTCTCGGATCCTTTTGCGAAGAGTAAGCCAACAGTAAGAGAGATAGTGGACGCGCTGGACCATGCTGCTGAAGATGATCGCGTAAAGGGTATTGTTGCGCGGATGTATAGCGGGACTTTTAAGCTTACACATGTGACAGAAGTGCGTGAGGCGCTTAAACGGTTTCGTGCGACGGGCAAGTTCGCGCATATCTATTCTTCCTCTTATGGCGAGGGTGGCGGGGGCTTGAGCCGTTATTATCTGGCGTCTGTTTTTGATGAAATCTGGATGCAGCCGTTGGGGCTTGTCTCGATTACGGGCGTGGGGGCTGAAATTCCGTTTTTTAGAAGCGTTCTCGATAAGGTTGGCGTACAGCCACAGTTCTATCAGCGTAAAGAGTATAAAAATGCTTATGAAAGCATAACGAGCCAGTCGATTAGTCGTGAGAATAAAGAGACAATGACGCGTATTGTCGGTGATGTGCGCGCCCAAATTCTGGCTGAAATCCCGAATGATCGCGGGATGAATGCGGCGGCATTTGAAAAATTGGTGCATAAGGGATTATTTACAGCGCCCGAAGCTGAAGAGGCTGGATTGGTTACGCATGCGGATTATGGTGATGTGCTTTTGGATAATGTTGCGGAAGCCGTAACCGGAGAGCGGGACGCAGATGCGTTGTCATTGGTGAATTTTTCCAGTTATATCGGTGCAACTCGTAAAAAAAGCAGTGGTTTGATGGGCGGCGGGCAGCCGAAAATCGCTTTGATTTATGCTGTTGGCGCTATTATGCCTTCTGGTGATGTTGGTGGTTTCGGGGGGCAGGGCATTGCGGCGGCGGATAAGATCGCGCCTGCTATTCTGGCCGCGTCCAAGGATGATGATATTGATGCGATTGTGTTGCGTGTGGACAGTCCCGGCGGATCGCCAAGTGCGTCCGAGAGTATTTTGCGCGCTGTTGAAAAAGCGAAGGAGCGCGGGAAGCCTGTCATTGTCTCTATGGGATCTGCGGCGGCTTCTGGAGGGTATTGGATTTCGGCGTATGCGGATCGTATCTTTGCGCTGCCGACGACATTAACCGGATCGATCGGTGTCGTTGGCGGGAAGTTTGCGTTGCGTGAGCTATTTGGCAAGCTGGGCGTGAACTGGGAAAAGGTCACATGGGGTGAAAATGCAGGTATGTGGTCTGCGAGTACGCCATTTAACGCCAGTGAAGCCGAGCGCATTAATGCAATGCTGGATAATGTTTACGATAATTTCATCGCGCGCGTAGCTAAAGGCCGCGGGATGAGTGTACAGGATGTCGATAAAATCGCGGGTGGCCGGGTCTGGACCGGAAAGCGGGCGGTTGATAAAGGGCTTGTTGACGAGCTTGGCGGTTTGCAGTCTGCTTTGAATTATACGGCTGTTCAAATTGGGGCAGAGAGTGCGGATGATGTGAATGTGGTTGTGTTGCCGAAGCCTAAAACAGCGTTAGAGCAGTTTGTTGCGTTATTGGAAGGGCAGGTTCATATGGGGCAGGCGATCTCTGCTCAGGCCCGTTTCTTGAACGCCGCAGAGCCTATGCTTGATCTGCTTCAGGTCTATGAGAATCCTCAAAATTTTTCTACATATGAGATGTTACGCGTCGAATAGACGGCTTAAGATGTCCGAGAGGTCCTGATACGTCATCAGGATGTTATTGGGTCCATAGCCTTTTTCAATCACAGCCACGGCGGCGTTCATGCCGTATGCCAACGGGATAATCCGACAGGGCAGAATTTTTTCCGCATTTTGGACGGCTGTGACGTCTTTGTGGCGGTCGCCGATATACCAGATTACGTCATCGGGGCTTAGCTCTTCTTTGATGTGGTTGAGCGCGAGGAGGATTGGTTCGGGATTGGGTTTGGATTTGCGGATGTCTTCGCGGAAAATTGTAACCGGAAAATATTCACCAAGGCCGAATTTTTTGACGATATCATCGCCGTATCCTTTGCCAAGGCCATTGCTGACCAAGGCCATAGGGATTTTTCTGTTTTTCAGGAATGAGAGAACGGAGTAAATGCCGGGGCATGGTTCTACGAGAAGTTCAACAGGTTTGCGGCGTAGTTTATGAATGGCTTTATGCACGATTATGGATTTTGGCGGTTTTATGGGCTGGTCCGGCGGGGTGAGGATCAGAGGCCCTTGCGCTTTGCGTTCAAAAATCCATGTCCATAACCGCGAAATTTTAAACACCATGTCATCGAGGAACTCCATAACGCCGAGCAGGCGCGGGTTCAGGTGGCGTACCGTGGTGCCGTCCATGTCGAAAATTACGATTGTTGGTTTGGGTAATGCCACTTTCATTTACCTTTTTACAGCTTTATTCGTCGCTCGCGTATATTTTATACGCCGCGCTCCTTATGCCTAATGAAAAGATAAGGCAAAGCGACATTGTTGGGTGTTGTTGATGGGAATTTAGATGGTTTTTCCGGTGGTGTCGAGAGTAATGACACTATGCATTTTTCTTCTTATCGAGGATTGTTCCGGTTAGTGTTGTTCCTTCCAAATTGGCGTTATTAAAAATGGTGTTTGTCAGGTCTGCATCTGTCAGATTTACACCGCGCATATCTGCGTGAGAAAAATCCGCACCTGTCAGGTTTGCTTCTTTGAAATTGGCGTTTTCGAGGTTGGTGTATGCGAGTTTAGCTTTGCTCAGGTCGCAGGGTTGAGAACTGATAATTTTATCGCCTTGCATGACGGTGAGGGCGCTGAAGTCTGCGTGGCTCAGGTCTGCGCGTGTGAAGGCTGAGTTTTTGAATGAGGATCCGCGAAAGTCGGCGGCATGGGCGGCGCAGTCCCGGAAATCGGAGTCATTGAGGATAGAGCTTTGCATGCTGATATTTTCTAAATCGAGGGCGGTGAATTTGCAGTTTGTTGCGATGATGATACTTAATGGATATTGGCTTATGTCTTGTTCATGGCTCAGGTCGTAATCACTAAGGTTTAGTTGCTCACCGTTTCCCCCGGCAGAGGCGACCCACAGGCTGTGGTTTTTGACCATGATGCCGATATTTCTTTTTCTGTCTTTTGAGTTGAATCTTTTGAGGTTTTTTTGTTCTTCAATGATATTTTCCAATACAGAAATATCGCCTGTTACACCATTGAGGTTGGTATCATTGACGATGGCGTTTTTGAGTTTTGTGCGCGCCATGTTTGAGCCCATAAAGTCTGTGCCTGTGAGGTTTGTGCTTGAGAGGTCTGCGCCTTGCAGGTTGGCGTTATGCATTGTGACGCCTTGTAGATTTGCGTCGGAGAAGTTTGTGTTTTGCCCCATTATATTTGATAAATCGGTGTCGCGGATGACAGAGCCGCTGAGTTCTGTGTCGCCGCTTTGGCCCCAGTCTGTGTCTTCGGCGTTTTCGCTGTTGGCGTAGTTCAAAAGGTAGCCTTGGCGAAAGTCGGCGTGTGCGAAGTTGGAGTCTGTCAGGTCGGCGTTGATGATGCAGGCCCCTCTGAAGTCGGCGCGGGTGAAATCTGAATTGTTTAATTTTGCTCTCAATAAGTCGCATGAGAAGAAATTGGTGTTTGAGAATGTTGCCTGGCTTAGGTTTGCGTCGTTTAAGCAGGCACCGGAAAGGTCAGCGTTGCTGAGGTCGCAGAGGCGGAAGTCGAGGCCGGAGAGGTCTTTGAATTTAAGTATGGCGCGTTGTCCACCGCTAGATCCCATCAGGAATTTTTTATGGCGTTCGATGATTTTGATTAAGCGTTGTTGTGAGACTTTTTCCATTTTTTGTAGAATAGCCGAAGCTTTTGTCAGCGTCCATGATGAAACTTTAATTGTTGGCTGGGCTTCTATATATGCGTAGCGAAGTTAGTCCGCGGCGTGGACTAAGTCCGGTTGTTTTTGTGTTTTGGGGCGTGGGGGTGGTGTTTGATGGTGTTTATGATGGGGGTTTATTCCTATTTTGTCAATTTTAGATTGTTTTGTCATTTCATTCTTCGCAATGACGGAGGATATTTTTTGCGGTTAGTCCTGCGTCTTCATATTGCTTTTTGGGGTCGTTATGGTCCTGGAAAATGTCGGGGAGGGTGAGGGTGCGGATTTTGAGGTCTTTCATCAAATCGTTATTGGCGAGGAAGTCGAGGACGAATGCGCCGAAGCCGCCGCGTGAGCCTTCTTCGATTGTGATTAGGGTCGCGTGGTTTTTGGCTAGACGTGCGATGAGCGTTTCGTCCAGTGGTTTGGCAAATCTTGCATCGGCAACGGTGGCGTCCAACTCTTCTGCGGCTTTCATGCATTCTTCCAAACGTGTGCCGTAGGACAGGATGGCGATGTCTTTGCCCTCACGTACGATGCGGCCTTTACCGATTTCGAGGATTTCGGGTGTTTCGGGGATGTTTATGCCTGTACTTTCGCCGCGTGGGTATCGGAGTGCGATGGGGCCGTCATCGTAGGCTGCGGCGGTGGTGACCATGTTTGCAAGCTCGGCTTCATCCGATGGGGCCATGAGGACGAAATTCGGCAGGCATCCCAAATATGCGATATCAAACGCGCCGGCATGGGTTGCGCCGTCTGCACCGACGAGGCCTGCGCGGTCGATCATAAATCTGACGGGCAGGTTTTGGATGGCGACATCGTGGATGATTTGGTCGTATGCGCGTTGGAGGAATGTGGAATATATTGCGACGAAGGGTTTGAAGCCTTCGGCAGCCAACCCGCCCGCAAATGTGACGGCGTGTTGTTCGGCGATGCCGACATCGAATGTGCGTTCCGGGAATTCGTAGGAAAACAAATCGATGCCTGTGCCATCTGGCATGGCGGCGGTGATTCCGACAATTTTTTCATCATCTTGCGCGCATTTGATGAGGCTTTGGCCGAAGGTTTTTGTGTAGCTGGGTGCGCCGGGGGTAGGGGCGGTCAAATCTTTTACAGGTTTGCCTGTGGTGACGTCGAATTTTTTGACGCCGTGCATTTTGGACGGAGAGTTTTCCGCCGGAGCGTAGCCTTTGCCTTTTTGTGTTTTGGCGTGGATGAGGATGGGGCCCCCATGGCTTTTAGAGTGGTCGCCATCGCGCAAATTTCGCAAGATGGGGAGGAGTTGGTTCAGGTCGTGGCCATCAACGGGGCCGATATAGTAAAAGCCCATTTCTTCGAAGAGGCTTCCGCCGCCGACAGCGACACGGACGCCTTCTTCGGCGCGTTTGGCGGCGTGGCGGATTGGCCCTTTAATCGGTGGGGGGAGCACGTCCATGATTTTTTTGCCGGTTTCGCGCGCGCCGATATAGGTTTTTGAGCTGACGAGTTTGGTTAGATAGCGTGACATTGCGCCAACGGGTGGGGCGATCGACATTTCGTTGTCGTTGAGGATGACGATCAGGCGGCTTTTATTGGCACCTGCGTTGTTCATGGCTTCGTAGGCTTGTCCTGCGCTCATTGCGCCGTCACCGATGACGGCGATGATGTTTTTGTTGGTTCCGGCGAGGTCGGAGGCGACGGACATGCCGAGGCCGGCGGAGATTGAGGTGGAGCTGTGTCCGGCTCCGAAGGGGTCGTATTCGCTCTCTGCGCGTTTGGTGAAGCCGGAGAGGCCGCCGGGTTGGCGCAGGGTGTGGATGCGGTCTTTGCGGTCTGTCAGGATTTTGTGGGGGTAGCATTGGTGGCCGACATCCCAGATCAGTTTGTCTTGCGGTGTGTTGAAGACGGCGTGGATGGCGACTGTGAGCTCGACAACGCCGAGACCTGCGCCAAGGTGGCCACCGGTTTTGGAGACTGCGTCTATTGTGGCGTTACGGACGTTATCGGCGAGGGTGATGAGTTGTTCATCGGAGAGGGCTTTCATGTCGGCAGGGGTGTTTATGCGTGAAAGCACGTCCTCGGCTTGAATATCTTCGGGTTCCGATTGTGTCGCATTTTGCGGCGTTTTGATGATTTGTTCTGCATTTGCCATGGTTTGGCTGTTTTAGCGCAAATAGAGGGGGCGAGGCAAAGGTTTTCTTAAGCGCGTCTTTCCAGTACGTAGTTGGCGAGTTCTTTTAGGATTTTTTCGCGGCCTTCGAATATTTTGAGGTGTCGGGTGGCTTGGGCGACGATCATTTCGGCGCGGGAGCGGGCGGCGTTTTTTCCCAATGTTGAGACGAATGTGGCTTTTCCGGCGTCTTCGTCTTTTCCGGTGTCTTTTCCGGTGTCTTGCGGGTCGGCTTCGACGTCGAGAATATCGTCAGTGACTTGGAATGCGAGGCCGAGGTCGTGGGCGTAGTTGCAGAGTGCTTTACGTTGTGTGTCTCCGGCTTTTCCGAGAATGGCGCCGGCTTCACAGGCGAAGGCCATAAGTTTTCCGGTTTTCATGCGTTGCAGGCGGGAGATTTCACCGACATCGAATTCAACGTCGTCTTGTTCGGCGATCAGGTCGAGCATTTGGCCGCCGACCATGCCGTGTCCACCGGAGGCAACGGCAAGGGCGCGTATCAGTTCGCATTGCACGTGGGGGTCTGGGTGTGTTTCCGGGTCTGCGAGGACTTCGAATGCGAGTGTGAGTAAGGCGTCACCGGCCAGAATTGCGGTGGCTTCGTCGTATTGGATGTGAACGGTTGGTTGGCCGCGGCGTAGCGATGCATCATCCATGGCAGGCAAGTCGTCATGTATCAAGGAGTAGCAGTGCATAAATTCAATGGCGGCTGCGACGCGGCGTGAACGGGATGTTGGTACGTTGAAAAGTGATGCGGATTGCATGCATAAAAAAGGACGTAAGCGTTTTCCACCGCCTAATGTGCCGTGTCTCATTGCTTCGTAAAGAGGGGCTTCTGCAAGGTCTGTTTCGGGGAGGAGGCGTTCGATTGTGCGATTGACGGCTTCGGTGACTTCGTCCATTGCGTTTTGTAATTCAGGGGATGCGCTTCTTGGTGATGGCATTTTTTTCTTCCTAATTTATTCTCTGACGTCGTTATTTCGTTGCTCGTGTATGTTTATACACTTCGCGCCTTATGCCTAGTCAGAAAATAAATTCGTTCGATAAAAAGTATTTTTGCATAAGGGCTTTTGTTGTTTTATTCGCTGTCTAGTGGTTGTGTCGATATTGAGCCGTCTTTATCGACGGTGATTTTTTCGATTTTGGCTTGTGCTTCGCGGAGTTTGGCCTCGCAATGTTTTTTTAATGCGATGCCGCGTTCATAGGATCCGATGGATTGCTCTAGTGGCGCTTGTCCTGTTTCAAGGCTTCGGACGATTGTTTCCAATTCGCCCAATGCATCTTCGAAGTTCATGGATTCAATGGTTTTGTTCTGTGTCATAGCGCTAGAGTTTATGTGAGGAGAGGGGGTTTCTCAAGGGGTTTTCTTGTTCGGGTTTAGACCAGTCCGAGCTTTTTTTCCAAGACGCCGACAAACATGTGCCCGAGGGTGATGTGCATTTCCTGGATACGGGCTGGATCGGTGTGGGGGACTTTGATTAATATATCGCATAAGGCGGCCATTTTCCCGCCGTTTTTGCCGGTAAGGCCGATGGTGGTCATGCCCATGCGTTTGGCTTTTTTGAGGCCTTTGAGGACATTTTCGCTGTTGCCTGATGTTGATAGGCCTATGGCCATATCTCCTTCGTACCCTAAAGTTCGGATTTGGCGGGAGAAAATTTCTTCGAATCCAAAGTCGTTGGCGCAGGCCGTGATAGCGGAGGCGTCAAGGCTGAGGGATAGGGCGGCAATCGGGGAGCGTTCTTTGTGAAGTTTGATCGACATTTCTGCGACGATATGCTGGCTGTCTGCGGCGCTTCCGCCGTTGCCGAACATGATTATTTTATTGCCGTTTTTTATCGTTTTGACCGCGGCGTTGACCCATGTTTCGAAGGAATTAAATTCGGTTTCGAACATATTTTGTGCGGTTTCGATATGGACGCGGGCTGTTTCGTTCCAGTATTGACGGGCGTCTATGGGTTCTGCCGGTTCATGGAATTCTGCTTGTTTGCTTTCTAAATCTACCATAAGTCTATCATTGTGTCCTATTGTGTAATGTCTACGGGGCGGCCAATGTAGATCTCTTTTTGGGCTTGTTCCGGTATTTGCTGGGTTTGTTCTTCAAATATTGTTTCTTTTGCTTTTTCAGCATCCTGACGTAAGGCTTCTTCTTTTTGGCGTTGTTCTTCCTGTATCATTTTTCGGTTATAGGATAATTGACCCGGGGTGAGTTGGAAGCCGACGAGTATTTTATATCGGGCGCCGTGGTCTTTGTTTTCTATCGGGATGATCTGTCTTAATTTTTCTGTGTAGATTTGATCGGTTTCGTTGCCGGAATATGTGAGGCCTGCTGCGAAAATTTCTTTAGCCAGAATTTCTCCGCTGGCGGAGGTTACTGCGACAAAGAATGGATATGAAAAGGATGAGGCTCCAGCGCTTTTAGGGCCGCGTTTACCATTGAAGTCCATACGCAGATCGATTGTGACACTTCGTTCATCGTAGCTACATGCGTTTTGGATTTTTGCGATATTGATTCGCGAGACGAGGTTGTAATCGCTCATGTCTGATAGATCGCTGAAATCCGCAAGGGTTTTTAGTTCTTCGACCGCATCAACCTGAGGGCAATTGCCGCTATATACAAGCTCTCTAGAGCTTGCAGCTGTGGCACCGTTCAGGGACGGGAGTTTGATGGATTCGAGATCCTGCATGACGCCATCAAACGTTTGACAGGCGGTTAGGCTCAATAAACATATACTCAGAAAAGACCCCAGAGTGGCCAATCTTAATGGTTTCATTTGCTGTATCCCGATGCTAAAAAGCTATGAACTTTCGGCAGCTTACGAAAGCAGTGGATGCAAAGCAAGAGCGAGATGATGGCAAAGGAAGAACTTACAGTTTTATTGGCGGCGCCGCGCGGGTTTTGTGCGGGGGTTGATCGCGCTATTCAAATTGTTGAGCTTGCGCTTCACAAATATGGCGCGCCAGTTTATGTTCGTCATGAGATTGTGCATAACAAATATGTGGTTGATAACCTCAAAGCCAAGGGCGCTATTTTCGTAGAAGAGCTTGATGAAATTCCTGAAGATGAAGGGGACGATAAGCGTCCTGTGATTTTTTCCGCGCATGGGGTGCCTAAATCAGTGCCTGAAAAGGCGTTGTCTCGTGAAATGTTTTATGTTGATGCGACGTGTCCTTTGGTGAGTAAGGTTCATCGTGAGGCCGAGCGGTATTTTAAAGAGGGTCATAAGGTTGTTTTGATTGGTCATGCGGGGCATCCGGAAGTGATTGGTACGATGGGGCAGCTTCCGGCGGATGCTGTTGTTTTGATTGAAACGGTTGAGGATGTAGAGCTGCTGGTTTTTGATCCGTTGGTTCCGCTGGCTTATTGTACGCAGACGACGTTGTCTGTTGATGACACGGCGGATATTGTCAGTGCGCTTCAGGCAAAATTCCCCTTAATTAAGGGGCCGCATAAGGAAGATATTTGTTATGCGACGACTAATCGTCAGGCGGCGGTTAAGACGATTGCACCGGAGAGTGATGCGGTGATTGTTATTGGTGCGCCGAATTCTTCCAATTCTAATCGTTTAGTTGAAGTGGCGGCCTTACATGGGTGTGAGAAGGCGTTGTTGGTACAGCGCGCTGTTGATATTGACTGGAGCTGGCTGGACGGTGTGAAAACACTGGGGATTACGGCTGGGGCGTCTGCGCCGGAAATATTGGTGGATGAGGTTATTGCGGCGGCGAAGGAGCGTTATGAGGTTTCTATTCGCGAAGTTGCTTTATGTCAGGAAAATGTAAATTTCAAAATACCCAAAATTTTAAGTGAGGATGCGGCGTGAAGATGTCAGGTGCGGAGTTTTTGGCCCAACCGAAAAAAGCGATTACCTTTATCGGTATGTCCGGTGTCGGGAAGTCTTATATGTCTCATCAGCTGGAGCAATGGGGATGGGTGAGTTATTCGAGTGATTATTTGATTGGCACGGAATATCTGGATGATGTGATGCGCGAGACGCTGAGCTTTGAGGAAACGCTGGGTAAAGACAATATGGAGTTTTTGTCTTCGTTTGTCGGGAAGCTGGGCAATCCGGATCAGGGTGGTTTGTTGCTTGAGGAATTTCAGAAGCGTCAGAAATTTTATTATGATGCGGAGTGTCAGTCTTTAATTGATATGCAGGGGGCATTGGACAAAACGTCGGGGCATTTTGTTTGTGATTCATCGGGTAGTCTTTGTGAAGTTGAAGATGAGAGTATTCTTGAACGTGTAGGGCAGGGCAGTGTTGTTGTGTATTTGAAGGTCAAGCAAGAAGGTCATGCTGAAATCCTTGATCGGGCGTTTAAGTTTCCCAAGCCTTTGTATTTTCCGCCCGCGTTTTTGCTGGAGCGGTTGGAGCGTTATAAGGAAAAGTTTGATCTGAGCGGTGTTGAGGAAATTGATCCGTTGGAGTTTTTGCGTTGGGTTTTTCCACATTTGTTTGAATCGCGGCTGCCGAAGTACCAGCGTATTGCGGATCAATATGGTGTGACGATTTCGTCTCATATTATGGGGGCGATAAAATCTGAAGATGATTTTTTGCAGTTGGTAGCGCGTGGGCTTGATGAGTAGAATTGTTAAAATTTACACGGATGGTGCGTGTAGTGGTAATCCCGGGCCGGGCGGTTGGGGGGTTCTTATGCTCTGGAATGGTCATGAGAAAGAGCTGAATGGCGGGGAAGCCGAAACGACGAATAACCGTATGGAGATGATGGCGGTTATTAAAGCGTTGGAGGCCCTTAAAAACCATCCCAAGGTTGAGTTATATACTGATAGTAAGTATGTGATGCAGGGTGTTAATGAGTGGATGGCCGGTTGGAAGGCAAAAGGCTGGAGGACGGCCTCTAAAAAGCCTGTAAAAAATCAGGATTTGTGGCGGGAGATTGATGCTTTGGTGAGTGAGCATGATGTTACGTTTCACTGGGTTAAGGGTCATGCCGGAGATCCCGGTAATGAGCGCGCTGATTCGCTTGCCGTGGCTGGTATTCCACAATCTTAGTCTTTTGGTCTGCAAACGTTATTTGTCTGCGCTTCTGTTCTCGAAAAACAACGTTTTCGACTCAAAACCCGTTGATTGATTCTTTTTAATGTTCAGTATCTTTATGTTGTTTTTGTTTATCCACAAGGTTTTCTGCGGGTTTTGGGCTGTTTAGGCGTTCCTTAAGAAACTTTTAAGACTTTCCGGCGAATGATTGAAGTGTAGTCTCGATAAACCCTAACTTTTACGAGGTCTACAAAATTTCAACCAGAGCCTGGAGGGCCTGACCATGACACAGATAGACACATCAAAAGCAGATAATATTTCTTTGCCGCTGCCGCCGGAGAGGCAGGATGCTGGTGAAATGGCTGTTTATGCGCGTTTTATGCAGCATCTTCGTCATGTGCCCAACTCCCGCATGAGTATAAAGGTTTTATCGGCGATTCAGTTTACGGCTGATATGCAGGATCATAGCGATGCTCATGTGGCCAAGCTTTTGGTTGATCTGGGCTTGCGTGCGCCGCGGATGGCGTTTCCGGCGGATTTTTTGACGTTTATTGATCAAGCCTTGATGAGAGATGAGTGGGATGTTGCTGGTCCTTCCGAAGCGTTGTGTGATTTACGTCAATATTGGAATGAGAATGGTGAAGATCGTTTTGTGGCGTTTAAGCGTGATTATCCGCGTGTATCAGAGGATGCTGCGCTTGTTTAATTAGTTGTAGCGGCTCGTTTCTTGAAGTGTGCGCTTGCTACCTTCACCATTTGAAGGCTGAATTCTTTCTACATTATTGCGGCGCTCTCGTCTTTCATGCCCGTCTCTTGGGCGGAAGAATAAGCTGCCGATTAATTCTTCGAAACCTGATGCTGGTGCGAAGTCATTTCTGCTTATCGGTGCATAAGAGCCGCTTGCGCGCCGGATAACGTTTCCCCAGATTTGGGCGGGATAGCTGCCGCCTGTTACGCGTTTCATGGGTGAGTTATCGTCGTTTCCCAGCCATACTACGCCAACAAGTTCGCGGGTGAAACCCATGAAGAGTGCGTCCCGGCTGTCGTTGCTGGTGCCTGTTTTTCCTGCTGCGGGGCGGCCGATATTTGCGCCTTGTCCTGTGCCGAATTCCATTACGCTGTTCATCATAGAGGTGAGGTTTTGAATGTTATGTTCGGCGAAGACACGTTTGGCGCTTCTGCTTCTGGGGCGTTGGTAATAAAGTTCACCTGTGTCTTTTGATGTGATTTTGGTGATGCCGAAAGGTTCTACGCTTAAGCCTCCGTTGGATATGGTGCTATAGGCGGTTGCCATTTCAAGCAAGCTTATGCCGCTGCTGCCAAGGGCGAGGGAGAGGTCTGGTTGTAGTTCTGAATGTAT
>Ga0316204_10007327_pt1 | contig 16243 bp, 15 predicted proteins | sample 6monrhotite_MG_2_FD_205661 | JGI IMG/M metagenome (GOLD analysis project Ga0316204, IMG submission 205661) | Microbial mat bacterial communities from mineral coupon in-situ incubated in ocean water Damariscotta River, Maine, United States -... | ecosystem: Environmental > Aquatic > Marine >... | reverse complement strand
GAAATTTTCTATAACAGACGTCGCAGACATGCTTCACTAAACTACATGACACCTGTAGGCTATGAAGCAAAGTATGCGTGTAATTAAATCGTCCGTTTTACTGGGGGAACCTCAGATTTATTTTTTATCCTTATCTATTTTTTGGGTAAAAATAAAAAATCTGTCCCCTTTATTTCTCTATCTTTCCACCACTACCCACTTCCATGCCACAATAAATGCCACCACGCTAATACCGGCTGCCAATAGATACGTAGCTTCAGCGCCGAACAATTCCCAACTATACGCCGCATACAAACTCCCGACCGCACCACCTGCACCAAAACTCAAACTGCTATATAACGCCTGACCTCTTCCCTGGTGTCGGCCCGAAAAATGATGGTGGATTAATTGAATCGCTGCCGCATGAAAAACTCCAAAGGTAGCGGCATGCAATGCCTGCGCAATTAACATCAAGATAATATTTTCAGGAAACAATCCTGTTAAAGCCCAACGACCTGCGGCCAAAACCAAACTGAAAAGCAACAAGAATCTCAGACCAAACACAGGTACCAGTCGGTGCATGAACATAAAAATTATGATTTCAACAATTACACCCAGGGCCCAAAGACCGCCTATCCAGTTCAGACTATAATTATGTTCCTGCATGTAAATCGAATAAAACGTGTAGTACGGACCATGACTGGCCTGCATTAAAAAGCAGGCAATTAATAGCCCAAGCACTTGCGGACGTTGTAAGACTTTTTTAATCGGTTCATGATCCAGTGGTAAATGACCCGCCGCTTCTTCCGGTACTACAAGACTACTACCCCAGATACCAAAAAATAAAAAAAGTAGTACAACGGGTAATAAGACAATCCCTTGCCCTTCCAACAAAATGCCTAAACCCCACACCGTGATGACAAAGCCAACAGAACCCCATAAACGGATACTGCTATAACGATGCACGTCATCACGTAAATGTGAAAAGGTTGTCGCCTCAAACTGTGGTAAGGCGGCGTTCCAGAAAAAACTGAATAGCAACATAATGAGTGCCAGCCACCAATACGTATCGACCAGTAACACACAGGCAAAAGTGACTAACGCAAGAAAGCTCCCAAGACGTACAATGGCCATACGCTTGCCAGTGTGATCGGCGATCCAGCCCCAGATGTTGGGTGAGATGATCTTGGTTCCCATGATAATCGCCATGAGCGTACCGATGTCGGTAATATTAAAACCAAGATGTTTTAGATACAGACTCCAGTAAGGAATCAATGCACCGAGACTGGCGAAGTAAAAAAGATAAAACGAAGAAAGACGCCAGTATGGCATTTTATTTGTTCAGACTAATTAAAACCGAGATTGCTTCGCTATGCTCGCAACGACAAAAATCATATGTCATTGCGAGGGTGTCTTGACCCGAAGGGCAAGGTGCCCATAATGAAACTCGAAGAGATTCTATGGGCCTAAATAACGAAGCAATCTGCATGAATAATTAAGAAGTTCCGCCTTGCTCTTTATTTTTCAAGGATGCAGGAATGATAGGTGTATCGACAACAACATCCGCATTCTGCGCGCGTTGGCGCAACATGTGATCCATTAAGGTTATGGCCAACATGGCTTCAGCAATAGGCGTGGCTCGAATACCAACGCAGGGATCATGTCGGCCTTTAGTCACTACCTCTACCGGCTCGCCCTTGACGTTAATGCTCTTGCCAGGGAGGCGAATGCTCGAAGTCGCTTTGAGGGCAATGCTGACCAGAATATCCTGTCCAGAGGAAATCCCACCCAATACACCACCGGCATTGTTGCTCAAATACCCGGCCGGGGTCATTTCATCCCGATGTTCTGTACCCTTTTGTTCGACACTGTCAAAACCAGCGCCAATTTCAACGCCCTTTACGGCGTTAATACTCATCATGCTATGGGCAATGTCGGCATCAAGCCGATCATAAATCGGTTCACCCCAACCCGGCGGCACGCCGGTGGCGACAACATTAATACGGGCACCAACGGAATTACCTTCTTTCCGTAACGCATCCATATACGTTTCAAGCTCGGCCACTTTGGCGGCATCAGGGAAAAAGAAAGGATTTTCCTCCACGGCCTGCCAGTCAAACGTCTGATACTGAATCGGGCCTAGCTGTGCCATATAACCGCGGATCTTGATGCCAAATTTTTCGGCCAGATATTTTTTGGCAATACCGCCTGCAGCCACACGCATGGCCGTTTCGCGCGCCGATGAACGACCACCACCACGGTAATCCCGCAGACCGTATTTGTGTAGATAGGTGTAATCGGCATGGCCTGGACGAAACCTGTCCATAATATCGCCATAATCCTTAGAGCGCTGGTCGGTATTATGAATAATCAGCGCGATGGGTGTTCCGGTGGTCGTGCCTTCAAAGACACCAGAGAGAATCTGCACTTCATCGGCCTCACGGCGCTGTGTCGTATGACGGGTCTTACCAGGACGGCGACGATCCAGGTCACCCTGTAGATCTGACTCGCCGATTTCGAGTCCGGGGGGGCAACCATCGATAATACAGCCAATCGCCGGCCCATGACTCTCGCCAAAACCGGTAACCGTAAACAACTTTCCTATGCTATTTCCTGACATAAGTTGCGATTTTATATCAAATAATTGATTACAGCGACCCTAAACTTACATCAGCATGCTTTTCGTATAAAACTTCAGGAGTGTCGCTGAAATGCCGATAAGAAACATACTATATAATATAAAGCTGCCAACGTAATATTGTCACGTACCCAACATGAATCACCCTAAAAAATCCCGTGAAGGACAGATGCAAAAATTAAAGTCCATCAACAGCCAGATCGTTTCAAAAACCAGGTTTCGTCTCTACACCAGCTTTGCCACATTATTGTTACTCTTTATCCTGCCAATCTCCATCGGTTTAAATCTCTTGCAACACGCAGAAGATGATATTTCCACGATTGTTAATCAGCATAATGTTAAGACCGAACTCGTTTCCAGTATGATAGATGCAGCCAGAGCACGCAGTCTTCTCCTTTATGAGATGATCAATGTCAACGATGCTTTTGATCGGGATGAACTGTATCAAAAGGTCAGACGCCATGGTGCAAGCTTCGCCAATGCTCGAACGCAAATGCTAGGAATGAAGTTGACGAAAGCAGAACTGGATTTGCTTAAGGAGCAAGGGCGACTCTCAGGTATCGCTGTACCACTACAACGCCAGATTATTGATTTGGCTATTGAAGAAAAACTCGAAAGCGCATTAGAAATTCTAGTCTCAAAGGCCGTGCCAGCGCAAAACGATGTCATGGACGAGCTACGAAAATTACAGGCCATGCAACACCTGGCAGCACGCACCATCGCAGAAAAAAATCAGGGCCAACTTAAAAATGCCTATTACGCGATTCTTAGCCTTGCCATGCTTGCATTAATTACCGGCGTCCTTATCGCACTTTATATAACGCGTTATAGTGTGAGAGCGGAAGAACGACTTTATCTTGAAAAGGAATTAGCGCAAGTCACGTTGCATTCTATTGCGGATGCCATTATTACAACCGACCAGAATGGCAAAATAAAGCATATGAACCCCAACGCCGAAAAACTGACTGGCTGGCCCAGAAGCAAAGCGCAGGGAAAAGAAATTACCCGTGTTTTTAACCTCTCAAATACAAAAAAGACAGACCTGGGTCCCAACCCCATCACAAAAACACTAACGCATGGCAAAACAACCTTTGATGAAAATGAAAGCAATCTTATAAATAGCACTGGAGATGAATATGCCATTGAATATTCATCGTCTCCCATCATGGATCAGAATGACCATATTCATGGCGCGATTATTGTATTTCGTGATGTCACAGAAATCAGAACACTAACACAACAACTTACCCATCAGGCCACACATGATTCACTAACGGGATTAATCAATCGTAGAGAATTTGAGCGACGCCTGAATCAATCACTTAATAATGCCCGCGCCGAACACCAACAACATGTGCTTTTATATCTTGATCTGGATCTGTTTAAAGTTATCAATGATACCTGTGGCCATGCCGCTGGCGATGAACTTCTTAAACAACTCTCCGGAAAGCTACGCCATGATTTGCGCGAGAGTGATGTGCTCGCAAGACTTGGAGGCGACGAATTTGGTGTGTTGCTGGACTCATGTCCGGTCAACAAAGCAATGGAAATTGCTGAATCTCTACGACAGGCAGTACATGATACTCGTTTCATCTGGGGTGATAAATCTTTTGAAATCGGCGTCAGCATTGGGCTTGTCCCCATCATTGCAACTTCGGGAACCTTATCCGATATTTTAAGTGAAGCCGATACAGCCTGTTACGAAGCCAAAGATCAGGGACGTAACCGAATTCATGTCTATCACCCCGATGATTCTAATTTACAGAAACGCGTTGGGGAAATGCACTGGATACATCGCATCAACGATGCCCTCGATAAAAATAAATTTGTTTTATACTGTCACGACATACATAGCATCAATTCCAAACGGAATCCCGGTACGCAAAACACCAGTGGCAACCGGCAAGTGGAGATTCTATTACGCTTACAGGCAGATGATGGAAAGATTATTCCCCCGATGGCATTCATTCCGGCCGCCGAGAGATACAACCTGATGCCGGTTATCGATAAATATGTCATACAAAAGACATTTGATTATGCAGGTCAAAACCCGGATGAAAGCGACTTGCGCTTTTTTATCAACCTCTCAGGTCAATCACTGTGCGACGCCAGCTTTCTTGACTTTATTATTGATGAATTCAAATCTGCCGATGTTGACCCAAAACGATTTACGTTTGAGATCACAGAGACATCTGCAATTGCCAACTTCACTCGCGCGGTGAAATTTATTAACGAACTAAAACAACTCGGTTGCCAATTCGCACTGGATGATTTTGGTAGTGGTCTATCATCGTTCGCTTACCTTAAGAATATGCCTGTGAACTATATTAAGATTGATGGCACATTTGTCCGAGGCATGGAAGACGATACTACTGATGCAGCCTTTATCGAAGCCATACATCAAATTAGTACCATTATGGGAATCGACACCATTGCCGAATACGTCGAGAACGAGCAAATTCTTAATAAGTTAAATGATATTGGAATTACCTTTGCGCAAGGGTTTCACCTTGATCAACCTCGCCCACTGAAAGATGTCTTTGAAGATATCAGGAAACTCAAAAACCAGTAAACCGCAGACAGATCTTATCAGCGTTATATTACCCTGGAATAGCGTTGCGTGCTTTCCGCAGACAAGTAAGCATCAAACACCATGCAAATATTCCGAATCAATAATTTTCCTGCCAACGTTACCTGAATAGTATTATCAGACAGGCTTACCAAACCATCTGCCTCTAATTCCTGTAAGCGTTGCATTTCCACAGAAAATGTTTCATCAAATACAATATTGTATTTCGATTCAATATCAGTCTTTAGTAAATGAAAGTGACAAATCAATTGCGTAATTATCTCACGTCGCAATTTATCCTCTGCCGTCAAAACCAGACCGCGATAGATGGGTAATTCATCCTGTTCAATGGCTGGATAATATTCATCCAGTGTTTTGTAGCTTTGAATATATGCATCAGCCACCATACCGATTGAGCTCACACCAAAACCGATCAAGTCACAGTCGGCATGTGTTGAATAGCCCTGAAAATTTCGATACAGCGTGCCTTCACGTTGAGCAATGGCTAACTCATCACCTGGTTTGGCAAAGTGATCCATGCCGATATAGACATAACCTGATTGCGTCAACACATCAATCGCCAGTTTTAATATTGCCAGCTTCTCTTCCGGTTTGGGGACATCTTCAATATTAATACGACGCTGTGGTTTAAATATCTCTGGCAGGTGCGCATAATTAAAGACCGATACTCGATCAGGCGATAAGGCCGTCACTTTCTCTAAAGTACGGGCAAAGGTCTCTGTCGTCTGATGTGGTAAGCCATAGATAAGATCAAAGCTTATGGAATGGAATCCTGACTTACGTGCAGCCTCTACCACCGCATTAGTCTGCTCTTCACTTTGAATGCGGTTTACCGCTTTTTGTACTGAAAGTTCAAAGTCCTGCACCCCCAAACTCATACGATTAAAACCCTGCTCACGCAAAAAGGAAATGGTGTCTTCACCCACTTCACGTGGATCAATTTCAATCGAGTATTCACCCTCACTATCGGATGCAAAATCAAAGTGCTGACGCGTCTTCGCCATCAACGCGGCCATCTCATCATGAGAAATAAACGTTGGCGTTCCACCACCCCAGTGCAATTGGGTCACTTTTTTATTGCCGTTGAATAATGCCGACTGCATTTCAATTTCACGATGCACGTGATCGAGGTAGGGTTTGGCCTTGCTACGGTCCTTTGTCGCGATTTTATTGCAACCGCAATAAAAGCAGACCGTGTCGCAAAAGGGAATATGGAAATACAGAGATAGTGGATTATCAGCGCGATTACTGATCTCCACCTGCTGGCGATAGTCGTCGGCAGTAAACTGATCCGTAAATTGTACCGCGGTAGGATAAGAGGTATAACGCGGACCCGACTGGTTATAACGTCGAATCAGTTCTTCATCGAATATTAGATTTTGATCTGTCACTACATGCCCACTGTTATTATTTATTAAATTCAGCCTGATAGTCTTTCAGACTTTGTGCGTCAAGCAAAAACACGCCTTCACCGCCACGAGAAAACTCCAGCCAGGTAAAAGGTACATTGGGGAAACGTTCTTCAAGGGCAACATCACTTTCACCCACTTCGACAATAAGCAAGCCGTCCGAACTTAAGTGGCAACTAGCCTGTTGCAACATAGGGATCACCAGATCCAAACCCTGCTCACCTGCTGCCAAACCCAGTTCCGGTTCTTTACGATATTCGTCTGGCAAGGCGCTCATGCTCTCTGCCCCGACATAAGGCGGATTGCTTACAATAATGTCATAACGTTGATCGTTAAGATTTTCAAACAGATCCGACTGAATCGCATGCACACGATCATTCAGGTTATGACGATCAATATTAATTTGCGCAACGGATAAAGCATCACGTGATATGTCCACCGCATCAACCTGTGCATCGGGGAAAATATTGGCACAGGCAATGGCGATACAGCCACTACCCGTACATAAATCCAGAACACGTTTTACCGAACGACCGCCACGCCAGGGTTCAAAACCCACTTCGATTAATTCTGCCAGCGGCGAACGAGGCACCAACACACGGCCATCCACATAAAATGATAAACCGCCAAACCATGCCTCATGTGTTAAATAAGCCGCAGGGACGCGTCGTTCAATTCTTGCCTCTAATAATGCATAGGCCTTTAACTTTTTATCTATATCCAATACTTGATCGACATCAACACCTTCATAATCCAATGGCAACTCTAGCGCATGGCCAACCAGATACGCGGCTTCATCAAGCGCATTTTCCGTACCATGGCCAAACGATAAACCACTTGCAGTAAAGTGTGTCTCGCCCCACAACACAAGGTCACGTAGCGTTACAACATCAGGAATTGGATCTTGCATTCTAAATACTCAAGAAGGTTTTTTTGCATGCTTGGGTCGAAAAGCTTTAATCACACTTTCATCGCTTTCTAAATAAGGCCCATCAATCAAATCAATACAATACGGCACAGCCGGAAATACCGCATCTAAACAGTCGGCAATAGCCGATGGCTTTCCTGGTAAGTTTATAACTAAACTCTCACCGCGAATACCGGCAATCTGACGCGATAAAATTGCCGTCGGCACAAACTTTAATGAGACAGCGCGCATTTGTTCGCCAAAGCCATCGAGGATTTTATCACATACCGCCTCTGTCGCCTCTGGTGTAATGTCCCGTTTCGCCGGTCCCGTGCCACCGGTTGTCACAATCAAACAACACTGTTCATTATCTGCCAGATCTTTTAACACCGCTTCGACTTCTGTCTGCTCGTCTGGCACCAAACGGGCCACGGCTTCCCATGGAGTCGTCAGTGCTTTATCAAACCATGCCTGCATGGCAGGGCCACCCAGATCTTCATACTCGCCTCGGCTGGCGCGATCAGAAACCGTCACAATTCCAATTCGCACAGGGCTAGATTGCGTCATTTATTCAACTCCGTATTCGTCTACTTCCAGTGATGGCATCGCGAGCGGCGATGGTGAAATATCAGATTATCAATGCCGCATTATACCCGTGCAGGCTCGCCAGGTTTACTCCCGAAGTAAGTATTTTGGGAAATATTATGCGGAAAAATCTTTGAGACGAACCGGAAGGCGCTTCGCCCCCCAATCCCCCGCAGGGCCTTCAAAGACCCCGGCACAGGCAGTACCACATTTCTGGCAATGACCATCATCGGTCAAATTCCAGTCAGACAAAATATACCAGTCTCGCCCAATCAATTTTGTCCCGCATTGATGGCAATAGGTACTCTCGCCCTCTTCATCATGCACATTTCCGGTATACGCATAGTACAGACCGTTTTGTATCGCAATCTCACGCGCACGTTTGAGCGTGGCAAAGGGTGTCTCGGCGACATCCATCATTTTCCACTCAGGATGAAAGGCCGTAAAGTGCATGGGAACATCCGGTCCCAATTTTTCGACCACCCATTGCGTCATTTCGTTGATCTCTTTATCCGAATCATTCTTACCGGGGATCAGTAACGTCGTAAGCTCCAGCCAGACATTTGTTTCGTGTTTAATGTATTCCAAAGTCTCTAATATTGGTTGTAAGTGAGCACCGGTGAGTTTGAGATAGAAATCTTCCGTAAAACCTTTCAGATCCACATTCGCAGCATCCATGTGCTGATAAAATTCTTTACGTGGTTCCGCCGTGACATAACCTGCCGTAACGGCCACGGATCGGACACCGACTTCATGACAGGCCTTTGCAACATCGATAGCGTATTCATGAAAGATAACAGGGTCGTTGTACGTATACGCCACACTCTTACAGCCTAACTTCACCGCCGCATTGGCAATGGCCTCCGGACTGGCTTCATCCGCCAGGGTATCAATCTCGCGTGATTTGCTGATGTCCCAGTTCTGACAAAACTTACAGGCCAGATTACAACCGGCAGTACCAAATGACAGTACGGGAGTGCCGGGCAAAAAATGATTCAGCGGTTTTTTCTCAATGGGATCAACACAATAACCACTAGAGCGACCATAGGTCGTCAGCACCATGCTATCGCCCTGCCGACCCCGAACAAAACACAGGCCCCGCTGACCTTCATGCAGTTTACAAAAGCGTGGACATAAGTCGCACTGCAAACGGCCATCATCCAGTCGGTGCCAGTAACCAACAGGGTAGCCTGCTTCGATAGGGATATCGCTCATAAATGTTCCAATTTGATCCAATGGGTATTAAATTATGTCTATACTATATATAGGGGGTTTGTGTAGATGATTCAATTAGCCAGGATAAATAGTTCGTCATGACCAGCACACGACAACCTGCCGTCGCGGGGATGTTCTATCCTGCTGATCCACAGGAACTGCGAGATATGATTCATGGCTTTATAGCATCCAGCCCCCATGCAACAGGACCGATACCAAAAGCCATCATTGCCCCACATGCCGGTTACATCTATTCCGGCCTAGTTGCCGCCAGTGCCTACGCGCAACTCGAGCCGCTCCGGGATAAGATTCGGCGTGTCATTCTACTGGGGCCATCGCATCATGTTCCCTTAATTGGCATCGCTGGCACCAGTGATGATTTTTTTCACACACCACTGGGTGACATACCCATAGATCAAAGCGCCATTGACAGCATCATGGATCTGCCACAGGTAAAACGTTTTGATGCCGCCCACGTCATGGAACATAGTCTCGAAGTCCACCTGCCCTTTTTACAAACTGTTTTGTCATCATTTGAACTCGTGCCTTTAGTGGTTGGTGAAGCTTCACCAAGAGAAGTCGCTGATGTGCTGGAACGTTTCTGGGATCAGGATGACACGCTGATAGTCATAAGCTCAGACCTAAGTCACTACCATGATTACAACACCGCGCGAAAACAGGATCGCAAGACTTCAGATTTGATTGAGGAACTTGCCTATACTCAGGTGCAATACGAAGATGCCTGTGGCCGAAATCCTTTGAACGGCCTTTTATACTTCGCCAAACAAAAGCACCTGCACATTAAAACGCTGGATTTGCGCAATTCAGGCGATACAGCAGGATCACATGATCAGGTTGTCGGTTATGGCGCTTACATCGCCACGCTTGAAGAAGCCTAAGCCAAATGTTTAATGCCAGCGAAAAACAGCAACTCTTAAACCTCGCCAAAGCCTCAATTCAATATGGCCTGGAACATGGCCAAGCCATCGCCGTGACAACAGGGAATTACCCCGCATCATTACAGGAACATCGCGCATGCTTTGTGACTCTGGAAATCAATCATCAACTCCGTGGCTGCATAGGTTCACTGCAAGCACACAGATCATTAATCGAAGACATCGCCGAGAATGCCTACGCCGCCGCCTTTCGTGACCCACGCTTTGGACCGGTTAGTGAAGATGAATATCCAAACCTGCAATATCACATCTCAGTGCTCACACCACCACAAGCCATGACGTTCACATCAGAACAAGATTTACTAAACCAGATCCGCCCCGGCATCGATGGTCTGGTGTTATCTGATAAAGGTAATCGTGGCACCTTCCTCCCCTCTGTATGGGAAAGCCTGCCAACTGCAAAAGAGTTTTTATCACACTTAAAACAAAAAGCCGGTCTACCCATGAGTTATTGGTCAGAGACTGTGAAAGTAGAACACTACACCGTTGAGAGTATTGAAGAAGACTAATTCCATACAAAGCCAATGTAATTGCAATTATTTATATTGGCACAGCCCCCTAATTTTTTGCTATGTTAATGACAAACAAAAAGGTCGGGTGAATAGACACCCTAAATGTCTTTTTTAAATTGGACATTTAGGTCCACTACTTATAGTTAGGCGAAGAAAAACATCGAGGTTGAAATAATTGAGTAAACGAGACGAAAGTGACTTTGAGTATGATGTTTGCTTATCTTTTGCTGGCGAAGATAGGAAGTATGTTAGAAAAGTTGCTGATGAACTTCGTACGAAAGGGATTCGAGTCTTTTATGATGAGTACGAGGAGGTATCACTATGGGGAAAGGATTTATATGAGCATCTCGATGATATATATAAAAATTCTGCACGATATTGTGTTTTATTCGTTTCAAAACACTATGCAGAGCGGTTATGGACCAATCATGAACGAAAAAGTGCACAAGAGCGAGCGTTTAAAGAAAATAAAGAATATATGCTTCCTGCGAGATTCGATAAAACGCCTATACCGGGATTAAGAGACACAGTTGGTTATATAAGTATAAAAGATAAAACAGCTAAGGATTTTGCAAATATAATTCGAGAGAAGGTGGGTGGCCATTATAAGACCAATTATCTACCCCCAATTCCTGATCGCTTATATGAAGAACTTGAAGTACAAGATGAGGAAGAAAAAGAGGAAGTCTTCTCTGTCGCACATAGATTTCTTGATAGTTTAAAAAGAATGTCTGAAGAAGAGAGGGAAATAATCTTTCATTTTTTTCTTGAAGCTTGTCCTGCCGAACTACCCGATAATGTTCATATAAATATAGACTTGCTTCGCAGGGCATCCGGTTTTACTCAAGCTAAAATCATGAGAATTTTAGCTAATTTAAGATCTTTAGGTTTTTATATATTGCTCAGAGAAGATCATGAAACAGAGGGGCATATTGGAAAGGACGAAATGTTAGTTTTAGAGTGGAGTGATATGAATCCTGAAGGACTAGAGTGGTCCACAAGGATTGCGCATGCAATGATTCATGGTGCTACATATGGTTATTGCGATGTTCATGCAATGGTTGCTTTAAGGAAGTTAGATTTCTCACAATTGGCAGAATCAACAACAGTAATCGATCATCATGAATAGATATCAATATCACCTAACACGTCGCTCGTCCGGACGCTCCTTCCGTCGCGCCGCACAGCTTAAACGTTATATGTAATAAAAAGTTAAATTCTGCGATGAACGCGTGGTCGAATGTAGAAATATCATCTAATGATGATGAAATTGTTGCACAGGAGTACAGGGTCAGGTCTTGTCTTTTGCCCGACGCTGCGCACTAACGCGCTTGCGTCCCACAGTTAACTCGTTAATTAACCGTTAATAGAAAACACCCACATCAAATCCATCTACACTTTAGACGAGTCTCATATCCAGGAGCTCCACAAACTCTACCAAAATGAATGGTGGACAAAAGACCGAACCATGGACGAAACCACGTCCTGTGTTAAAGGATCGCAGATATGTCTTGGTTTGGTTGATGAACACAACACATTACAGGGATTCGCCAGAGTCCTTACCGATTACACCTTTAAAGCCCTGATATTTGATTTGATCGTTGCAGACACATATCGCAACAAAGGTCTGGGCAATCAACTCATGTCATTAATTAAAAATCACCCAGACCTTCGGAACGTAAAACACTTTGAACTCTATTGCTTACCCGATATGTTCGACTTTTATGAAAAACATGGCTTTACCTCTGACGTTGGCGATATCAAGTTGTTACGTCATAACAACGACTAAAATTCTAAACTGTCACACTGCTATTCCAGATATCCCGATGTATCTTCCAGGTATCGTTTTCTAATTTCCATATCGCGATACCCTTGCCGATATCAACGACTTTGTCATCTTCATCTTTAAGAACGTAATGGCTCATTTCAATGACGGTATCTTCACACTGTTCAAGCTCCACAAGATCAAGTTTGAGGGTTTTTATCCCACTATTCATTGCCCCCTGCCAAAATTCTTTGATCTCTTGCCTGCCTTTTACAAAATCAGATCCTGCGGGTAACAACATTCCGGCCTCGGTATAAAACTCAGCCACGCCTGCGCCATCACCTTGCATGAATGCTGATTCAACGTTTTCGGCAATAGATCGAATAATGTATTTAATCTCTTTGTTTTCGAATAACATCACAATCCTCCTTGTTTAATATGACAATCCCGGTGTTTTAAATAGATATGTGTCACCAAGCAATTGCTTCAACATAAAGTCAGCCACATCCGTACGCGAAATTTTAAGTTGTGTTGTTTTGTCAGTTGGAGAAAAACCATGACGATAATTGCCAGTGCGTACACCATCAATGAAGGCGCCAGGACGCACAATGGTCCAGTCCAGATTACTTTGCATGACGTGCTGTTCTTGCGCTACATGATCAAGAAAGGCTGGGCGTATTAAAAAGCCGAACATGATGTATTTCCAGAACGCATTTATATTTGTCTGACTATCACCCACACCCAACGTCGATTGGCAGATTAAACGCTTAACCCCTGTCTTCTCCATGGCGGCAATAATGTTGCGTGTTCCCTCTGCACGAACACCACCCTTCCTGCCTGCACCAATGGCACACAAAACGGCATCGTGACCCTCTATTGCCTTCTCTACAGCCTCTGGATCCAATATATTGCCCTGTACAAATAATAACTGATGACGATTCTCAGTCAGCTTTGTCGCATCACGGCCAAATGCCGTAACCCTGTGACCCTGCTCAAGGGCCTGGTTAACAATCTGTTTGCCTACGCTACCTGTGGCACCAAAAATGATGATTTTCATATAAACCTCCTAATTGTATGGATTTAATCTTTACATTATGTCAATTGACAGTGTGTAAATCATAGTATCGGCTTTACACCATGTCAAGAATAAAGATCACATTTTTTGGCTAATATTCAAAAATGGCCATGAGTGCAGAAAAGCACTCTGGAAGTATCTATTGGCAGGGATAACAGGATTTATTGGCGCCGACGTTCAATGTCGAGGCCAGGCATGGCTCCCTTCTGGCGAAGGGCTATCGTGCGGTGAACGCTAGCGACACTGTCCTACTGATCCCGCCTGGCATTTCCTGCCATCTATCCAGATCGCGTTGTCCAGTTTTGCTTGTGTGAAATCGGCCTTGTCGATAACGGCCTCAGTAAAGTCGGCATAGCTTAAATCTGCCTGCGTGAAGTTTGCCTCTGTTACATCGACATTACGCAGTGAAGCACCTTTTAGATTTGCCTGTGTAAAATCCACCAGGCGTAAATGTGCGCCAGCAAGATCGGCATAAGAAAGACTGGCGCTGGTAAAATTGGCGGCATATAAATTGGCGCTGCTAAGATCGGTGCTTTGCATGATGGCAGCGGTGAAATCCTGATTGAGTTTTTGCAAGCCTGCCATTCGACAATGGCTCCAGTTTACCGCAGGGCCTGCAGGCGCATCACAATTTGCCACTGCTTTATCAGGTGCAGGCACAAATGTAAAAGCCAGGTAGATCACAATGCCAATAACTAAAAACAAGCTGCCCAGGGCCATCCATTGATTATTACGTCTGGAGCGAACATCACGCATCGTCACTTCACGATTAAATCGATACTCAACGGATTCATACGACTCGGTATCGCGCCGTTCTCGTCCGTCGTCTTTTTCACGACTGCTGCCACGACGATCAACACGTCTTTCATCCGCCCAGCGTTTCGCTGCGGAAATACGTTCATTCCGGTCCGGATCTTCCCTGCCCGTTAGTAACACTTCAGGGATCAATTCACGGATGGTCTTAATCTTTTTCCAGCTTTCTTTGTCGTGACTGACCTCATGATCCAGGCGATAACGACCCAGCAGTAATTCCTGTTTTATCTGGCCAGCAGGAAAAGGGCCTTCGATAATCTCGTTGTGACGGATATACCAGGCGTGATTTGTGTTCATACGGTCATGCACTCGTTAATTATTTTAGTATGTAGCTATAAACTGTACGTCATTTCAGACGATAACATTAGTAACTGTACTTAATATCGGCCAATTATAAATTTAGTTCAATATGGACGTAAAAGGACTCAGCGGTCCACCGCGCGAAAATTCCCCAGCCATTGGAAGGGTTGATACCACTACGGTACACCCTACTCTGGCGGTGTCTGCGACAAAAGTCGTCGGGGAACAGGCCTTTAGTCGTGTCTGGCAAGTCGGGGCAATTTTGCAGCTCATGGTGTCTCAGGTACAGGGCAAAACGGTCAATTTGGCACTCCCGCCGGGGATTTCAGATGCACCCATTATCCAGACCAAGACCGATTTACCGCTTCTTCCCGGCCAGCAGGTTCTGGTCAAAGTGACCGGCGATTTACACAAACCAAGCCTGCAATTAATACCCTCAAACCAGTCACCGCAGGATCTGGTTTCACAGACCTTACGCCAGCAATTACCAGTGCAACAAGCTCAGTCGCCATTACTCGCCAACCTTAACTGGGCAGCTAAACTACTACCAACACAACAGGCAACCGCTTCGACACTTTCACCACAGGTACAACAAATTGCCAATGCACTGATCCAGGGCCTGCCGACCAGCCAGCAGTTGCGTGATCCAAATCAGCTCTTTAAAAGCATGCATCTTAGTGGCCAGTACCTTGAGCATACTTTACAGAACCGTGCCGCAGGACAACCACACTTTAATCCTGAACAGGATCTACGTGCGCAATTATTACGCCTGGTTTATGCCTTGCGTCAACAAACAAACTTATCAGCATCTGCTACAACGACAGTGGCCTCCCCTGTTTCTACACTAGCAACGGCGCCGGAAGTCGCTGCCCAGTTAATGCGCGAAGCGGCACACATCAACAGTAAACAAGCCTTTTCTTCCAGCAATTCTGCACCCGCATCACGAACACAAACAGCACAACCACAGGCAGCTAGCAATGCAAGTCTTGCCATGATGAACAACCCAAAGATGATGGCAGAGGAACTTTTACAACAGGTCGAAGGTGTACTGTCACGTATACAAAGCCAGCAATTGCAATCATTGCAAGCAGATCAACAAGGTCGGCAAATGTGGATGATGGAATTACCAGTCAAACATAAGGAAAATATTGATCTGTTTGACCTGCGTATACAACGCGATGGTAAAGATAAAGAACAAAGTGAACAGGAACAAAGCTGGTCCATGACATTGGCGTTTGATCTGGAAGGCTTAGGCCCGATACGCGTACAGGTTGGATTAATTGGTGAAGCCATTACCGCCAATTTCTGGGCCGAATTACCCGATACACGTCGACTCTTTCACGAACATATCGAACACTTGCGCAGTCGTTTAAATCAATCCGGTCTGGAAGTGAGTGAACTGAGTTGTCAGTGTGGCGTTCCTCCGGAACCGGCTGAATATCTTGAATCACGTTTACTGGATGAGCGCGTATGAACGACCAGCCATTAGCACAGCCGAC
>Ga0316204_10007326_pt1 | contig 16244 bp, 24 predicted proteins | sample 6monrhotite_MG_2_FD_205661 | JGI IMG/M metagenome (GOLD analysis project Ga0316204, IMG submission 205661) | Microbial mat bacterial communities from mineral coupon in-situ incubated in ocean water Damariscotta River, Maine, United States -... | ecosystem: Environmental > Aquatic > Marine >... | reverse complement strand
TTGGATGGGTGATCTCACCCATCCAACACCAAGACAAACGAAAGGCCGCTCCACAAAGGGGCGGCCTTTTACCGTTGCAGCATGTCGATAATTCCCTCACCATTCTTCATATCGAAGAGAGCACTGCCGAAATCATGCCAGTAGATCGTTGGATCATTCTTGCCGTCCTGTTCGTCACGCGATTGACAATGGCGTTCCAGTTTCAGTCTGCGGCTGCGCTTTCGCCGCTTTTGGTGCAGCAGTTTGGTGTGGGCCTTGCGGATATCGGGTTTCTGATTGGGTTGTATTTTGCGCCGGGTATCGTCTTTGCACTGCCCGGCGGGGCTGTCGCGGCCAGGTTTGGCGATAAACGCATTGTCGTGGTTGGTTTGACGTTGATGATTGCTGGCGGCGCGGTGATGGCAATCACGCAAAGCTGGCCTGTGCTGAACACGGCGCGCTTCGTCGCTGGCATTGGCGGCGTTATCTTGAATGTCGTGATGACAAAAATGGTCGTCGACTGGTTTGCGGGCAAAGAATTGTCGACTGCGATGGCCGTCTTTATCAACTCGTGGCCTGTCGGGATTGCCCTTGCCTTGTTTGTCATGCCAATCGTGGCGCAAGCCGGCGGCATTGCTCTTGCGTGGTGGGTTACGTCGGCGTTCCCGGCTTTTGCGCTGATGCTCTTTGCGGTGACCTATCGTCCGACAGAAGGCAATGTTGCGCCGATCGCCAGCGTTGAAAAAGCGTCCATTCCAGTCGTGACTCTGACATTGGCAAGCCTAGTCTGGGCGCTCTATAATGCAGCGCTCGCGATGGTGTTCAGCTTCGGGCCAACCTTCTTGATCGAAGTTGGATATTCCCTGACCGATGCGGGATCATTGACCAGTCTATTCATGATAATTTTTTCGGTCGCCTTGCCCATCGGTGGGATCGTGGCCGATCGAAGTGGGCGCAAGGACGCGATCATTCTGGTCAGTCTTTTGAGCTTTGCAATTCTGATGCCTCTTGCAGTGATATTCCCCGCAAGTGCATTCGTCTTGTTCTGCCTTCTTGGTGCTCTCTTTGCGCTTGGCGCGGGACCTGTCATGACGCTCCCCTCAGAGGTGCTCTCATTCGCGTCCCGCTCTTTCGGAATGGGGGTTTTCTTTTCGATCTACTATGCCTTGATGATGATCGCCCCAAGGATTGGTGGTGGGGTTGCGGACGTCTACGCAAATGCCGGCGCTGCGATCATCGCGGGGGCGCTGATGTCTCTCGTTGCTGCGGTGTCGCTGTTGGGGTTTCGCTGGGCCGCGCGCCGTTGAGACTTCGGCAAGTTGAGTGATAGAGCACCCCAACGTCAGCTTTCGCATCGACGATCGATTGTTGAGCATCAAAATTGAGCGATTGAGGTTTTCAACCCCCTTTACACCTCCCCCGACTCCCCCTATAGCACCTCAATCCAACAAGGGTACGCCGCGCGTGCCCTTTATACGTTGGACCAAAAAGACGCGACGAGGGTAGGGGATGAGCCTCTATCGTCCAATCCGTTAAGACCCTAATTTAAGGGTGATGACATGGCAGCGAGCCAAAACATCCGTATTCGCCTCAAGGCGTTTGATTTCCGGGTGCTTGATGCAAGCACACAGGAAATCGTCAGCACAGCCAAGCGCACAGGCGCAAGCGTGCGTGGACCGATCCCACTTCCAAACAAGATCGAAAAGTTCACTGTTCTGCGTGGCCCCCACGTTGACAAGAAATCCCGCGATCAGTTCGAGATCCGGACGCACAAGCGTCTCTTGGACATCATTGACCCAACACCACAGACCGTTGACGCGCTGATGAAGCTCGATCTGGCTGCCGGTGTTGACGTTCAGATTTCTGTATAAGGAGGGTCTCGCATGCTCCGTACAGGACTTATCGCAAAGAAAGTCGGCATGACCCGGCTTTTCATGGAAGACGGCAAGCAGATCCCTGTGACCGTTCTTTCTCTCGAAAACCTGCAGGTTGTTGCACAGCGTACTGCTGATGCCAACGGCTACACCGCTGTTCAGCTGGGTGCAGGCAACGCCAAGGCGAAACGCACATCCAAAGCGATGCGCGGTCACTTCGCAGCGGCCAAAGTAGAACCCAAGCGCAAGGTCGCTGAGTTCCGCGTTGCCCCTGAGAACATGATCAACGTCGGCGAAACGCTCACCGCGAACCACTACTTCGAAGGTCAGTATGTTGACGTTTGTGGTACATCCATCGGTAAAGGTTTTGCCGGTGCGATGAAGCGCCACAACTTTAGTGGTCTGCGCGCGACACACGGTGTTTCGATCTCACACCGTTCGCATGGTTCCACCGGCCAGTGTCAGGATCCGGGCAAGGTCTTCAAAGGCAAGAAGATGGCCGGTCACATGGGTGCGGCGAAAGTCACAACCCAAAACCTGCAAGTGGTCAAGACTGACGCCGACCGTGGTGTCATCATGGTCAAAGGCGCTGTTCCTGGTTCCAAAGGTGGCTGGGTTACAATCAAGGATGCGGTGAAAAAGCCGACACCCGAGAACGTGATCTACCCCGCCGGTCTGAAATCCATGGCCGAAGAAGCAGAGCGTCTGGCTGAAGAAGCTGCCGCCGCTGCTGCCGCTGAAGAGGAAGCCGCCGCAAAGGCCGCTGCCGAAGCAGAACAGGCTGCACTGGAAGCTGCTGAAGCAGAAGCCACAACTAAAGCCTCGGCAGATGATGCCGCGCCGACAGAAGGTGAAAAAGAATGAAGGCTGATGCAATCAAACTGGACGGCAAGAAAGCTGGTTCCGTCGAACTGAACGACGAAATCTTCGGTCTTGAGCCGCGCAAGGATATCCTGCACCGCGTCGTCCGCTGGCAGCGTAACAAGGCAATGGCAGGTACACATGATGTGCTGGGTCGTTCCGAAGTGAGCTTTTCCACCAAGAAGATCTATCGCCAAAAGGGCACAGGTGGCGCACGTCACGGCTCGCGCGGCGCACCGATCTTCCGCTCTGGTGGTGTCTACAAGGGCCCAACCCCCCGGAGCCACGCGCATGATCTGCCAAAGAAGTTCCGCAAGCTTGGTCTCAAGCACGCCCTGTCCGCGAAAGTGGCCGCCGGCGAGCTGGTGATTGTCGATGACATCAACGTCAAAGACGCCAAGACCTCTGCTCTGGCCAAACAGGTCGGTGCATTGGGCTGGAAGCGCGCGCTGATCATCGACGGCTCGGAAGTCAACGCTGACTTCAAAAAGGCCGCCGCCAACATCACAACCATAAACGTCCTCCCGTCTCAGGGTGCCAACGTTTACGACATCCTGCGTAGCGACACACTCGTGTTGACCAAAGCAGGCGTCGAAGCTCTGGAGGCTCGTTTGTCATGAACGCCAAAGCAGAACATTACGATGTGATCCGCAAGCCGATCATCACCGAGAAAGCAACGATGGCTTCTGAAGCCAATGCCGTTGTTTTCGAAGTGGCAATCGACGCGAATAAACCGATGATTAAAGAAGCTGTCGAAAGCCTCTTTGGTGTAAAGGTCAAGGCGGTCAACACATCGATCACCAAAGGTAAAGTGAAGCGCTTCCGCGGCTCGCTGGGCACGCGCAAAGACGTGAAAAAAGCCTATGTGACGCTGGAAGAAGGCAACACGATTGATGTGAGCACTGGTCTGTAAAGACCACCGATGCGAAAAATAGAAAAGGCCCTCGCATCGCGGGGGCCTTTTTGCGCTGGGGGTTTTCCATAGCTCGCAAGCAAGATCAGCGACTGTTCAGCGTAGTTTGCTGAACAAAAGACGCCCTTCGGGTAGATTTGATGTAAAATCTGATATGAAACTTTGCAAAACTTGACTTCGCTTCTAATCGCGTGCTTGAGTCCATGATGTTTTTTGTTTGGTGTTTTCGATGTCTGCTTTTTTTCCAATCGACCCTGAAACTCTTACAATCGGGCAGCAGGACGCCAAGGAAGTCGGCCTGTCGATCGCAGAAGACTACCAGTCGAAATCACCATATCATTACGCCAGTGTTGATAACTTTCTGCCCGCAGGAATTCTGGAGCGCGTTCGCGAAGAAGCATTAGCGCAAGGCGACAAAGCCGCCGAGCACGCGAGCGGGAACGAGCGTTTAAAGACATCCTATAACCCGGACAGATTGCCGCCCTACACGCGGTCAGTGTTTCATGCTTTGAACTCACGGCCCTTCGTGCAGTTCCTGGAAAAAATGTCAGGCATCAAAGGTCTCATCCCCGATCCATATTATCAGGGTGGAGGCATACATCGAACGAACACGACTGGTTTTCTCAGCATCCACGCCGACTTCAACCACCACCAAATCATGAACCTGGAGCGCCGTTTGAACCTGCTCATCTACCTCAACCCTGATTGGAAAGAGGAATATGGCGGTTCATTTGAGGTGTGGACCGATAATATGAGCAGCAAGGTTGCGTCCTTTGCCCCGATTATGAATCGCATGTGCTGCTTTTCGACAGGGTCAGATACGATGCATGGCAATCCTGAGCCGGTGAATCATCCCGATGGTGATCCACGCCTCTCGATTGCGCTTTACTATTATACGGCGACTTGGGAAGACGGGCGTACGGCCCAAAGCACGGTGTTCAAACAGCGCCCGGGTTCCGGTGACGCGAAAAGCAACGAAGCCATGCTGCGCGTCGTCCGAGACGTCGTGCCGCCTGTGCTTTACCGCAAGACGCGCGGCCTTTTGCATCGTATTGGGAAATTGCGTCGAAAATAGCCTACGCGGGCGGGGCCAGCATCAGGAGGGCCACTGTCTGGCAATTTCTGGCAGCCATCCATGCCTGAGTTTCGCGATGCGCATGCCGCAGGCAAAGCGCCGGCCCGTCGGGGTGGGGTGAGCTATCGGAACGCCGTTGGTCCGAGAGACAATGCGAACGCAGGCCCGGTGCCTGCGGCTTGGTTCCGGGCTAAGGGCTTAAGTTCATGAAGGCCCCGAATATATCAGCCATAGCCTATAGACACCCCACCCCCTCCCTGCTACATCCCCGCAATCGCTTGGCCTCGGATTCGTTCCGGGGTCTTTGTGGTATTTACTACGGGCACCTACGGGGGCCTTCACATCAGGGTCGCGCAAGTGGCCCGCCAAGCAAACGGAAGAAGCTAACATGGCACTCAAGTCGTACAAACCGACGACGCCGGGCCAGCGTGGGCTGGTGCTGATCGACCGTTCGGAGCTTTGGAAAGGACGTCCTGTCAAATCCCTTACTCAGGGTTTGACCAAATCGGGCGGCCGGAACAACACCGGACGGATCACTATGCGTCGTATTGGTGGGGGCGCAAAGCGTCTTTACCGCATCGTCGATTTCAAGCGCAACAAGCTGGACATGCCAGCCGTTGTCGCACGGATCGAATATGACCCGAACCGCACCGCATTCATCGCGCTGATCCAGTACGAAGACGGTACACAGAATTACATCCTTGCCCCACAGCGTCTGGCTGTTGGCGACAAGGTGATCGCATCTGCCAAGGCTGACATTAAGCCCGGCAACGCCATGCCATTCTCTGGCATGCCAATCGGTACGATCATTCACAACATCGAAATGAAGCCCGGCAAAGGCGGTCAGATCGCCCGTGCAGCTGGCACTTACGCCCAGTTTGTTGGTCGTGACGGCGGTTACGCGCAGGTGCGCCTGTCATCTGGCGAATTGCGTCTGATCCGTCAGGAATGCATGGCCACTGTCGGTGCTGTTTCGAACCCCGACAACTCCAACCAGAACTTCGGTAAAGCGGGTCGGACCCGTCACAAGGGTATCCGCCCAAGTGTCCGTGGTGTTGCCATGAACCCGATCGACCACCCGCACGGTGGTGGTGAAGGCCGCACATCTGGTGGTCGTACGCCTGTCACCCCTTGGGGCAAAGACACCAAGGGCAAGCGTACCCGTAACAAGAACAAAGCATCGCAGCGCCTTATCGTGCGTTCGCGTCATGCCAAGAAGAAGGGTCGTTAATTATGGCTCGTTCCGTCTGGAAAGGCCCCTTTGTGGACGCCTATGTTTTGAAAAAAGCAGAAGCATCGCGCGAAAGCGGCCGCAACGAAGTGATCAAGATCTGGTCGCGTCGTTCTACCATCCTGCCTCAGTTCGTTGGCCTCACTTTTGGTGTGTACAACGGCAAGAAGCACATCCCTGTTAACGTCAGCGAAGACATGATTGGTCAGAAGTTCGGTGAATATTCGCCAACCCGCACCTACTATGGTCACGCCGCTGACAAAAAAGCGAAGCGGAAATAAGCCATGAGCAAGGATAAGAATCCCCGCCGCGTGGCCGATAACGAAGCAATGGCAAAGCTGCGCATGCTTCGCACCTCCCCGCAAAAGCTGAATCTCGTTGCTGGCCTGATCCGCGGCAAGAAAGTCGAGCAGGCACTGACTGACCTGACTTTCTCCAAAAAGCGGATTTCGGACGACGTGAAGAAATGTCTTCAGTCGGCCATCGCCAACGCAGAGAACAACCACAACCTTGACGTCGATGAACTGGTCGTCGCAGAGGCTTATGTCGGCAAGAACCTGACCATGAAGCGCGGACGCCCTCGGGCCCGTGGCCGTTTTGGCAAGATCATCAAGCCGTTTGCAGAGATCACCATCAAGGTGCGTCAAGTTGAGGAGCAATCATAATGGGTAACAAAGTAAACCCGATCGGTATGCGTCTTCAGGTCAATCGCACCTGGGATAGCCGCTGGTACGCTGACACCAAAGACTATGGCAACCTTTTGTTGGAAGACCTCAAGATCAAGGCTTTCATCAAGAAAGAATGCGTACAGTCCGGCATCAGCCGCGTGATCATCGAACGTCCGCACAAAAAGTGCCGTGTGACGATCCACGCAGCACGCCCCGGTGTGATCATCGGCAAGAAAGGTGCAGACATCGAAGGTCTGCGCAAGAAACTTGCCGCGCTCACTGACTCAGAGTTGCACCTGAACATCGTTGAAGTCCGCAAGCCAGAGCTTGATGCAGCCTTGGTTGCCGAAAGCATTGGCCAGCAGCTTGAGCGTCGTGTGTCCTTCCGCCGTGCCATGAAACGTGCGGTGCAGAACGCCATGCGCATGGGTGCACTCGGTATCCGGGTCAACCTGGCCGGTCGTTTGGGCGGCGCAGAGATTGCGCGGACAGAATGGTACCGCGAAGGTCGCGTGCCACTGCACACGCTGCGCGCCGACATCGACTATGCGCTGTATGAGGCGAAGACGCCTTATGGGATCATCGGCATCAAGGTCTTCATCTACAAAGGTGAGATCATGGAGCACGATCCTTCAGCGCACGACCGCAAACATGCTGAGCTGCAAGAGGGCGCTGTCCCTCGCGGCCCACGTCGCTAAGGGAGCTGAGTAAATGCTACAGCCAAAGCGTACAAAACACCGCAAGCTGCACAAAGGCCGTATCCGTGGTGAAGCAAAGGGCGGGTCTGACCTGAACTTTGGCACCTATGGCCTGAAGGCGATCGAGCCTGAGCGCATCACCGCGCGCCAGATCGAAGCTGCACGTCGCGCCATGACGCGTCACATGAAGCGTCAGGGCCGTGTCTGGATCCGGATTTTCCCGGATACTCCAGTCACCTCCAAGCCCGTCGAAGTGCGGATGGGTAAAGGTAAAGGCTCCATCGATTTCTGGGCATGCAAGGTCAAACCCGGCCGCGTGATGTTCGAAATCGACGGCGTGAACGAGACAATCGCCCGCGAGGCCCTGCGCCTTGCCGCGATGAAGCTGCCGATCAAGACACGGACCGTGGTTCGCGAAGACTGGTGATTTTCGCCTAGCGAAATTCACCACACGGTAGAAACAAAAGAGCCCCTGCTGAGAAATCAGCGGGGGCTTTATTTTTGTTGGCACGTGACAGCAAAGTACGGCCCGGCTTGCCGGGCAGCGCCCGGACCTCCCCCATGGGGAGGGCGCTTTTGTGACGTTGCAGAAATCGGAACCGTGGCGAGTGATTGCGGCGTTCCGCCTATCTGTCCCCTCGGTGCGCCCACCCCGAGGTCCGGGCGCTGACCTCTATTGCGCGCATCAGTCCCACTTGTAGTTGAAGCTCACCGATATCCGTTCTTCCTCAGACATATTCATCGGCACCTCGTGCCGCAGCCAGCTTTCCCAGAGCAGCACGTCGCCGACTGCGGGTTTGGCATAGAAGAACGTGCGCAGCTCGTCCCGCGCGTCTTTCATCCGTATGGGCGCGGCCATCATCATCGCCAATCGCGGGTCTTCAAATTTGATGGCACTCGCGCCGTCGGGCATGGCGACGTATGTGGTGCCGCTGATCACCGAATGGGGGTGGATGTGGCTGGTGTGGATGCCACCCTCGGGCAGGATGTTGATCCAGATATCCTCGAGTTGCAGCGCCCTCTCGCCAAGGTCGAATTGCAGATCCTCAGCAAGGGCCGCGACATGGGCGTCGAGCACCTTGACCAGATCGGCAAAGATCGGGAACCGCCATGGCAGATCGCTGAGCGAGGCATAGGAGGTATAGCCGGGATAACCGTTTTCTTCGCACCAGTTCTGGCCTGCTTCATCATCGTCGGCGATGACAAGGCAGGAGTTTTCCAACTCGGATGGGTCGATGGGAGCGCCAAGTTCAGAGAGCCTGGCGTGATAAAGGCGGGTCGCGAAGAGGGATTTGATTTGGGTCATATTGCGTACATATCGGGGCAGGGCAGCTAGGTATAGTGTGCAGCGCATCTCGGCCCTGCGACAACGCTCAACTCTTTGCGCACAAGGGGTTGCGTTATAGTGCGATGGGGTCTAAACGGCCCACTTCTACCCCCACTCCATCGGGAATCGGGTGACGTGTTTCACGGCCCACCGATGATGTTGACAAAGGAAAATGGCATGGACGCCAATGAACTGCGGGATAAAACGCCCGATCAGCTCCGTGAAGAGCTGGTGAACCTGAAAAAAGAATCATTCAATCTGCGTTTTCAGCAGGCCACGGGTCAGCTTGAAAATACAGCAGGCATCCGTGTGGCCCGCCGCAACGCTGCCAAAGTCAAAACCATTCTGAACGAAAAGGCCTCTGCGGCCTCCAAGGAGGCTTAATCCATGCCTAAGCGTATCCTAGCCGGGGTTGTCACGAGCAACCAGAATGCCCAGACCGTCACTGTATCGGTTGAGCGTCGTTACAAGCACCCGCTGCTTCAGAAAACCATTCGTAAGTCGAAGAAATATCGCGCTCACGATGAACAGAACGCATTCAACGTTGGTGATCAGGTCCGTATCCAGGAATGTGCACCAAAGTCGAAAACGAAACGCTGGGAGGTTATTGCCTCTTAAGGCAGTGACACCTGGTTCAATCGAAACCCTGGGCCCCCGGACAGAAATCGGGACTTGCTCATAGGTCGTAAAAGGAAACCAAATGATCCAGATGCAGACCAATCTGGATGTTGCTGACAACAGCGGCGCTCGCCGTGTTCAGTGCATCAAGGTTCTGGGTGGTTCTCACCGTCGTTACGCCAGTGTTGGAGACATCATTGTCGTTTCGGTGAAGGAAGCCATTCCACGTGGTCGCGTAAAGAAAGGTGACGTCCGTAAGGCCGTCGTCGTACGCACCGCCAAAGAAGTTCGCCGCGACGATGGCACAGCCATCCGCTTTGACAGCAACGCGGCTGTCATCCTCAACAACAACAACGAGCCGATCGGTACACGTATCTTTGGCCCGGTTGTTCGCGAGTTGCGCGCAAAGAACTTCATGAAAATCATCTCGCTTGCTCCGGAGGTGCTGTAATGGCTGCGAAACTCCGCAAAGGTGACAAGGTCGTCGTTCTGACTGGCAAGGACAAAGGCAAGACCGGTGCAATCACCAGCATTGACCCCAAGTCCGGCAAAGCCATCGTGGACGGGATCAACATTGCGATCCGTCACACAAAACAATCTCAGGCAACACAGGGTGGCCGCACGCCAAAGGCGATGCCGGTTCAACTGTCCAACCTGGCAATCGTTGACAGCAATGGCAAAGCAACCCGTGTTGGCTTCCGTATGGATGGCGACAACAAGGTGCGTTTCGCCAAGACAACAGGGGATGCAATCTGATGCTTGATACAGCAAACTACACCCCGCGTCTTAAGGACCTTTATGCATCGACCGTTCGCGCGGCGATGAAAGAAGAGTTCGGCTACAAGAACGACATGCAGATCCCGCGTCTGGACAAAATTGTCCTGAACATCGGCTGCGGTGCAGAAGCTGTCCGTGACAGCAAGAAAGCAAAAACCGCACAGGAAGATCTGACAACAATCGCCGGTCAGAAGGCCATGACAACACGCGCCAAGAAATCCATTGCTGGTTTCCGCGTTCGTGAGGACATGCCTCTTGGTGCAAAGGTCACTTTGCGCGGCGACCGTATGTTTGAATTCCTTGATCGCCTGATCACTGTTGCTATGCCACGTATCCGCGACTTTCGCGGCGTATCCGGCAAATCCTTCGATGGCCGCGGCAACTATGCCGCCGGCATCAAGGAGCACCTGATCTTCCCGGAAATCAACTTCGACAAGATCGATGAGAACTGGGGCATGGACATCGTGATCTGCACAACAGCGAACACTGACGCTGAAGCAAAGGCATTGTTGAAAGCTTTCAACATGCCGTTCAACAGCTAAGCGCCAGGGAGAAATCAGATATGGCCAAGAAATCCATGATCGCACGCGAAGTGAAGCGTGAAAAGCTGGTCAAGCAGTACGCCGAAAAGCGCGCCGCCTTGAAGGCAATCATCAACGACAAAGAGGTTCCTGTAGAGGAGCGGTTCAAGGCAACTCTTGAACTTGCTAAACTGCCACGGAATTCCTCTGCGACCCGTTTGCACAACCGTTGCCAGCTCACCGGGCGTCCACACGCCTATTATCGCAAACTCAAGATCAGCCGGATCGCGCTGCGGGACCTTGGTTCCAATGGCGAAATTCCCGGTATGGTCAAATCTAGCTGGTAAGGAGCACATATTATGAATGATCCTATCGGTGATATGCTCACACGTATTCGTAACGGCCAGATGCGCGGCAAAGCAGCAGTGGAAACACCTGCATCCAAGCTGCGCGGCTGGGTTCTGGATGTGCTTTCCGACGAAGGCTACATCCGCGGTTACGAAAAGAAGGACGGCAAAGACGGCCATCCTGCTTTCAACATCGAGCTGAAATATTACGAGGGTGACCCGGTCATTCGCGAAGTGAAGCGGGTCTCCAAGCCCGGTCGCCGCGTTTACCTGAGCGCCGATGACCTCCCATCCGTCCGTCAGGGCCTGGGTGTGTCGATTGTCTCCACCTCTCAGGGTGTGATGTCGGATGCAAAAGCACGGGCGGCCAATGTTGGCGGCGAAGTGCTCTGCACTGTATTCTAAGGGGATATCATGTCTCGAATTGGTAAAAAACCGGTTGAGCTGCCCTCTGGCGTTACCGCCTCTGTGTCAGGTCAAACCGTGGAAGTGAAAGGCCCCAAAGGGACCCGGAGCTTCAAGGCGACTGATGACGTGACCATCAGTGTTGACGGCAACGTTGTGACCGTCGAACCACGCGGCAAATCCAAGCGCGCGCGCCAGCAGTGGGGCATGAGCCGCACAATGGTCGCAAATCTGGCCACCGGCGTATCGACAGGTTTCAAGAAAGAGCTTGAGCTGTCGGGTGTTGGTTATCGTGCACAGATGCAAGGCAATACATTGAAGCTGTCGCTGGGCTATTCCCACGACGTCAACTTTGAAGTGCCCGAAGGTGTGACTGTGACATCTGCAAAGCCAACTGAAATTCTTGTTGAAGGTATCGACGAGCAGCAGGTTGGACAGGTTGCGGCAAATATTCGTGCTTGGCGTAAGCCCGAGCCCTACAAGGGCAAAGGGATCAAGTACAAAGGCGAATATATCTTCCGCAAAGAAGGTAAGAAGAAGTAAGGAACGCAAAAATGGCAAACAGCAAGAGACAACTGTTTCTGAAGCGCCGCATGCGCGTTCGGAACAAGCTTCGCGGCGTCACAGCCAACCAAGGCCGTGCCCGTCTTTCGGTACACCGCTCCAACAAGAACATCAGCGTTCAGCTGATCGACGACGTCAACGGCGTGACACTCGCCTCTGCGTCATCGCTCGAAAAGGACCTTGGCGTTGTGGGCAAGAACAACATCGAGGCCGCTTCCAAAGTGGGCGCTGCAATTGCAGAGCGCGCCAAGAAAGCTGGCGTAGAGGTTGCCTACTTTGATCGCGGCGGTTTCCTCTTTCACGGCAAGATCAAGGCTTTGGCCGATGCAGCCCGTGAAGGTGGTCTGAAGATCTAAGACAACGGGATGGGTGAGATCACCCATCCTACCCACACTGTAGGATGGGTGATGTCACCCATCTTCGATGATCCGGCGCAAATTGCGACCCGTGATTGGACAACAGGCCAACCGGCCAGACATAAAGGACGCCACTATGGCAGAACGTGATAACAATCGGGGTGGCCGCGGCCGCAACCGTGAAGAGCAAACACCAGAGTTTGCAGACCGCCTGGTCGCAATCAACCGTGTTTCCAAGACAGTAAAAGGCGGTAAGCGCTTTGGTTTTGCAGCACTTGTTGTTGTTGGCGACCAAAAGGGCCGCGTCGGCTTTGGCAAAGGTAAAGCCAAGGAAGTTCCCGAAGCGATCCGCAAGGCCACCGAGCAAGCCAAGCGCCAGATGATCCGCGTAGCATTGCGCGATGGTCGCACACTGCACCACGATATCGAGGGCCGTCACGGCGCTGGTAAGGTCGTGATGCGCACAGCACCCGCCGGTACCGGTATCATCGCAGGTGGCCCGATGCGTGCCGTCTTTGAAATGCTGGGTGTTCAGGATGTCGTATCAAAGTCGATCGGTTCGCAGAACCCTTACAACATGATCCGCGCCACCATGAACGGCCTGTCCAAAGAGCAATCCCCACGCAACGTCGCACAGCGCCGTGGCAAAAAGGTTGCTGATATTCTGCCCAAGCGTGACGAGGCCCCTGTGGTCGAAGCACCCGCTGAAGCTGAAGCGTAAGGAGACCTGACAGATGGCTAAAACAATCGTCGTCAAGCAGATCGGTTCCCCGATCCGCCGCCCCGCCAAACAGCGTGCCACGCTGATCGGTCTGGGCCTGAACAAGATGAACCGCACCAAAGAGCTCGAAGACACACCTTCCGTGCGCGGCATGGTCAATTCGATCAGCCACATGGTCGAGATCATCGAAGAAAAAGGGTAAGTTGAGGCCCGGGGGAGAACCCCGGCCTACAGCTTGCTAGAATAGGCGCCTCGCAGAGAACTGCGGGGCGCTTTTTGTTTGGTGCATTGAGCTACTCCCAACAAGCTATTCCCAATAAGGGATCAGGCTTATGGCCCGCTGGGATATACTACAGTCATGCGCCTTGTCTTCGAATGGCGGTCGAGAATGCGGAATGGTGGGCACAGCGCCTCGCCAGCTCGTATGCGCTGAGGGAAGAATGGTGATCACGCCCGGCTTGCCGGGCAGCGGCCGACCTCCCCCAGGAGGCCGCTTTTGCAACGTCTCAACATGAACCGACAATTGCGATTGCTGAGAAGGCGTGCGTCCAACGGGTGTTCCGAAGCCTCCAGGTCGGCCGCTGCCCTACCCGTTGCGCCAGACTGCCATCCCTTTCTTGACGCCTCCCCACACCCCGTCTATACGCCACCAGTCGGCAGGCATCCGCCCCCGACTCAATTGTAACGCCGTGTTTGGCCGCTCCCGTCGCTGGGGGCCAATTCCGGCAAAAGGAGAAGCGACATGAAACTGAATGAACTTTCCGACAACCCCGGTGCAACCAAGCCCGCCAAACGTGTTGGCCGTGGCGCCGGTTCCGGCAAAGGCAAGACCGGTGGCCGCGGTATCAAAGGTCAGAAATCACGCTCGGGCGTCGCCATCAAAGGCTATGAAGGCGGCCAGATGCCACTCTACCAGCGTCTGCCAAAGCGCGGCTTCAACAAGCCGAACCGCAAGACATTCGCTGTGATCAACCTTGGTCTGATCCAGAAATTCATCGACGAAGGCAAGATCGACGCCAAAGCAGACATCACCGAGGACGCGCTGATCGCATCCGGTCTGGTCCGTCGCAAAAAGGACGGTATCCGCGTGCTGGCCAAGGGTGATTTCAAAGCCAAAGCCAAGATCGCAGTCACCGGTGCCTCCAAAGGTGCCATTGAGGCTGTCGAAAAGGCCGGCGGGTCACTGTCAGTCACAACACCGGCAGCGGCTGAGTAAGACCTTGTGAGCGACCCCGTGGTCGCTTACATACCTTTTCAAGTTTTCCCAAACGCCGCTGATCGGGAAACCGCAGCGGCGTTTCTTATATAAAGAGACCCATATGGCTTCTGCAGCAGAGCAAATGGCAGCCAACGTCAGTTGGAGCGCCTTCGGCAAAGCAACTGAACTGCGCCAGCGCATCGTGTTTACGCTTGGCTTGTTGATCATCTATCGCCTCGGCACCTTTATTCCGGTTCCCGGCATTGACGGCATTGCCTTGCAACAGTTCATGGATGATGCCCAATCCGGCATTGGCGGCATCCTGTCGATGTTTACCGGTGGCGCCTTGTCCCGGATGGCAATCTTCACACTTGGCATCATGCCCTATATTTCTGCCTCTATCGTGATGCAGCTTCTGGGGGCCATGTGGGAGCCGCTCAAGAACCTCAAGAAAGAGGGCGAGCAGGGGCGGCGCAGGCTGAACCAATATACCCGCTATGGCACCGTGGTGCTGGCAACAGCACAGGCTTATGGCCTTGCCATCAGCCTAGAGGCCGGTGGTCTGGCCGCTGATCCGGGGCTGTTTTTCCAGGCCTCGACTGTGATTACCATCGTGGGTGGGACCATGTTCCTGATGTGGCTGGGTGAACAGATCACCGCGCGCGGTATCGGCAACGGTATTTCCCTGATCATCTTTGTCGGGATCATCGCTGAAATCCCTGCCGCTTTGGCGCAGTTCCTGTCACAAGGGCGCTCTGGCGCGATCAGCCCTGCGGTGGTGATCGGGATCATCGTGATGCTCGCTGTCGTGCTGACATTCGTTGTGTTCATGGAACGCTCCTTGCGCAAGATCCATATTCAGTATCCGCGCCAGCAGCGCGGGATGAAGGTTTATGACGGGTCCACCAGCCACCTGCCGATCAAGGTGAACCCGGCAGGCGTTATCCCGGCGATCTTTGCATCGGCCCTGTTGCTACTGCCGACAACGATCAGCACGTTTAACGGCGGCGCATCCGGCCCTTTGATGTCGACAGTTCTGGCGCTCTTTGGTCCCGGTCAGCCCCTATACCTCTTGTTCTTCGGCGGCATGATCATCTTCTTCACCTATTTCTACACCCGCGAGGTTGCCTTCAAGACCGAGGATGTGGCCGAAAACCTGAAAAACCAGAACGGCTTTGTGCCCGGTATCCGTCCCGGCAAAAAGACAGAGGAATACCTCGACTATGTCGTCACACGTGTTTTGGTTCTTGGCTCCGGCTATCTTGCGCTGGTAGCCTTGCTGCCTGAAATCATCCGGGCCGAGCTGGCCATCCCGTTCTATTTTGGTGGCACCTCGATCCTGATTATTGTGTCGGTGGGGATGGACACGATTCAACAAATCCAGTCTCATCTGGTGGCACATCAATACGAAGGCCTGATTGAGAAGTCTCAGTTGCGTGGCAAGCGTAATGCAAAACGTAAAGGGCCGTCGCGTCGATGAATATCATACTGTTGGGACCGCCGGGGGCGGGTAAGGGAACACAGGCACGCAAGCTTGTTGACGAACGGAATATGGTGCAACTGAGCACTGGAGATATGCTCCGTGCCGCACGGACCAGTGGAACCGAAATGGGCAAGCTGGTCGCGTCCGTCATGGACCGCGGTGATCTTGTCACCGACGAGATCGTGATTGGCCTGATCCGTGAGCAGTTGGAAAGCGACCAAGGTGGCGGTGGCTACATTTTTGATGGTTTCCCCCGGACGCTCGCGCAGGCCGATGCGCTGGGCAATCTTCTGGTCGAGATGGGCGAGAACCTTGATTGCGTGATTGAGATGCAGGTTGATGATGATGCGCTTGTCAATCGGATCACGGCGCGGTCGACCTGTGGCAATTGTGGAGAGGTCTACAATGACCAGACCAAGCCGATCCCGGCGGACGGGAAATGCACCAACTGTGGCGCTTCCGATTTCCAACGCCGTGCTGACGACAATGAAGACAGCCTGCGCACGCGGCTGTTGGCCTATTACAAACAGACCAGCCCGCTGATCGGCTATTACCACGCCAAGGGTGATCTGAAGTCCGTCGATGGTCTGGCCAGCATGGATGAGGTTGCCAAGAGCATTTCCGAGGC
>Ga0316204_10007325_pt1 | contig 16248 bp, 10 predicted proteins | sample 6monrhotite_MG_2_FD_205661 | JGI IMG/M metagenome (GOLD analysis project Ga0316204, IMG submission 205661) | Microbial mat bacterial communities from mineral coupon in-situ incubated in ocean water Damariscotta River, Maine, United States -... | ecosystem: Environmental > Aquatic > Marine >... | reverse complement strand
TCAAGGTGATGCCGACAACTGCACCCACCACAGAAGAAAGCAGGATGATGGGCAATACTGCTTGCCATCCCAGCCATGCACCCAGCATCGCCAGCAATTTGAAGTCGCCATGCCCCATGCCTTCTTTTCCGGTGGTTAATTTGAATAACATATAGACCGACCAAAGGCTGAGGTAGCCAACCAGTCCGCCAATGATGGCTGACTCTGGATCGGTAAAAACACCAGCCAGGCTAATGCCGAGGCCTAACCAGAGGAAAGGCAGGGTGATGCTATCGGGTAGTAGCTGGTGATCAAAATCAATCACGGTGAGTGCGACGAGCGCCCATGTCAAAAGGAGCGCTGCCGCAGCCTCCCAGGTTGGACCAAAATGCCATGCGACGGTGATCGAGAGCAGAGCGGTCGCTGCTTCAATAATTGGGTAACGTACTGGGATTTTGATGTTGCAATCACTGCAGCGGCCTTTTAAAAAGAGATAGCTGAGAATGGGAATGTTCTCAATTGCCTTGATTTCATGATTGCATTTCGGGCAGTGAGAGTTGGGGGTGACTAAATTGAAAGGCTCACTTGTTTGCTCGTTATCTGGGGTGATTTCAAGTAAGTGGTTACATTGGGCGTGCCACTCTTTTTCCATCATGACAGGCAGGCGAAGAATGACGACGTTTAGGAAGCTGCCGATCAATAGACCCAGTATGCCAGTCACGGCGATAAAGAAAGCTATGTTATCGCTAAAAAGCTGAAGCATAGTGTTTGTTTACTACTATTTTATTTATTTCTGTAATTATACGACAGAACCCATTTTGAAAATTGGTAAATACATCGCGATTACAAGTCCACCAACAACAACGCCAAGAAAAGCCATGATCAGTGGTTCTAGTAGACTGGTCAAGCCATCTACGGCGTCGTCTACTTCTTGTTCATAATAGTCGGCTACTTTAGATAGCATATCGTCAATTGAGCCAGCCTCTTCACCGATGGCCACCATTTGAACCACCATGTTGGGGAATAGGCCGGACTGTTTCATTACAACATTGAGTTGGTTGCCCGTTGATATATCATCCCGCATTTTTAGGATTGCCTTTGTGTATACGATATTACCAGCGGCACCAGAGACGGTATTCATTGCTTCGACGAGTGGTACGCCCGCAGCAAACATTGTAGCTAGGGTTCTAGCATAGCGAGCGATCGTTGCTTTTGTGACTAGTGGCCCGATGATAGGTGCTTTGAGTGCTGCTTTGTCGAGCATGTGGTTGAATTTTTTTGAACGTTTTTTGGTTTCTTTAAGGGCGTAAACAAACCCGCCTGCACCGCCCGCAATAGCCCACCACCACGCTTGAAAAATAATGGATAAATCGACAACAAATAATGTGAGTGCGGGTAGGTCTGCTCCGAATTGGTCAAACATATCTTGAAACTGAGGAACAACAAAGATCAACAGAATTGCGGTAATGATAAATGCGACAACGACCACTGCAATTGGGTAAAACATCGCTTTCTTGATTTTACTCTTCATCGCTTCGGTTTTTTCTTTGTAAGTGGCAATCTTGTCGAGCAATGTTTCAAGAATACCTGCGTGCTCACCTGCGGTGACAAGATTAACGTAAAGGTCATCAAACTGGAGTGGGTGTTTTGCTAGTGCATCTGCAAAGGTGTTGCCACCTTCAACATCAGCTTTAATGGCCATGATGAGTGTTTGCATAGCAGGGTTATCATGCCCCTTGCCAATGATGTCAAAGGACTGTACTAGCGGTACGCCAGAGGCCATCATGGTTGACATTTGGCGACTGAAGAGAGCGATATCCTTAGCGACGATTTTACCTTTCCCAGCGCCATCAAAAAGCGATTTAGGTTTTTTCTTGACCTTGGTTGGGTTTATGCTCTGTCGGCGCAGTTCTGATTTTACCAGCGCAGGGCTAGCGCCCTCCATCTCGCCTTTAACTTTGGTCCCTTTTTTGTCGGTGCCTTCCCATAGAAACGTGTCTTTGCTTTTAGTAGCCATCTTAATTTCCTTAGGTTAGTCGGCAGTGACAATGCGATTGAGTTCTTCGAGACTGAGGATACCCTGTCTGATCTTTACCAGCCCGGATGCGTGGAGGTCATTGACCCCCTCTGATTTGGCCAGGTCTGCAAGCTGTATTGCATTACCACCTTCCATGATCAGTTTTCCCATGGCCTCTGAGATTGGCATTACCTGATAGATCCCAACACGTCCTTTGTAGCCCTTGTTGCATTGGTCGCAGCCAACGGGGCCATAAATTGTCAGGTCGCCCAGTTCTTCTTCCTTAAAGCCCTCTTTTAACAGAGCCTCTTTGGGAATATCAAGTGGTTGTTTACAGTGGCTGCATAAACGGCGGCCCAATCTTTGTGCAATGATGAGGCTAACGGCAGATGCAATATTGAAAGGTGCTATTCCCATGTTGATCAAACGCGTTAAGGTTTGTGGTGCATCATTGGTATGGAGGGTGGATATAACAAAGTGACCCGTTTGTGCTGCTTTAATGGCGATTTCACCGGTTTCGATATCTCGAATCTCACCGACCATGATAATGTCTGGATCCTGTCGGAGAAATGCTTTTAATGCCGATGGAAAGGTGAGGCCTGCCTTTGGGTTGACATTGACCTGATTGATTCCCTGTAGGCTAATTTCAGCTGGATCTTCTGCGGTGGATATATTGCGGTCATCGGTATTGAGGATATTGAGCGCGGTGTAAAGCGATACTGTTTTACCACTACCGGTTGGCCCTGTGACTAGCACCATGCCGTAGGGTTTATGGATGGCGTCCATGAAAAGATTTTTCTGATCTTCTTCGTAACCAAGTGCGTCGATGCCTAGTTGGGCGCTACTTGGATCAAGAATACGCATTACTATTTTTTCGCCAAACAAGGTTGGGCAGGTGCTGACACGAAAATCGATCGCGCGGGTTTTAGACAGTTTCATTTTCATTCGGCCATCCTGAGGGACTCGGCGTTCAGAAATATCTAGCTGGGACAGTACTTTTATTCGAGCCGAGATTTTTCTCACTAGTGTGATTGGAGGGGTGGCAACTTCCTCAAGGATTCCATCAATGCGAAAACGTACACGGTAGACTTTCTCATATGGCTCAAAATGTAGATCAGAGGCGCCTTTATTAATGGCATCTAGTAGAATCTTGTTAACGAAGCGAACAACAGGGGTGTCATCTACCTCTGATTCGTCACCATCTTCGCCGGCTCCCTCTTCATCGCCCCCTGATATATCGATGTCATCGAGGTCGGTGTCATCAAGATCCCCCATGGTGGTATCTTGTTCATTTAATACCGTTTCAATGATTTTGGCGAGTTTGTCTTCTTCAACTAGGATAGCTTCGGCATTTGCGCCTACGTTGAATTTGAATTCATCGAGTGCATCCTGGTTGGTTGGGTCTGATACAGCGACAAATAGACGGTTGCCACGTTTAAATAGCGGTAGTGCATTATGTTTCAGGATCATCTTGTGATCGACCAAGCTGGTCGCCGCAGATTCAAGATCCATGCTGTTTATATCAAATATTGGTGTGCCAAATTCCTGTGCGGCAGCGTGTGCAATAGAACTGCTATCTAGCAAATCATTTTCAACTAGATATCGAACGAGAGGTGTTTTCTTTTTTAGGGCCTTTTCATTGGCTTCAATTGCTTTTTCCTCTTCTAGCAGGCCATCTAATACCAGTTTTCTGGCGAGGCCGCTGAGGTTAGTGTTAGGGGGTGGTGCATTCATATTTAAATAAATAACAATGGTTTAAGTGTCTGTAACAGATCTATCGGCTAGAGGTATGGATTGTTTAGGAATGCTAGGTTAATAAAAAGGGGGGGCGTTATAAGTGTGCCTAGGCATTCTTCAATAGCTATTTCCATAAGCCTTTAGATTGCGTTGTGTCGAACAAGTCGTGAACTTATTGATGAATATAGCTTTGTATACTGATCTCCTATTTGTCTAGCATTTAATTTTATTGCCTAAGTTTTACGTGTAGGGTCAGTGTTCCGTATGTGAATTAGGAATTAAGGGGGGGGAGCAGTAAATTAGGTTAGATGGGCATTGATACAAGACCGCTTTGCAGGTGATTGGTAGCATTGCATGCGTTTAAGAGTTATAAAAAGATAGTGTATTTATTGTCCGGAGCACCTGACTCCTCGCCCTGCGGTTGTTGTTGAGCAGCCTGTTCCTGAAAGTGTCCATTGAACGGTGCTGTCTAGTGATGTGTCAGGTTCTAGGGTAATGGTTAGCTTGTTGTTGCTAGAATCAACAGCGGTGGTTTCAAGTGTTATTACTCCATCAGTAATTGTTAGTTGATTAACATATGAAATAGTGTTTCCAGCATTATTTGCTAGGATATTTACTGGAATTCCCTGTAAGCCCCCATCACAGGGGGTGATGGTGCCTCCAGTTTGGTAGCATAGGGCAACGGCTGTTTTTGCGCTGTTAATGCCCTGCAGTGCACCGGAGATCTTGGTTCGCTGGGTGTAGTCGGCATATTGTGGAATAGCGATGGCAGCCAAGATACCAATGATCGCAACTACAATCATGAGTTCTATAAGTGTAAATCCTTCTTGAGTCTTGCTTTTTATTAATGCGTTATGTGTCATTTTATTGGTGATAACTTCTGTGGTTTGTTTGTGTTCTATTTAACCCATTGTCGGACGGGATTCATATTTGGTTAATGTTTTTTTGCACCTTTCGTTAAATCGGATGGGTCGGTGGATATTATTTCACAGGATTTTTTGTCTTTTAGGGCGCAGCCAATTTGAAAGCTCTGCTGCGCCTCTGAGATATGTCCAAGTGCTTCTAGTGAGTGCCCTCTTCCGCGGTAACCCAGTACACTATTTGGAGCAAGAGTAATGTGCTGATTAAAGTCTTGTAAGGCATTTTCATATTGTTTTAACTCATAGAATGCTCTGCCCCTGCTGAAGTGCGAGAAATAAAACTTAGGGTTAATTGATAAAGCCTTGTTGAAATCTTGAATGGCTTCATTGTGCATGTCTAAGCTTAGGTACGCATACCCTCTATTATGATAGATGCGTTCTAGCCCTTGGGTCTGAGGTTTTTTTTCCGCCAGAATTGCCGCATCATTCCATAGTTTTAGCGGGTGGGAAAGTGAGTCCAGCCTGTTCCATGAGAGTGGAATTAATAATATCGTGACAACTATCAAGGTGATGATTATTTTATTTAGAGGGAGTTTTATAAATAGAAATGGTAGTGCAGCGAGCATGCCTATGCTCCATAAATAACTGCGATATAATACGAATGGCTCTTGCACCCGAATGGTTGCAAATTCTGTTAGGAATAATATCCAGGGAAAAAGCATTGCAAATCCGAGTAACCCACGGTGCCCTCTCTTTAATAAAAGTTTTAGCCCAATACATGCGTAAACCATAAAGCCGACTGCACCTGCGAAATAAGGCCATGAAAAGACATGTGCTGCTAAGGGTTCTCGCATATCAATCGACATCCATGCAGGCGAAGGTAGCGCCCATAAAAAAATATACTTAAAAAACAAATAGGTTTGTGTGAATATACTGAGGGGGTAAGCGTGTTCTTGATGGGTTCCTATGTGTGAGAGCATTTCGGATGCAAATGGCTCGTATGTGGCACCTAGTATTCCTTTGACCTTTAAAGTGATTATTAACGCGATGATAGTAAATAGGAAAAAAGGAATGAGGATTCTTTTTGCCAGCGAAATTGATGGCTTATATATGACAAGTGTCATCGCTAAAGCGACGCCAGGTAGCATGACGCTGTGTTCTTTGGAAAAAACAGCGAGAAAATAGAATAGTGCTGATGTGATGAGCCATCTCCGATGACTTTTTGTTAGTCCGTGGAGATAAGAGAGCAGCATTAACAACCCAAATAGCGTTGTCATTAATATAGTGCGTTGAATTAGGTAGCCTGCTGCGTATACAGCAACTGGATGTAAAGCATAAATAAGCCCTGAAAAGAATGCGATCCAAATGAGTTTTTTTTTATTTTTGATGCTTTGTGGAAGTGACGTTTCAAACAGCTTTCTTAGAAAGATAAAGATGAGAATAGAATTTGTTATATGTAGTATGAGGTTTCCAGTTCGGAAGTAGAGTAGATCATCGCCAAGCAGTTCTTTTGTCCAGAGGATTGTGGCAAGTGGTAGCGATCGAGGATTAAAAGGAGAGAATGATTGGATGATTTCTTTAGTGGGAATAAAGAATTGTTCATCGTCAAATACTAGCGGGTTCCAGAGGAAGTTGCCATATAGCAAAAGAGGGGCGGCTACTAGCAGTAGATAAAAAAATACATTAGGGGCTTTTGTCGTTTGCATGTCTTAATTGGTGCCCAGTTAAATGGAGAGTGTTATAAGCTGTGTCGTCTTAATTGGGGATTTGTTGAGGATAAAAGTGGTGGGCGGTCATGAAGGGGGGTATAAAAAACGGGGCGCCTGAATAGGTGCCCCGCTCTATGATGGTTGAACTTATTAAGTTAAATTCTAGTTACCACCACATTTAATGCCGCGGCCTGCTGTTGTACTATCGCAGCCTGTACCTGAAAGAGCCCATTGCAGTACGCCGCCGTTACTGGTATCAGGAGCCAATGTGAGTACCATGAGGTTGGTTCCATCTGTTGCGGTGCTTGTGACGGTAATGGTGCCATCAGTAATCGCTAACGCATCTACATATGAGATCGTGGCGCCAGCATCGCCAGAGGTAATTGTCGTGCCAACGCCGTATGCGCCAGCATCACAGTCGGCGATCGCACCTCTTTCTTGATAGCACATGGCCACAGCCGTTTTTTGGGCAGTAATACCCTGAACAGCCCCAGACATTTTACTGCGTTGTGTATAGTCGGCATACTGTGGGATCGCAATTGCGGCCAAAATACCGATAATGGCAACCACAATCATTAACTCAATCAATGTAAAACCTTGTTGTGCTTTTTTCATGTTTCTTCTCCTGTGTATAGAAATCATTTTATTTCTTTTGGCGCCGCTTTGATTCTCCATTCATTAGGAGATGTGCTTGCCGTGCACCTTGGTATCTGCACGCATTGTGCCAAACTTTAATTTTTTGTTGAGGACGGTGCATAAGGGGGTATTTAAGCTATTTTTTGTGATGTTAGTCACGTTACTGTGAGATTTTAGAGGTAGTGCTGTTGTTTTTAATTGGTTTCATAGTGTCTCTGAGTGTGCTTTTTGAGCAGAACCTGTTCAGAATCAGCAGTTGGCGTAGGCCTCCTGTAACAGTACTTTCTGGCTAAAGGCCTAACTTTTTCATGCGATAGCGGAGAGCGCCGAATGAAATGCCCAGCAGCCTGGCTGCAGCAGTCTTATTATAACGAGTCTGTTTGAGCGCATTGATGATGGCTTCCTTTTCAATGTCACCAAGTAGTGGGTCAAGTGAGGCTGTCTCTGGGGGGCTGGTGTAGTTGGGCGGCGCCTCAGGCTGATGTAGCGGTGACTGTTGGATAAGCTGTAAATCATCAGCATGAATATTATTGTTTTCACACAGGGTCATCGCGCGCTCTAGGATGTTCTCCAGTTCACGGACATTGCCGGGGAAGTTATAGCGGTTTAATGCTTCAAGTGCATCTGTACATAGTGATGGAACCACTTCGCCCTCCGTTCGAGAAAGCTCTTCTAGTATATGGGTGACGAGAGGGGGGATGTCCTCAGGCCGTTCTCGTAGCGAAGGTGTTTTGAGTTCGATGACATTGATGCGATAGAAGAGGTCCTGGCGAAACTTTCCACTGGATACTAGTTGGGCTAAGTCTTTATGGGTGGCGCTAAGGATGCGAACATTAACGTTGATCTCTTCGTGCGCTCCAATTGGGCGTACCGCTTTTTCCTGAATGGCTCGCAGTAGCTTGACCTGCATGTGCAAGGGCAGATCTGCAACCTCATCGAGAAAAAGCGTGCCGCCATCGGCAGCTTTGAACAGGCCATCTTTATTGGTAGTTGCTCCTGTAAAGCTGCCTTTGATATGCCCAAAAAACTCGCTTTCCATTAAAGCCTCTGGAATCGCACCGCAATTAACGGGCAAGAATGGTTTGTCTGCGCGGGCGCCTTGTTCATGTATTAAGCGCGCAGCTAATTCTTTGCCTGTGCCAGATTCACCGCTAATATGCACGGGGGCTTGGCTGCGTGCTAATTTCGCAATTTTAGCGCGGGTCTCATGAATTGCGCTGGACTCGCCTAAAAATGTTAATGTGCCCTCTTCCTGTTTATTGGTGTCGCTTTTTGGGCTGAGTTTGAGTGCAGTGGTGACGAGTGTACGTAGCATTCCGAGATTAACTGGTTTGGAGACAAAGTCAAAAGCGCCTGCTTTAAGTGCGAGCACGGCTGATTCCATATTACCGTGAGCGGTGATGACCGCTGCGGGCATTTTTGGGTATCTGTCTTGAATGTGCTGGACGAGGTCAATGCCGTTGCCGTCTGGAAGTTTCATATCAGTCAGGCAAAGATCGATGTTGGGGTGTTGTAGTAGCAGCTCTTTGGCTGCTGTAATCGAACCGGCTGTGTAGCAATCAATGCCCATGCGTAGCAGTGTTAACTCAAGTAGTTCCTGAATGTCGGGTTCGTCATCGACAATTAGGGCGATGGGTTGTGTCATATTAAATTACCTGTCGTCTTCGCGGGTCTGCAAATGTAATCCGAAAGCAGCCACCTCTATTAGCGGCCGGAATGTAATTGAGATTTGCCTGGTTGGACTCGCATAGTTCTCGTGAAATATATAGGCCAAGCCCTGTGCCGTTGGACGCGGTGGTGAAAAAGGGTTCAAAGACGTGCCCGATCAGAGATGGATCTATCCCTTTCCCATTGTCAATGATATCAAGAAAAGGTGCGTTGGATTCTGGTGAAATACCACCTTGAAGCCAAATCTGGGCAAGGCCATTCTGGTCGCCATGACGCAGCCCGTTTTGGCATAGATTTAAGCAGACCTGTTGGAGTTGGCTTGCATCAAAACGTACGACACTAACATTAGTAGTGATGTTGCAGTGTAATTGGGTGTGTAAGATATTTTCGTTGAGACAAAAATCATCTATAAATGATTCGACCCAGATCCTAAGGTCAATTTCTTCAGGGCTGGATTGATCACGGCGACTAAGCTGCATGATATTTTCAATAATGGTGTTTACCCGGATCGTATGTTGTTGAATGATCTCTGTGAGTCGAAGCTCACTTTTATTGAGTTGAGGTGTCTCAGCTAGTAATTGGCCGGCATGGCTAATCGCACCCAGCGGATTTCTAATTTCATGTGCGATACTGGCAGTCAGGCGGCCTAGTGATGCTAATTTTAGTTGCTGTGCTTGCTGAGCGATAGCGGCCATATCCTCTAAAAATATCAGCGTGCCTGAGTCTGCATTACTTCCCAGGTGAGCGAATCTGGGCATGATGTTTGGCGAAGCCTCTGATGCGCTAAAGGCGTGTGGTTCGATCTCGGGATGATCCCACCATGTTTCTATTTGTTGTGTCAGTTGTGCTGGTAATTCATTTAATGAGTGGTTGTTCGGACGATAGGTGATACCCATGAGGTTTTTTGCCGAGGCGTTGATTAGGCGAATGTTCTTGGTGTTGTCAATCACAAGCACGCCTGTTTGCATGCGCTGAATAATGTATTCAGTTAGCTGGGCCATGTTGACGAGATCTGCGCCACGTTTTTCAGCAAGTACTTCGCTGTCTCTTAATCTTTTTACGAGTGTTTGAGAAAGAATCGCGGCAGCAAAAAAGCTAGCGCCGAGCAAGCCCGCTTGAGTGTAGCTTGAGTCGAGTATCGGTTTATTCCAGGTGGCATAAGTCTGTTCAGTCAGGACAGTGAGTGATGCTATTGATGCAAAGATAATGGATGAGCGCCCGACGGCCAGAAGTGATCCTCCTGCAACCGCTATCACAAGTAGTATGCCAACACCGCTTGATATCCCGCCGCTTGCATGCATAAGAAGTGTTATGGTTATGATGTCAACCAGAACGTGAGAGTACACTTGGCTTTTATATAAGGGGGCCTGTTTTCTGATGGTGATTATATTTAATATACTAATTGATAAGTAGGTGATGCTTGTCGCGTAAAACATAATGAAGTTTTCAGAGGCGAGAGGCGCGGGAATCGAGTTTGAGAAGCATAACGTTGTTGCCAGGCCCGCTAGTGTCATACGGTATATGTTGAGCAGGCGAAGCAGCGACCAAGTTTGCATGTCACTCTTTGAATGATGAGTGTTAATCATGGACTACAGACGCATCCATATTGAGTTCATTAATCAATTCCCTTGCAGAGTTGTCAGGGTGAGGCCATTCAATAATGGATTGTTTGAGCGCGTGAATCTCCCTCTCCCTGTTATTGTTATGACGATGGTGTATGGCTGAAAGAATGTGGTAGTTTGATCGGGAGCTTTTATCAAGCGTTAAGTTCATCTGGGCTTTTGCACGTTCGAGTAGCGATTCTATTTCCCCTAATTCTTTTGGATAGTTTCCATTTAGCGCTAGCAAGGAGTCAATTAGAATTATTTTTCCCTTATATGATTGGGTTGCTCTGTCAATGAAAGAAAGGGCTATTTTTTTCTGGCTGGAGGATCCATGTGTGTAGAGTGCGATAAAAACCGGAATGGCATTGGTAATGATCTCTCTGTTACGAAGCATTGTCCATTCATCAAGGGGTTCTGCTTGTAATGAAAGGGTTAATAAGTAGGCAAGTATTTCTTCTTTTTCAGGGGTGTGACTATTTTTATTTTTCTGATATTGTGGTTTTGCCGTGTAGTATAGCCCATTAAATTTTGATCCAAAATTAGTTCGTGGTTTTTCGGTGAAAATGATTTTTCTCTGTTCTGTTTTTATGTATTCTCGAATAACTGATTCCTGAATTCCTTCATTGAGGTTTTTTGGTGATAGCAACCTGTTTGAATATAAAATTCCATTGATATTTCTAAGTTCAATGTCTGGCCGCCGATTCTCGATCAGATGGTAATAAGCAAGTGGTCCAGCGGTTGTATCGCCATCGGTAAAGACCACCGTGTTATCTTCGACGGATGAAAATAGTGCGTTAGCATATTGTTCTGTCCAGTTGTCAAAATGTCGATAGTTTTCTTTTGCATTGAGCGTAATGATTAATAATATAGCGAGCGTAGGGAGTGAATATTTCAGTACGGTTTGTTTGGATGCCGCAAGTTTAGGTGATTGATACCATAGTTGGTCTAGTTTGTAGAGTCCTAGGCTAATCCATATTGCAATGATGCAATAGCTGGGCACAAAGTAAACTTGTATGATTACTTTTTTGAGTTCGTTGAAATCAAAGTTCAATAGCCCGATAAGCACGAGGGATGTGGTGGCAAAGCCACATATAAGCGCAAGAGATATCGCTTTCCCAAGTAGCCTCCATTGAATGACTAATCCTATTAGCGCGAAAAAAATACCTATAGGCATGAATTGAGTCATCGATTCTTTGAGAAAAAAACCGCTAAACTGAGCTTTGTCTATTAAGCCTGCAGTAGTGCTGTTATCGATGCCCCCGTAGCCTTTTCTTGAGATGTAAAACCATAGGTCTTGTAGGTTGTTGATTGGCCCCATCACACTATATTCCGGTGGTGGTGGTGTATATGCGTACATCCATAGGTACGGAGTTAAACCGAGCGCCATAAATGTGATTACGGCAAGCATGCAAGATGCGATCTCTTTAAGTAGTGGCCAGGCGATAATTAAATAGCAGGATGAGCTTAAGATCATCAGTGGCCAGTGATTAGTAAGGCTAAGTCCATAGAAGAAAGCGACTGCCGAAATTTTTATTGATAGTCTCTTTTTAAATTGGGCATCGTCATTTGAATGACAGGCTTGGTAATGAACGGCATCTAATAAAAGAAGTAGTATTAATAAAAAAAATAATGCATTAAGCGTGTAGACTTCAGCAATGATTGATTGTGACCAGTAAACAGGTGACCATGCCAGCATCAGCGCAGCGGGGTAGGCGGCGAAACGTGATCGTAGTAATTGTAGTGAGATAAGTGTGATTAATACACAACCCAATGCACCAAAGAAACCGCTCATGGCATGAATGCGGGATGCAATAGAGCCAATGGGAGCCTGCGAGAACAAGTGGCCAATCAATGTATGGATTGGGTATCCAGGCGGGTGAGCGATGCCAAGAAAATAACTCGACATAATAAACAGGCCATCATCTTCGAGTATGACAGTTTTGGGCATGCTAATAAGATAGCTTGCGAAAATGACAGCAAAGAGTAGCCACAGTCGCCACCCCTCGTTAGTAATGATTTGAGCGAGGGATTGATAAGTAGTTGTGGATTTGAGGGTTGCTTTTTCTTCCATTTTTATGATTTAAATTAGTGCTTGTAAGTGGGTAGTTATTGTAGTGAGTTTACTAGTTGTTGAAACTCATGTTCTTTGTTTTGATTAATGTAGATGGTTTTTAATTCTTCCATTGCCATGTTCCTTGTAGGATGGGGCCATACTTTTAAGGCACGATGAAAATTATTTTTTGCACTTATTGTGTCTTCTTGTATAAGGTTTCTTTTCCCAAGGAGTGTGAAATAAAAACTTTTTTCTGTTTTGTCTGCGAGTGTAAGTTGTTTTTCTGCTTGTGAAAGGATTCGATCAATTCCATTAAATTCATTTGGCTTGTTGTGCGCTAGTAATGTGTATGCAAGAAATAGTTTTCCTGTTAAATCTTTGGTTGCGGCTTGTATAAACGATGTCGCTATGCTCGATGAGATTGATTTGTTGAGATGTAGTGTTACAAATATGGGGATGGCGTTCAGTATTAGTTCTTTGTGGCGAATTCTATTCCATGCGTTTAGTGGTGGTGGTTGATTGGATAAATTGATTAAATACTCGAGAGTCTGGATGTTGACGGTTTCGAATACTCTTTGCCCTCTATTGAGATTGAAGGCAGTTTTATATGTTAGACCGTTGTATATGGTTCCGTAACCGAGATCTGGCTCCGATGTAAAGTATTTCTCTTGCGGGTTTTCTTTTAGGAATTGATGGGTGGCCTGTTCTCTTTCTGTGCTATTAAGGTATTTAGGGAGAGCAATTCTATTGCTGTATAATTGACCGTTGCTATTCATTAATGTGATGTCAGGTCGGATTTTCTCTATATGATGTAAATATCCGATTACACCGACAGTGGAGTCGCTATCAGTAAAAAGGACTGAATCCCTTTCTAAGGTTGAAAACAGGGTGCTTGCGTACAGGAGGCTCCAGTTTTCGTTGTGTCTGAAGTTTTCATTTGAATTAGTAATGATAACAAGAGCTAATGCAGTAAATGATATTGCATGGATTAAATTGCGATGTGTTGTTGGTCTTAATGAAGTCGTTGCTTTTGATATGTAAAAAATTCCTAGGGCGATCCAGGTGGCGATAATTATATAGGTGGGTAGCAGATAAACTTTGATATATGCTTGATGTAATTCATCAAAATCAAAATTAAGCAGAGTTATGAGAAGAAAGCTTGTTGTAACGAGTCCAGCGACAAGTGCAAGTGATATACGAAGACCAATAATTTTCCATTGATAGATAATCCCTGTAATTGCAAGTAGTGTGCCGAGAGGAAAGAATTGAGTGGTAGCTTCTTTCGAAAAGAAACCAAAGAATTCTAGTTTGTCTGATATGCCAGCGGAAATACTATTGTCGACGCTGTCATACCCTTTGCGTGAAATATAAAACCATAAGTCGTTTAGGCTATTGATGGGGCCCATCACAGCGTAGCCCGGCGGCGGCGGTGTGTAGAGGTACATCCAAAGGTATGGCGTTAGGCCGACTGAGAAACAAACTAGAATTAAAGGAGTTCGTCGTGCAATATCTTTTAATAATGGCCATGCGATGATCAGGTAGCATGAAGAGCTAAGTATCATCAGTGGCCAGTGGTTGGTGAGGCTGAGTCCATAGATGAATGCAATGGCTGCGATTTTTATTGAGAGAGTTTTATTGAAGCGCTCGTTATGGTCTGATTGTTTTGCTTGGTAATCAACAACATCAAGCAGTAGTAGTAAGATCAATAAAAAGAAGAATGCATTAAGTGTATAGACTTCTGCGATGATGGATTGAGACCAGTATACGGGAGACCAGGCGAGCATCATTGCTGCAGGGTAGGCGGCGATTCTTGATCGTAGTAGCTGCAATATGACCAGTGCGATCATAACGCAGCCTAATGCGCCGAAGAAGCCACTCATGGCATGAATGCGGGATGCAACAGAGCCAATGGGAACCTGCGAGAACAGATGGCCAATCAATGTATGGATTGGGTAGCCTGGCGGGTGAGCAATGCCAAGAAAATAACTCGACATAATAAACAGGCCGTCATCTTCGAGCATGACAGTTTTGGGCATGCTAATAAGATAGCTTGAGAAAATGACCGCAAAGAGTAACCACAACCGCCATCCCTCGTTAATAATGATTTGAGCGAGGGATTGATATGTAGTTGTGGATTTGAGGGTTACTTTTTCTTCCATGTGAAGTTAGTCGTCATGGCGTAGTTCCATACCGCGCCGATAGCGGCGCCAGCAATACCAGCAATCGCCCATGGAATGTTGTACTCAAAAAGTGAGTTGGCAATTTCAACGTTAATCACGGCCCCCAAGCTACACGCGGCATAAAAGCTGAGTAGGCCTGTGAATAGTTTTTTGCCTCGCAGGCGACGATCTCGAAAGGTGAGGCTGTTGTTGAGTATGAAGTTGGTGGTCATGGCGGCTAATGTTGCGGCTGCCTGTGATAGCCAGAAGACCTCTTGTTGAGTATTAAAAAAGAAGTTGAGCACGGTCATATGTACTACAACGCCGGTGAGGCCTACAGCGGTGAACATGAAAAAACGTAGTGGAATCTGACGGCCAGTGAGCTTGTCGATGATCAGTGAAAAAAATTCGAGTATCACCAGGCTATCGAGTTTGCTTTCGCCGTATGCACGCGCACGCATGGTATAGGGGTGTTCGACGACTGTGATTGAATCGCCCGCAGTGACTAGCATATCGAGCAGAATCTTGAAGCCCTGTCCGGATAGCTTTTCAAAAGTGGGTTCCAGCGAGCTGCGATTAAACATAAAGAATCCGCTCATCGGATCAGATACGGTGACGTTTAGCATTTTATGGGCGACTGCTGAGGCCGCCTTGCTGATTTTGACACGAATAGGGGGGAGCTCTCCGGTGCTGCCTTCGGATACGTATCGGCTGCCGTTGGTGAGGTCTGCCTCTCCTGCTTTTAAGGTCTGAAGCATTTTTTTAAGTAGTCGTTCATCGTGCTGACCATCTGCGTCCATCACTGCGACATAGGGTGAGGCTGAGGCGAGAAAGCCTTCTATGCAGGCAGAGGAAAGGCCACGTCGGCCAAGGCGCTGAATGCAACGGACGTGTGAATTTTTCTGCGCTAGGTTGCGAGCAAGCGGCGAGGTGCCGTCTGGTGAGTTGTCATCGACAATTATGAGTTCCCAGTCAATATCTGTCAGCGTCGCTGATAGATCATCGACCAGACGCACGATGTTGTCGTTTTCATTATAAGTTGGCACAACGATTGTTAGTTCCGTCGGCAATGCAGCTCCCCTTTGAATATTTTTCAGCTCTCAGGTTAGCTATCGTCAGATCGGAAGTTTTGTTTAGTTTCCAATTAGTTGACAGTTTATTGACGTTTTGGTGGTTGGTTTGTTGACATCTTTTAGGCGGAGTAATATTTAGCCTAATTGTATGAGTGCAAAGGTATCTCTGTTTGCGTTTCTCAAGTATCGTTAGAGAGATGAGTAACCCTTTGATTTATCTTGTCTCTCAGTCGCCGCGTCGGCGCGAATTGCTATTGCAAATTGGTGTCGAGCATGAGGTGATTTCAGCAGATATTGACGAAACACCATATATTGGTGAGGCGGCGGAGTTGTATGTGACCCGCATGGCGCTGGAGAAGGCACGCGCGGGGCGGGCAAGTCTGGCGGTGATCGATAAGCCGCTGCTGGGTGCGGATACCTCGGTGGTGGTGGATGGGGTGATTTTAGGTAAGCCGTGCGATGAGGCTGATGCGCGCGCGATGTTGTGTAGGCTTGCTGGGCGAAGGCACCAGGTGATTAGTGCGGTGGCGTTGGTTGACGATCGGGTGGAAGAGAGCCGTTTGAGTGTCAGTCACGTCACGTTTCGTGATATCAGCGATGAAGAGGCGCGGGCCTATTGGCGTAGCGGTGAGCCTGCGGATAAGGCGGGTGGCTATGGCATTCAGGGATTAGGTGCGCTCTTTGTCGAGCGACTTGAGGGGAGTTATTCCGGTGTGATGGGGTTGCCACTGTTCGAAACGGCAGCCTTGATGC
>Ga0316204_10007323_pt1 | contig 16253 bp, 15 predicted proteins | sample 6monrhotite_MG_2_FD_205661 | JGI IMG/M metagenome (GOLD analysis project Ga0316204, IMG submission 205661) | Microbial mat bacterial communities from mineral coupon in-situ incubated in ocean water Damariscotta River, Maine, United States -... | ecosystem: Environmental > Aquatic > Marine >... | reverse complement strand
ATCTTGGCGACTAACCTCACAATTTCTTATCATTGTCACAATTGACTCTTATCTTGACTCGCAAACACCCGTCAATGTAATCATTGTCACCATGACAATATCACAGGAAAGCATTGCCGCCGCCAGCGGCCCCAAATACCTGGCCATCGCCGAGGTCATCGCCCAGGAAATCCGGTCGGGGTCTATCCGCGCCGGTGAACGCCTGCCAACCCACCGAGATCTGGCCTATACGCTGGGCGTCACCGTCGGCACGGTCAGTCGTGCCTATGGCGAAATCCATCGACGCGGTCTGACCAGTGGTGAAGTCGGGCGCGGCACCTATGTCAGCCTCGGTCGCCCGGAAACGACGGTTTTCGACATCCGGCGCCCGCATGGTGATGCCGGTGTCATCGATATGAGCATGAACAGGCCGACCACCGGCAAGGCTGGTGAATATATGGCCCGTACTCTTGCCGAAATCTCTGCGTCCAAAGGTATCGCAGTCTTAACGGAATATCAGGCCGCCTGCGGCATGCCCAGCCATCGCGAGTCCGGAGCCCGTCTGCTTTCGACCATCGGACTGAACGCCAGGCCTGAAGACATCATCATGACCAACGGCGCCCAGCACGGCATGGCTGCCCTGTTTATGTCCCTGCTTAATTCCGGCGACTTGCTGTTGACGGAGAAACTGACATATCCGGCGGTCAAAGCCTTGGCCAGAACCATGAACCTGCGATTACGCGGCCTGGAAATGGACAATGAAGGCTTGTTGCCCGAAGCCTTCGAAGACGCCTGCAAGACCAGTGGAGCCAAAGCGCTTTACACCATGCCGACCGTGCACAACCCGACCAACGCCATTCAAGGCGAACAACGTCGGCGAGACCTGGCCGCCATCGCCGAAAAATACGGCGTCGCCGTCATCGAAGATGATGTTTATGGATTCCTGCCATCTGAGCGACCGCCACCATTGGTGACGTTTGCCCCGGAACAAGGATACTTCCTGACCAGCACCGCCAAAAGCGTCACGCCCGGCCTGCGCATCGGCTATGTCGTTGGCCCTGCCCGTGCTGCCGCCCGAATCAGCCATGCGGTTCAAATCACCGGCTGGATGGTGCCGCCCCTGATGGGTGAACTCACCAGTCGCTGGATCAATAATGGAACGGCAGAGGAATTGATCGCCTGGCACCGCGAAAACGCGGCGTTTCGAAACTCTATAGCGCGCAATATCTTCAAGGGATTTGACACCAGCACTCAACCCGAAAGTTATCATCTGTGGCTGGCTTTGCCCGAAGGCCTGCTGGTCGAGGAATTGACCCGGGCGTGCACACTTAAAGGCATAGCCGTGTCGTTGCCGGATTCATTTTCGCTGGCTGGCGACCCTGTCCCGGCCAGGGTCCGTGTCTGTCTCGGCGGCACCAATATCATAAGCGATCTGGAAAAAGGCCTGACAATTCTGCGCGACATCTTCGACCATCCGCCAGCACCAGACCTGTCGCAGTTTTAAGCCAGGGCCCGCCGCGCTGTCTCGACGCGAAAATCAGCTTTACGATCACCGCATACTTTTTATTTAGCACCTTGCAATGACGGCGAAGCGTATCCAGATGTCTTTTTCCTCAATTGGCAATCAAAGGGGTACCGACGGTGTCTGAGCGCACCCGGAAACGACAACCAACAAATACTGGATCTAAGAAACATGGCTTACGCAGATATTGAAAAAAACGAAAATGGTTATCTGGTCAATCTGGACGACTGGAGCGAAGACATCGCCAGGGAAATTGCCGCCTTGGAAGAAATTTCTGACCTGTCCCAACGCCATTGGGATCTGATCAATTATCTACGCACAGAATACCTGGACAATCAGGGAAATCAGCCCAACGAACGCACCATGGTCAAAGCCATGTCGAACGAATGGGGAGAAAAAATTTCCACTAAAGATCTTTATGCCCTGTTCCCCATGCAGCCCTCGAAGCAGGCCGCAAGAATAGCCGGGCTCCCCGAAACCAAACGCAAGGGCGGCTACTAAAGTAAATTCGTTATCCTGCTGCTTGCTCGACGGCTGTAATGATATCGCCGACGACGGCCCCAATCAGGCCTTCGTCGTCGCCTTCTGCCATAACCCGGATCAACGGCTCGGTCCCCGATTTGCGAATCAACAGGCGGCCTTTTCCCGTCAGGCGCAGTTCGCCTTGGGTGATCGCCAACTTGACGGCTTCGTTTTCCAGCGGCTGGCCACCGCTGTACGATACATTTCGCAACAATTGCGGCAGGGGTTCGAACGGACGACAGGATTGGCTGGCTGGTTGGCCTTTTCCGACGACAACCGCCAGCACCTGCAACGCCGCCACAAGACCATCACCGGTACTGCCATAATCGGCCAACACAATATGGCCCGATTGCTCGCCGCCAATGTTGAAACCGTTCTTGTACATGTGTTCGACCACATAACGGTCGCCGACCTGGGTCCGGGTTAAGGTCAAGCCCTGGCCTTCCAGATACTGCTCCAATCCCATATTCGACATCACCGTGGCGACCAGCCCTCCCCCGGTCAACCGCCCTTCGGCGGCCCAGTTTCCGGCAATCAGCGCCATCAGTTGGTCGCCATCAATCAATGCACCCTTTTCATCGACAACCTGCAAACGGTCGGCATCGCCATCGAGCGCGATACCGATGTCGGCGCCATGGGCAACGACGGCTTGCGCCAGCGTTTCGGGCTGGGTTGAACCGCAATCCTTGTTGATATTGTAACCGTCGGGATCCACCCCGACCGGCACGACTTCGGCACCCAGCTCCCACAGCACTTCAGGTGCAACCTTGTAGGCGGCGCCATTGGCGCAGTCGATTGCGACCTTCAGGCCATCCAGGGTCATACCTTTAGGAAACGTTCGTTTGACATGTTCGGTGTAGCGACCCTGGGCATCATCCAGCCGTTTGGCCCGGCCAAGGCGCGCCGGGTTGGCCAGGTCGGCAGTCATGTCGCCAGCAATGCGCGCCTCGATTTCCGCTTCGACGGCATCGGAAAGTTTGAACCCATCGGGACCGAACAGTTTGATGCCATTGTCCTGAAACGGATTGTGCGACGCCGAAATCATAACGCCCAAATCGGCCCGTAAAGATCGAGTCAACATGGCCACCGCCGGGGTGGGCATGGGACCGACCAAAAAGACGTCCATGCCCATGGAGATAAAACCAGCCGTCAGCGCCGGCTCGATCATATAACCCGACAATCGCGTATCCTTGCCGATCACAACCCGGTGACGGTGATCGCCACGGGTGAACTGTGCTGCGGCGGCCATTCCGACTTTGAGCGCCGTTTCCGCCGTCATTACACCGGTGTTGGCTGTGCCGCGAATACCATCGGTACCGAACAGTTTTCTGGTCATGGAAATTTCCGCTTTGAATTTAAGGTTCGAGATTCTTAGGCCAGTTCACGCCCCAAGGGAATTAACTTTTTGTATCGCATTCTTACAAGGCTGGTGATGCATGATCGATGGCCGCCCACACATCCAGCGCCTGGCGGGTTTGCGCCACATCGTGAACGCGCAGGATCGAAGCCCCCCGCGTGACGCCAGCCAGCGCCGCAGCCAGCGACCCCCCCAGGCGTTCCTTGGCATTTTTTCTGCCTGCACCTGCCGACAGGCGACCGATGAAGCTTTTACGCGACACCCCAAGAACCAGCGGAACCTGCAGGTCGGTTAACGCATCCAGATGCGCAAGCAGCGCCAGATTATGGTCCAAGTCCTTGCCAAACCCGATACCGGGATCCACGGCGATGCGATCGAGCCCCAGGCCCGCGTCTTCACACGCCTGGATCCGCCCGGCCAGATAAGCGCGAACGTCCCGCGTCACGTTTGCATAGACGGGTGCCGCCTGCATGGTTCCGGGGTCCCCCAGTTTGTGCATGAGAATCACCGAAGCCCCGCTGGACGCCGCCACTTCCAGGGAACCTTCACCTTCGAGCGCCGAAACATCGTTGATGATTTTTGCCCCCGCTTCGACAGCCGCCGCCATGACGGCGCTGTTGCGGGTATCGACCGAGATCAAAAAACCATCGTCCGCCAGCGCCGATATCACCGGCAAGACCCGATCAATTTCCTTGTCCACAGAAATGGGGGACGCACCGGGCCGGGTCGATTCGCCGCCGATATCAAGGATATCGGCACCATCGGCAGCAAGCTTGCGACCGTGGGTTATAGCGCTTTGGGCGTCATAGGCATCACCACCGTCGGAAAAACTGTCGGGCGTGACGTTAACGACCCCCATGATCAGCGGTCGCACGACCGCCAGTCCGGCGAAAGTTCGGTTCAACTGCCCGGTTGGGGTTCCACCCCACCCAAGCCACCGCTAGGTTTTTTGCTACCGCTACTGGGAACAGACGACTTGTGTCCTGTTTCGGGTGGCTTATCGTCGCTATCGGGACGCACGATTGGCTCGCCCTTCAGCAACGCCGTGATATCGACTCCCGACAGGGTTTCGTATTCAAGCAACGCCTGGGCGATCGCTTCAAGTTCATCTTTGTGATCCGTCAGAATTTTGCGGCCCTGTTGTTCGGCTTTTTCAATCAGGCTGCGAATTTCTGAATCGATCAGAGCCGCCGTTTCGTCGGAGACATTCTTGTGCTGGGTCACTGATCGACCAAGGAAGATTTCCTCGTCATTTTCGGTATAGCGCAAGGGCCCCAGCTTATCGCTGAAACCGTATTCGGTTACCATGCGGCGCGCCATGTTCGTGGCCTGCTGGATATCATTGCCAGCGCCGGTGGTGACATTTTCCGAACCAAAAATCAGTTCTTCGGCCAAACGTCCCCCGAACATCATCGCCAGTTTTGATTCCAGTTCCAGTTTGGAATAACTGTAGCGATCCCGTTCCGGCAGTGACATCGTAACACCAAGAGCACGGCCACGCGGAATGATCGTCACCTTGTGCAATGGGTCGTGCTTGGGCACGTAAATACCAACAAGGGCATGACCGGCTTCGTGATAGGCGGTCAATTTTTTCTCATCGTCGCTCATCACCATGGAACGGCGTTCGGCCCCCATCATCACCTTGTCTTTGGCGGCTTCAAAATCAGCCATCGTAACAAGGCGTTTGGATGTGCGAGCCGCCATCAGTGCCGCTTCGTTAATCAGGTTGGCAAGGTCTGCACCGGAAAATCCGGGGGTCCCACGGGCAATCACCCGAGCATCGACATCAGGAGCCAAAGGCACCTTACGCATGTGAACGTTCAGGATCTTTTCACGGCCCAGAATATCGGGGTTGGGCACAACCACCTGGCGATCAAAACGGCCAGGGCGCAACAACGCAGGGTCAAGGACGTCTGGACGGTTGGTCGCGGCAACCAGGATGACACCTTCGTTTGATTCAAATCCATCCATTTCGACCAGCATCTGGTTCAGCGTCTGCTCGCGTTCATCATTACCGCCACCAAGACCGGCGCCACGATGGCGACCGACAGCGTCAAGTTCATCGATAAAAATGATACAAGGCGCGTTCTTTTTGCCTTGTTCGAACATATCGCGCACTCGCGAAGCACCAACACCAACAAACATTTCAACGAAATCGGAACCTGAAATGGTGAAGAATGGCACGTTTGCTTCACCCGCAATGGCGCGGGCCAGCAACGTTTTACCAGTACCCGGAGGCCCCACCAGCAAACATCCTTTGGGAATTTTGCCGCCCAGACGTTGAAACTTCTGCGGATCTTTCAGGAACTCGACGACTTCCTCGACTTCCTGCTTGGCTTCATCAACACCGGCAACATCATCAAAAGTAACCCTGCCAGCCGTTTCAGTCAGCAGTTTGGCCTTTGATTTGCCAAAACCCATGGCCTTGCCGCTACCACCCTGCATCTGGCGCATGAAGAATATCCATACACCGATCAAAAGCAGCATGGGGAACCAGGAAATCAGCACGCCCCACAACGTCGGCGATCCGTCGTCGGTCGCCCGGGCGGTAATGCGAACACCTTTGGAAGAAAGTTTTTCGATCAATCCCGGATCTTGTGGCGCGTAGGTCATGAAATTGCGACCGTCACGGTAGTGACCGGAGATATTGTTACCCTGAATGACAACGTCACGCACCTCGCCGCTATCAACCGAGGTCAGGAAATCGGAAAACGCCAGGTTGTTCGGCTGGTTCGGTTGGGTCGATGTTCCCTGAAACATACTGAACAGGGCAAACACCAGCAGTGCGATAATGACCCAAAGAGCCAGGTTCCTGTTGAAATTCAAGTTCAATTCCTTCCTCGATTAACGGCGCACAAATCATGACGCCAGCCGATTGTGCATTTTTCAGCGATCATCGGCAAAATATAAGAGATGACGTGTATCATGGAATAGATAAGCCCGTAAATTCATTCCGCAATAGCAAAACCGACCCCGGACAAGCTTTGCTGGGGAGAAAATACCGCCCGACCAATCCTGCTGCCTCTGTTTAGCCAGTCCAGACGGGTATACTGCAGGTGCGGAGCCTGAACCACACCTATGTCATCGAACACCGCAGGAAGGGTCCACAAGGCCTGCTTCGGAATGGCCCCAAACACAGCCACTTCGTTTGCAGCGCAGATATCCTGCAATCCCCGACGGCCAAGCGGAGCCAGGGACAAGGCATTGTGATCGCTTGGGAATTCATCGCCAAGGCGGGTCTCTGGCGGGTTGTTCAAACGAAGATCAAAGCGCCGGTCCCAATTGAAACCTGCGCACGTGGGTAACGACACGGGGGCCGGCAAGTTTCTTATTTCCCGCATAACGTGGAATGTTTTGCCCGGACCAGATGTAATCCGGCACCGCGCCAGAGTTGCCCCTTTCCAGCCGCGATCATCAAACAAACCGGCCTTCATTTTTTCGTGAAGATTTTCCACTTTTTCCATGGCCGGCGGATAAATGCTTCCCCCCACGCACATTAAACTGCGCGACAGGGCGCGCAGCGAAATTTCATCAGGGGCCTCGAACAGTGTCTGTCCTTCAAGCTTGATGTAACCGCTTGGATGCACAAATGCGCTGCACCCCAGCAATTTTGAAGCGGCCGTTTCCAGGGCGACCCGGGCGCGAGCCATTCGCGCTGCCGTTTGGGCCAGCACGGCAACCGACATCCCGGCCGCCGCTATTCCCGGCAAGGCTTTACGGATTCGAACCCGTGAAAAGGCTGTATTCTCGTTCGATGGATCCTCGACCCACGCCTGCCCCTGTGCCGTCAAAATTTCCCGCAACCGGATTTTTGGCATTTCCAGCAACGGCCTGAGCAACCGGATGCCATCGGTTTCCAAGGTTGGCGACATGGCCGCCAAACCATCGATGCCACTTGATCGGGCGAGCCTCAGCAAGAACGTCTCGGCCTGGTCTTCCTGGTGATGGGCGCATAGAAGATGAAGAATTCCGCCCCCTCGACACGCAGCCGCCATCAACCTGTACCTGGCCTTGCGAGCCGCCGCCTGCACGCCGCCACCCGGCTTTTCACCGGCCCAGGTCAAGATGCGATGCTTGATGCCCCGTGCTTCAAGCCAACGCCCCACTTGTTCAGCTTCACGTCCAGACCCCTCACGCAATCCATGATCGACGGTCAAAGCCGTTAACTGGCCGCCGCTTTCGCGGCTCCACCGGTCGGCCAACAAGGCCAGTGCCATGCTGTCTGCGCCGCCGGAAACGGCGACGGCGATGTGGGGTGCTTTTTCAAATGGCCCCAACAGAGCCATCCGGCGGGCAAAATCAGCGGCGTCCTGTGAGGAAATGCCCATGGTCGTTAACTATTCGCAGCCGTTGATCTGCCGCTCGGATTTAACCTTGTCGAGAATCATCGGCGAGGCTTTGGGAAAATCCGTCACCAATTTGTTAAAGCTGGCGCAAGCCTGGAGTTTTTTATCCAGATTGCCGAGCGACATACCGAGTTTCAAAAGGGTCCCCGGCGCCTTGGCACCTTTTGGTGCCGCCTGGTAAGCAGCAAGGAAAACCTCCGCCGCCTTCACGTATCGGGCACGAACGTAATAAGTCTCGCCCAGCCAGTAGCGGGCATTGCCGCTGAGCGGATCATCATCATGCTGCTTGATGAATTCAGAAAAAGCCGCTTCGGCCCGGTCATATTCGGCTTTCTGCAGAAGCGAAAACGCGTAGGAGTATTGTTCTTTGACGCTACCTGCCGGTAATACGGAAACCGGTTTATCCGGTTCCCGGGGTTCAGTCGATGCCGGTTGCGAACTTACAGCAGAGCTGGCTTCATTGGTCCCGGTAGCAGCCGGCAAAGCCGCCAAATCATCCCCCGTCAGGGTCCCCAGAACACCGGGCTTAGTCGCCCCTGGAATGACTTTTTGAACACCTTGAGGCGACGTCGCCGCATTGACCTGTGGCGACGAATTAGGCTGACCTACGCGCCCCCTCTCCAGGGCGCTAAGCCGATAGTCAATATCGGCGACCAGCTTTTCCAACCGCTGATTGATCTGTTGCAACTGGAACGTCATATTTTCGATTTTACCGGTGCCGGCACGCAGTTCGTCTTCCAGTTCGCCCAGCCTGGCGTCCATACGGGCCAGCCCCACCGAACCGGATTCCGTGGTTTGCGCTGTTCCTGAAACCAATGCCGCTGTTCCACCGCTATCGCGGGAAATCTGAATATTCAGGGTTCGAATATCTCGTTCCAACCTTTGCAGTCGGTCCAGCACAGGTTGCAGGTCGCTGCTTTGAGCGATCACAAGGGAAGGGGCGGAGACGACAAAGATCAAGCCAAGCAAGCCGACGGTCAAGAGCTTGCGACCGATCTTGCGGCCTGTTTCTGATAATGTTGTTGTCTGTGTCATAGCCATTATTTCACTGGGTCGAATTATTTGTTTATAACGCGGGGATTGAGGACACAAATGTGTCGAGTTCTTCACTATGAACGGCGTTTTGGGCGAAATTAGGGCCAGAAAAAAATAGGGCGCCTGCCATCATGACAAGCGCCCTATTTAAATCTGATATCCGTAACGTCCGCTTAGCTGGCAGCACCGCGTACCATGGTAACGGCGCGACGGTTTTGGGCCCAGGCTGCTTCGTTGGAACCAAGAGCAACAGGACGTTCCTTACCGTAGGAAATCGTCCGGATGCGGCTTGCGGGAACACCCAAGGCAACCAGATAATCCTTCGTCGAATTAGCCCGGCGCTCGCCGAGTGCCAAGTTGTATTCGCGCGTACCGCGCTCATCGGCATGACCTTCAATCGTGATCGACAGCTGCGGATATTTCTTCAACCACACGGCCTGGCTTTCCAGAACACGACGGGCTTCGGCTTGCAGGTTATATTTGTCAAACTCGAAGAAAACACGGTCACCAACATTGACCACCAGATCTTCCTGGGTGCCCATCATGGTGCCAGCCATTTCTGCTTTCTTTGCAGTCTCACTATCGGATGGATAGGTTCCTGTAGCGTTGGTACCGCCATCACCACCGGCGGAAGCACTTTCTTCAGGCGCGGTTGAACAAGCAGATACCAAAAGAACTGCCGCAAAAAGGCTTAAAATCTTGAAACGCATATAAATTCTCCCTCGCCGGAGTTTTTTGTTCATGACACTACCGCTCTACAGCATACGACGCATGCATCAGCGGCATTCAAATTGATGTTTAATACACTAACTCTTTGTCTTAAAGAGTAAAATCAGCAATTCCAAGGCTTTTCTTCATTACCTTCACCGCAATGCACAAATATTACGTTCTGTGGCTCAAGGAATCAAGGGCGACCATGCAGGGTCAGATGCATCAAGCGGCGTGATGACCTGTCGCTCATTCTGGCCCGTCAAATCGATGGAATACAGGCGCGACCGACCGCCACTGCCATCATCTTTCGAGGGTTCCTGGCGAAAATACATCAACACCCTGCCGTTAGGTGCCCAGGTTGGACTTTCAACAAGAAAGTCTTCCGCGAGCAAGCGTTCCCCCGTTCCGTCCGGACGCATGACGCCGATATAGAAACGTCCACCGGTAAATTTGGTGAACGCCACCAGATCACCGCGCGGGGACCACACCGGTGTCGCGTACCGGCCTTTTCCGTGGCTGATTCGTTTCACATTTCGGCCATTGGAATCCATCACATACAACTGCTGGTTTCCGCCCCGGTCAGAGTTAAAGGTGATTTGTGTGCCGTCCGGAGAAAAACTGGGCGACGTGTCGATGCCCGAATGATTGGTCAACCGTTTGGCCTGGCGGGTACGCAGATCCATGGTGTAGATTTCTGAATTACCATCCTTCGCCATGCTCATGATGATCGACTTTCCATCGGGCGAAAACCGGGGGGCGAAGGTCATTCCGGGGAATTCACCAAGAATTTCCTGCTTACCGGAATCAATATCGAAAATGTAAACCCGGGGCAGATCGCCGTAATAGGACAGATAGGTTATTTCCTGCAATTTCGGCGAAAAACGGGGCGTCAGAACCAGCGCACTGCCATCGGTCAGGAATTCATGATTTTCACCATCCTGATCCATGATCGCCAGACGCTTTATGCGAGCGTTCTTGGCTCCTGTTTCGGCGATGTAGACGATCCGGGTATCAAAATAGCCCGTTTCCCCGGTGATCCGCTTGTAAATGGCATCGGCGACAATATGGGCGACGCGCCGCCAATTATCCGGCACGGTGAAGTAGGCCAACCCGACCATCTGTTTTTCGGCGAACACATCCCACAGGCGAAATTCAACACGCAACCGGCCATCGGCGACAATTTCCGTCCGCCCCTGAACCAGCGCCTGGGCATTGATCACCCGCCAGTCGCCAAACCTGGGCAAGGTCGCCAGTGCTGCATCACTTTGAATAAAAGCAGCCTTGTCCAAAGGATGAAACAACCCGGAACGTTCCAGGTCGGCAGAAATAACACGGGCGATCCCTTCGCCATATTCCCTGGCCTTGGCAGTGTCACCCTGAAAACTGGTGATCGCAATGGGCGTCGGCTCGACCGTTCCGCGGGTGATGTCGATGCGCAGTTCGGCATGGGCAGGATTTACGGATATCATCATCAATGCGGCAACAAGGCCGCAAAATGTAATGCGCACGTGTTCGCCATATCCTGCAATCGGTGACATTTTTATAATTGTCATCCTCCGAACATCTCCTTGGGATTAAATATCAGTGTCATGGTTTTCCAACGATCATACTTATCATGTGGCAACTTGAACGGCTGGCATCGATTGTTCAAGACCGCTCGCAAGGCGCTTTCGGCCATGGTCCGCAAAAACGGGTCGGCATCCAGTCCTTTGTTATTAACCCGCGCATCCCGCACGGTGCCATCGGAATTCATGTTAACGGCAATTTCTATGTTCATGTTTTCGGCACCTTTTGCACCGGCGGGCAGGCTCCAGCACTGACCAATTTGTTGACGCACCAAATCTATCTCGCTGATCGAAAGAGGGCTGGAAGCATCGAACGTACGTTTCTTCGATACCAAGGCCTTGGCGATCAAGTCGTCAAATGATTCCTTGGGAGGCTCCTTCTTCTTTACCGGTTCCTTTGGCTTTTCTTCCACCTGGGGCCGGGATTTCAATTGCTCGACCGTTTTCAAAACAGAGGCAAAGGCGTCCACCGGCTTTGGCGGCTTCGGTTTTTTATTTGGCCGGGCCTGGGTCAGGGCGGTTGAACTCTTAGGTTTTTTCGGCGCTTTGGGTTTGGGTTTCGGTTTTTCCTTGGGCTTCACCTTGGCCTTGGGCCGAGGCTCTGGCGCCGGTGCAACGACCGCGATTTCAGGCTCGGGCTCGGGTACCGGCGGCGGTGGCGGCGGCGGTGCGACGGGTTTAGCCTTGGCCTTCTGTGGTGGCGGTGCCTTCTTCGGTTCAGGCTTCGGTTCGGGCTTGGCTTTCTCGACTTTTTCCTTGGGCGCCGGTTTCGACTTTTTCTGGGCCTCCGGGGCGGGCGCATTGGTGACATCGGACACCATCACGATTTCGACCATGACCGGCGCTTCCATCATCACATCGCGGCTTAGCGCCGGCAGCCCGAAATAGCCGATAACGGCTATCAGTGCATGTAACAGGATCGATCCAGCAAGGCCGTAGCGCATGACGCTAGTTCGCCCCCTTTTTGTTAACAGTAGCGGGCAAACGTTCCGTGATCAGCGCTACTTTACGGAAGCCCGCGGCGTTGATCGTTCCCATAACCTGCATCACCCGACCGTAATCAATGTGTTTATCGCCACGCACAAAAATCCGCACGTCAGGATTGTTGCCGGTGATCGCCAATAGCCGGGGCACCAGAACGGCCAGTTCCAGTTCCGTATCCTGAAGGAAGATCAGGCCTTCCTGGTCAATGGACACCGCCAGGGGTTCGTCCTCGCCGGGGATGGCGGCGGCCTTGGTTTTGGGCAAATCGACTGTGACACCAACGGTCAGCAAAGGGGCCGCCACCATGAACACGATCAGCAACACCAGCATCACATCGACCATGGGCGTCACGTTAATTTCACTCATGGGGCGACGGCGGCCACGATCCCCCAGCAGGGAACGTGTGGAGGAACGTTGCATTAACGAGGCCATACTATTGCGTACCCTGTTGAGCCGCTTCGTGCTGGCTGCGTTCTTCTAACTGGCGCGACAGGATGGCTGAAAATTCTCCGCCGAAACTGTCAAGTCGCCCGGCATACCGGTCAATATCGCGGCTTAATTTATTATAGGCGACAACCGCCGGAATAGCGGCGAGAAGGCCCAGCGCCGTGGCGAACAAGGCTTCGGCAATGCCCGGCGCGACGACGGCCAAAGACGTGTTCTTGGAAATGGCGATAGATTGAAAGCTGTTCATGATCCCCCAAACTGTACCGAACAGGCCGATAAAGGGTGCCGTCGACCCGGTCGTCGCCAGGAATGTCATAAAGCGTTCCACGTGATTCATTTCCCGCGTCAGGGTAATTTGCATGACCCGCTCTATTCGATCACTTAAGCCCACGCGGGCGATTTGACCGCCGCCGGCCCGGTCAGGGGAGCGTTTCCATTCACGCATGGCGGCGATAAACACCGCCGTCATGGGGTCCGTCGGCTGTGATCCCGTGCGGTTATAAAGGTCATCCAGGGAAATTCCAGACCAGAAAGATTGCTCGAACTGGTCAGCCCCGGCATTCAGTTTCCTAAGGTTGATACTTTTTTCGACGATGATTGCCCAACACCAGATCGAGGCCAGCAACAGCGAAATCATGACCGCCTTGACGATCAGGTCAGCTCGTAAAAACAGCGACCACAGCGAGAAATCCATATCGGCCACAGAGCCCCCCAGCGTGACCGCATCAATGACTGAATTTTCCATCTTTTACTCTTGTTCCGTTATACAAATTTCTTTGAGTTTCGACCTGAGTTCACCCGGCATGCGCGCGGTTTTGCCGTTTGTGCCATAACACGCGATCAGAATGTTGATGCGAACCAGTTCTTCGCCATCGCGCACGACCCGTTGATCGCCTTCCATGGATGCGCCACCAACTTTCGTCACCCGGGTATGAACCTCGATCAGGTCATCCAGATTGGCCGGTTTGAAATAATCTATACGGCAATTTCGAACAACCAACTGGACACCGTGATCGGCGATCAGGTTTTTGCTTTCGACGCCAAGCTCGCGCATCAATTCGCTCCGCCCGCGTTCGGCGAATTTAAGATAATTGGCGTAATAGACAATGCCCGCCGCATCGGTGTCTTCGTAGTACACCCGCAATGGCAAAGCGTGCACGGGTCCGGCGCTATTCATCAGCCGCCTCCGCCACCAGTTCCAACTGCGCCGAACGCGTCGGCGGGACCAGGCCTAAATGACCATAGGCTCTTGAGGTCAGCGCCCGACCGCGCGGCGTGCGCATAAGTAACCCTTGTTGAATGAGATACGGTTCGATCACTTCTTCGATGGTGTCGCGTTGTTCTGACAAAGCCGCCGCCATGGTTTCCACCCCCACCGGGCCGCCGCCGTAATTCTCGGCAATGCTGTTCAGGTAGCGTCGATCCATGGCGTCGAGCCCGGAGGCATCGACTTCCAACCGGTTCAAAGCGGCATCGGCGATGTCTTTCGTAACTTCTTGTGCCTCGTCAACCAGGGCAAAGTCCCTGACCCGGCGCAACAGGCGACCGGCGACCCGAGGTGTTCCGCGTGCCCGCCTTGCTATTTCGGTAGCTCCGTCCGGTGTGATTTTCAGCCCCAGCAAACTGGCCCCCCGGCTGACGATGCTTTGCAATTCATCGACCTCATAGAACACGACACGCAGCGGAATGCCGAAACGTTCGCGCAAAGGCGTCGTCAAAAGCCCGGATCGCGTGGTCGCCCCAATCAGCGTGAACCTGGGCAGGTCGATGCGGACCGAACGCGCCGCCGGGCCGTCGCCAATGATCAGATCCAGTTGAAAATCTTCCATGGCCGGATAGAGTATTTCTTCGACCACCGGGTTAAGGCGGTGAATTTCATCGATAAACAACACGTCGCGCGGTTGCAGGTTGGTCAGAATCGCCGCCAAATCCCCGGCCTTGGCGATGACCGGCCCTGAAGTGGCGCGAAAACCGACACCAAGTTCATTGGCGGCGATTTGTGCCAACGTTGTTTTGCCCAGACCCGGCGGGCCATAGAACAGCACATGATCCAGCGCCTCGCTGCGGGCGCGGGCGGCCTTTACGAAAACAGACAAATTTTCGCGTACTTGCCGTTGCCCGACGAAATCGTCGAGCGAGCGTGGCCGCAAACCGGGTTCTTGCATATCGTCCCCGGCATCTTGCGGGGCAATGATCCGATCGTCGCTCATCTGCCGTGTTTCCCGTGATCAATATTCTTCGGCATCAATTCAGACAACCCGGCACGGATTAAGTCCGACAGGACCGGATCGCCTTCCAGTCCGGCGGCAGCGCGAGACACAGCCGCCAGGGCATCAGAAGCACTGTATCCCAGGTTCACCAGGGCCGAGACCGCTTCACCGGTGACCCCGCTGGCATCCAAAGCCGGAGCAGCGCCTGACGTCATGGCCACGGGACCAAGCGCCATGTTGGCGACTTTATCTTTCAATTCCGTTAGCAGGCGGATCGCCAGTTTCGGTCCCACACCCGGTGCCCGGGTGATTGTCGTCTTGTCGCCAGCGGCTATCGCCTGAAGCAGTTCATCCCCCCGCAGGGCAGACAAGATTCCCAGCGCCACCTTGGCGCCCACCCCCTGCACGGTCGTCAGCAACTTGAACCAGTTTCGTTCGGATTCCTCAAGGAACCCGTACAGGTGGATATGATCTTCCCGGACGTGTGTCTCGATCACCAGTGACGCCGTTTCCCCCGGCCCCAGGCGACCCAACGTGCGGGCCGAACAAAACACCAGATAACCAACGCCCGAGACATCGATTACCGCCCAGTCATCGCTTGTGGAATCGATAATGCCGGTCAGCTTTGCGATCATTGGTCAGCCCTCATACCATGGCCGCGCGGCGCGCCGTGGCCGCGTCAATATATGCCGCGCTCTGGCGGTGGTGGGCATGACAGATGGCAACGGCCAGCGCGTCAGCGGCGTCGGCACCGGCCAGCTTCACACCAGGCAGCAGGGTTGAAACCATCATCTGAATCTGATCCTTGCTGGCGTGACCGGCCCCGACGACAGATTTCTTGACCATGTTGGGTGTGTATTCGGCGACCAGGATCCCGGCCTGGGCTGGCACCAGCAGGGCGATCCCCCGCGCCTGCCCCAATTTCAATGTTGATGTCGGATTGCGATTTACGAAGGTTTCCTCGACCGCCGCCTCTTCGGGCAGGTAGCCTTCAACGACCTGAAGCAACCCTGCGTGCAACCGGGCAAGGCGTTCAGCCAACGACGGCCCTGCATCGACCGAAACGACACCATTGGCGACATGCTTAAGGTGATAGCCATCGCTTTCGATGACACCCCAACCGGTGTTGCGCAATCCCGGGTCCAGCCCCAGCAATCTCATGTCAATTGGCCTGTCATCATGTATTCAAGCGCTCAGTCGTTCCATGATTTCATCGGAAATATCGAAGTTAGAGGCGACCCGCTGAACATCGTCGTTATCGTCCAACGCATCGAGAAACTTGAACAGGGTCTCGGCCGTGCTTTCTTCGACTTCTGTCGTGGTTTGCGGCTTCCAATCAAGACGCGCTGCAATGGATTCGCCAAACTGGGTTTCAAGCGCATCCCGCACCGCCCCCAACTCACCCGACGCACAAATAATTTCGTGGCCGTCGTCACTGCTTTCCACGTCGCTGGCACCGGCCTCAAGAGCGGCTTCAAACATGGTATCGACATCGGCCGCATCGGCGGGATATTCGATCAGGCCGACCTGATCAAACATGAAACCAACGCTTCCTGTTTCTCCCAGATTGCCACC
>Ga0316204_10007322_pt1 | contig 16253 bp, 14 predicted proteins | sample 6monrhotite_MG_2_FD_205661 | JGI IMG/M metagenome (GOLD analysis project Ga0316204, IMG submission 205661) | Microbial mat bacterial communities from mineral coupon in-situ incubated in ocean water Damariscotta River, Maine, United States -... | ecosystem: Environmental > Aquatic > Marine >... | reverse complement strand
CCAGCCCGCATAACCTCTGATTTATTTCCAAACTTCCTAACACAATCGCCAGTCCGCCAGACCTAAACAACGTCGCCGCCGCCTCGGTGAAGTGGTGTTTAGGCCCACACGCAAAGAGTCGCAAGGGGTTTTCTGCTCAAATAGGAAAGTTTTTTTCCGTTAACCGTATTCATTAGATTTTTAGGTGATATTTCGCCGAACCAAAGGAAGCAGCCGCTGCAGATTCCGGAATGACGGCCCGGTGGTGGCATGGTTTTCCTTCGGTTTCGAATATATCCAGAATCAATTGATGCGTGTGGCGTGACGCTATTCGGTCGATTCCTTCGCCCTGCCTGTTGCCCTATATAAAAGGAAAACTATTTCTTCAGGTTTGTCCAAATCTGATCGTAGACCGCCTGTGTTTCCTGATCGCAGACCTCAATGAAGACCCCTGCCCCGGCCTCTGCTGGCGGGTTTGACTCTGGCAAGGTGGCGAGAGCCGGGTCAAGATATTCAGAGACACCGCTTACGCCAGAACCGTAACGAGCATAATTCGATACCGCTGCTATATTTTCAGGCTCAAGCAGGAAATCCATGAAGGTGAGCGCATTCGCGCGGTTGGGCGCGTCTTCAAGCAAAACGACATTGTCCATCCAGACCACATACCCCTGCGTTGGGAAGGCATACTCGATGTTTGCCCCCTCTTCGCGGGCCTTTGCGCCGAAACCATCGTAAATCTGCCCTACAGCCGCATCACCAGAAACCAACACTTCTTTCGCGGTATCCGAGTTGAAAGATGCCCAGTGTCCCTTGGCTGCTTGCAACATGTCGTTCAGCGCGCGCAGGTTGTCGCGGTCATTCGAGCATTGCGCCATCCCCATATGCAGCGAGGCCATGGCCATCACTTCACCCTGGCTGTCAAGCATGTTGATGCGCCCGGAAAGCTCTGGTGGCGGACTGAACAGAATGTCTGTGGTGTTGATATCGCCCTGAAAAACATCGCGATTCAAGGCAAAGGATGTCGACCCCCACTGATATGGAATGGAATGCGTGCGCCCCGGATCAAAACTCGGGTCAGCCCATTCTGGTGCGATATTGCCTTTGTTGGCCAGTTCGCCATCTGCAATGGTGTCCAGAAGGCCCTCGTCCGCCATGATTGACACCATATAGTCACCGGGCACTGCCACATCATAGGTTCCGATGGCCCCGGCCTTCAGGCTCGCCAGCATGGCTTCGTTACTGTCGTAGGTATCCATCGTGATTTCGATACCTGTTTCGGCTGCAAACTTATCCAGCAGTTCCTGCGGGACGTATTCGAACCAGTGATAGATCACAAGTTTCTCTTCAGCCGCGAAAGCCTGCGCGCCAAGGCAGAGCGCGATCGCAGTCGCGGTGGTTTTCATCAGGGTTTTCATATGGTCCTCCATCTGTTGGGATTATTTTGTATTGTCGGATTTGCTAACGAAGTAAGAGATCGTGACCATCACGACTGAGACGGACAGCAACATGGTCGAGATCGCCATTATGTTGGGTTTTAGCCCCTGCTTCACGGAAGCGAAGATTGCGGTCGGAAGGGTTTCAACCCCGGCGCCTTTCACAAAGTTCGTGATGATAAAATCGTCAAGTGACAACAATAAACGCCAGCAGAAAGCCAGAAATGATCCCCGGCATCATCAGCGGCATAAGGATACGTCGGAACGCCTGAGCCTTTGTGGCATAGAGGTCCATTGCCGCCTGCTCAAAGCTGTCCTCGATCCCTTGCATGCGGGCCGAGATTGGCAAGTAGGCGAACGGGATACAGAAGGCGATATGCGCAACGAGGATCGTCAGGTAGCCGCGCGTAAACCCGATCGCGTTAAAAAAGATCAGCGTTGCAACCGCCGTCACAATTTCAGGCACCATCAGCGGCAGGCTGATCAGCCCGAAAGAAACTGTGCGCAGCTTAAACCTGCCCCCGCGCACCATTGCTGTTGCAGCGGATGTGGCAATTGCCGTCGAAACGGTCGCCGCGATGATCGCAATCGAAAAACTGTTAAGTGCGGCAGTCTTGAATTTTTCCGATTCAGGGCCAGTAAACACATCGACATACCAGCGGAAGGAAATGCCTTCCCAGATCGTGATCGATTTTGAGGCATTGAAGCTGGAGATCGTCACCACGACAAGCGGCGCATAAAGGATAATCAGGCAGAGAATGGTGATCAGCCGGAAACCTGCATAGGTTCTGACATCTGTTTTGGGGGTCAGCATATCAAACCTCCTTCTCGGCTTTGGCCTGCTGTCGGGCGAAGATAAGTAAAATGATCAGAACCATCGTCAGCAAAATCATCAAAGCGGCGGCACCAAACGGCCAGTTGCCCGCGTTGCCCTTGAACTGTTCTTCGATCAGAGAGCCGATCATGAAGTTTTTGGCCCCCCCAGAAGGTCAGGTGCCTGGAAAGAGCCAAGCGACGGAACAAAGACCAGAATGCAGCCAGCGATATGGTCGCTTCGCGTGTTGGGAACGACGAAGTTTATCACAATCTGAAAGCGCGGGAGTCTGACTGGGCCGATGCAGGCATTAAATCTGTAAAACTGTTTGGTGACGCCGAAGCCCCCGGCCCTATTGCGTGGTCTACCTACGCGGGGCATCGTTACGCACGCGAGTTGGACGGCGAAGACATTGGTGATGCCCTTCCGTTCCGTCGTGAAATCACAGAACTGGCAAAGGATTGAACCCCTCTTACAGAACCTTTGAAAGCGCCTTGCGAAGTGGCTCTACAATGTCAGGAATCTGTTCTTCGGTCATGATAAAGGGCGGTGCCAGCAAAACGTGGTCACCGTTTTTGCCGTCGCGGGTTCCGGACATCGGGTAACACACCAAACCTTCAGCGAAAGCCGCTTTTTTCATTTTCCCAGCTATCCCCAACGACGGATCAAAGGGGGCTTTCGTCTCTCGGTTCGCGACGATTTCCAAGCCGATAAACAACCCCCGCCCGCGAATGTCACCGATATTCGGGTGCTGACCAAAGGCTGAAACCAAAGCTGACCGTAGCTTTTCGCCCATTGTCGTCACGCGGCTTATCAGGCCCCGATCTAGAAGCGCACGCACCACGGCCAATCCTGCCGCCGTCGCAACCGGATGGCCAATATAAGTATGTCCGTGTTGGAAAAAACCGGTTCCGTTCGCAATCGTGTCGTAAATTTCGCCGCTGCACAGCATGGCGCCAATCGGTTGGTATCCGGCCCCCAACCCTTTTGCGATGCACAGGATATCCGGCGAAACTCCGTCAGCTTCACAGGCAAAGAGATACCCGGTCCGCCCCATACCGCACATCACTTCGTCAAGGATCAAAAGCACGCCGTATTGATCACAGATTTCCCGGATGCGTTTGAAGTACCCTTCGACAGCGGGCACAGCCCCCAAAGTCGCGCCAACGACCGGCTCTGCCATGAAGGCCATAACACTGTCAGATCCCAGGCGCAGGATCTCGTTTTCCAGTTCCTGGGCTGCACGCAGACCATAAGCCTCGGCGCTTTCGGCTTCGCCGCGCAGAAAATATTCGTAACATGGTGAAATATGACTAACGCCAATCAGCAAGGGCGCAAACTGTTGCCGCCGCCATTCATTACCGCCTGCGGACAACGCGCCGATTGTATTGCCATGATAGCTTTGCTTGCGAGCAATCAGATGGCGTCTTTGCGGCTCTCCGCGTTCCACATGGTACTGACGGGCGAGTTTAATTGCTGCTTCAGTTGCCTCGGACCCGCCCGACACAAAGTAAACACGCTCAATACCATCGGGTGCATGTTCCACCAGTAAATCAGCCAGTTCTTCAGCGGGTTCAGAGGTGAAAAACCCAGTATGCGCGAAAGCGAGTTTATCAAGCTGTACTTTGATTGCTTCGGTTATCTCTGGGTCGCCATGCCCAAGACAAGAGACGGCAGCGCCACCGGAGCCGTCGAAATACCGTTTTCCACTGGCATCAATCAGGTAACACCCTTCCCCGCTAACGGCGGTTGGCGGGTTCAGCTTACTGTGGCGTGGGAATACATGGCTCATGCTATGCGGCCTTTTCTGATGTGGCTGGACAGAGGCCCAATGACTGGCCCTCCGCTACGGCAAGGGTGACGGTTTCGGCATTGTCCGGGTGATCCTGCCATCTGACAACTCTATATTGTTTTCAAATCAATTGGACCAGTCAGATGAAGCTGCTCAGTATCAAAAAATTGCTGGAACATTTAATTTCTCAGTTCGACCGCTTGTTTTGGTGGCGGCCACAAGAGGTCGTTGTTTGAATTCGTTTAGTAGTGGGCAAGATAACCGCCATCGACCGCGAGTATCTGGCCCGAGATATAGGACGCAGCGGGCGACGCCAAAAACAATACCGCTGGCGCCAACTCGTGCGGCTCGCCCCATCGGCCAACCGATGTGCGCCGCGCAAGCCACGCTGCAACTTCCGGATCGGCCACGGCTGCTCGGTTTGGATTTGTTTTGAAAAACCCCGGCGCAACTGCGTTCACATTTATCCCTTTCGGACCAAGTTCAGCAGCCAATGCCCGTGTCAGGCCGTTCAACCCCGACTTCGCCATTGTATAAGCCGCGTCGCCTGACTGGGCGATAAGCCCGGCAATAGAAGATATATTAACGATCCGGCCGCGCGTCTGATGTGCAATCATCAATTCAGACGCCTTTTGTGCCAACAGGAACGGAGCGACAAGATCAGCATCGAGCAAACCGCGAACTGACTCTGCATCGAACTCTGCAAACGCGCGACGATCACGCATCCCAACGTTGTTCACCAGAATATCCAGCTTTCCACTGACATTTTTCAGATGTTCAAACGCGTCAGTCATCTGTTGCGTATCAGAAACGTCAAAGACCAGCGGAAAGGCGATGCCGCCAGCGCTAGCGATTTTTTCAACCGCCCCCCTCACCCGGTCTTCAGAGCGCCCATTGATGAAGACACGCGCACCTGAACGGGCAAACAACTGGGCAATTTCAAATCCCAACCCGCTGCTGCTACCCGTCACCAAAGCATCCTGACCTACGAGTGAAAAAGGCGAGGTGTCTGACACGTCATCCCTCCGAAAATGATAAACTGAAGTGGTGGTACCATCTCAACGGTGACCTGTCATGGTGCTCAAATCAATCCGTTTCGCGAGCGTCCCATATGCTGCATCGTTTTTTTTGCATCTTTCCACAGCATAAAGCCGAGGGTTACACACGAATGTATTGCTGTAGATATATACGGAGTCGCAGGACACCTTCTGTAAATTCCCTGTTTTGGGGCGCAGGTAAATTCAATGACGAACGACGAGCTAAGCAAAACTTCTTTGACAAAATAGCGGCGAAGTTTTTGAGCTTTTGGTCAGCCTTCGTGTCTTATCTTCAAAGCTTTGACGAAATGATTCCGGTATTGAAGCCCCCCATCCGCAGTTCGGAGAATAGGCGTTGATACTCAATCTTCGGGCATCGGTTTTGTATCACCGTTAAACCAGCTGCTTCGACAACAGCTGCAGAAGCCTCGTGTTCGACACCAATTTGCATCCAGACTGTTTTAAGATTTGGCAAGCTCTCGATCGCTTCATCAACAATCGCTGGTACGGCTTCAGAACGGCGGAAGATATCTACCATATCAACAGCACAGTCCTTTGGAATGCTTGCAAGATCCGGCAGCACCGTTTCACCGAACAATTGCTTGCCAGCATGGCCCGGGTTAACAGGAATAACCCGATACCCCCGAAGCGACAGGTAACGGCCAACATAATTGCTGGGACGAACGGGATTAGGCGACATGCCAACACAGGCGATAACCCGGGTCCGCTGAAGTATGTGTTTTAGATGCGTATCAGAGTAAGTCATAGTTCCCTGTATCAACTCTTTTAGAAAGAAAAAAGCGCCCGGACAAAAAGCCGGGCGCCAGTCACGGAACGAGGGACAGTAAGAGAAACACAAGGTTCCAAGATTGCGTCTCTTTTACCAAATAGGTGTTAATCCCGCATTTTGAAGGGGAGGTCATAAACTTGTGATCGAACAAGAGGAAATCTGCCTATGTGTCCAATACGCCGGGCCAGTTTGCATCCGCTTTATCAATATTTCCGGGAATATCCTTGCGCCATATTTCGCGAACCGGAAGGCTGTAGTTCAGGTATAGCTTTTCTTCGTGTATCGTCCAGGCCTCTGGCACTGTCGACGCCGTTGCACCCTTTGAAACTGCAAATGCACAATAACCACCGTACTGCGGTGCAAATAATTCGGGGTTGGCTTCAAAACGTGCCATGTTGTTTGCGCTTGAAAAATACCAAGTCGCGCCTCTCCAGATCAGTGCATGTGTTTCATCGCCGAGAACCGGAGCAGATTGGGTAAAATAGGCAACCGGATCATATCCATTTATTGCGACACCATCCGTTGCAAAAACCTCTGGCGATGATGCAAGAGCCGGTCTCACAATGGTTCCGACAACCGGCAAAGCCACTAGCAATCCTAAGAACGCACGCCGATTGGCCATGAGATTTCTCCTTGGTTGGTGTTCCCCATAAAAATAAACCAAAAAACCAAGCTGAACACCCCGTTAACAAAACTGTGAAAACAGTGTCCGAATAGCCTATTCATCTGTTCGCATGGAAAAGTGTTTAAACCAGATCGGAGGCGCTAAAGCGCCACGGCTTTTATCTCGCCTCAAAGAGGCTCGGGCATGCGCTCCGCGCGGGGATATTTAAGGAATAAAGAAAGAAAATTTCCTTGCCCTGCAAATTTTTCGCATGTGACGCGCACATTCGCAGGACGTGCGAAAAAACGTGGTGCGAACGCACCTCAAACTTAAGACTGCGATGTGGCGTAGAGCGCAACTGCAGCGGCGTTCGAAACGTTGAGCGAACCAAAACCTCCGTGGAAAGCAATTTTCACAAGAGCATCGCAGGTCTCTTTGGTTTTCTCGCGCAGCCCGGGGCCCTCTGCACCAAGAACAAGAGCGATCGGGCGATTTCGCTTTCCTGCCACCGCATCCGAAATCTCGTTTTCTGCCTCTCCATCCAGTCCCAGAACCAGATATCCCATTTTTTGCAACGTCTCGATTGCATCAGCGAGATTGCGCACCCGCAAGTAGGGTTGCCGTTCAAGTGCGCCCGACGCAGTTTTTGCAAGCGCCCCTGTTTCAGGTGCGGCGTGGCGCGCTGGCGCAATAACCGCTTGGGCACCGAAAACTTCGGCAGACCGCAGAATTGCCCCGACATTATGAGGGTCAGTTACCCGATCAAGCAAAACAACCCTTGGTGCCTGACCGTCCGCAGCCATGCAGCAGTCTTCGATAGAACCCCAGTTAAGCGGCTTGACTTCAAGCGCGGCCCCCTGGTGCACAGATTGCGGGTCAAGCGGGGCATCAAACTTTCGAGGATCGACGATTTCCGGTTCGATCCCGCTTGTTTCAATCTCGGCCGTCAACTTGTCACTTGCGTTTTTTGTCACCATCAAGCGCAATTTTTCGCGACGGGGATTGAGCAAAGCGTCGCGAACTGCGTGGAGGCCAAACAGCCATACCGTCAGCGCAGAAGAGGCGCGCCGCGCCTGTTCTTTTTCGATGACCCATTTGGGTTTTTTCATTACACGAATGTCCTCATACTATGCGCGCCGGACAATGCGCTGCACATCTGACCTGTGCAAGAGATTTTCCTGTTGACGGGTCCGTATGCTGAGGGTATCCAACGCCCCATTCGAACGGGTCAACGCCCGCCGAATGGGCGACAGGCCGCAAGGTGTGGCAGGGGACTGTAACTCCCTCGCGGAGACGCACGCCTGGTTCGATTCCAGGGTCGCCCACCACTCAGTCTTCCCAAAACCACTGAACACGGGCGAACGCGGAATAGTGTTTGTTTTTCAGTGGGTTGCGGGATGAAAGTACACCAGAGATCTCACAAATAGCCTCTATTCCGAGCGATTCTGGGGCTATTTCGGAGAAAGTCTCAGCGGGGCTATTGCCTGTGAGGTCTTAGATCGAGAAAAGCGTACTCAGGCGCTCGGGAATCCAAGAACCTGACGCTGCTCTGTCCAGTTTACCGGCAGATCAGGAATTTCACGCAATGTTTTTGCCGTAAGATGTGGTGGCTGTCGTCCTTCCAGGATCGCCGTCGAGATGTCCGGCGCCAGCCAGGCAAGTGGAAGAATGCGACTGACAGCGCCGCCGCGCAAACCTTCTCTTTCGGTAAGTTTCTGGATGGACGAGTATTACCGTGCCTATCACGAAAGCTAGTCACGTTCTTATGTTCCGACTTGTGAACAAGATCAGTCAACCTGCCCAACGGTTCAACGCGAACACTGGCGCGTAAATTTCGATATGGCACCTGGCCAAGGCGACAGGGGAAGAGCCCGGGAGCGTGCGTATTCAGGACAGCGGCGGAGATTGGTTCAAAATCTGCACGGAAGTGGACGGTGCTTTTGACGGTGACGATCTGTTGCGCGGCGGGGTTGATCCCGATATGGGTGAAAATTGCCTGATCAAGGCACTGGCATCGATAGCTGGAAACCACAACACGTACATCCGAAGCATCATCCAGCACGCGTAGCAGGGCTGTCGGGCCTGTTTCGGCTACGCTGCCTGCATACATCTCTCCTGTGAAGGAAAAGCGGCCATCGCTCAGCCTTTCGACCTGCAGGCGACCGGAAAACGGGTTCGGGGCCGGACCGGATTTTCCACCCAGTGCGCCCTCGATAATGCTACCAACACCGCTCGCGTGAGCCTGCGAAGCTACTTCTGGGTCACAAATCATGCCAAGAATAACGCCTTCCGCTCCGCCTTCAACTAACGCACGCAACAGTCCGGTTGTGTCCGAGGTGCCACCGGCACCGGGATTGTCCTGCACATCGGCAATGATGACCGGTTTGTCTGATTTTGCCGCTATGGTTTTGGCTTTTTCTACTGCTTCCTGCGACGAGAGCAGAGAACAATCAAATTCGGACTCTGCACTCAGAAGATCGGTAAAAAGACTACCGACAATCGCGTCAGCATCTTTCTGGTTGTCGGCATAGGCCAGAATAGACGGGCCGGCATCATGAATGTCTGCTGCCGGGAAGCCCGCGGCCAACTCGGCCCAGCTTTGCGGCGTAGGACCGACGGAGGCGACCTTGTCATACAAAGACTGAAAAGGCGCAACGCCCGTGTATTGCGCCTGCAAGGGGATGAGAAAAGGCGCCTGACGATAGGCCTTGAACAAGCGGCCGCCCGACATTAGATGCTGCAGCGTTTGAAAGGCACGAGCGCCAGTTTCTGCCATATCAAGATGCGGGTATGTCCTGAAAATGGTGATACAAGAGGCGAGATCGACCATTTCTCGTGTCAGATTCGCGTGCAGGTCGAGGCTTACTGATATAGGTATGTTTGGGCCCACCAAGTTGCGCAGACGTCGCAGCAACTCACCCTCGCCATCCTCGTGGCTTTCCGAAACCATCGCGCCGTGCAGGTCGAGATAGATACCGTCGATCTTTCCGGCATTCCGGACGCCTTCGAGGATCATGCCGGTGATGCTCTCAAAAGCCTCGTCGGCAACATGAGCGGAAGGCTCGGCTGAGCACCAGACTAACGGGATCAACTCTACCGATGCATCCTTGCGCGCTTCATGGACGAATCCGGCCAACGGTAGGTTGCTTTTTTTGGTGCCTGAAATCACCTCGGCGCCGCGCAATAGGCCGGGCCATGAATCGGCCATCTCGAAATCGCTCATCGTTGCGAGCGTTGCGCCAAATGTGTTTGTTTCATGCTGAAACCCGGCAATCACAATGCGTTTCATGTGAGTGTTCTTTCCCGTTGGTATACGGTTTTGCCGTTAACTATGGTTTCCTCGACCTTCATATCGCGCAGGCCCGCCGGATCGTTCAGCGGGTTGCGGGACAGGATGGCGAAATCTGCGCGCTTTCCAGGTTCGATACTACCGCGTTCGCGCTCAAGAAAGACCTGCCAGGCTGCATCAATGGTATGGGCGCGCAGCGCCTCGCGTGGGGTCAGGGCTTGTTCGGGCCCTAAAACGCTTCCGGTGGCTGAAGTGCGGTTGACCGCACACCACATCAAATGCAAGGGCCGTGTGGGGGTGACCTGAGCATCGTTGTGAATGGTGAAGCGGATACCACGATCAGCGGCCCAGCGGGTTGGGCACATGTTGCAAACCCGGGCAGGACCGAAAGTTATGTCTCGGTGAAAATCACCCCAGTAGTACAGATGCGCTGGGAAAAAACTTGCGGTCACGCCAAGGCGTGCCATGCGGTCAAGTTGGTCCTCGCGTAGAATCTGGGCATGGATCAGCGTATGCCTGTGATCGTCTCTGGGGTCGGCCTCAAGAACATCCTCCAAGGCGTCGAGCAAAATGTCCGAGGTCGCATCACCATTGGAATGTATGTGAACCTGAAAGCCTGCACAGTGGAGATGGCCGATCTTTTTCGCCATGTCCTCTCGTGTGATCGAGGGTGGGCAACGAAACCCCGGATCACCGTTGAAGGGTTTGTAATAGGGTTCGGTTATGCAGGCTGTCTGGATATGGAAAGAGCCATCGCCAAAAAGCTTGCGTGGCCCCAGCATTATCCGCCCTTCGGGGTTCTGGGGCGGCAGGTCGAGTCGGCCATCGCTAAAAGCTGGCTCCAAATGGCCAGCAGGCAAAACCATGCATTCAATGTCCGCACTGTTCTCAGCATCGATCCGCAGGAAATAGCCCAGCAGTTCCTCGGTTGCCCAGGCATTTTGGGCCAGCGCAACGCCATGTTCGTGATATTCACAGGCGGCTGCGACATAAGCCTCTCGAAATCGCTCGTAGGTAACCTGAAATTCTGAATCGCCCAATTCGCCCATTGCGGCCATGCCCTTTAACATGCCGTTCAGGTCACCGGTTACCGCGTCGCGCCCAATCCAGCCACCTGCAAAATCAGGCGTGTCGCGGGTGACTCCACGGGCAGCTAAGGCCCGCGAGTTTCCGACACCTGCATGGCCTGTGAAATGAATGACCCAAATTGGGTGTTTGGTCGAAACACGATCCAGTTCCAGACGTGTGGGAAAACGATTTTCGGCAAGCGCCGAGGGCTCAAAGAGTGAACCTATGACCCACTCTCCCTCAGGCGTTTTAGCAGCAAGATCGGAAAGCCGGGAAAATATCTCGTCCAAGGTCTTGCAGTTGCCAATCGGGGGGGCAGAAAGATCGGCGCGCAGACGGCCGAGATAACCCGAGTCGGGGAAATGTCCGTGCGGGTCGATGAATGCGGGAATTAAGGTGCGCCCGCTCAGATCGCGCCGTTGAGCACCTTCGCTTGCGCGACGCTCGATTTCGTCAAACGCACCCACCGAAACGATTGTTCCGTCTTCGGTCAGAACCGTTGTTGCGACATTGTCCGTATCGTCGACGGTCAGTACGGTCGCGTTAAAGTAAATAGTTTGGGTCATGGAAGAAAGGATTGCCCTAAGGGAAAGATCGGTTAAGAATGAAACATACCGGTTGGTGAATCAAGCGCGAAGACGCTATGGATCGGGCAGTTTACGAGGCGAGAAATTGGACACGGAACCGGACATGGGTCACCGGGGAGAGTGTGTTGAAGATTGTCAGTAATTTCCCTCGGGAAACCGAAATTCTAGATCCAGTATTCATTGAAATGTCCGATGGCGTGCGGTTGGCGGCCAAAATTTGGTTACCAAAGGATGCCGTTGACGCTCCAGTCCCTGCGATCCTGGAATACCTGCCCTACCGCCGAGGAGATGGCACGTCGGGGCGCGATGCGTTGACGCATCCATACTTTGCCGGGCACGGTTATGCCTGCGTACGGGTCGACATGCGCGGATCTGGCGACAGCGAAGGGGTGATGCTGGGCGAGTACCTTAAGCAAGAGCAGGATGACGCGCTTGAGGTGATCGACTGGATTGCAGGCCAACCCTGGTCTACGGGTAAGCTGGGCATGATCGGGATATCCTGGGGTGGCTTCAACGGCTTGCAAGTGGCCGCGCGCAACCCCGAACCGTTGAAAGCCATAGTGTCGATCTGTTCCACTGATGACCGCTATGCCGACGATATCCACTACATGGGTGGCTGCATGCTTACGGAGAACCCCAGCTGGAACAGCTTCATGTTCTCAATCAATACCACACCGCCTGATCCGTCGATGGTGGGAAACAAGTGGGAAGAGTTGTGGCTCGACCGGCTGAAAGGTAGCGGGTTCTGGCTGGAAGAATGGATACAGCACCAGCGGCGCGACGATTTCTGGAAACACGGATCGGTCTGTGAGAATTTTGCCGATATAAAGGCGGCGGTTTATGCGGTGGGCGGTTGGGCCGATGGATACTCCAACGCGGTGTTTCGACTGCTGGCCGGGTTGCAATCACCCTGCAAGGGGCTGGTTGGCCCCTGGGCTCACAAATACCCGCATTTCGCCAAGCCCGGGCCGGCAATCGGTTTCCTTCAGGAATGCCTGCGCTGGTGGGACCACTGGCTGAAGGACATCGACACCGGTATTATGGATGAGCCGCAACTGCGTGCCTGGATCGAAGATCCGGTTCCACCGAGCACTTATTACGAAACACGCCCGGGCAAATGGGTTGCTGAAGAGTGCTGGCCCAGCCCGCGGATCGCGCCACGCGTGATGCATCTTACCCCTGGCGGGCTAAGTGCTGACAAGGGTGCGACAACCCCGATGACAATCAATTCACCCATGACCGTTGGCATGATGTCGGGCAGCTGGTGTGCATATGGGCTTGACCCTGACTTGCCGGGCGATCAGCGGCCAGAAGCGGGCGGATCGCTGGTGTTCGACACGGCGGTTCTCGAAGAAGCGGTGGAGTTTCTCGGTGCGCCGGTGGTGACGTTGCAGGTCGCCAGCGACAAGCCGGTAGCGATGGTGGCAGCTGTCCTGTCGGACGTGTTGCCCGATGGAGCCGCGACACGGGTGAGTTATGGAATGCTGAACCTGACGCATCGTGACAGCCACGAACAACCAGAGCCGCTGGAACCGGGCAAGGCTTATACGGTGAAACTTCAACTTAACGAAGCCGGGCACCGGTTTGAGCCGGGCAACCGCATCCGCATAGCACTTTCGACCGCCTATTGGCCGACGGCCTGGCCCTCTCCGGAAAAGGTGACGCTGACCATTACCACCGGGAAAAGCTTACTGACCCTGCCAGTACGACAGGCAAGTGAGGCCGATGCTAATCTTCGCCCATTCGAAGAAGCCGAAGGTTCACCACCGCTCAACGCGACCACCCTGCGCGCGCCGGAATATGAGAATGCATTCATCACTGATATGACGACCGGTCTGGTGACTCATCGCCTCTGGGCCGATGAGGGCACCGTCACCTATGACGACCACAATGGATGGACCGTCGCGTCGACCCACGAACAAAAGATTTCGGTCCATCCTGATGACCCACTGAGCACGGAACTAGACATCACATGGACCGAAAATTTCAGCCGCGGTGCATGGGAAGTCTCGACCAGAACCCGGACACTTATGCGCTCTACCGCCACGCATTTTGTTATCCGGGGAGAGCTTGAGGCACATATGGGGGACGAGCTTGTGCACAGCGAGGTATGGGAACACGATACGCCACGCGACCTCGTGTAAGCGAAAGGGCCGCTTTGTGAAATCCCCTGCGCGGACATAGGACAAACACAAAAACATTGTTAGGGAGAAATAACATGACGAAAATTACGCAAACACGCAGGGGGTTCCTGCAGACCGCAGCCATCGCTGGTGCGGCTGGGCTGACAGGGACGTTTCCCGGCATCGCCTGGTCAGCCGAAGGTGACACGTTAACCGTGCGCTTCGACCGCGAGATGGAAAGCCTTGATCCCGGTTTTTATGTAGGAGGGCACCCGCCCAATGACGTGAACTGGTGTATCATGCCCGCGCTGGTACATTTTGGCATGGTAGATGGTCAGGCGTCCTGGGTCCCCTCACCCTATGTTGAAAGCGTCGAGGTGGTGGATTCTACGCACATTGATTTTACGCTCAAGCAGGGTCTTATGTGGTCGAACGGCTTTGGTGAGGTAACGGCCGAAGATGTGGCCTATTCCTATGACCGAATGACCGAAAGTGAATGGAAAGGCGACTATGTCGCCTACGAGCGAACTGAAGTCAAAGATAAATACAGCGGCACGATCATACTGAACCAGCCCTTCGCGCCCTTTATGAATCTGACGCTGGCGTCCGGAACGGGCATTATCCTGTGCAAGAAGGCGACTGAAGAAGCGGGCGGCAAATACACCATCGAACCACCTGCGACCTGTGGGCCTTATGTGATGGAACATAAGCAGGCGCAATATGTGAGATTGCGACCAAACCCAGACTGGACTGGCCCGATGCCGGCCTTTGCCAATATCGATTGTATTTTTGTGACCGACAGCGAGGCCGGTGCGCTGGCCTTCGAGGCTGGCGAACTGGATTGCGCCAAGATCACGTCAACCTCTTACGCTCGTTATCTCAAAGAGACCCCTCCGGGGGCGGCGCTGACCGTAGCGGGCGCACTTCAGTACATGTGGATGGGGATCAATATCGAAAATCCCAAGTTGTCCGATATTCGTGTGCGGAAGGCTATCCAACGCGCAGTCGACATCGATTCAATCGTCCAGGGTGCCTATTCAGGCACTGCCGAACCCTCTTATGGTATCATTTGTCCTGGATTGGTCGGTAAACGTGACGCAGCCGGTTACAGCTACGATCCGACCGAAGGCAAGGCGCTGATGGACGAGGCGGGCGTTTCAGGGCTCAACCTGACGCTTCGGACACTGAACAGCCCAGAACGTTTGCTGGCCGCTCAGATCATCCAGGTTAACCTTGCACAGATCGGTGTCACGGTCGAGATCATCCCGCTCGATTCAGGACCGTTCTGGGAGATGGGCCAGGAAAGCAAAGGCGATACATACAAAGATATGGAACTTTGGATCATGCGCTTTGGTGCTGGCCCAGACCCGTACGAGGCCACCCAGTGGTTCATACGCGATCAGGTCGGTGTCTGGAACTGGGAGCGCTGGAGTTCGGACGAGTTCGAAGAACTTTACAAGCAGGGCATCGGTGAAACCGATCAGGCCAAACGGCATGAAGTTTATGTCCGAATGCAGGAAATCATGGAGGAAACAGGCGGTTATGTCTGGCTAACCCATGAGCCGGAGGTTTTCATCCACCGTGATGATATCGACGCGAAATTTGCGCCATCGGGTGAGATGCAAATGGCGTACTTCGCGCCAAAGTAACGTAACACACAGCCGTGCTGCGGGCCAAATACAGACCCGCGGCATGGTAAGGAATCTGGTATGTGGTGGTATCTTTTAAAGCGTCTGGGCCTATCGGTCGTCATCGTCCTGATGGCGATTGCTGCGCTTTTCGTGATGCTGCATTCGATTCCGGGAGACCCAGTGAGCATTGCGCTCGGACCTCGGGCTACACCTGAGATTCAAGCGGCCTATGCCGAAAAGATGCATCTCGACCAGCCCCTTGCCTTTCAGTTCCTGATCTTTGTTGGCAACGTTCTTCAGGGTGATCTGGGCACTGATGTTTTTTCCAACCGCAGCGTCGGCCTGACGCTTTCAGAGCAATTGCCCTATACTATCATACTGGCAGTTGCCGCGCTGGGCTGGGCGATCGCGCTGGGCATTCCGCTGGGATGCCTTTCGGCAATCTGGCCCAACAGCTGGATCGACCGGGTTACCGGTGTCCTGTCTGTGGGTACTATTGCTGTTCCGTCCTTTCTGGTCTCGATATGGGCGATCCTTATCTTTGCCATCAGCTTGCGCTGGTTGCCTGTACTCGGCGCCGGGGACGAGGGCGATATCATTGACCAGTTACGCCACCTGATCCTGCCTGCCTTTGCTGTGGGTCTTGGCTGGGTCGGTTACCTGGCTCGCATGGTGCGGGCCTCAATGCTCGAAGTTATGGGCGAAAACTATATACGTTCGGCCCGGGCCTTCGGTCTGACCTCACGTATGGTTGTGTTCCGCTACGCGCTGCCGGTGGCAGTTCTGCCAACCATCACGCTTATTGGTGTGGGGTTCGGTGGGCTTCTTTCGGGTACCGTCTTTGCTGAAATCATCTTTTCCCGTCCGGGTATCGGGCGGATCATATACGATATGGTGCTGGCGCGAAATTTCCCTGTGGTGCAGGGCGCGGTTCTGGTGACCATCGTGCTTTACGTGGTGGTGACGCTCATCGCTGATATTATTGTTTCATGGTTGGATCCCCGTGTCCGAGACTCACTCTGATATTCCGGGCCCGGTGCCCGCCGAAACCCCTGTGCCCGAACGGGGCTATAGTATGGGGCGTGAAAAGCTTATGCTTTTCCTGC
>Ga0316204_10007321_pt1 | contig 16253 bp, 16 predicted proteins | sample 6monrhotite_MG_2_FD_205661 | JGI IMG/M metagenome (GOLD analysis project Ga0316204, IMG submission 205661) | Microbial mat bacterial communities from mineral coupon in-situ incubated in ocean water Damariscotta River, Maine, United States -... | ecosystem: Environmental > Aquatic > Marine >... | reverse complement strand
ATTTCTGCGAATGAAGAAGCGCTGTTAAGTGAAGATGTGCTGAGTCAAGATTGGGAGAAAGATGAGGAGGATGATGCATGGTCATACCTTCGATAGGTTCCGTTGTGATTATTCATTTCCCGTTTTCAGATTTATCAAAATCAAAGCTTAGGCCAGCATTGATTTTAGCTAGTGTAGAGAACGATGACTGGGTGCTTGCGCAAATTACCAGCAAGTCATATGCGGATTCTAAAGCAGTTATGCTTTCTCGCAAAGATTTCTCAAAAGGCTCACTTGAAGTAGAGAGTTATGTTCGTCCCGGAAAATTATTTACAGCCAATAACAAGTTATTTTACAGCAACGCAGGGATTATTACACAAGACAAGTTCTGTGAAGTGATTGAGTCAGTAATAAATGTATTTACTAACTCACTCAAGCAAAAACAAGTGGAAAAATGTTAGATTTAATTCAACTTGGATTAGTGGATTTTGATTTTATTTGTGTTTTATCAAATGTCGTGCTGAAACGGTAAATATTTCCGTTAAAGTAGGTGAAATTATGAATCCAAAAGTACAACATGTAGAAGCAACTGACGGTTATCAGCTAGTTGTAACCTTCGATAACGGAGAAAGAAAAAAAGTTGATATAACCACTTATCTCGACAAAGGTGTATTTCAGGAATTAAGAGAGATTAACTATTTTAAGCGTGTTAGTGTTTCTTTTGGGTCAGTTATATGGCCGCATGAACAAGATTTAAGTCATGACACCCTATACCTTACCGGAAAAAACCTGAATTCATAGTTTAAAAAATTAAACAAAGGGCTGTTCCGTAGGTTGGGTTAGCGCAGCGTAACCCAACAAGCTAACCAGGATTCGATAGGAAATCAAATGATTGTCACACAAATTAATATTTGCCAGAGCAAATTGTAGAATCAAAAAATGAAATTTCTCGATGGTCTAGATAACGACATAAAACAAGCATTGCTCGCGCAGCTGCGAAATTTATGGACACATACATCGACAGCAATCGAAGGGAATACGTTAACACTCGGTGAAACAGCTTTTGTCATTGAAAAAGGCTTGACAGTATCTGGTAAGCCGCTAAAAGATCACGAAGAAATGGTAGGCCACGCAAAAGCAATCGATTTAAACTATGAGCTGGTAAAACGTTCAGAGAAAGTTACAGAACAAGATTTATTCAAGTTGCATAAAGCAATTCAAACAGAACGAATTGCTGATATTTGCAAACCTGTTGGCGCATGGAAAGTTGAAGAAAATGGAACGTATGCAGTTAACGAATCTGAGCAACAATTGTTTCTTGAATATGCCAGGCCAGCGGATGTGCCGCAACTAATGGCAAAATGGCTAGCATGCTTTAATGAGTTATGTTCTAGCATTTGTGATAAGAAAGCAGCGATATCAGTATATACAGAGTTGCATGTGTCGTTTGTATGCATTCATCCATTTTTTGATGGCAACGGTCGACTAGCACGATTATTAGCAAATTTACCAGTTTTAAAATCAGGTTTTCCACCAATCGTCATTGAAAAGGAAAACGATGGTAATATATTCGAATACTTTCGCGTTATGAATTAGCTGTGGGGCAACCGAAATTGAAGGGCGAATTGTTACCAGAACATGAATTGTTGGATGAATTCAAAAGGCTTTGTTCCGAAGGCTGGGAGGAGTCCTTTCAGCTAATCGATAAAGCAAAGAAAATTATGTCAAAAAGAAACTGAAAAGATTTAACTGTTTTCAATTTCCTGAGTTCAGTAAAATAATAGATAGAGACAAAAAGGGTTTAGAGTGAAACGAGCATTAATAACAGGTGTAACCGGTCAGGATGGCGCATATTTGTCAGAGCTTTTGCTTGAAAAAGGCTACGAAGTCCATGGCATAAAACGCAGATCATCTCTTTTTAATACTGACCGTATTGATCATCTTTATCAAGATCCACATGAAGAAAATCGTCGTTTTATTCTTCATCATGGTGATCTTACCGATTCAACGAGTCTCATTCGAATTATTCAACAAGTTCAGCCTGATGAAATTTATAATTTAGCTGCTCAAAGTCATGTTGCAGTTTCATTTGAAGAGCCTGAATATACAGCTAACTCAGACGCATTAGGTGCGCTAAGAATTCTTGAGGCCATTCGAATTTTAGGGCTTGAGAAAAAAACTCGCTTTTATCAAGCATCCACTTCTGAACTATATGGCTTAGTGCAGGAAACACCTCAAAAAGAAACTACACCATTCTATCCTCGCTCACCCTATGCGGTTGCCAAACTTTATGCATATTGGATAACAGTGAACTATCGTGAAGCCTATGGAATGTATGCGTGTAATGGCATTTTGTTTAATCATGAATCTCCATTGCGTGGTGAAACATTTGTAACAAGAAAAATTACTCGTGCGCTAGCGAGAATAAAGCTAGGGTTACAAGAATGTTTATATCTAGGTAACTTGGATTCTAAACGTGACTGGGGTCATGCCAAGGATTATGTTGAAATGCAATGGCTAATGTTGCAGCAAGAAGAGGCTGAAGATTTTGTTATTGCAACAGGTGTGCAATATAGTGTGCGTGATTTTGTTAATGCTGCATGCGATGAGTTGGGGATTAAAATTCGTTGGGAAGGTCGTGATGTCGATGAAAAAGGTTATGACGATAAAGGCAAATGTATAGTTGCTGTAGACTCACGTTATTTTCGTCCGGCTGAAGTGGAAACACTTTTGGGGGATGCAACTAAAGCAAAAGAAAAACTAGGCTGGGAAACTAAAATTACATTTAAAGAATTGGTTTCTGAGATGGTACGAGAAGACTTAAAGTCTGCCGAGAAAGATGAGCTGGTTAAAAAGCATGGTTATGCTGCTTTTGATTATCATGAGTAAAATTGTTAAAACAGTATTTGCATACAAAAAATTATTAAAGGTTTCGATATGAAAGCAGTGATTTTAGCTGGTGGCTTGGGAACTCGATTAAGCGAAGAAACCAGTACCAAACCTAAACCGATGGTGGAAATCGGTGGAAAGCCTATTCTTTGGCATATATTAAAAATGTATTCTGCTCACGGAATAAACGAATTCATTATTTGTTGTGGGTATAAAGGGTATGTTATTAAGGAGTATTTTGCCAATTACTTCCTGCATCAATCCGATGTCACCTTTTGTATGAAGGAAAATCGCATGGATGTTCACGAAAAACGAGCAGAGCCTTGGACTATTACACTCGTTGATACTGGCGACGAAACGATGACGGGCGGTCGTTTAAAACGTGTTGCTGATTATATTAAGGATGAAGAGGCTTTTTGTTTTACTTATGGTGACGGCGTTTCAGATGTCAATATTAATTCATTAGTTGAATTTCATATGTCACACGGTAAACAAGCCACTCTTACAGCTACTTCGCCGCCGGGGCGATTCGGAGCGCTAGATATTAAGAATAATCGTATCATGCAATTTAAGGAAAAGCCTAAGGGTGATGGTGCAATGATTAATGGTGGGTTTTTTGTGCTGTCCCCTAAAGTATTAGATCGAATTGAGGAAGACAAAACAGTATGGGAGCAGCAACCACTAATGAGTCTTGCGGAAGAGGGTGAGCTCATGGCTTTCTCACATGAAGGCTTTTGGCAGCCTATGGATACATTGCGGGATAAGATTCATTTGGAAGAGCTTTGGCGGTCACGCAATGCGCCATGGCGAACTTGGGATTAGTCATGGGGAGAGTGAACTCAGAGTTTTGGAATAACAAACGGGTCTACTTGACTGGTCATACGGGCTTTAAAGGAAGTTGGCTATCCCTTTGGCTTCAATCTATGGGGGCTATTGTAAAAGGATATGCGCTTGCCCCTCCAACAAACCCATCTTTATTTAATGTAGCAAAAGTAATGGATGGTATGGAATCTGAGATTGGTGATATTAGAGACCTAGTTAGCTTGCAGAGCAGCATACGAGACTTCGATCCTGATATCCTGATCCATATGGCAGCACAACCATTAGTTCGTTTATCATATCTAGAGCCGGTTGAAACTTATTCAATAAATGTTATGGGCACAGTGAATGTGTTGGAGTCTGCTAAAAAGTGCTCGAGTTTAAAAGCAATAGTTAATGTAACTACAGATAAGTGCTATGAAAATAAAGAATGGGTCTGGGGTTATCGAGAAGATGAACCGATGGGGGGGTATGACCCTTATAGCAGCAGTAAGGGATGTGCTGAGCTTGTCACATCAGCATACAAAAGGTCTTTTTTTAACGATGAATTGTCGCCAGCCCTGTCGTCTGCTAGAGCGGGTAACGTGATAGGTGGCGGGGATTGGGCTGATGATCGACTTATTCCTGATATTCTTAGAGCATTTGATTGCCATGAACCTGTTTCTATCCGTAATCCTCTGTCAACGCGTCCATGGCAGCATGTGCTAGAACCGTTGTCTGGTTATTTATTACTTGCGCAGCAACTTTTTGAGCATGGCCATCGGTTCTCCGGCGCTTGGAATTTTGGCCCGTTAGATGATGATGTTAAACCTGTAAATTGGATACTAGATCATATGGTTGAATCTTGGGGGGCAGGAGCTAATTGGAGTATTGATGCTGATGGGCACCCTCATGAGGCTGGGTATCTTAAGCTTGATTGCTCTAAAGCTAATACTTACCTCAACTGGCATCCCACGTGGAATTTAGCAAGTACACTAAATAAGATTGTGAGTTGGCATAAAGCTTGGAAATTGGGTGAAAATATGCGAATTCACTGCTTAAATGAAATTGAACAATATAACAAAGAAGTAAATAGGAAAATATATGACCGCTGAAAACATACGTCAACAGATTTCTACTCTTGTTGCTGAATATGCTGCTTTAGAGTATGAGCCAAAGAATTTTATAGCCGGCGAAAGTACGGTTCCTCCATCAGGGAAAGTCCTTGGAGCTAAAGAACTGCAATATATGGTGGATGCATCTTTGGATGGTTGGTTGACCACAGGTCGTTTTAATGAAGCTTTCGAAAAACGCTTTGGTGAGTTCCTTGGCGTGAAGCACGTGTTGACAACTAATTCAGGATCCTCTGCAGATTTATTGGCATTTTCTACGTTGACTTCTCCAAAACTGGGAGCTAAAGCCCTTAAACCTGGCGATGAAGTAATTACAGTAGCTGCAGGTTTTCCAACGACCGTCAATCCAATGTTGCAGTATGGAATGATACCGGTATTTGTTGATGTTGATATTCCTACTTACAATATCGATCCTAACAAAATAGCTGATGCTATAACTGAAAAGACACGAGCAATTATGATTGCGCATACTCTAGGAAACCCATTTGATCTAGATGCTGTAATGTCTTTAGCGGAAAAACATGACTTGTGGGTTATTGAGGATTGTTGTGATGCCTTAGGTTCTACTTATAACGGTCAAAAGGTTGGCACTTTCGGGCATATTGGCACGTGCAGTTTTTATCCAGCGCATCACATAACGATGGGAGAGGGTGGCGCTGTTTTTACCAATGATGGGAAACTTAAAAAAATCATCGAGTCATTTCGTGACTGGGGGAGAGATTGTTATTGTGAGCCTGGTAAAGATAATACATGTCGTAAACGGTTTGGATGGCAGCTAGGTGATTTACCTGCAGGTTACGATCATAAGTACACCTATTCTCATGTTGGCTATAACTTGAAAATTACTGACATGCAAGCTGCGTGTGCGTTAGCGCAAATGGATAGGCTGCCAGATTTTATACAAAAACGTAAAGATAATTTTAATTATTTAAAAGAGCGTATGGTATCAATGGAAGAGTTTTTGATTCTGCCAGAGGCTACTCCAAATAGTGATCCGGCTTGGTTTGGTTTTCCTATTACGTTGAAAGATGATGCGCCAGTATCACGCGTAGATCTTTTGAAATACTTGGATCAAAACAAAATTGGTAGTCGTTTGTTATTCGCAGGAAACCTCACTAAACAGCCTTATTTTGAAGGAAAAGAATATCGAGTAAGTGGTGGCCTGAAAAATACTGATCAAGTAATGAATAATACGTTCTGGATTGGAGTCTACCCAGGTCTCACGAAAGAAATGCTGGATTTTATTGTTGATAAAATGGAAACGTTCTTTGGCGTTAATTTTTAATGAATTTCAACGAGATGAAAGTGTTAGTGACCGGTGCCTCAGGATTTCTTGGGGCGCATGTTGTTCGCGCTCTTCTTAAAGAAGGAGCCCATGTTATTGCTGCTCACCGGCAAGGGTCAAACACTTGGCGTCTCGATGCGATTGAAAAATCTTTAAACGGTCTTATTCATGAGACAGTTGATCTTGCGTCTAAGAACACCATTGAAAATGCCATGCAAGAACATAAGCCCAATGTAATCGTGAATTGTGCGGCCTACGGTGTTGATTATCGACAGCAAGTTTGTGAAGAAGCGATTCAAAGCAATATCACGGCTGTATCATGGCTTATTGATGCAGCGAAAAAATTCGGTGTGTCTCGCTTTATTCAAATTGGTACTTGTTACGAATATGGTAATCAGGCTGAAGCTCTCACTGAAAAAGCTTGCTTGCATCCTCAAGGAATCTACAGCGTAACAAAAGCTAGCGGAACACTACTGGCTTTGGATTACGCGAAATCGATTGGTGTTCCCCTTGTTGTGTTACGGCCATTTGGCATGTACGGGCCGCTAGAGGGCGAGCATAAATTTGTACCCATGTTATTTAAAGCATGTATGCATAACGAAGCAATTGATCTTACAAAAGGGGAGCAGCTTCGCGATTACCTGTATGTTGAAGATGCCGCTTCTGCAATTTTAACCATGGCTGCAATTACAGATTTCCCGAATGGCGAAATTTTCAATCTAGCATCAGGAATCCCGCTTAAATTGCGTGATTTTGGTGAAGCAGCTCAGGCGGTTATTGGGCAAGGTATCCTAAACTGGGGCGCTAAACCCTACCGCACTGATGAAATGATGAGTGTAATTGCAAATATAGATAAGTTGAAAACCTATGCTGGATGGCAGCCGAGAATATCACTTGCGCAAGGTTTGTCTTTAACCTTTAAAGAAATAGAATCAAGAGTAGAAACAATTCAATGAAATATCTGATAACTGGTGGTTGTGGTTTTCTTGGTAGTAACTTAGCTGAGGAAGTTTTAACACGAGGCGAGACCCTTTGTGTTTTTGATAACTTGTCACGCGCGGGCAGTCTTAAGAATAAAGAGTGGTTAAGTAGTAAGGGTGAATTTGAGTTTGTTCATGGTGACATCCGTAATGCCTGGGATATAGAGCGAGTGATTCAGTGCTTTCAGCCAGATGTTATTTTCCATTTGGCAGGCCAGGTTGCTATGACAACGTCTATAGATAATCCTAGGTTAGATTTTGAAATAAATGCAATGGGAACATTGAATTTACTTGAAGCCGTTAGAAAACATGTTCCAACTGCCACAGTTGTTTATTCATCCACCAATAAGGTCTATGGTGACCTAGAATGGGCAGATTATGAAGAAGGTGATACTCGATATACAGTGAAGGGCTACGAACAAGGTTTCGACGAATCGACCCCACTAGAGTTTCATTCGCCATATGGTTGTTCAAAAGGTTCAGCTGATCAATATATGCTGGATTACGCACGTATCTTTGGGCTTAATACGATAGTTTTCAGGCATTCGTCAATGTATGGAGGTCGTCAGTATGCTACTTATGACCAAGGTTGGGTTGGATGGTTTTGTCAGCAGGCGATAGATACAAAGAAAGGTCGGCTTAAAGAGAAATTTACCATCTCTGGAAATGGTAAGCAGGTGCGAGATGTTCTTCATGCTGATGATATGAAGGCATTGTATTTTTCTGCGGTAAAATATGTTGAAAAAGCTAGAGGGCAGGCATTTAATATTGGTGGAGGGATGGCGCAAAGCCTTTCACTGCTTGAATTGTTTGTATTGCTGGAAGAAATTGTCAATGTAAAAATGGATTATCGAAAATTGCCCGTGAGGTCCAGTGATCAGAGAGTTTTTGTGGCTGATGTTTCAAAGGCAAGTGACCTGCTTGATTGGCAGCCAAAAGTCAGTAAAGAAGACGGTGTGATAAATATGATTCAATGGGTAGAAAATTTTGGCAGTTAATGTGTCAAATGCCAGGTCATTAAATTATATTCGCCAAATAAAGGGTTCTTTTATATTTAAGGCGTTAGCGGTTATCGCCACATTTCTTTCATTGCCGTTAATGATTAAATACCTTGGGAATGAAATGTTCGGAGTATGGGCAACAATGCTTACTCTTATTTCATGGGTGATGCTATTTGATTTGGGTATAGGAAATGGATTAAGAAATAAAATAGCAGAATCACTGGCGAAAGGGGATTTAACTGGGGCAAAAGAATATATTTCAACAGCGTATATTGGTGTAGGTTTTATTTCTGTTATGTTGCTGTTGTTTATCTATGTGGTTAGTTATGTTGTTAATTGGCAAGCTATATTTAATACAACCATAGTTTCGGAAAACACGTTAAGAAGTTCTATTCTTTATTTGTCATTTTTTATATGCTTTAATTTTTGGCTTAGCTTGGTTTGTCAGATTTATCATGGCTTGCAAAGATCCTCAGTAGTGGTGTTTGGGCAGTTTACTTCCAATACATTAGCGTTACTATTTATATATGTATTGTTTTATTACACCGAATCGTCCATTTTATATCTAGTTGTTAGTTATGGAATAGCGCTCGTTTTATCGAATCTTATTTTATCGCTGTTTCTTTTTTTTACGTATAGACATATTTCCCCATCACTTTTAAAGCCAAAAATAAATAAGCTTAAGCCTTTAATGAATTTGGGGATTCAATTTTTTATTATTCAGATAGCTGTTTTAGTCATGTTTATGACGGATAAAATGGTAATTACACAGGTCTTCGGTCCCGCTCAGGTTGCTTCATATGAAGTTGTGTACAAATTATTTAGTGTTTTTACGATAATACACATATTGATATTGACGCCGTTGTGGCCAGCTTATAATGAGGCGTATCATAAAAAAGAGTTTGATTGGATAAGGCGAAATGTTGTGAGGCAACTTTATTTCTTTGTTTGTTTGTCATTGTTAGTTACTGTTGTTGCTTATTTTTCTCATTCGATTATAAAAGTGTGGGTTGGTGATAGTGTAATTATTCCTTCTTATTTGGTGCCTATGTTTCTAATTTTAACTGTTATCATGATGTGGAATAATGTTTTCGGCTATTTTATCGGCGCAATAGGTAAATTGAAGCTTGGCGTGTTTATTACATCTTTATCTGCAATATTTAATATTCCATTGAGTCTATATTTGGCTCGGACTGAATTTGGTGTCTCAGGAATTGTTTTGGCAACTTGTTTGTCAATTTTATTGTCTTCGGTAATTTCACCTCTTCAATATTTATTTTACGTGAAACAAGGGTTGTACGATGAAAAGTGATTTGTTGACGATCATTATTCCGACCCGAAATAGGGTTGATTTGCTTAAAGAATATTTGGAAGAGTTGGTAGTCACGGCTGGGCGGTATGGTGTTCTGGTTGTTGTGAGTGATAATTGCTCCACAGATGAAACTAGAAGCTTAACCGAGGTGTTATCACTTGCTTATAATAACTTTTCGGTAGTTAATCAAGACGTTTCCTTATCGATTGATGAAAGTATGATTGCTTCGGTTGCAGGATGTAGAACAAAGTATTTCATGTGGCTTGGTGATGATGATAGGTTGCATAGTGATGCAATTAAGTATGTTTTAGAGACGCTCTTAAACGAAGAGCCAGATATTTTGCTGCTTAATATGGGGGAGGTTAGCGAGGGTGATAAAACCTATAAGGCATCAATTAAATTAGAAAATGACAAGTTGTATAAAGATGCATTGCAATTTTTTTGTGAGCACGCTTTCAATCTTCCATTTGGTAGTTTTGTTCTACGAATTGAGAGTTACAAACTAGAATTTTATGAGAGGTATATGGGCACAAGTCATGCCTATAGTGGTATGGTGTTTGACTATCTTGCTTGGCTTCAGAAAAGGGGTGTTATAAAAGCAATTGTTTCTTCTAGATCTTATGTGTGCTCAAAAAAGGTGGAGAAGTCTTGGTCTTCAAATAGGGCGAGAATAATGCTGTATGAAATACCAAAATGGTTTGACTTATTAGAAGATTATTATTATCCATCTTCACTGATTGTGAGGAATCAATATTTAAGGAAATGGTTGACTTTTCACGGGATTTTTAGAGCATTCCGGCCGGTGGGGCAAATTAAAGATTTTAATGATTTTGATTATTTTTCTCCAGTCCAAAAGCGAGTTGTTAGCCTTTTGAAGAGATTGGTGAAATGAGTAGTGTTTCGATATTGATCCCCGTTTATAATAGAAAGAAAATTATAGCTGAGACTATTGAATCCGCATTAGCACAAACATTCAAAAACTTTGAAGTTGTGGTTGTTGATAATGCTAGTGAAGATGGGACGTGGGAGGTTCTTCAGGATATTGCGAAGAAAGATTCCAGAATTAGAATTTTTAAAAATGATAACAATATCGGTCCTGTTCGAAATTGGAAGCGTTGCGTGGATGAAGCAACTGGTGAATACGGCAAAATATTGTGGTCCGATGATTTAATTTCTACAGAGTTTCTTGAAAAAACCGTCCCCTTTCTTGATGATAACGAAGATGTTGGCTTTGTTTTTACCGGTACTGAAATTTTTATGGAAGGGGGGGGGGCAAGTAAAGCTGTTTATTTTATTGGTGAAAGTGGCGTACGTTCTACTAACGAATATATTCGTGGTGTCGTGAAAGGGGGGGGGTATCCCGTTTCTCCTGGATGTGCATTATTTAGGTTGAAAGATATTCATCATAATTTGTTGATCGATATACCGAATAAAGTGGGAAGTGATTTTTCGATGCATGCTATTGGGAATGATCTCTTATTATTCTTGTTGACAGCTCAGAGGTACAGAAAATTTGCATATGTGAATGAAAAATTATCCTTTTTTCGTGAGCATTCAGGGTCAATATCAACTAAGTCAAAGAATGGTAAGCTGCCTCTTCATTATGATTTATCCATAAGTTACTTCTTGGAGAGTCATAGACCTGATTTGATAACGATTTTCAATTCTAAATTATTTTTAGATCTAAAACGTTATCCTGAATCCAGAAAATTTGGACTTAGTAGCGTGTCAGACTTTTATAATTCAAATAGGAATTACCATATATCGTATTCGGAACTTGCTAAGTGTGTTTTTAATTACTTTGTAAAGATAGTATTGAGAGTTATAAAAAGATCGAGAAGAGGTTGATAAGTTTCAAATAGAAGTTGCACTTAGTAGATATTTCTGTTCCCGCTGGAGGTCCATGAATATAATACTAGTGGTTTAGATGAAAATGATATGGCTGAAATGAGTGATTGTATATTTTATAAAATATGAAATCTCTAGAAATGAGTACGAGTGTGAATAAAGAATATTGTAATAGTAATTGTTTATCAATTGTCACTGTTGTATTCAATGATAGGGATAATTTGGAAGCTACGATTAAGTCGGTCTTGAAGCAAAAGCCAATCGATTTTCAGTATGTGGTCATTGATGGTGGTTCAACAGATGGCACGCTAGATGTTATAAAAAAGTATGAGTCAATAATAGATTATTGGATAAGTGAAAGCGATGAGGGTATCTATGATGCGATGAATAAGGCCGTAGTTCGTGTTTCCTGTGATTGGGTCATCTATTTGAATGCAGGAGATGAATTTTATAATGGAAGCGTACTTGGTGAAGTTTTAAATTATCTTGATGATAGTGTAGATCTTGTTATTGGAGATTATTATGATGTTGATCAAAAAAAAATTGTACAGCAAAGAATAAGTAAGTTTATGCTCTCGACTAGGATGATTTGTCATCAAACCGTTTTTTTTAAAAGAGCTGTGCTGGAAAGCTACCCTTATAATTTAGATTATCGGATTTGTTCAGACTTTGAACAGTTTTGTAGGCTTTTATCAATGAACGTGAAGATGAGGAAGTTGAATTTACCAGTTGTGAAATATTTGGGAAATGGGTTATCAATAAGAGAGAGTAAGAGTAGACTGGAAGAGAAAGGGAGAATAATAAAGAGTCACTATGTTGGTTTCGTTAAACTATGGGGTATTTTAAATAACTATAGGCATAGAGTGAAGTTATATTTGAAAGAATATCGAAGGTCTATCCTGCCGTGAAGCTTAGTGTCATAATCCCTCTTTATAATAAGGAAGATTACATTGAGTTGTGTCTGAAATCGATTGTTATGTCTTCTGTGAAGCCTTTTGAAGTTATTCTTGTCGATGATAAAAGTACCGATTCAAGTTTATTCCGCGCCCAAAAGTGTTTGAGATTATTTTGTGATAATCAAATTACTTGGAAAATAATTACTCATGAGCAGAATAAGGGGCCAGGTGCCGCTAGAAACTCTGGGATAGATGCCGCATCAGGAGATTATGTTCTCTTTTTAGATGCTGATGATTGTCATGTAGTAGGAATCTTCGAAGAGCTTTTTTTAATAGTAAAGAAGCACCCTGATTCAATAGTTTTTTTTCAAGTCCAGTATAAATCAAATGGTGTAGTGAGGCCATTGCTTAGCAAGATTCAAAATAATATTTGTAAAGTAGAAAACTTATTGTACTCAATAGACAATGTGTTTGAACTGCTAGGTAAGGAAAGCTTAGTTATTGCTAGTGGAAATGTTTTGTGCAAAAAAAGTTATATTGGTGAAGCGAGGTTTAATGAAAAAGAACGAATTTTTGAAGACTGGGAGTTTTGGTTTAGAATATTAGAGTGTCAGGATATTACATTTTATCCATTGCGTTTACTTTTTTTTAATAAGCCGTTGTTAATTCATAATGACGAGGTTGAGGGGTCTTTACAGCGAAAAATAATTACATCTCCAGATGATATATTTCCCCCTTTGCTTTTAATTAATTTAATGGGGAAGAGTGATGATAAATACATTAGTTATCGTAAAAGGCTCTGTTCTATTTGGCTGTACAACTCAATCAAAAGGCTTGGCTGGCGAGGGAGAAGTAAGTTTATTCTAACTTATAGATCACTAATTGTTAAGAATTTTTTATTTAACCGATATTACCTTGGGGTTTTTTTAGGCTTTTTTGGTGGTGGAGTATTACCTTCTTTAGGGAAGGCGTATAAGAAATTATTTTATAAAGCATAAGATCAGTATGTTTATTGTTATAAGTTTGTTTGTTCTTTCCATAGTTTATTTCTTTGATAGACATACGAAAAAAATTCATTTTTTTACGATTTCTTTAATGTACCTTCCATTTTCAATTGCATATGAATTTAAAGATATTGAGTTATTTTCAGTGTTTTTTGTTTTTGAAAAGCCAAAAATGGAGGCGGTATTTTATACGTTATATGGTGTGCTATCTCTTAGTATCATTGCAGCGATGTTCCTCAGTAGCTACGTGCCATACAAGCCGGTGGTGGAATGTTATCGTATTTACTTTCGCAGGAAAAAGAGAATTGCATTTCTATACTATTCGTTAGCGTTAATATCTGTTATCTCCTTTTTGATTAACTTTCAAAGCGTTGGCTTTTCCCCTACTACCTTGTTTATAAATCCTAGAGAATATGAGCATGAATTTGGAAGTAATTTTGCAGTTAATTATTTGTATTTTTTAAATGTTCCAGCAATATGTTTATATATCTTTTATAAAAAAGTAACTGGGTTACAACTGAAGTTCGGAATACTAATTAATTGTGTTTTGATAGTTGTATCCTTTTTCCATGGAATTAAATTTACAATTTTCGATACTCTCTTAATTCCTTCTTTCTTTGCATATATTTTGTATTATCAGGAAAAAATTGAATGGAAAAAAATATTAATATTTTTCATGTTGCTTGCGCTAGTTTTTGTAGGGTTCATGGAGCTGGTTAGAGGAGGGACAAGCTCTATTGTTGTTAACTTGGTAAGTTATATCCTTCCTAATTATTACAATTTTGTATATAGCGTTGAGCAAGAAATAATTCAATTCAATTTCGTGTTTCCCTTATTATTTCCGGACAAAATACCAGATCCTTTTACAGAATATAGTCATGTTGGGCCGACAGGTTTTTTGTTAAATGATAAGTATAATATGTATACTGGTTTGTTTAGTTTGTACTCTGCGTTTAACATTTTTGGTATATTAATACTTATTCCCTGTATATATGTCTTAAATAAAATACTAATTCTTAGGTCGGGTGGGAGTTTGTTCGCACTGTTTTTGGCAACAATATTCTCGTTTTGTTTATTTTTTATGTTTTATTTTTGGGCTTTCACTAAGACTAAATATTGGTACTATTTATTTGTATTTTTACTTGTTGATATTTTTTTGAGGATTAAAATAAAAAAATGATGTTATTTAAGGTGCTTCATTGAAAAAAAAGATACTGTATTTCTCTAATTCCGATTGGTATTTATATAACTTTAGACTTGCGTTGGCGAAAAGTGCGCTACAGGAAGGATATGAAGTTGTCTTCGTATCCCCTCCTGGCGATTACGTAAACAGAATTTTAGAAAGTGGTATTAAGTGGCTACCTATAAGGCTATCGAGAAGGGGTGTAAATCCGCTTGGGGAAATTGCTTCGTTAATTAGTTTGTGGCGAATAGTTTCGCAAGAAAGGCCATCAATTATTCATAATTTTACTATAAAGTGTGTTTTATATGGTTCATTCGTTGGGAAATTGAAGAGAGTAGGTGGAGTGGTTAATGCAATTACCGGGTTGGGTTATGTATATTCAAGTAACACAATATTTTCGAAGGTGCTGAAGAATGTTGTAAACATTGCGTATAGAAATGCACTGAAAAATACAGAGGTGATTTTCCAAAATCCGGACGATGAAGCATTATTGTTGGGAAAAAAATTAGTTGAGAAAAGTAAATCTCATTTAATTAGAGGGTCTGGTGTCGATATTGAAAAATTTAGACCCTCACGTAGCAATTCTGAAAAAAAAGATATTTGTATTTTATTGGCTTCAAGGTTACTTTGGTCAAAAGGGGTCGGTGAATATATAGAGGCTGCAAAAAAAATAAGTAATGAGATGTCACAGGTAATATTTCAAGTGGCAGGTGATTTTGATCCTGGTAGCCCCGATGCGATATCTACAAATACAGTTAAAAAATGGGAGAGGGAATGCGGGAATAAAGTGGAGTTTTTAGGTCATTGCTCCAATATGGATAAGCTTATAGCAGAAAGTGATATAGTTGTCCTACCTAGTTATTACGGAGAGGGTGTACCAAGAATTTTAATAGAAGCCGCAGCGAGTGGAAAGCCACTAATTACTACTAATATGCCAGGTTGTAAAGAGATTGTGATAAATGGTGTAAACGGAGTTCTAATTGAACCTAGGGATTCGAATGAGCTATATTTGGCTCTAGTGCAACTGATAAAAGATAGTAGCTTGAGATATAAGATGGGGGGGGAGTCTAGGAAATTAGTTTGTAATTTCTTTTCCGAGGAAATTGTTTTTCAAAAAACGCTTGGAATATATGCAGGGTTAAGTTGTCGTTAGTAATAAAATGCTGAGTTCAACCTATGAAGGAAGTCGATTCTTCACTTTCCAAAAACTTTCTCAATTATAGAATGCTTTATCTGGCGTAAAGAAAAATAAAGGACACCCAGTGCGCCAAGCGAAGCTGGCGACAAATAGGTGGTGAAAGTCCGCTGCTCAGTAAGAACTAGCGATTCACTGAGGCCTCGAGTCATGGGCGGTTATTCGTAAGAATAATGGTTAAGCGTTGACAGAGGAAAGTATAGGCTCGGTATTGAGCTCCGAAATCACATTTGAGAATGCTGACCTTGTTGGGTGAGGGGGAATGTAAAAATAAATAGGACACCCTTAAATTTGACATGCATTCTGATCACGACTAAGATTCCTTGTAATGAAAAAGCAAAACAATAGGGTCGGTAAATGACGAGTATTGATGTGTTAATCTCAGGCATTAAACCAAATCGAGAGAAAGCGCTGATGCTCGCAAAAAGGGAAGTTGGTGTTTTGGTGCATGATTCTGTTCTACTCGAAGGGATCAATTTTACGCTGCCTGAGGTGAATACCTTGCTTGAAGGGATTACTGTTGGCGGCCATAAGCTAAGTGATCAACAAGTTGCTGTAAATCAAGGTAATGCTTGGCGCTATTTGTTTTCTGCGGTAAAAAATGGTGATTTTTGTCTTTCCGTAGAGTTCGTGTGTGCCTTACATGCTTTGGCGGGTAAGGAGGAGGCACTAGAGTGGGGGCAATTTAGGTCCGGCATGGTGACTATTGCTGGCTCGGAATATTTGCCACCTAAAGTCGTTGATTTGCCG
>Ga0316204_10007320_pt1 | contig 16254 bp, 12 predicted proteins | sample 6monrhotite_MG_2_FD_205661 | JGI IMG/M metagenome (GOLD analysis project Ga0316204, IMG submission 205661) | Microbial mat bacterial communities from mineral coupon in-situ incubated in ocean water Damariscotta River, Maine, United States -... | ecosystem: Environmental > Aquatic > Marine >... | reverse complement strand
GTTTTATCTGAATGTTGAATCCGATATCGATTACTTAGTATAGTTACCAAATCAACAATGTTTATTTGTTCTTTATTGAGCTGAAGACTATGGCTATCTAAACTAGCAGTTTCTAATAGCTTTTCTACCATAACATTTAGCTTAGATAATTGATTTGAAGATACGTCGATGTACTTTTTTGTCTTCTCGTGATCCTCGATATTATTAAAATTTGTGATGCTCTCTAAAGCTACACTTATAGTGGTAATAGGTGTTTTAAACTCGTGTGTAATATTACTAATAAGATCGTTTTTTATCTCCGCTAATTGTTTTTGACGTTTAATGATTGTTAGGAGATAAAACAGACAAATTATAACTGCCAGTACCAATAATGTCGAGATGGTTATCCCGCCCAAAATACGTCTTAATACAACGCTCGTCTCATTTGTAAAACTGATGTTAAGCTTACTGTTTGCAGGTAAAAAAGTTGACTTAGAAAATGTATGAAGAGTTTGTTTTTGTGGAGGTTTTAATGAATCAGGAACTTCATTAATTAGATTTTTGTGAAACGAGCGATTATGAGCGTTTTCGTTATACTTTAATGCATAATCAATAGAAATCTTTTTACGAAACAATTCAATCTTTAAAAGACTATCAACTTTTTTAATATCTAAACTATCATTTTTAATAGATACAATTATTTTGGAAGTCAAAAGTTGGATGTCGGATAAACCTAAAGAGTCATTATCTTTTATTTTTATTTCTCTCTTAAGGGAGTCAATCGATATGGGTTTCTTTTTTTCTCTATAAGCTTGTATCATAGAATCTGCTCTATGTCCTTTGAAAATTTTTATTCCTTCAATAGTATTTATATCAACAGAATCAAGATGTTTAAATGTACCATTGCTCTTATTTCCATCACCAAGAATTTTTACAAATGTACTCCTCTTGTCAAATAGATTTTTTTTACCAACATCACTAAAAGAAAAGCCAAGAGTCGTTTTTTGTGCCAAACCAGTATAATAATCATCAACCGCTTTATCAAGACTTACCTGAACATCATTTACTAATTGCTGTTTGTTGGTTAAATAGTTTTTGTAATTCCAATAGACCTGAATTCCAATAGTTACAACTATAACCAAGGCTATTGTGTATAATATATAACTGTAACGTTTATCATTCATAAATCAAAAGTAGATGTTAAAACTTAGGAAAGCTAATCGATTAACACACGTTAACGTTGGTTAACCTTAAATAAAGAAAGAGATGTAGATATTTGTAGCGTATAAATCATAAAAAAAGTTAAGAATGACAATAATTATTAGAATCATAGTTTTCGCAATTATGTTGAGCATCACCAATATCTATGCTCAGGATTTTCAGGGTATTGCTACCTACAAAACGAAACGAAAAGTTGATATTAAATTAGATAGTACTAGTATGCACTCTGACATGCAAAAACAAATGACGGAAATGCTAAAAAAACGATTCCAAAAAACTTTTAAACTTTCTTTCAATAAAGAAGCTTCTGTATATAAAGAAGATGAATCTTTGGCACCTCCTCAAGTTGGGAGTTCTAGTATGGAAATTAGGATAGTTGGAGCTGGCGGAGGATCTGATATTCTATATAAGAACACAAAAAAAAGCACATTTATAGATCAGAAAGATGTTATGGGTAAAATCTTTTTAGTGAAAGACAATCTAAAACCTCTTGAATGGAAACTTGAGTCAGAGTCAAAATATATAGGTGAATATAAATGTTACAAAGCAACGTTTACTAGAGAAATTGAAGTTGTATCTCGTACTAGTTTTAATGGGGCTTCAAAAGTCAAAGACGAGGCATCGACAAAACAAAAGAAAACGCAAACGGTAACTGCTTGGTATACACCGCAAATACCAATCAATAATGGTCCGGCAAATTATTATGGATTGCCCGGTTTGATTTTAGAAATAAATACAGGTGAGCAACAGATTGTCTGTAGTAGGATTGTTCTGAACCCTAAAGACAAAATTGAGATTAAAGAGCCAACAAAAGGGAAAGAAATTGATAAAGCCGAATATGATAAAATAATGGAAAAGAAACGTAAAGAAATGCTAGAACGGTTTGCACCAAGAAATGGGCGTGATGGTGGTGAGACCATACAGATAAAAATAGGTGGCTAAATTCTTTAACAAGAGTTTAACATTTGAGAATTAAACCTTTGTCGAGATTTGCATTCTAAATAATGAATAGCGCTGTTAATTATTTATTAAAAAAACTAACAACGTTTAATTATTAAGTATCTTTGTTAAACAATTTTTTTTTCAAATACACATTATGAAAACAACCATCTCAAAACTCTCTATTTTGGTATTTATTCTTCTTTTCTCAGGAAGTATAAATGCTCAAGATTTTCAAGGTAAAGCCTATTATTTTTCAAAAACAACTATGGACGTTAGCCAATTTGGTGGTGGACGTCAAATGACCGAGGCTCAAAAGAAACAAAGAGAAGCTCGTATGAAACCGTTTTTAGAAAAAACCTATATTTTAACATTTAATCAAGAAGAGTCGATGTTTAAGGAAGATGAAAAATTAGCAGCCCCAGGGGCTGGTGGTGGCCGAAATTTTTTTGGTAGTAGTTTTTCCGCAGGGCTTCAATATAAAAATATAAAAACGAAAACATTTTTGCAAGATCAAGAGTTTTTTGGTAAACAATTTTTAATAAAAGAAGAGATGAAACCCTTGCAGTGGAAAATGAGCTCAGAAACAAAACAAATTGGTCAATATACATGTTTTAAAGCAACAGCATCTAAACCGTCAACCGAGATTGATTGGACACGAAGAAATAGACGGGGAAGAGGAGATAATGCTAGTACCGGCAAAAAAGCTGATTCTTTAAAAAATGGAGATGTTGCCAATGTAGAAGATAAGTCTGCTAAAAAAGAAGTCAAAATGATAGAAATTGTGGCATGGTATTCTCCTCAAATACCAGTAAGTCAAGGTCCAGCTGAATATTGGGGTTTGCCAGGATTAATTCTTGAAGTGAGTGCAGGAAACGTAACAATGTTATGTTCAAAAATCATTATCAATCCACAAGAAAAAACTAAGATCGAAGCACCTGAGAAAGGCAAGGTAGTTACCAAAAAAGAATATAATGCTATCATCACAGAAAAGATGGAAGAAATGCGAAATAATCGAGGTCGAGGTAACGGCCGTAGAAGAAGCTTCTAACCAATCCCTTAGTACTAAAAAACACTACAACTAACCGTAATGACGAAAAAAATAATTCTAGTAGCGCTACTATGCGTAGCGAACATTTCCCTTGCTCAAATTAAATTACAAGGTATTGTAAAAGACAGTATCGGGCAGCCATTAGAACTGGCAAATGTTATTGCTATTAATCAGAAGACGAGCGCACTTGAATCGTATGCAATTACAAATGATCAAGGAATTTTCATACTGACATTAAAAAAGAATGAAACTTATAAAGTTCAGGTAAGTTTTATTGGAATGAAAACTTCTGATGCTACCATTACAACTAAAGAAGAAGATATTTCCAGAGATTTTATTTTAAAAATGGATAATGCCCTAGATGAGGTTGAGTTAACTTATGAAATGCCCGTAAGCATTAAGGGAGATACGTTGATTTATAATGCTGATTCATTTAAAAATGGTACAGAGAGGAAGCTTGAAGATGTGCTTAAAAAGTTGCCTGGTGTAGAAATTAACGATGATGGTCAAATTGAAGTAGAAGGGAATGTGGTGAGTAAACTAACTGTAAACGGGAAGGATTTTTTTGATGGAGATTCTAAATTAGCAACAAAGAACATTCCATCTAGCGCCGTAGATAAAATTCAGGTATTGAGAAATTTTTCAGAAGTTGGTCAATTACGAAGTGTTACCAATAATCAAGATAACGTTGCCATTAATATCAAGTTAAAAGAAGGAAAGGAAAACTTTTGGTTTGGAGATATAACTGCAGGAGGTGGAGCAGCACCAGATAACGAACTATACGTAGCACAGCCAAAGCTTTTTTATTATAGCCCAAAATTTAGCCTCAACCTAATAGGAGATTTAAATAATATAGGTGAAAGCGCATTGACAAATCGTGATATTAGAAATTTTGGTGGAGGATTCAGAGCTCCAAGTCGAAGCAGTGGAACCAGTATTAATTTAGGAAATAATGGACTCAACGGTCTTGCAAATCCAGGTAACGCCCAACAAATAGAGACAAAACTTGCGGCCTCTAATTTTAGTTATTCGCCCAACAAGGCCTTAGATATTAGCGGATTTTTAATTTATAATAGTAGCCGAATTAGATCACGACAAGAAAGTTTTGTTCAATATATTAATTCAGAATCAGGTATTCTAGACGAATCTACCGTGCAATCAGGTAAAGAATCTACAAATCAAGGTCTCTTAAAACTAAGTGCATCTTACAAACCAAACGTGAACAATCAATTGGATTATGATGTGTTAGGACGGATTTCGGATGATACAGAAGCTCAAAATTTATTTTCTTCTGTTGTGGGAAACACAACGCAGCTCGATGAGGTGACACCATTTAGTATCAGTCAGAACTTCAATTATTATTACACATTAAACGACACAAATATTTTTGCCTTTGAAGCACAACATTTGATAAAAGATGAGGATCCTTTTTATAATGCACTATTGGTTAATGATCCTACTAATAATGATGAAATCGACGAAAATGATAGAGATGCTTTTGATGAAACCGCTTCTGAGCTTGGATTGAACAGGCTACTCGATAATTATGATCTCGGACAAAACAGACGAATAAAATCGAATCAGTTAGATGCAAAATTAGATTATTATAATATTTTGAATACCAAAAGTAATATCAATTTTACGCTCGGAACTATTTTGAGTCGTCAAGATTTTAACTCGAATATCTTTCAATTTTTAGATAATGGTTCCTTATTTAGCCCTACCCCAACACTAATCGATAATGAAGGGAATACCTTGTCTGCTGAAAACGATACACAGTATAACTTTAGCGACATTTATTTAGGTGCAAAATATACCTTGAAAACTGGTAAATTTACCATAACACCAGGTTTTTCGATACATGCTTATAGTAATAAAAATATACAGTTTGGAGAAACTTTCGAGGACAATTTCTTTAGAGTCTTACCTGATGTTGAAACTCGGATACAATTTAAAAAGAGTGAGAGTTTAACTTTTAGATACAATATCTCTAATCAGTTTACGGATGTAACACGTCTAGCCCAGGGCCTCATTTTAAATAGTTTTAGTAGTATTCAGTATGGAGAACCTGAACTACAAAATGCATTATCACATAATTTGAATTTGCGTTATAGAAGCTTTAATTTATTTAATTATACGAACGTATTTGCGTTTTTAAACTACAGTAACAACATAGATCAGATAAGAAATAGCACTGAGTTTGATAATGTCATTAGAACCAATACATTTTTGAATTCTAATTTTGCTGATGAAAATTTCACAGCATTTGGGCGTATTCAAAGAACATTTGGAAAATTGAGAGCTAGCTTAAATACGCGCTTTAGTTATAGTAAGCTAAACCAATTTATTGGAGATGTTAGAACTGTTAATGAAGGCTTTACTCAAACGTATACACCAGAATTACGAACCAACTTTAGAGAAGCACCTAATGTGAGATTAAGGTATGGGTACAGCGTTACTGATAATGATCAAGGAGGAAGGAATACGAAGTTTGTTAGAAACTCTCCTTCGATAGAATTTGATGCGTATTTATGGAATTCAGTAACTTTTAAAACAAATTATTCATACACGAATCAAAGTAGTAGTACAGCGCCATCACAATCTTTTCAAAATTGGGATGCAAGTCTCGCTTACAGAAAAGATAGGGATGCTAAGTGGGAATTCGAAATGAAGGCTAGTAACCTATTAAATATTGACTCTCAAGTAAATAATGGTTCTAGCAATATTTCCGTTTTTAGTTCAGAAACTTTCATTCAGCCTCGTTTTATAACTTTTAGAGCTATTTATTCTCTCTAATTTATATTATAAGTATGATTAAAAACCCATTGAATTTTCTTCAATGGGTTTTTAATTTTTTAGGCGTTTCATAAATTATTTAATTGTTGTAATTTGTACCTCTCAATTAATCAGTACTAACTAAATATCATAAAATGAAAACCTTTTTCAAATTAGTTCTTATCATGCTGTTTGTTAATTATAACGTTACGGCACAAGAAAAAAACCCGGTAATTGAAAGTATTATCAAAGAAGCTAACGAAAACTCACAACTGGAACGATTAGGTCACGAGCTACTAGACGTTATTGGTCCTAGACTTGTAGGAACGCCCGAAATGAAACAAGCACATGATTGGGCAGTTGCTCAATACGGGAAATGGAACATTACCTCAAGAAATGAAAAATGGGGTGAATGGCGTGGATGGCAAAGAGGAATTACCCATATTGATATGGTATATCCAAGAAAACGAACACTAACAGGAAAACAACTCGCATGGAACCCGAGTACTTCGAAAAAAGGAGTGACTGCTGAATTGGTAGTATTACCCATGGTGAAAGATTCTATAGCTTTTGCAAGATGGTTGCCATCGGTGAAAGGAAAGTTGGTTATGATTTCTATGCATCAACCTACGGGAAGACCAGATTACAACTGGGAAGAATTTGCTACTGAAGAATCTTTTAAAAAAATGAAGGATGCTCGTGATGCACAAACAAAAGCATGGAGAGAAAATATGAGAAATTCTGGCTATGGTAGAAGAACATTAAATGCAGCCTTAGAAAAGGCAGGTGCCGTAGGAATTGTTTCTTCTAACTGGTCTAGAGGGTTTGGTGTAAATAAAATATTTAGTGCGCGCACTAAAAAAATTCCGGCAGTAGATTTAGAATTAGAAGATTACGGATTATTATATCGAATGGTACAGTACGGTGATAAACCTCAGATAAAAATTGTGGCTGAATCTACCGAGCAAGGCGTTGTACCTACTTTTAATACCATTGCAGAAATTAAAGGATCTGAAAAACCAGATGAATATGTCGTTCTCTCGGCACATTTCGATTCTTGGGATGGAGGTACAGGAGCGACAGATAATGGTACGGGTACTTTGGTGATGATGGAAGCGATGCGCATTCTAAAGAAAGTATACCCTAATCCTAAAAGGACAATTTTAGTTGGACATTGGGGAAGTGAAGAACAAGGTCTAAATGGCTCTAGAGCGTTTGTTGAAGATCATCCGGCAATTGTAAAAAACGTACAAGCACTGTTTAATCAAGATAATGGAACCGGAAGAGTTGTAAACTTATCAGGTCAAGGCTATTTACATGCCTATGATTATTTAGGGAGATGGTTGGAGGCTGTGCCTAAATATATTTCAAAACATATAAAAACCACTTTTCCTGGAACTCCAGGTGGTGGAGGGTCTGATTATGCTTCCTTCGTAGCAGCTGGTGCTCCGGCATTTTCGTTGAGTTCCTTGAGCTGGTCATACTGGAATTATACATGGCACACCAACAGAGATACCTATGATAAGATTGTTTTTGATGATGTACGCAGTAATGCCATTTTAACAGCTATCTTGGCATATAAAGCAAGTGAAGATCCTGAAAGAACATCAACTAAGAAAAGTGTGCTACATACTAACCCCAGAAATGGGAAGCAACGCACATGGCCAAAGCCACGTTCACCACAACGAAGAGGTGGTTTAGATTGAATTAATAATTAAAAGCATAAAAAAACCTTCTCAAAATGAGAAGGTTTTTTTATGCTTTTGCAATACTATTATAATCCAAAGGCTGCTTTCACTTTATCAACATAATCTAATTTTTCCCAAGTAAAAAGTTCTACATCCACTGTTTTAGATGCCCCATTAGGTTGCGAAAATGTTTTTGTTACTACTTCATTTTTTCTACCCATATGACCATACGCAGCGGTCTCACTATAAATTGGATTTCGTAGTTTTAAACGTTCTTCAATATATGCAGGTCGCATATCAAAAAGTTCTGTTACTTTTTCGGCAATCTCACCGTCGGTCATATTAAACGGACAAGTACCATAAGTATCTACAAAGATTCCCATAGGTTCAGCAACACCGATAGCATATGAAACTTGCACTAAAATTTCGCTTGCAACACCAGCCGCGACTAAATTTTTGGCAATATGACGTGTTGCATACGCAGCACTGCGATCTACCTTGCTAGGATCTTTTCCCGAAAAAGCACCACCACCATGAGCGCCCTTTCCTCCATATGTATCTACAATAATTTTTCTTCCGGTCAATCCAGTATCCCCATGAGGCCCGCCAATAACAAACTTACCTGTAGGATTGATGTGATATGTAATATCATCATTAAATAATTCTTGTATCTCTGGAGCCAATTGAACTTTTACTCTAGGGATTAAAATTTCTTTTAGATCTTTTCTAATTTGTGCTAACATGGCATCTTCCGAGGCAAAATCATCATGTTGAGTAGAGATAACAATAGCCTCAATTCTTTGAGGAATATTATCATCACTATATTCTATGGTTACTTGACTCTTGGCATCTGGACGTAAATATTTGATAAGTTCATTTTCTCTACGTAGTAATGCTAATTCTTTTAGCATCAAATGTGATAAATCTAATGCGAGGGGCATAAAATTCTCAGTTTCATTTGTCGCATATCCAAACATCATTCCTTGATCACCAGCACCTTGTTCTTCTTTAGTAGCTCTATCAACACCTCTATTAATATCATCAGATTGCTCATGTATTGCTGAAAATACACCACATGAATTGCCGTCAAACATATACTCACTTTTTGTATATCCAATTTTATTAATAACATCTCTAGCTATTTTTTGAACATCCAAATAGGTTGAAGATTTTACCTCTCCAGCCAATACAACCTGACCCGTAGTCACTAGTGTTTCACACGCAACTTTTGATTCAGGGTCAAAGGCCAAAAAATTATCTATTAATGCATCAGAAATTTGATCTGCTACTTTATCTGGGTGTCCTTCTGAAACGGACTCAGAAGTAAAAAAATATGACATAAGTTATCCTTTTTATTTAAGTTGAGGAATTCAAATGATTGCTTTAGTCGACTAAAAGAGTAGTATATTACTGCTTTAGCATTTTATTTAGAACAAATAGTTCTATGAGGTTGCAATCAGTTCAAATTTTTCCTCAGATTTCGAGGTCAAAGGTAAAGAAATTATTAGTATTAAATCAAATGAGTTGTCAAAAAAAATAAAAATAAGCGTTGTGTTTTAATAAAAACGTTAAACGTTAAATTTTAGTACGGATAATATAATATTATGTATAAAAATTTAACAGATTCGTAAAAATTGCAATATTTAGTAAAAAATATTTGGTTGTAAACTTTTTGTTTCACAATATTTGTAGCCAAGTTCAATGATTTATTGAAATGTTATCAAGAAAGGTGGAGGGATTAGACCCTATGAAACCTTAGCGACCCTTTAAACTTATTAAAGAAGGTGCTAAATTCTACTTAAATTGCTAATTCATTAATTGGTATTTGGATAGATAACTAAACGAAATTACTCGCTGTAATTCCTAGTCTCTTTATAACATTTTTCGATTTATGCGCTTACGATTAAGCGGATTTGACTTTTGTATTTAATTAATTTTTAAACTAAAAGTAAAGAAAAATGAGTTCACAAAAATTTGCCACTCAGGCACTACACGCTGGACACGATGTCCAAAAAAATGGAGGAACACGTGCTGTTCCGATTTATCAATCTACCGCTTATGTTTTTAACGATTCTGAACATGCGGCAAATCTTTTTTCTTTAAAAGAATTAGGGTTTATCTACACACGATTAAACAATCCTACAAACCAAATTCTACAAGACCGTTTAGCGGCATTAGAAGGAGGAATTGGTGCTGTCGTTTTTGCATCTGGAGCAGCAGCAATCTCAACAGGATTGTTGACATTGTTAAAAGCAGGAGATCATATTGTTGCGTCAAGTAGTTTATACGGAGGAACGTATAACTTATTAAATGTTACGTTACCAAGACTTGGTATTACAACTACATTTGTAGATGCTTCTAATCCGAATAATTTTGGAGATGCTGTACAGGAAAATACAAGAGCAATTTTTGTAGAATCTTTAGGAAACCCGAAATTAGATGTATTAGATTTAGAAGGTATTTCTAAACACGCGAAGGCAGCAAAAGTTCCTTTTATAGTGGATAATACAGTGGCAACACCAGCTTTATTAAACCCAATCGAACACGGAGCAGATATCGTTATTCATTCTTTAACCAAATACATAAGTGGGCAAGGTACTTCTTTAGGAGGGGTCATTGTTGATGCCGGTAATTTTGATTGGTCTAATGGTAAATTTCCAGAATTTACAGAGCCTTCGGCAGGATATCATGGCCTAGTATATCATGAGGCTTTAGGCGCCGCTTCTTACACTTTCAAATTAATTTTAGAAGGGTTACGTGATTTTGGTGGAGCATTAAGTCCAACAAATGCTTTTAATATTATTCAAGGATTAGAAACGTTAGAAGTTAGAATACAAAAGCATAGCGAAAATGCCCTAGAATTAGCCAAATGGTTAGAAACACAAGATGAAGTAGCTTGGGTAAATTATCCGGGTTTAGAGAGCAGTAATCAAAAAAAATTGGCAGATAAATATTTACCAAAAGGTCAAAGTGGGATTGTGACATTTGGTGCAAAAGGAGGTTATGAAGCAGGTAAGAGAATAGCTGACCAAACAAAGTTATTTTCATTATTGGCGAACATAGGTGATACGAAATCTTTGATAATTCATCCGGCGAGTACAACACATCAACAACTGAGTGAAGAAAGTCAATTAGCCACTGGTGTAACTCAAGATTTAATTAGACTCTCCGTCGGAATAGAAAATATTGAAGACCTAAAAGCCGATTTAAAGGAAGTTCTTACGTCTATTAATAAACCAGTACTACAATAACTACATGTTAAATCTCCAATCCATTAACATATCAAATTTCACCGCAGAAAGTGGTAAGACAGTGCCTATTAGATTGTCTTACCAAATTTTTGGACAACCCTTAGCGGATGCTCCTGTGGTCTTAGTGAATCATGCGTTGACAGGAAACTCGAATGTTTGCGGGCAAGAGGGCTGGTGGAAAGAGTTAATCGGAGAAGGTAAATGTATAGACACACAGCGGTACTCGATTTTATCTTTTAACATTCCTGGTAACGGTTTTGAAGATCATAGAAATATTATCAATAATTACAAAGATTTTATTGCCGGTGATATCGCTCAATTATTTTTACAAGGATTAAAAGAATTAAAAATAGAATCGTTATTTGCTGTCATTGGAGGTTCTGTTGGTGGTGGTATTGCCTGGGAAATGGCAGCACTAGCACCGACACTTATCAAACATCTAATTCCGGTGGCAACTGACTGGAAATCGACGGATTGGTTGATTGCCAATTGTTTTTTGCAAGATAATATCTTAAATAACTCAAGCAATCCTCTTGAAGATGCGCGAATTCATGCGATGCTGTGTTATCGCACACCGCAATCTTTCAAATTTAAATTTGATAGAACTATTCACGAGACGAAAGGAATATTCAATATTGAAAGCTGGTTGGCGCATCATGGTGTTAAGCTAAGGGAGCGTTTCAAGCTATCGGCGTATAAACTCATCAATCAAATATTGAAGACAATCGATATTACAAGAGATTCTAAGGATTTTGATAAAACAGTATCTGAGATTACGTCGCATATTCATATTGTATCGGTTGATAATGATCTTTTTTTTAATGCTGAGGAGAACAAAAACACCTTTAGAAGATTACAGCAGTTGGGTAAGAAATCGAGTTACTATGAAATTCAATCAATTCATGGTCACGATGCTTTTTTAATTGAATTTGAACAACTTACAAGTTTTCTATCATCCATATTTAAGGATAGATCAGAAAAAGTGGCTTAATATATTATTATGAAAGATCCAATATCATTTGAAACGGAAGCGATTCGCACTCAGATAGAACGTTCACAATATTTGGAGCACTCTGCCCCTTTGTATTTAACATCTAGTTATGTTTTTGAAGACGCAGAAGACATGAGGGCTTCCTTTGCGGATGAAAAAGATCGAAATATTTACAGCAGATATTCGAATCCTAATACTTCTGAATTTATAGATAAAATATGTAAAATGGAGGGTGCTGATAGCGGGTATGCATTTGCCACTGGAATGGCTGCTGTATTTTCAACCTTTGCCGCACTCTTAGATGCTGGGGATCACATTTTATCTTCACGCAGTGTCTTTGGATCTACGCAAACAATGTTTAATACTATTTTGCCAAAATGGAATATTTCTACAAGCTCTTTTAAAATCGAGGAAATTGAGGCTATCGAAGATTTTATTCAACCCAATACAAAAGTAATTTATGCCGAAAGTCCTACAAACCCGGCAGTAGATATTTTAGATCTTGAGTTTCTCGGAACCATAGCAAAAAAACACAATTTGATATTGATTGTAGATAATTGTTTTGCAACCCCATATTTACAACAGCCTATTAAATTTGGCGCGGATTTGGTCATTCATTCTGCCACTAAGCTGATAGATGGTCAGGGTCGCGTATTAGGCGGAGTTACGGTTGGTCGAGAGGATTTGATTTGTAAAATTTATTTATTCGCTAGAAATACCGGACCTGCATTGTCTCCGTTTAACGCGTGGGTACTATCTAAAAGTTTGGAAACCTTAGCAGTAAGAGTAGATAGACACTGTGAGAATGCCTTAAAGGTTGCTCAATTTTTAGAAAAGCACATTAAAGTGGCTTTGGTGAAGTATCCTTTTTTAGAATCACACCCGCAGCATGAATTGGCGAAAAAACAAATGAAATTGGGCGGCAATGTCGTGGCTTTTGAAGTTAAAGGAGGAGTAGAAGCCGGACGTACATTTTTGAATAACATCAAGCTGTTATCTTTATCCGCTAACTTAGGTGATACACGCACTATTGTAACACATCCGGCATCAACTACACATGCAAAACTGTCTGAAGAAGATAGGTTGATCACCGGAATTACAGGTGGATTGGTACGGATTTCGGTGGGCTTAGAAAACTCCAATGATATCATAAACGATTTGAAACAGGCGTTAGACTGATTTGAAATAGGTATATTTGTTCTATGCTTTCTAAGAAAACAAAATATGGATTAAAAGCGTTGGCATACATCGCAAGACAGAAGGAGAAAACACCTGTTCAAATTGCTACAATTGCCGAGAGTGAGAACATATCACATAAGTTTTTAGAGAGTATTTTGTTGACACTTCGAAAATCTGGAATTTTAGGCTCAAAAAAAGGAAAGGGAGGAGGTTATTACCTTTTAAAAGAAGCTTCCGATATTCCGATGACGGATGTCATTCGAACCCTCGAAGGCCCGATCGCAATGCTACCCTGTGTAAGTTTAAATTTTTATGAAAAGTGTGATGATTGTCCTGATGAACATGCATGTAGTGTACATAAATTGATGATTCAGGTGAGAGATAGTACACTGAAAATTTTAAGACATAATACGTTAGCCGATCTGGCGTTACCACCAAAATAATATTTAACATTTTTTTTGATTTATTTACTTGATAATTACAAAATAAAATATACATTTGCACATTAACCTAGTAATCCGATAGGATTATATATTTTAAGGAAATTTTGAAATGGAGAGTGTTTTGAATAGAGGTTCTAGGGTAGGGATTGATGAAGATAAAGTTGATCCAATATCAGGAGAAAAAGTAAAAAGAAGTTTGGTAAAAACAATTAGTTGGCGAATTATCGGAACTATTGATACAGTTTTAATCGCTTGGCTGATTACGGGAACTTTAACCCTAGCGTTTTCAATTGGAGCTATAGAATTGATATCCAAACTGATATTGTACTATTTCCATGAACGAGCGTGGAATAAAATAAAATGGGGGAAATAATGCTAGATTTAGAAAGAATAAATGAAGAGTTACGAGGAAAGAAACCTCATGAAATTGTTACGTGGGCAATGAATAGGGCAAAAAAACCTGTCGTAACAACAAACTTTAGGCCTTACGAAAGTGCAATTATCTATGCAGTGACACAGGTAAAAAAAAATATAAAAGTTATTTGGTGCGACACAGGTTATAACACACCAAATACCTATAGACATGCCGAAAACCTAATAGAACGACTACAGTTGAATATTCAATTGTATGTACCTAAACAAACTTCTTCACATAGAGATATAGTGTTGGGTATTCCAGATATAGAAGATCCAAACCACAAGAAATTTACAGAACAAGTTAAACTTGAACCTTTTAATCGTGCCATGAGGGAGCATACACCAGATCTGTGGTTTACAAACCTTCGTAAAGGCCAAACGGCATTTAGAGATAGTATTGATATTGTGTCTATTGGGGCGGATGGAATTATAAAAGTGAGTCCGTTTTATAACTGGACGGATAAAGAATTAGATACTTTTTTGGCCAAAAACGACTTGCCTAATGAGTTTAATTATTTCGATCCAACAAAGCAACTAGCAAATAGAGAATGTGGTTTACACGCATAACAAATGACAATGAAAGATACATCACACATAAATCCGTTAGAAAACGAAGCTATCTATATCATGAGAGAAGTAGCGGCTCAATTTGAGAAACCGGTATTATTATTTTCGGGAGGAAAAGATTCAATTACATTGGTACGATTGGCGCAAAAAGCATTTTATCCTGCAAAGATTCCATTTCCGTTAATGCATATTGACACAGGTCATAATTTTGCGGAAACCATTGCTTTTCGAGATAGATTGGTCGAAGAACTAGGCTTAGAACTAATTGTTAGAAATGTACAAGATTCGATAAATGAAGGAAAAGTTAAAGAAGAGTCGGGAAAATATGCTAGTCGAAACGTATTACAAACAACAACACTTTTAGATGCTATCGAAGAATTTAAATTCGACGCCTGTATTGGTGGTGCTAGAAGAGATGAAGAAAAAGCCAGAGCCAAAGAACGTATTTTTTCAGTACGAGATGATTTTGGTCAATGGGATGAAAGAAACCAGCGACCAGAGTTGTTCGATATGTTAAACGGACAAATTGAATTGGGTCAAAATGTACGTGTCTTTCCTATTTCTAATTGGACAGAGTTAGATGTTTGGTCGTATATAGAAAAAGAAAAAATCGAAATACCTTCTATTTATTTCGCACATACAAGAGCTACATTTTTAAGAGATGGTTTGATATGGTCAGCCGATGATGAGGTCGTATATAGAGAAGAAGATGAACATGTCGAAGATCGAATTGTGCGTTTTAGAACAGTTGGTGATATGAGCTGTACGGCAGCGGTACTTTCTGAAGCATCTGATATAACAACGGTTGTACAAGAAATTAGAACATCAACAATCTCAGAAAGAGGTGCAAGAATAGATGATAAACGTTCAGAGGCTGCCATGGAAAAACGGAAACAGCAAGGATATTTTTAGAATTATAAAGAGAAAACAACAACACATAAGTACATACGAAATGGAAGTATTAAAAATAGCAACAGCGGGTAGTGTAGATGACGGTAAGAGTACCTTAATCGGAAGACTATTGTATGATACCAAATCATTAACGTCTGATAAGCTAGAGGCGATTGAAAAAAAGAGCCAACAACTAGGATACGATTATCTAGATTTTTCATTGGCCACCGATGGTTTGGTTGCAGAAAGAGAGCAAGGTATCACAATTGATGTGGCGCATATTTATTTTTCAACGAGTACTAAAAGTTACATTATTGCTGACACCCCTGGTCATGTTGAATATACACGAAACATGGTAACTGGGGCATCGACTTCTCAAGTCGCTATTGTTTTAATAGATGCTCGTAAAGGAGTAATCGAGCAGACAAATCGCCATTTTTTCATTAATAACTTACTAAGAATTAAAAATGTTATTGTTGCTATCAATAAGATGGATTTGGTGGATTTTGATGAAGATAGATACAATGCTATTAAAGGTGATTTTGAAAATTTAATGAGTAAGAGAGAATATCAAGATCAAAAAATTACGTTTATCCCAGTAAGTGCCTTAAAAGGAGATAATGTCGTGCATTCGTCAGAAAACACACCTTGGTATCAAGGGCAAACCTTATTAGAACATCTCGAATCAGTAGATACTCAAGATATATATAATATAGGTACGCCAAGATTTCCGGTTCAATATGTAATCCGACCAAAAACAGCAGATTTTCATGATTTTAGAGGATATGCAGGTAAGGTGTATGGAGGTGAATTAAGTGTGGGAGATTCGGTAGTTGTGTTACCATCTCAACGAGCATCAAAA
>Ga0316204_10007318_pt1 | contig 16261 bp, 21 predicted proteins | sample 6monrhotite_MG_2_FD_205661 | JGI IMG/M metagenome (GOLD analysis project Ga0316204, IMG submission 205661) | Microbial mat bacterial communities from mineral coupon in-situ incubated in ocean water Damariscotta River, Maine, United States -... | ecosystem: Environmental > Aquatic > Marine >... | reverse complement strand
TTGAAGGCGCACCTATTGTTACCACCGCTTTTAAAGAAGGTAGCGCATGGGCTGCTGCCAAAACCGCAGCACCGCCTAAACTGTGACCAATAATCATGGCCGGTGCAGCATAGTTATCTTTTAGATGATTTGCTGCCTGAATCAGGTCACTGATATTCGATGAGAAATTAGTATTAGCAAAATCCCCATCACTATTACCCAAGCCAGTAAAATCAAACCGCAATACGGCAATACCTTTATTTGCCAATGCCCTTGTGATTCTCGATGCCGCAGCAATATCTTTCGAGCAAGTAAAACAATGTGCAAAAAGTGCATAAGCCTTGGTTTCTGAATCAGGTGTTTCTAATAATCCTGATAGAGATTCACCTTGTGAATTTTTAAAACTGGCCTTTACTCTAGGCATTAATAACTCCTTTATAATTTGGGTAGTGAATAATCAGCCTTTCTCTTTAAAAGACTCGAATTATATGTGCCAAAAAAAAGCAGGCAATAAGCACACATCCTATTAAAGATTCTTCAACAACAAATATAGTTACAAACAACTTATTATTCAGAACTTCGATACTCGTTATCATTCTAAAGATCGACTATAGTATAGATAGTTGGCTGTATTTCGATACCGAACATGGAGATAGAAATAATGAGCACAAATAGAATATTAATCCTGCCGTTCCTGTTCATATCCTTCATTTTACTAGGTGCTTGCGAACAGCAGAGCGAAACCAGTCAAACCAATCCTGACAGAATCTCCTACGAGGCTAATGTTCACGAAAAAACTTTTGGAAAGCACATTATTCATATTAATGCCCTAACAACAGATCAGCTACCGACTGAAGTTGCTCGTGGATACAAAATTTCCCGAAGTAAAAACCGAGCGATGCTAAATGTCTCAGTTCGTGAAAAACAAGGAGAGGTAGAGACACCCATTACAGCTACGGTTAGTGTCATTGCAAAAAACCTGAGTAGCCAGTTAAAGAGCGTTAAATTTAGAGAAATAAAGGAATCTGATCCCGTTGCAATTTACTATATCGGTGAACTGCCAGTGGGTAATGAAGAAACTCTTGTTTTTGATATCGATGTAACGCCTACCGGCGCGACCAAACCTGTTCTAGTCTCTTACAGACATAAATTCTTCACAAAATAATTAAGACTAATTATTTTTATTTTTCCGCTTTGCCTTAACGCGGTTTACTGCCGCTGTAATATCATCCTGTTTCTTTTTTAGTGATGATTCATTGTTGGCATGTTCTTCGTCAACCATTGAGTGTTTAACCTGCTTGTCCAGTTTCCGCTGTTCTGTCCGCTTCTGTTTATTCAGATAACGTTGTTTATTTTGATCTGCGTCCAATTGGCTTCGTCGATTATCCCACATATGATTTTTTGATTGTCGATATTCATCCACCAAGGGAATATGACTCGGGCAAACATAAGAGCAGCAACCGCACTCTATACAATCAAACAAGTGATAATCTAGCAGTCGTTCGCTATTAAATTCTTTACTATGCCAATGCAATTGTTGAGGTTGCAAATTCACAGGGCATACCGGAGCGCATTCATCACAACGGATACAGGGTGATTCATCAATTTTTGAATTGTTAAGTTGGGAATCAATGGCTAATAAACAGTTCGTAGTTTTAATAACAGGCACATTATCATCAAATAATCGAAACCCCATCATGGGGCCACCCATAATCAAATATTCATATTGCTCATTATAGCCGCCACATTGTTCTATGACCTCGTCCATAGATGTACCAAGTAATACCTCAAGATTACAAGCTTGGTTTATTCCGGGACCCGTTATCGTAACAATGCGACTGATCAGTGGCTCGTCATCAACAATCGCTTTTTTAACTGCAACGGCAGTGCCTACGTTATAACAAACAATACCGACATCAACCGGCAAGCCTTCGGCAGCTACTTCAATACCCGTTATTGATTTAATAAGTTGTTTTTCACCACCGGCGGGATAGAGACTCGATACCAGTCTTAATTTAATATCGATCTTTGCATTACTATCCAATGACTCTTGCAATACTTTTATCGCTTCAGTTTTATTGTCCTCAATAGCAATGACGCACTCGTCTACTTGCAGTGCATGCGCCAGAATTTCTACACCAGTAATAACATCTTTCGCATAATGTCGAATCAATGTCTCATCACAACTAATATAGGGTTCGCATTCAGCTGCATTTAGAATCAACAATTCAATATCTAGATTAAAACCTGGAATGATCTTCACTGCAGAGGGAAAACCTGCACCACCTAAACCAACAACCCCTGCCTCAAGTATTTTTTGCTGAATCTTAACTGGACTCAAGCTATAGAAATTGACAATCGGTGCCCTGTTCTCAATCCATTTATCTTCACCATCTGCTTCAATCACAATACAAGGTGACATTGCTCCAGATGGATTTGGTATGAGGTGCTCAGCTATCTCTTTAATAACACCAGAGGTACTGGCATGAACTGGTGCACTAATAGAGCCCTGCTCTTTTGCAATTATTTGGCCTTTTAAAACCTGATCTCCGACCTTAACGATAGGTAATGCAGATAAGCCGATATGTTGGCGTAAGGGAATTTTAAGTAGACTTGGTAACTTTGCTTTTTTAAGCGGCTGCTCAAGAGACATCACCTTATTTGGTGATAATTGTATACCGCCACCAAATGGAATTGGTTTCTCTAAAACACTAATCATCCTGCTATGACTTCCCGCAAATTTAAACTTAATTGAGCGTAAATTATAACATAGCATTTTGTGTGTAATTCGTATGCCTCAATTAATCTAACATATCCATTATCAGGTTTAGGTATTACAATCATAGATAATCCGTAACACTTGGATAACAAATATTATTTATCATGCTGACACTTGAAAACGATAAACGTGTAAAAGGCGAATTGGATACCGTCTGGGAAATACTCACTGATATTAAGTGTTTTGCTGATGCCGGTCCTGACATTATCCGTGTTGAAGTATTATCAGGAGAAGGCTTGGGTATGATAAGACGCGTTCATCATCGAATTAGCGGTTCATGGGAAGAAGAATGTATAGAATGGGAACCACAATCTCATTTCACTATGCAAGTGAGGGGTGATAATTATCTGCTACCAGTCACTTACCTGCGCCGTACAACCTGTATGGTGCAAAAACAGAAAAATGTCGTAATCAAGATTCGATATGAATACACGCCTAAGTATGGCCCTTTCGGTTTTTTCCTGAATAAGCACCAAATCATACCTATTCTTAATCTATTTTCTACGCAACTAGTCGATAATCTGGCAAAGATAATTCAGCAGCGAAATTTAGATAGGTCTATATCAGCTGCGACAATATTAAAAAGTAAAAGCACAGAAATTCATACAATAACACCAGAGACCTTAATATCTGAAGCTTGTAAGATCCTGACAGAAAACAGGATTGGCAGTCTTATTGTGCTTGGACCAGAAGAAAAGATTGCAGGCATTCTATCTGAACGCGATATCGTCAATGGTATTTCCACAACGGGCCAACCTATACTTAATAAACCCGTAAAGGATTTCATGACACACAATGTAATTGTTAGTCACCCGGAAGATTCTCTCTCCACATTAATGGCCATAATGAGTTCAAAACGAATACGTCATTTACCTGTGGTAGATGATAATGATTATTTAACCGGTGTGATCAGTATTGGCGATATTGTAAATGCGCGTATGTCTGAACTTGAACAAGAATCAGCCGCCATGCATCAATACATTGAAGGTCGAAAGTGGCGAGAAGTTGCAATGCAAATTGGTCGGGCTGCTGCATCCGAAGAATTTAGTTAGTTTCTATACATACCAAACACCGTTACTTGCCATACAGTCGATTGAATCTAGTGCCATATGGATGAGCAATCCAATTCCAACATAACGCAGTGGTTTGAAACAACAAATCACTCCATAAAAAATGATTGGTATAAATTCATGTAATGGATGGAAACCGATACTACATCGACTGGGATCGTAGATCGGATCAGCGAGTAAATGATCAAGATCAATAAACATTGTTGCGATCATAAAACAATAGGCAACCTTCCATTTTACTTTAAAGAAGAGTAATGCTGGCGCCAACGGGACCAGAAAATGGAGAAATAGATGAAGGATGCCGTTTCTCTTTTTACAATTAAGGTAGTTCAGTCAAAACTTGTTGCAAAGGTTTCCTGATAGTTTGCGGAACGTCAGCAGGATAGCCATACCAAATTAGTCCAACAACTTTTTCCAGTTCTTTGTTAACCCAAACTAAATCATAAAATTGATCTTCACGAGTTACCGGACCTGTCGACCACTTTGTGCCTATGCCTTTATCCCAGAGGCAAAGCATCATGTTTTGAATAACACAGCAACAAGCAGCGTAATCTTCTTGAAAGAGTAACGCGTCATTTGATTTTTGACAGGTCACAAGTAACCAACCCGGTATCTCCATCCAACGCTTATACTTCTTTTCAGCCGCCTCTATTCCCTTTTTTACAATTAGCGTCTCCTTATTCAACTCACAAATACTACTTATTGTTTCCGATCCTAATGTATAGAAATGCCAGGGCTCAGAAAGATGATGATTTGGCGCCCAACACGCTGTCGCCATCGCTGCTTTAATTACAGAGATATCTGGCACCTGTTCCGGAATGAAATCGTGGATCGTACGGCGAGATTTAATTATCTCTTCCAGATCCATCTTTTTATTTGTCATATAAACCTCAGTTTTTGCGCTATAGCGATAAATGATAACTCATGAGATAAAGAATTGATGACAAGTATCACTATACAAACATTTCTAATACTTTGATCTAGACATAAGTCATTTTCTTATTTCATTTGAAAAAGATTACGATATTTGTCCAGATCATTATATTTTATTAATTTCCATATTATTCAAATACTTATATTTTTATGTCTATAAAATACTAAAATTAACAGCTAATTTACCTCATCTTTATCGACAGATGTCTAGTCTTTGTCTACGCTGTCTCAAACAATTACGAGAATCATTAGCCATGACAACTTCTGCAAACCCTACTACTGAGATACAAACAAGCTTCAAGATCGGTGCTGTTTCGCGTATTACCAATATACCGATTGATACATTACGCATATGGGAAAGACGCTATAGTGTTGTAGTACCCATTCGTTCAAATAATTCTGATCGCCTATACCGAAATGATGATATCAATAGACTGACTTTGTTAAAGATGTTGGTCGATAGAGGCCATTCAATTGGAAGCATTGCCCCGCTTGCGAATGAGAAATTGATCGAACGTTTGGAAGTGCATGACCAAAATAAAATTCGCATTAAATCTGATGACACAAAAAAAACCGTAAGTGTTGTTGTCATTGGTGAGGTTTTATCATTACAACTTGAACATTTCGACATGGCTGAATCAGATTTTAGATTTACAGGGTTGTATCGAAATGAAACTGAATTCACTGCAAAGAACAAAGATGATGCTATAGATATACTGATTTTTGAATGTCCCGCTATTCAAGGTGACCACATTAGACACATTAATGAATTATTCAAAAACTCAGGGGCAAAACAATTAGTCCTGATATACGGATTTACCAATAGTTCTGCAAAGAAATTATTAAGAAAAACTGATTTCACATATATTCAAGCACCAATAACCATTGACCATCTAAGAACTGAAATTATTAATTTAATTACAGAGAATAATATATTTGATAATGGCCATGTTGATTTTGACTTAAATAATAAAGCACCCTTAAGAACATATTCTAATAATGAATTGATCAAACTGTCTTCTACATCTCCGACCATTAAGTGCGAATGCCCACAACACCTTTCAAGTATGATTTTGAAATTAATTCAATTTGAAATATACAGCGCTGAATGTGCTACTAGATTCAAGAAAGATGCTAACTTGCATAATTTACTTGAAAACATGACCGGTCATGCACGTTCAATAATGGAGCATGCCTTAGGAAAGGTAATAGAAGCAGAAAGTGAAAGCGTAAAGTTATAAACTCAGGAATATATTTTATGCTACTCAATAAAAACACTATTTACCTTATTTGTTGGTTAATGCTGAGCTATACAAGTGCTGTATCAGCTAATGAATACCAACCATTTCACCCCCCAGGAAAATTTATAAATCTTGGTATGCATGTGATGTATATCGATTGTTATGGTGATAAATCACCAACCGTATTAATCGATGTTGGCATTGCTGATTCCTCTGCGAATTGGTACAAACTTGCAAAAAGCTTATCAAAAGATGTCCGTACTTGTGTATACGACAGAGCGGGTTATGGCTGGAGTGATCCCGGACCTGGTAAAAGAACAACGGCACAAATCGTACATGAACTAAATATGTTACTCGAATTCGCAGAAGTTCCAGGGCCTTATGTATTGGTAGGGCATTCTTTCGGAGGGTTTACAGCAAGGTATTTTGCTGCGACTCACCCCAATAAAATCGTAGGTGCTGTATTAGTTGATTCCTCACATCCAGATCAAATATATCGACTATCAGAGCTCGATAACGTCAAAAATAAGCCACCGATGAAAATAACCCGAAGAGAATTGGCACCAGCTACTATGACTGAATTTGAAAAACGCTGGTACTCATTAAATTCGAGTAGAAAAGCAGTATTTGCTCAGATGAATGAATTAAAATATTTTAAGCAAAGCGCATATGAAGTAAAACATTCTGGCCCGATGTCTGATATTCCTTTGGCAATACTAACCAGAGGCAAGAGTCAGTTACCCGAAATTAATGGTGTTTCACTTGAATCAGCATGGCTGGACATGCAAAAAGATTTACTTAAACTCAGTAAAAATAGCTGGCAGGCGATAATTAAAGATAGCAGCCATAACATCTATAAAGATGCGCCTGAAGAAGTAATCAGTAATATATTAAAAGTGGTTAATCTATCGCGATAACACATAATCTAGACTTGCCTAGATTTCTCGTGAATCATATGCCCAATGTAACAACGCCTGTCTTTGTTTTCGCCGGCATTGTAAATCATACTTCTCACAGTTTTTTCTAATCGCACCTCTATGTCTAACAATCGCTTTCCATCGCTTAATCTGCCGATAATCTTCTTCGGGTATGCGGCGTCCCATATAATAACGACAATACCACTGAAACCAGCCACGAGGGTCTTCCTCGAATATCCAACCTTTCTTCTGCCACTCTATTAAGGGCAATGAGGCATCAACGCCATAATAATTTAGCTCGGGATTTTTTTTTAGCGGAGAAAACTTTGCTTTTTTGAACCAATTCTCTGGAAACTCATCTTGGCAATCCGTCATATATTTTCCACCAAATACGCCAAGCGCTAACATTTCTTTAGGTTTGAGCTCAGGTTCAAAATCATGATCAAAGTTTCTGCCAACAGGTTCTATCAGATAATAGACATACTCCGACTGCATATTATCTCTAACGATAACTTTCTTCATGAGTATTTATCTAGATTGGTCAACATAGATCAATTTATCTGTGTCAAAACCTAACTCTTTTGACCTGATAACAAACCTATTAAGAATATCTGGACTAACCGTTGGTGTTCTTGCCAATAACCAGAGATAAGATCTATTGTTGCCGGATACAAATGAATATTGATAATTTTCTTTGTCGAGTTCAAAGATAATGTAAGATCCATAGAAAGGGCCGAAGAAAGATACCTTCAAATGACCTTCATCATTAGGGCCGACAAAATAGGCTTTCCCCTCCGCTTCATTCCAATCTTTGTCCTCACTAGAATATCCTCTGTTTATTACTTTGACACCACCATCGTCACGTAGGGAATATTCAGCATTGACGTTATCCAGCCCTCGTTCAAAAGAATGATCGAGTCGTGCGATTTCATACCATTTACCAAGGTACTTATTAATTTCAAAATCAGACACCGGATAAATACCTTTAGGCAAACCGGCACATCCACTTAATAACAAAGAAATGAAGAGCGTTAGAAATATTCGCATATGTTGAATTACCAAATGTATTTTATTTATATGACCAAACTGCATATTCACTCCTATTTGGATCATCAAAGTGAAAGCGGTGTCCGACCGGAAAAGAGAATATGGGTTTAATTATCGAATCTCCAGCGTTCTCTATTTTTGATTTTATCTTGTCTAGGTCATTACTATAGAAAACAATCAATGCCGCACCATTCTCTGATGATGAGCTTAAGTCTGATTTGATGAATCCACCATCAATACCTTCATTTGAGGAAACTGAATAATCAGGACCATAATCGACAAATGACCAACTAAATACTGCAGCAATAATTCTCTTTGCTGCTTCTATAGCTCTGGCAGGAGACTCAACATAACTTATATTTTCATGGACGTTCATAACGCATTTCTAGTGTAATTGAATTGAATTATTTAGAAGAGTATATGATTATGCTCTTACCTTAAAAACCCAACAAAAGAGAGAATCATTATGTCTAAAATGCAATGGACAGAACAGAAAGATGCGCCTGTAGTCGAGTTATTTGAAGGCATTCGTATGCAAACACTAATGGAAGATGAAACCGGGGTTAAAGCGATGCTAGTAGAATTTGATCCAGGCGCTTGCTGGGAAGGCGGTGATGATGTTCACGAATCAAGCTCGGAAGAGGTTTATATTGCTTCTGGTGTCTTTAGCGATGGAGAACGTGATTACCCTGCTGGTACCTATATTCACATGCCTAAAGGTTCTGCGCATGTCCCCCAGTCTAAAACCGGGTGTACTGTCTTTGTCTTTTACCCTGAAGGTAGACCTTTATAATAGATAATCTTACTTTTTAAGCTTGTGTGGGTTTCGATTTGGGCACGTTTTATCGCTACAACGATCGGGAATGGTCTTGGTGCCTTCAACCATTAAAGCACCACATTTCTTATCGCCGCGAAGATATTTGCATTTCTTTCCTGTTGGTCGCGTTTCAACATAAAAATTGCACCCTTTAGCTGAGCATCTATAGACAGGTCCAAATTTGCCACTAGCTGGCTCAAGTGTACCTTTCCGACACAATGAGCAGCTAACACCTGTGGGTTTTAAGTGTTCAAACTTAGAACCTATTGTCATTATCATCATTAGTTACCGTATTTATATATACTGAATTCTTAATTTGCCCGCCAGGAAGCTTCAACTAACAGTTTCTCTTTATGGAAAACCTTGCCAATAAACTTATCACCAGAATTAATAGCGCCACTACCTTTTGGTGTACCACACATTAATAAGTCTCCGTCTTCAAATGAAAGAAAACGTTTGACCTCGTTCAATAACTGCTGTGGTTGATTCAACATCAATTCACAAGTACCGTCCTGAACCAAACAGTCATTTATAAACAATTCGATCCTCAATTCACTTATCTCGCAATTGAAGGAAACAAATTCACTAAAGACAGCTGAATTATCAAATGACTTAGCCCGTTCCCATGGCAGTCCGTTTGACTTCAATTTCGCCTGAAGCTCTCTTTTTGTTATATCAATACCAAAGCCTACGCCTCTTAGCTCACTATCAATAATCAGAAATGTGATTTCGCCTTCATAATGAATCGCATCTGTATTACAAAGGTGAATCTCGTTAGAGATCGCTGAGTTTGGTTTTAAGAATATAATGGGTTCTTCTGGAATTTCGTTATTCAGTTCCTGTATATGTTCGACATAGTTTCGTCCAACACAAATAATTTTTGATGAAAAGAGCGCTTTGCCATTCCATTTGATAGATTTCATTTTTACTCACTTACCGAAACGAATTGTTATAAAGATTTATTAATATCATTACTTTACTATATCTAAGAACTTAATAAAGTTTATTGAAATTCTGCCGATATAGTCATAAGCCATAGATTTGGAATCGGAAATTTGAGCGCACAATTACAAGCCCGGGAGAAACGCAGACTAAAACGTTTTTCCGTTCGCCTGAAAGTCTACTCTCAACAGACAGATGAATTAATTGGCTATGCCGAAAACCTCCATACAGATGGAATGATGATTTCTTCGAAAAAACCAATCCCAAGTAAACAAGAACTTTCGATTTGGTTCGGCGCGACAAAAGAAGAAAAGAGGTTAAATAGAATATTTTTACGTTCCTATAAAGTATGGGAGAGTTTTACAGACACTAAAGACCGTCTTTATTATTCTGGCTTACATTTTGTCAGCCCATCAGAGAAGACATTGGATAAAATTCAGTCGCTCCTCTATGATGTGAATAATTAGCCTCCTGTTATAGATACAATACGTATTTGTTTTGATCTCAATCAAGAGATAGAACGATTATCCTCTTCTGTCTTGGTGTCTTTCTTATAATTGGTATCTTGTCGTTTGAGATTTACGGCGTGTTTCTGTTGATAGATATCGAAGACTTTGTCGGCATCAAGTCCGGCGCACATCATCGCCGAGACCAGAAAATGTAGAATATCGATTAATTCAACACGAATATTTTGCATATCTATCTCATCTTTACTCCACCATTTCCATAACAATTCTTCATCCAGCTCGATTAATTCTTCTTTCATAGCCTTTGAATAGTTCATAAGCCATTCATTTGGTAATTCATTAACGTTCAACTTATTTTCAGCAACAGCAGCAATAATCGACTGCATACTCAAATCCTGCCCCGACTTATCTTTGAGTTCATTTTTACTAAAGACATAATCATTAAGTTCTGTCTGCATCTCGAAAATCTTGTCTAACATGAAACTCTCCGCTTTGCTATTTATGAGGGAAACAGACTCTTGCCTGCGACCTTATAACTTAACACGATTAGACTGCCTGACAAATTCTGTCCCGATTCGATGAATACTATATAATCGCGCTTTTTCAAGCGCTGGTGTGCAATGGCTTTAATCACTTTTGGTGAGGTTTCCCTCGAATTCGGCGATCAACTCATACTCAATAACGTCAGTATGGCTGTGGAATCGGGCGAGCGTGTCTGCCTGATAGGCCGCAACGGTGCCGGCAAATCGACCTTGATCAATATTATCGCCGAAAAAATTGAAGCCGATAGTGGTGAAATAGTTAAACAATCTCATCTCAGGGTGAGCCAACTAGAGCAATCACTGCCACAGACTCGAGATATTTCGGTACGTGACTATGTGGCTGAGGGGCTCAAGCATTTACAACTATTACTCAAAGAATACGAAGAACGCTCACATCAATTCGATGATTCAAATCCTACCAGCTTACGAGAACTGGAAGACCTACAACATCAGATTGAGGCCGAGGGTGGCTGGAATATAGATCAGCGTGTCGAAACGGTTATATCCGATCTCAATTTACCGGCTGAATTAAAGCTTACTCAATTATCAGGTGGTTGGCGTCGTCGAGTTGCACTCGGTAAAGCCCTTGTGAGTAACCCTCAATTATTATTGCTCGATGAACCGACCAACCATCTTGATCTCAGTACTATCCAGTGGTTGGAAAATCGCGTGCTGAATTTTAACGGTGCCGTCATCTTTATTACACATGATCGCGCCTTCCTGCAAAAACTGGCAACACGCATCATTGAGCTGGATCGAGGCAAACTTTCCAGCTGGCCGGGGACCTATCAAGACTATCTGGTGAATAAGGAAAAAGCGCTCGAGGAAGAATCGAAAGCAAACGCCCTGTTCGATAAAAAAGTAGGTGAAGAAGAAGTCTGGATTAGACAAGGCATTAAAGCACGACGAACACGTAATGAAGGACGGGTACGTTCTTTAATAAGCATGCGCTCAGAAGTTGCAAAACGCTTAAAACCACAAAACAAAGCGCGCATTCATATTGAAGAAGCGGAACAATCTGGACGCAAGGTGATTGAAGCGCACAAAATTTGCCATAGTTATGGCGATCAACCATTAATAGATAAACTTTCCTTGAAGGTTATGCGTGGTGATCGTATTGGTTTAGTGGGTAATAATGGCGTTGGTAAAAGCACCCTGTTAAAAATAATCTTAGGTGAACTTAAACCCAATTCAGGCACGGTTAAGATAGGTACTAATCTGGAAATTGCCTACTTTGACCAATTACGTCGTAATCTTGATCCTGAGAAGACAATCGCTCAGATTGTTGGCGATGGTGGTGATTATATAAAAATGAACGGGAAAGAACGCCATGTCATTGGTTATCTTCGAGGCTTTTTGTTTTCTGCAAAACGTGCCATGACAAAAATAAAAGTGTTATCTGGTGGTGAAAAAAATCGTGTCATCCTGGCTAAATTATTAACGCGTCCCAGTAACTTATTAGTACTCGATGAACCCACGAATGATCTTGATGTAGAAACATTGGAAGTTCTGGAAGATAGGCTCATGGAATACAAGGGAACATTAATCATCGTGACGCATGATCGAGCATTTCTTGATAATGTCGTTAGCAGTATTCTGGTATTTGAAGATTCCGGGAACATTCAAAACTATGCCGGTGGTTTTAGTGATTGGCATAGACATGGTAAACACTTGGCTGAAATGGATAACCCGACAATAGCAAAAGAAAAAAAGAACAAGTTGGATGACGCTGATAATAAGCAAAAAAGTAATAAAAAACTGAGTTATAAATTCAAACTAGAGCTAGAGGCATTGCCTGCAAAGATAGCAGCTCTCGAAAAGTCTATCTCTGGTCTGGAAGAGCAAACCAGCGCTGATGACTTTTATGTCAAACCATATGAAGAACAGCAACCGATACTTGATGAATTAAATATTAAGCATAAAGAACTGGACACAGCTATTCGCCGTTGGGATGAACTTGAAACAATGGAAAAAGAGTTGCAAACATAATAAATATGCAGATAGATAGACACTATTTAATCCATGGTTTTTTACCTGCCTTCTTTTCCGCATGCTGTTTTGCAGTCATGGCAGTCTGCATCAAAATAGCCTCATCTGAATTACCCGCAGTTCAATTAGTCTTTCTTCGTAGCATTATTGGATTAATAATCATCCTGCCTTTTGTTTTGCCAAAAGGTATCGATTTTATTAAAACCCCGGTATTACATTTACATATGCTTCGCGGCTTTATCAGTCTCTGCGCAATGACCTGTTTTTTCTATGCCATATCACATGTCGGCCTATCAGAATCAACCTTACTAAATGCTTCCTCGCCGTTATTCGTCGGCTTGTTGGCTTTTTCAATACTCAAAGAGAAAGTCACTAAACATAGTGCCGCAGCTTTAGTCGTTGGTTTTATCGGTGTATGTTTTATATTAAAACCCGGCACGGCTTTATTTACATTCGCCGCATTAATTGGATTATGCTCTGGTTTTTTTATTGCCTGTGCAAAAATATTAGTTCGCTATATGGCCGACACAGAACCCGTCTTGCGTACCGTCTTATACTTCAGTGTTTTTTCAACTATTTATTCAAGCATATTAATGATCTGGTTTTGGCAGACGCCATCAATGTTTGATGTATCAATCATGGTGCTAGCAGCTATCTGTGCTACCGGCGGGCAAACACTACTCACCTATTCCTTTACACATAATGAAGCAGTAACAGTCGCACCCTTTACCTATGTTACAGTGATGATGGCGACCTTATTTGGTTGGATCGGTTGGAATGAGTTGCCGGATATCGGCTCCAGTATTGGCGCAATTTTGATTATTGGTTCTTGCTTGTCTCTGATAATTCAGGGCAAGTTGCCTAATCCGTGGAAACAAAAACCGCCAGAATAAAAAAGGCGATAGCTTTTGGTTAGACCTGCAGAGGTACCTTGTTATGTCTCGTCTGTTGTTGCCGCTTTATCGTCGCTGCCCGTTATAGGTTCAGCGGCCTGCGGCTGACTATCGACTGATTTTGCTTTTTGCAGGCGCTTCTCTTCCTTCTTTTTCTTTTTAGCGATTTCTTTCTGGCGCTTCTCATACGAGTAATTGGTTTTAGCCATTCGTTTTCTCTTCTATATAATTTTAGGGTTGGTACAGTTGTAACACAGGATGTTTCAACTGATTGCGCTCTTGATTACACTTTCAATATCAAAACATCGTCAAGTAATGGATCAATAACGGACTAGGCACATAACAACTCAGCTCAAAGGATTTTACGAAGCGCAGTAATATTCCAGTGCCGTGCCTTGTTATGAGCTATTGTACATATTAGTTTAACTACCACAATTAGTTTTGGTTAAGACCAAGTTCTTTTTGCTTTTTCTTTGTTAATCCTAAAGAAACAATACGGTAAGATTCTTTGAGATAATATTTAAGTTCTTCATCCTCAGTAAGTGTCATATCGAACTGTTGTATCCACTTCATCCCGCGAGAAGCGAAATAAGGCGCAGGGCGATAACCCGGCTCGTCACTCAGGAAAAGAAAATCGGACTCGGACGTTTTAAATGTGTACGCAGATTTATCTTCCTTTTCCCAGCCTCCAATTGCAAATACCTTTCCACCTACTTTCCATACATGAGAATTTCCCCATTGAATTACGTGTGAAGTGGCAGTGAGAGAACGGCAAAATTCATTGAATGCTTCATAAGTCATACTTTATCCCTATTGGTGTATGACGTTCCAGCTCATGGGGTTTTGCAGAGCGTAGCATAATTCTGTTGAGCGTATTGTTCTGCTTTTATGTATGCGCAATTGGCTTATCTGTAAAAATGTAATCTTTAAGCTCTTTATCAAATCTTGGGTCTTTTCTTCTGATCCATTCAAGCACCATAGCGGCATGTTCTTTTTCTTCATCTCTATTATGTGCAAGTATTGCTTTTAAATCTTCATCTTTACATGCGTCAACTCTTTGGTTGTACCAATCCACCGCTTCAAGTTCTTCCATTAGTGATGTAATTGCTCTATGCATGTCTCTTGTTTCATTTGTAAGTTCATCTATTGGTTCGTGGTAGCCTTCGTTTGACATAAGTTATCCTCGTTTAATGTTGTTTGTTTTGATTGCATACGCCCGCTAATAGGCGCAAGTTTACGAACGTCGTGGTCGTCGCGTTTGTAATGGCTTCACTTACGTACAATTCCGACTCTTCCGCTTTCATAGTCATTCCAACTCCACGAGTTTGCAGGTTTATGAGTATAGTGGCGCCTTCCAGAAAAGCCTACCAAAGATAGCGATGGGATTGCCTCTAAAAAGCTAAAGTCGCCATCGGAGAAATTAGTGTCACCAAAAAAAGCAAGCGCTTTAAGCTGAGTGAGTTCTTTAATAGCTGATAGAGATTCAATTTCTTTATTGTCAGATAACTGCAATACCTTAAGATTTTTAAGTGCACTAAGTTCTTCTATACTACTGAGCTTCCTTGAACCATCAATCGTTAGCCATTCAAGGTTTTGTAATTTTTCAATACCGCTTAGGTGATCAAGCTTTCGGCAATTCAAGAAAACAAGTTTACGCAAGTGTCTAAGCTCAGCACATAATTCAGTAACGTTAAAGTTGGAGTTACCAATAGTTAGATATTCAATTTTGGACAAGTTTACAATCTGAGCGAAGCTTTTAAGTTTGAACTCATCCATATATAAATAACGAAGTGACGAGCATTCAAAAATAGACTCCGCTCCTTTCCCATAGCTAATAAAGCTACGCTCTAGACTTTTTAAACCACTGAGGTCGAGTATATTTTTCCAATGGCAAGATATACTGAGAGACTTTAAGTTTTCTAACTTTTCGATTGGAGCAAGCGTATCTACTGGTGAGCAGATGATGCTAAGCAATTCCAGCTCAGGTAGATTGAGTAAAAAATCAAAGTTTTGACACTTATAACCTTTGGCACTATTCAGATAGAGACCTTTTAGGTCCTTCTGTTTCATGAAGTCGATGATGTCTTCGTTCCACTCCCCCTTCACCAGCAGTGAATTAGTCGCATCATTATACTCGCCATCGATCGGAGCAGCGGAGCGACCATAAGGGTTTATAACTATTTCTACTTCAGTGCCTGATATATTCATGCTTCCCTTGAGTCATAACGCCCACAACAGCGGTAAAGTACGCGCATAGTGAGAAATTTGGCCGACTGCATGCGTTTGATAGCAGCTTTACTTGTTACCAAAGAACCGAAGTAGTTCAGCGCAGACAGCCACGGCAGCTTCTTCTGCTAGAAAGTGTCCGCAATCTAAGGCTCCACCCTCTACTTGTTCAGCACGCTCGTTCCATACATCAAGGACATCGTAGCTGCTGTTTACAAACCCTTTCGCACCCCACAAGACCAACAGCGGACACTGAATCTTCTTATTGATATCTTCGTCGTCGTGTTTTAGGTCAATGCTTGCTGCAGCACGATAATCTTCACAGGAGGCATGGATTGCTTCTGGCTTACTGAAGCAACGCAAGTATTCGGCTACTGCGGCGTCTGCGAAGACCGCTCCTGGGGCACTCCAGCGTTTTA
>Ga0316204_10007317_pt1 | contig 16261 bp, 11 predicted proteins | sample 6monrhotite_MG_2_FD_205661 | JGI IMG/M metagenome (GOLD analysis project Ga0316204, IMG submission 205661) | Microbial mat bacterial communities from mineral coupon in-situ incubated in ocean water Damariscotta River, Maine, United States -... | ecosystem: Environmental > Aquatic > Marine >... | reverse complement strand
GGTGATAACATCAAAATGTCAGTTGAGTTAATTGCACCAATCGCAATGGACGAAGGCTTACGTTTTGCAATCCGTGAAGGCGGACGTACTGTTGGTGCGGGTGTTGTTGCTAAAATCTTAGCTTAGTTAGAAAGATAGCACTTTAAGCTTAGGCTAATAGTGCGATGATTTACATTAGTAAATCTTGATTGTAGACATCGCGATTTCGAGCTAAATCGAAGTCGCGATTTTATTGCAGGCCAGTGGCTCAATTGGTAGAGCATCGGTCTCCAAAACCGAGGGTTGGGGGTTCGAGTCCCTCCTGGCCTGCCACTGCAATAAAATGTTATTAATTAAGGGTTGCTTGATAATTTAAGATTGTCGAGGAAACCTAGAAAGAATATGGTTGAAAGCTCATGAGTGTAAACGAACAAGATTCAGTTGCTCCATTTAACGGTTTAAGATGGCTACTTGCTTTTCTTTCTCTGGGTGGTGCTGTTTATGCGAATCACATCTTAGTTGATGAATCGATCCTCATTCGAGTCGCTGTTATTCTAGTGCTAGTCGCTGTTGGTTTTGCTATCGCAATTTCCACAACAAAAGGCAGAGCCGGATTGGCCTTTGCTAAAGAATCAAGAATCGAAGCGCGTAAGGTTGTTTGGCCTACTCGTGCAGAAACCGTTCAAACCAGTATGATCATCATGGTTGCAGTCATTATTATGTCATTGCTACTTTGGGGCGTCGATGCTGTACTCGTAAATATCGTTAACTTTTTAACCGTTAAAGGGAGCTAGTCTTTATGGCGCTTAAGTGGTATGTGGTACAAGCATATTCTGGCTATGAAGGCAAAGTCAGAGGTTTTATTGAAGATCGAGTTAAGCAGTTCGGTTTAGAAGAAAAATTTGGACAAGTCTTAGTGCCTACCGAAGAAGTGGTGGAGATGAGAGATGGCCAAAAACGTAAAAGTGCCAGAAAATTTTTTCCGGGATATGTTCTCGTTGAAATGGATATGGATGATGAAAGCTGGCATCTAGTGAGAGATACACCAAGAGTTTTAGGTTTTATTGGTGGGACTAAAGAGCATCCTGCACCAATTAGTCAGCGTGAAGCTGATCAAATATTAAATCGACTAGAAGAGTCGACTGACAAACCTAGACCAAGAACATTATTTGAAGTTGGTGAGGCAATTCGCGTTACTGACGGTCCGTTTGCGGACTTCAATGCGGTAGTAGAAAACGTTAATTATGATAAGAGCCGACTATCGGTTTCAGTGATGATTTTCGGACGCTCTACACCGGTTGAATTAGATTTTAGCCAAGTTGAAAAAGGCTAATTGAAAGAGATTTTAAAGCTGTCTACTAGATAGCTCTAAATTTGAACGAGAACGTTCACGCATAAAACAACCATAGCTTTACAAAAGCCGTGGGTGTTTTTTTTACGTTAAAGAAAGGGGAGCCTAAAATTTAACCAGTTGGTTGAAGAGTACGGCGTTTGAACCCACACGAGGTGAAAGATGGCTAAGAAAGTCTCAGCTTATATTAAGCTACAAATTGGCGCTGGTGCTGCCAATCCAAGTCCACCGGTAGGACCTGCTCTAGGTCAACACGGTGTCAATATCATGGAATTCTGTAAAGCATTTAATGCTGCAACTGAAAAAGTAGAGAAAGGTCTACCGATTCCAGTTGTAATCACTGTTTATGGTGACAGAAGCTTCACTTTCATTACTAAAACGCCACCTGCGGCTGTTTTAATCATGAAAGCTGTTGGTTTAAAGAAAGGTAGTGGTCGTCCTAACACAGAAAAAGTTGGAAAAATCACTCGCGCTCAGTTAGAAGAAATTGCTAACACTAAAGAGCCTGACCTTACTGCTGCTGATATGGACGCCGCTGTAAGAACTCTTGCTGGTACTGCACGCTCGATGGGCGTGGATGTGGAGGGATAAACCAATGGCTAAATTATCTAAAAGACAAAAAGCGATTAACGAAAAAGTTGACGCTAACAAAACATACACTTTTGCTGAAGCTATCGAAGTACTTAAAGAAGTTTCTTCAGTTAAGTTCAGTGAGTCATGTGACGTTGCTCTAAATCTTGGCGTAGACCCAAGAAAATCAGACCAAGTAGTTCGTGGCGCGACAGTTCTTCCTAACGGAACGGGCAAAGATGTTCGTGTAGCTGTGTTCACACAAGGTGCTAACGCAGAAGCTGCAAAAGAAGCTGGCGCTGACATCGTTGGTATGGATGACCTTGCTGATGAAGTTAAAAAAGGCAACATGGATTTTGATGTAGTTATCGCTAGTCCAGATGCTATGCGAGTGGTTGGTCAACTTGGTCAAATCTTAGGACCTCGTGGATTAATGCCTAATCCTAAAGTTGGAACAGTAACACCTGATGTTGCAACTGCGGTTCAAAATGCAAAAGCTGGTCAAGTTCAATATCGAACTGACAAAGCCGGAATCATCCATGCAACCATTGGTAAATTGGCATTTGATGAAAAAGCATTAAACGAAAATTTAAGTAGCCTTTTAGCCGCAGTTAAGAAAGCAAAACCAGCTTCTGCTAAAGGCACTTACATGAAAAAATTATCTCTAAGCTCTACTATGGGACCTGGTATCCAAGTTGATATCGCTTCTATTGAGATTAAAGAATAGATCAAATTAGATTAGCTCTCTTAATTGAGAGCTACTTTATGAAGATCTTGGGTTTTTGATGGATTCATACTTGAAACTATCAAAAACCGTCAAAGACCGTAGGTGAGGTTTTTGAAAGTAGTTCGCCTTTATGAGGCGATTTCAAAAGCTGTCTTAAAATGGCCTGCGCAGACGGTGGGACCCGATACAGATTTCTGTTCGGTTCACCGTTTACGGGAGTTTTAACAAGCTGTAGTAATACAGAAGTGTTAGCTCATTTTGTAAACCTTCCAATCATTTTGATTGGAAATAGTGGAGGTGAACGACGTGGCACTTGGACTAGAAGGTAAAAAGCAGATCGTTAAAGAAGTAGCTGAAGTTGCTTCTGATGCAATGTCTGCCGTAATTGCCGAATACCGTGGCATGACAGTTGAGCAATTAACTGACTTGCGTGTCAAAGCTCGAGCCGGTGGAGTCTACTTACGAGTAGTACGAAACACTCTAGCTAAACGTGCTGTAGAAGATACAGAGTTCGCTTGTTTAAACGACGCTTTAGTGGGTCAGGTTATTTGTGCGTTTTCGCTTGAAGAGCCTGGAGCTGCTGCTAGATTAGTTCGTGATTTTGCAAAAGATTGCGATCAACTAGTAACAACCGCTATTGCTGTGGGTGGTACTTTGCATGGTCCAGATCAATTGGAAGCTGTTGCGAAACTACCAACCAAAGACGAAGCAATTTCGCAATTGATGAGTGTAATGAATGGACCGGTTACAAAACTGGCTCGTACATTAAACGAATTCCCATCACGTATTACGCGAGTAATCGATGCGGTTCGTGCTCAGAAAGAAGCGGCATAAAATTTCGACCCTGTTTAAAACAGAGTGAATTTAAATACAGTACGAGATTCTTTATAAGAATCTTTTTAAACAATTAATTTGATACAGACTTATAAATTAAGTCATCAATAAAACTTAGGAGAATGAGTAATGGCTCTTTCTAAAGACGATATCTTAAACGCAATCGCTGAAATGTCAGTAATGGACGTTGTTGAACTAGTTGAAGCAATGGAAGAAAAATTTGGTGTTACTGCTGCTGCAGCTGCTGCTGTAGTTGCTGGTCCAGCTGGTGACGCTGGTGCAGCTGCTGCTGAGCAAACTGAATTTGACGTAATCTTAACTGGTTTCGGTGATAAGAAAGTTGGCGTTATCAAAGCAGTTCGTGGAATCACTGGTCTTGGACTAAAAGAAGCGAAAGAAGCTGTTGAAGGCGCACCTACTCCAATTAAAGAAGGCGTAGATAAAGCTGAAGCAGAAGAAATCAAGAAGCAGCTTGAAGAAGCTGGTGCTACTGCAGAACTTAAGTAATTTAGACTTGTCGTCGAAGACGAATTCTTTATTTTACTTATCGGCTGGTGGTTTTTAACCACCGGCCGTTTTGCCGTTTTTAAAACAGCGGTTATTCAATGTAATTTTACAACTTTTGATACGGGCCTAGTTTGAATATTGATTCAAACAATTTAAGACTCTTTAAACGAGTTTATAAAAAATAGGTTTGTGAAGTTTGTTTGATTATTTTTAGAAATATACTAGTCAATTTCGCCGTATCAAGAGTTGATTAGACACGAAAGTGATAGCTAACTGAGGAGCCCAGATGGCCTATTCATATACTGAAAAAAAGAGAATCCGTAAGGATTTCAGTCGTAATAAAAGAGTCTTAGAAGTACCTTATTTGCTAGCTATACAGCTAGACTCATATCGTTCTTTTTTGAACTTAGAAAATATCCAAGCGTCTGGGTTAGAAAAGGCGTTTAAATCAGTATTTCCCATCACCAGTTACTCTGGTTCTGCGGCACTAGAATACATTAGCTATACCTTAGGTGAGCCAGCATTCGATGTTAAAGAATGTCAAATGAGAAGTGTAACTTATTCGGCTGCACTGCGAGTTAAAATTAGATTAGTTATTTACGATAAAGAGAATAAAAACAAAACGGTTAAAGAAGTTCGTGAACAAGAAGTTTACATGGGCGAAATGCCATTGATGACTGATAACGGTACATTTGTTATCAATGGAACTGAACGAGTCATTGTATCTCAGTTACATAGAAGTCCAGGGGTTTTCTTTGATTCAGATAAAGGTAAAACTCACTCATCGGGTAAATTACTTTATAACGCACGTGTAATTCCATACCGTGGTTCATGGTTAGACTTTGAATTCGATCCAAAAGATTGTTTATTTGTACGGATAGATAGAAGACGTAAACTTCCAGCATCGATTCTTTTACGAGCACTAGGTTATTCAACCCAAGAAATGCTCGAAATGTTTTTCGAGTTCGACAAAATTGAATTGGGTAAAGAAGGTGAGATATTGCTCGATCTGATTCCTGAGCGATTAAGAGGTGTGACAGCTACTTTTGATATCAAAGGAAAGCGCGGTAAGGTTATCGTTGAAGAAGGTCGTCGTGTTACTGTTAGACACATTAAAGAGTTAGAAAAAGCTGGCGTTAAGAAGTTAGAAGTGCCAGCGGACTACTTGATTGGTAAAGCCATCGCTAAAGATATTATCGATGTTGAAACTGGCGAAGTATTAGTTCCTGCAAACTCTGAAATTACGGAAGAGCTATTAGAGAAACTAAAAGAAGTAGATATCAAAAACTTCGAAACGCTTTATACCAACGATTTAGATCGTGGTCCGTATATGTCAGATACTTTACGCATAGACCCAACCACTAACGCACTTGAAGCTCTGGTTGAAATCTACCGAATGATGCGCCCTGGTGAGCCACCAACTAAAGACTCAGCAGAAGCATTATTTGAAAACTTATTTTTCAGTAAAGATCGTTACGACCTTTCAAGAGTTGGACGAATGAAGTTCAACCGCAGAATCGGAGCAGACTCTGACGAAGGAGAAGGTACGCTTTCTAAAGAAGACATCATTGCTGTAGTAGAAACACTACTTGATATTAGAAATGGTAAAGGTGTTGTAGATGACATCGATCATTTAGGTAATCGTCGTATCCGAAGTGTTGGTGAGATGGCGGAGAATCAATTCCGTGTTGGTATTGTACGTGTTGAGCGCGCTGTAAAAGAGCGTTTGAGCATGGCTGAAGCCGATAATTTGATGCCTCAAGATTTAATCAATGCAAAACCTGTTTCAGCAGCGATTAAAGAGTTCTTTGGTTCAAGTCAGTTATCGCAGTTTATGGACCAAAACAATCCATTATCTGAAATCACTCATAAGCGAAGAGTTTCAGCCCTAGGGCCTGGTGGTCTTACTCGTGAGAGAGCAGGCTTTGAAGTACGTGACGTGCATCATACTCACTATGGTCGCGTTTGTCCTATCGAGACTCCTGAGGGACCAAACATCGGTTTGATCAACTCATTATCTTGTTATGCAAGAACCAACGAATACGGTTTCTTGGAAACCGCATACCGTCGAGTCGAGAATGGTAAAGCGACTTCTGAAATTGATTATCTATCAGCCATTGAGGAAGGTGAGTTTCATATTGCTCAGGCCAATGTTGCGTTGAATGATAAAGATGAAATGACAGATGATTTAATCTCTTGTCGTTATCAAGGTGAGTTTACTCTAACCTCAGCTGACAACATTCAGTATATGGATGTTTCGCCACAACAAATCGTCTCGGTCGCAGCATCGTTAATTCCGTTCCTAGAACATGATGATGCTAACCGTGCATTGATGGGGTCAAACATGCAACGACAAGCGGTTCCAACGTTGAGAGCGCAAAAACCGCTTGTTGGCACCGGAATGGAAAGAACTGTAGCTGTTGATTCAGGTGTAACTGTCGCTGCAGAACGTGGTGGAGTAATTGAGTTTGTCGACGCGAGTCGTATCGTTGTTCGTGTGAATGATGATGAAACCTTAGTCGGTGAAGCAGGGGTTGATATTTACAACCTGAGAAAATACACGCGTTCAAACCAAAACACCTGTATCAACCAACGACCAATCGTTAATATTGGTGATTCAATTGGACGTGGTGATGTGCTTGCTGATGGCCCTTCAACTGACTTAGGTGAGTTGGCGCTAGGTCAAAATATGAAAATTGCTTTCATGCCTTGGAATGGTTACAACTTTGAGGATTCGATCCTTATTTCTGAGAACGTGGTTAAAGAAGATCGCTTCACAAGTATTCATATTCAAGAAATCACTTGTATCGCTCGTGACACTAAACTGGGCTCAGAAGAAATCACAGCTGATATTCCAAACGTTGGCGAAAGTGCTCTAGCTAAACTTGATGAGTCCGGTATTGTTTATGTTGGAGCCGAAGTAAGATCTGGTGATATCTTGGTTGGTAAAGTAACGCCTAAAGGCGAAACTCAACTAACACCAGAAGAAAAGTTATTACGTGCAATCTTTGGTGAAAAAGCGAGTGATGTAAAAGATACGTCTCAACGCGTTTCAACTGGAACGGTTGGTACTGTTATCGACGTTCAAGTTTATACCAGAGACGGTGTTGACAAAGATCAGCGTGCACTTAGTATCGAAGCAAGCCAAGTAGCTCAGGCCAAAAAGGATTTGAATGATGAGTTCGCAATTCTTACTGGTAACATTTATAACCGTGCTTATAAAATTCTCGAAGGTGCTGTTGCAGAAAAGGGTCCGAACAAACTTAAGAAAGGTTCTAAGCTAACTGCGGAATACTTGGAAGAAGTTGGTTCAGAGCAATGGTTGGATATCCAACTTCGCGATGAGACTGCTCAGCAATCACTTGAGGCATTATCAACTCACTTGGAAGAAAAGCGTCAAGAGTACGATAACCGTTTAGAAATGAAGCGTAAGAAAATCACTCAAGGTGATGATTTGGCGCCAGGTGTACTGAAAATTGTTAAGGTCTATATGGCGGTTAAGCGTCGTATTCAACCAGGTGACAAGATGGCAGGACGTCATGGTAACAAAGGGGTAATCTCCAACATTGTTCCGGTTGAAGATATGCCGTACCTAGAAAACGGCGAGGCGGTTGATATCGTGTTAAACCCTCTTGGTGTACCTTCTCGTATGAATATCGGTCAAATCCTTGAAACCCATTTAGGTTGGGCGGCAAAGGGGATTGGTCGCAAGATTGATACCATGATAGAAGAGCAGCAAGACGTTTCTAAAAAGCGTGAATTCTTAGCTAGGGTTTATAACCACCGCGAAGAACAAACGGTTGACTTAGACAGCTTGACCGATAAAGAAGTGATCAATCTTTGTGAGAACCTAAGAAACGGCGTACCAATGGGAACACCTGTATTTGATGGTGCTGCAGAAGAAGAAATTAAAGAAATGCTAGAAATAGCAGACGAAAACCGTTCTGGTCAGTCTTGGTTATTTGATGGTCGAACTGGGGAAAAATTTGAGCGTCCGGTAACTGTTGGTTACATGTATATGCTTAAACTGAATCATTTAGTTGACGACAAAATGCATGCTCGTTCAACAGGTTCATACAGTCTTGTAACTCAACAGCCGCTAGGTGGTAAAGCGCAGTTTGGTGGACAAAGATTTGGGGAAATGGAAGTGTGGGCTCTTGAAGCATATGGAGCGACATACACACTACAAGAAATGCTTACGGTTAAATCCGATGATGTAACAGGACGAACTCGTATGTACAAAAATATTGTTGACGGCGATCACCGTATGGAACCTGGCATGCCAGAGTCCTTTAATGTACTAGTGAAAGAAATTCGCTCTCTAGGTATTAACATCGAACTAGAGCAAGAACATTAATTAAATACGGTATAAGTTGCTCAAGTGAGTCCTTGAGCAACTGATTAAACCCTCAGTTTTTATTTCACTCCGGGAGGAGAATAAGTTGAAAGATTTATTAAACTTTATAAAGCAACAAAATCAAACTGAAGAATTCGATTCCATCAGAATCGGGTTGACGTCACCAGAAATGGTTCGTTCTTGGTCGTATGGCGAAGTTAAAAAGCCAGAAACAATCAACTACCGAACTTTTAAGCCGGAGAGAGATGGTCTTTTCTGTGCAAAAATATTTGGCCCAATCAAAGACTATGAGTGTCTTTGTGGCAAATACAAGCGTTTAAAGCATCGTGGTGTAATCTGTGAAAAGTGTGGTGTAGAAGTTGCACTTGCTAAAGTTAGACGTGAAAGAATGGGACACATTGATTTAGCATGTCCTGTTGCGCATATTTGGTTTTTAAAATCACTTCCATCCAGAATTGGTTTGTTATTGGATATGACTTTAAGAGATATCGAGCGCGTGCTTTACTTTGAAGCGTTCGTTGTTACAGAGCCGGGCATGACAACGTTAGAGCGTCGACAGCTCTTAAATGAAGAAGCTTACCTAGATGCGCTAGAAGAATTTGGAGATGAGTTCGAAGCGAAAATGGGTGCTGAAGCGGTTATGGATCTGTTAACTCATATCGATGTTAACGAAGAAGCCAAAAATATTCGTGAAGAAATTCCCAATACTAATTCAGAAACAAAGCTAAAGAAATTTACTAAGCGATTAAAAGTTTTAGAAGCATTCATTCAATCTGACAACAAACCAGAGTGGATGATCATGACTGTACTTCCAGTGCTACCACCTGATTTACGTCCGTTGGTTCCTTTGGAAGGTGGACGATTTGCAACATCTGATTTGAATGACCTTTATCGCCGAGTCATTAACCGTAACAATCGTCTTAAGCGTTTATTAGATCTTAATGCGCCAGACATTATTGTTAGAAATGAAAAAAGAATGCTCCAAGAGTCGGTTGACGCTCTATTAGACAACGGTCGTCGTGGTCGAGCAATTACCGGTTCTAATAAGCGCCCATTGAAATCGCTTGCTGACATGATTAAAGGTAAGCAAGGCCGTTTCCGTCAAAACCTTCTTGGAAAGCGTGTTGACTATTCAGGTCGTTCGGTAATCGTTGTTGGACCAACATTGCGTTTACATCAATGTGGTCTGCCAAAGAAAATGGCACTAGAGTTATTCAAACCATTTATATTTGGAAAGCTAGAGCTGCGCGGCTTAGCGACAACAATTAAAGCTGCTAAGAAAATGGTAGAGCGAGAAGAGCCGGTTGTTTGGGATATCCTTGAAGAAGTTATCCGCGAACATCCAGTCATGCTTAACCGTGCACCGACCCTGCATAGACTCGGTATACAAGCTTTTGAGCCAGTATTAATTGAAGGTAAAGCGATTCAATTACATCCATTAGTTTGTGCGGCTTATAACGCTGACTTTGATGGTGACCAAATGGCGGTTCACATTCCATTAACTATTGAAGCTCAAGTAGAAGCTCGCGCGTTAATGATGTCGACCAACAATGTTTTAGCACCAGCAAATGGTCAACCGATTATTGTTCCTTCACAAGATGTTGTATTGGGACTTTATTACCTAACTCGCGAAAAAATTAATGTCGCTGGTGAAGGAATGGTATTTGTTGATACTGCCGAGGTTCTTCGTGCATACCGTACTGGTGTTGCAGAGCTTCATGCAAAAATTAAAGTGAGACTAACGGTTACAGAAACCGACGAAAATGGCGAGAGCTATGAAGTTTCTAAACTAGTTGATACTACCGTTGGTCGTGCATTGCTTTATGAAATTGTTCCAACCGGATTACCGTTTGATTTAGTTAATTTAAAAATGACTAAAAAAGCAATCTCTAACATCATCAACCAGTGTTACCGTCGTCTTGGACTAAAAGCGACAGTTATTTTCGCTGACCAATTGATGTACACAGGATTTAACTACGCAACACTTTCAGGTGCTTCTGTCGGTATTGACGATATGGTTATTCCTGATGAAAAAGCAATTATCATTGATGAAGCGGAAAACGAAGTAAAAGAAATTGAAGACCAGTTTGCTTCCGGTCTTGTTACACAAGGTGAGCGATACAACAAAGTAGTTGATATTTGGTCTCATACTAATGAGCAAGTTGCTAAGAAGATGATGGATAACCTTAGCACTGAAACAGTTGAAGATGCTGAAGGTAACAAGGTAGAACAAGAATCATTTAACTCAGTATTTATGATGGCTGACTCTGGAGCTCGTGGTAGTGCAGCGCAGATTAGACAGCTAGCTGGTATGCGTGGATTAATGGCAAAACCCGATGGTTCCATCATCGAAAGCCCTATCAAAGCAAACTTCCGAGAAGGATTAAGTGTACTTGAATACTTTATCTCGACTCATGGTGCGCGTAAAGGTCTTGCTGATACAGCACTTAAAACAGCTAACTCAGGTTACTTAACGCGTCGACTTGTTGATGTTGCACAAGATTTGGTTATTACCGAACATGATTGTGGAACAGAAAGAGGCCTTACTATGTCACCGCTAATCGAAGGTGGTGATGTTGTTGAACCGTTAGGTGAGCGAGTACTTGGACGAGTTCCTGCAGATCATATCTACAAACCCGGTACTGACGATATTTTATGTGAAGCAGGCACTTTGCTTGATGAAAAATGGGTCGAAATTTTAGAAGAAAACAGTGTCGATCAAGTGGTTGTTCGCTCGGTTATTTCTTGTGAAACTCGCCATGGTGTTTGTGCTCAGTGCTACGGTCGTGATTTAGCTCGTGGACACTTGATTAACATTGGTGAGGCGGTTGGTGTTATCGCTGCACAGTCTATCGGTGAGCCAGGCACACAGTTAACCATGCGTACTTTCCATATCGGTGGTGCGGCATCTCGAGCAAGTGCTGAGAACAATGTTCAAATTAAGAATGACGGTGTATTAAAACTTCATAACTCTAAATTTGTAACTCGAAAAGATAAGAAGCTGGTTATCGTCTCTCGTTCTACTGAACTGACTCTGATCGATGAGTTCGGTCGTGAAAGAGAAAGATACAAAGTTCCTTACGGTTCGGTCTTAGAGTATAAGGATGGCGCTAAAGTTAAAGGTGGCTCTATTGTTGCTAACTGGGATCCACATACTCACCCAATTATCACGGAGATAGCTGGACAACTTAAGCTAGAAGACGTTATTGAAGGCGTTAACATGACTCGTCAAACTGATGAGATCACTGGCCTAAGTTCATTGTTGATCACTGAATCAAAACGTACTGGTACTAAAGCAAATGACCTTCGTCCTCGAATCATCTTGTTAGACAAGAAAGGAAAAGAGTTAAACATTCCTGGAACTAAAACGCCTGCGCAGTATGTGTTACCTATCAATGCAATTGTAAGTATGGATGATGGTTCAGATGTAGGTGTTGGTGAAGCGATTGCGCGTATTCCTCAAGAAGGTTCGAAAACTCGTGACATCACGGGTGGTCTTCCAAGGGTTGCTGATTTATTTGAAGCTCGTAAGCCTAAAGAGCCTGCCATCTTAGCTGAAATTTCAGGTATGGTTAGTTTCGGTAAAGAGACTAAGGGTAAGCGTCGTTTAGTGATCACTCCTCAAGAGGGGGATGCTTACGAAGAGTTAATTCATAAATGGCGTCATTTTAACGTGTTTGAAGGTGAAAAAGTTGAGAAGGGTGAGGTTGTATCCGACGGTGCAGATAACCCACATGACATCTTGCGTTTAAAAGGCGTTAGTCCGCTTGCAAACTATATCGTTAATGAAGTTCAAGATGTTTACCGATTACAAGGTGTTGGAATCAACGATAAGCACATCGAAGCAATTGTTCGTCAAATGCTACGTAAAGTGTTAATTACCGATTCCGGCGACAGTATGCTACTAAAAGGTGAGCAAGCTGAATATACACGTGTATTGGAAACAAACGATAAGCTGATTGCTGAAGGAAAAGAGCCTGTTAAATTTGAAAGAGTATTAATGGGTATTACTAAAGCATCACTGGCGACAGAATCCTTTATTTCTGCAGCATCTTTCCAAGAAACAACGCGAGTACTTACTGAGGCTGCCGTGGCAGGTAAGAAAGACGAGCTACGTGGATTGAAAGAAAATGTAATCGTTGGTCGTCTTATCCCAGCAGGAACGGGTCTTACTTATCATGAAGAGCGTCGCAAGCGTTTAGCGGGTGAGTTTGAGTTTGAAGCTGAAGAATCGGTTTCAGCGGAAGATGTTGAAAAAGCATTGAGTGATGCTCTAAGCTCTTCTTTGGCTGAATCTGAGGAAGGAAACGAAGAATCTTAGGTGGTTAATAGGGGCTAGAGCAATTTAGCGAAAGCCTTTTAAATCATCTAGAAACAGCAAGTTAGCGATCTTGAATAAGCTCTGTCGCTAGCTTGCTTGACATCCTACTAGTAGGCCATTACAATGCCGCTCCCTTATTGCTAGGTTGCGCAAAAAATGATCTATTAATAGGGTTTTTTATCAAGTAATAGAGCTGGAGTTATTGTAAACAATGTCAACTACTAATCAGTTGGTACGCAAAGGGCGTAAGAAAATCGTCGCTAAGAGTAAAGTACCTGCGCTAGAAGCTAATCCGCAAAAGCGTGGTGTTTGTACTCGTGTTTATACGACTACTCCTAAAAAGCCTAACTCAGCATTGCGTAAGGTTGCTCGTGTTCGTTTAACTAACGGATTCGAAGTAACATCTTACATCGGTGGTGAAGGTCATAATTTGCAAGAGCATAGTGTTGTTGTTATCCGTGGTGGTCGTGTTAAAGACTTACCGGGTGTACGTTATCACTGTGTACGTGGAAATCTTGATTTAGGTGGAGTTAAAGATCGTAAGCAGGGCCGTTCTAAGTACGGAACTAAGCGACCTAAGTAATTACACTTTTGTAATACCAAGTAAAAAATGCACAAACCTATTATTGGTTCGTGAGAATGAAAGCAGTTATTTCATTCAAGAAACTGACATTTACAAAACACTAGTTTTCACCTAAACCTGCAACGGGTTTAGGCGAATAACTAAGTAAATGTTAAATTAATTTAGACATCCCTTTGAGATGTGAGTAAGGCCCGGACACAGTTCTGGATAAACCTGAAGAACACATAGGAAAATATAAAATGCCAAGAAGACGCGTCGTCGCCAAACGTGAGATCTTACCTGATCCTAAGTTTGGAAGTGAATTGCTAGCAAAGTTCATCAACATTCTAATGGTTGATGGAAAGAAATCTGTTGCAGAAAAAATTGTATATGATGCACTCGACATTATTAAAGAAAAGAAAAATGTTGATGATGCAATGCCAATTTTTGAAGAAGGATTGGACAAAATCAAACCACTAGTCGAGGTTAAATCTCGTCGTGTTGGTGGTTCAACTTACCAAGTACCAGTAGAAGTTAGACCTTCACGTCAAACTGCTCTTGCTATGCGTTGGTTAGTAGAAGGTTCACGTAAGCGTGGTGAAAAATCAATGAATGCTCGTTTAGCGGGTGAATTGATGGATGCTATCGAAGGACGTGGTTCTTGTATCAAGAAGCGTGAAGATATCCACAGAATGGCTGAAGCTAACAAAGCATTCGCCCATTACCGTTGGTAAGCACCACTCAATAGAGAAAACGTTATGCCACGAAGTACGCCAATTGAAAAGTATCGTAATATTGGTATCGTCGCTCATGTTGATGCGGGTAAAACCACCACAACTGAGCGTGTTTTGTTTTACACCGGTTTGTCTCATAAAATTGGTGAAGTTCATGATGGCGCGGCCACTATGGACTGGATGGAACAAGAACAAGAGCGTGGTATAACCATTACTTCCGCTGCAACCACGACTTTTTGGAGTGGTATGCAGGGGCAGTATGAACAACATCGAATTAATATAATCGACACCCCTGGACATGTTGACTTTACTATTGAAGTAGAGCGGTCGTTGCGAGTGTTAGATGGAGCCGTGGTAGTCTTTTGCGGTTCATCTGGGGTAGAACCTCAATCAGAAACAGTCTGGCGCCAAGCCAATAAATATCATGTGCCTAGAATGGTCTTTGTAAATAAAATGGACCGAGCTGGCGCTGATTTCCTAAGAGTTGTCGATCAAATTGAAAACCGCCTTGGTGCTACTCCCGTTCCTATTCAATTACCGATTGGGGCCGAAGAAGAATTTAAAGGGCTGGTTGATCTCATTACAATGAAAGCGATTTACTGGAGTGAGCAAGACAAAGGTATGACCTTTGAATATGCAGAAATTCCAGCAGATATGCAAGCCGATTGCGAGTCCTATCGCGAAGCGATGATAGAAGCCGCTGCCGAAGCTAATGAAGAATTAATGGATAAGTACCTTGAAAATGGTGCCTTAACCGAACAAGAAATAAAACTTGGTTTGAGAACTCGAACTATTGCTAATGAAATAGTATTAGCCACTTGCGGCAGTGCGTTCAAGAACAAGGGTGTGCAAAATGTTTTGGATGCGGTGGTTGACTATATGCCTTCGCCGATTGATATTCCGGCTATTAATGGCGTGCTAGAAGATGGCGAGACAGAAGCGACTCGCCCTGCCGATGATAAAGAACCATTTGCGGCTCTAGCTTTTAAAATTGCAACCGACCCGTTTGTTGGTACCTTAACATTTTTTAGAGTTTACTCTGGTGTATTAAGAACCGGAGACCAAATCTATAATTCCGTTCGCCAAAAGAAAGAACGTGTTGGTCGAATTGTGCAAATGCATTCGAACAGTCGCGAAGAAGTCAAAGAAGTTTATGCAGGTGATATCGCTGCTGCTATCGGAATAAAAGATGTTATTACTGGTGATACCTTTTGCGACGGCAATAAACCTATTATATTAGAGCGAATGGAGTTTCCTGAACCGGTAATTTCTGTTGCAGTGGAGCCTCGCACTAAATCTGACCAAGACAAAATGGCGACCGCGCTTGCCAAGTTAGCCAAAGAAGATCCTTCGTTTAAAGTAGAGACGGATGAAGAGTCAGGCCAAACAATTATTTCCGGAATGGGTGAGTTACATCTTGATATTTTGATTGACCGAATGAAGCGAGAATTTCAAGTTGACGCCAACATCGGTAAACCTCAAGTAGCCTATCGTGAAACCATCAAGAAAGCGGTTACTGCAGAAGGTAAATTTATTCGTCAATCCGGCGGCAAAGGCCAGTATGGTCATGTGGTATTAAAAATTGAACCTCAGGAGTCGGGCAAAGGATTTGAATTTGTAAACGAAATTGTAGGTGGAACGGTTCCCAAAGATTATATTCCAGCGGTGGAAAAAGGCCTGTTAGAGCAAATGCAAAATGGTGTATTGGCAGGTTATCCAATGGTCGATGTTAAAGTGACCTTAGTCGACGGCTCATACCATGAAGTCGATTCCAATGAAGTTGCTTTTAAAGTTGCGGCATCTATGGGGCTGCGTGAAGGAGCAAATGACGCCAACCCCATTTTGTTAGAACCCATTATGAAAGTAGAAGTTGTCACACCAGAAGATTATATGGGTGATATTATGGGCGATTTGAATCGCAGGCGCGGAGTTGTCCATGGAATGGAAGACAATCCTTCTGGGAAAGTTATTAATGCTGAAGTACCACTCAGCGAAATGTTTGGATACGCGACGGCTGTTAGAAGTGCCTCGCAAGGACGAGCCAGTTATTCAATGGAGTTTTTAGAGTATGCGGAAGCTCCAGCTAGCGTGGTTGATGCAGTCACTTACTAGTCATAAATTTTAAGCATAATTTAGTTATTTTTATTTAGTCATATTAGTATATAAAGAAAGAGGAAATATCCATGTCAAAAGAAAAATTTGAACGAACGAAACCCCATGTAAACGTCGGAACAATCGGCCACGTCGATCATGGTAAAACGACTTTAACAGCGGCGATGTGTACAGTTCTATCAGCGGCGTTTGGTGGTGAAACAAAAG
>Ga0316204_10007316_pt1 | contig 16261 bp, 17 predicted proteins | sample 6monrhotite_MG_2_FD_205661 | JGI IMG/M metagenome (GOLD analysis project Ga0316204, IMG submission 205661) | Microbial mat bacterial communities from mineral coupon in-situ incubated in ocean water Damariscotta River, Maine, United States -... | ecosystem: Environmental > Aquatic > Marine >... | reverse complement strand
CGATGATGGCAGCATTTCGTGGTGCTCTTGAAAAAGTGGTGATCCCCATGACAATTCCGATGCCACACAATCCCAGAAAGGCAATCACATCGGTTTCGAAAGGCAAAAACCGTCCGACAAGGAGGGATCCGATGAGGACAATTCCAGTTAGTCCCGACCACAGCCAGAACGGGCGAAGTTGAAACCGCGTCACAACAAATAGCGGAATGCCGAGATACATCAGTATAGCCGGAACAAACGCCAGTATTTCCAACCCATAGCTAACGGCATAGTTGAAAGCATAGGTTTGCGTCGTGATTTCCAAAATCATCAACGTCAAAGCTGAAGACGAGAGAGCGGTCGCCAAAAGGAAACGGCCACGCTGGCGTGGCCTTATCAACGCAATATAGGCAAACAGAACCACAAGCATAAGCGAGAGACCGGCCGCGAAACCACTCAACACATTCGCCCGCCGCTCTTCTCTCACCAAATCGCGCATATTTACAAATTCTATTTCGATAAAGAAGTTCTGCGCGGGCGCGCGGTTCATGGACGAGGCCCGAATGGCCAGTATATGCGGTCCTTCGCTCGCAATGTGCGGCGGAATTCCAAACATGGTCCGGGCATGGCCTGCGACTTCAGTCCCGGCATCCGGCCCAACATGTCCAGACTGACCGACAAGTTGCCCATCCCAGAATAATTGAAAGGACATACTGGATTCAATGACGAGCACCGGATCGTTGAAGTAGGTGAAACCTGGCGGCAATTCGATAGTCTGGCGGATCCAGAAAACACCCTCCGGATCGCCTCCCAATTGTTCGAGCGGTTGCCAGCCAGTTGGATCAACCTCGACAACCGCCCAGTCCGGATTGTCACCCATGCGAAAATGCGAGCCGCCTTGCGCATTTGAGGTGCCGCAACACACCGCCAACAGAATTACAAGAGCGATAACGCCTGCAAAAGCCCTGCAAACAGATGGCTCCGCTCCGAGCAATTGTGAATTGGCTAGCACTTGAGTTTCACCCTCTTGGAAACGCTTGTCACAGATTTGATACAGGATGTCCGATACCAGTCCAAACTACACCGCGTCAGCGGCTCAAAACGTGCGTCAGCGACACTGCATCAGAATTGATCACAAAACATCGCTCGAAATTGATTGTGCCTTTGAAGGGATGAACAGCCATCACGCTTGCCGCTCCCCCCCTAAAACGGGTAGAGCGGGTGAGGAAACCCAACCGGAGACTCGCTCTTGAACATGTCCTTTGTCGATGCGCTGATCGTCTATTTCATCAATCCCGTATTGGGGTTGTTTATGATCTTGTTGATTGGTTCGATCATTCTGAGTTGGTTGATCAGTTTCAAGATCGTCAATCCGTATAATCCTGTCGTCGGCACGATCTGGCGAATGACGACGATGCTGACAGAACCCGTCTTGCGCCCGATTCGATCTGTCCTGCCAAATCTTGGCGGAATGGATTTCTCGCCACTGGTTGCGATTCTTCTGGTTCAGTTCATTCAAGGCTGGTTATTGCCGCGGATCATGCTCTCTTTTTGACAATTTTGCAGACATCCAGCACCGGTTTTTCGCTACCGATCAAACTCAATCCTGGCGCTGCTCATGACCGCATAGATGGTTGGGTTGACGATGCAGACGGCCAGCCCGTTTTGCGCGTCCATGTTCGCGCAGTGCCAGAAAAGGGCAAGGCCAATGCGGCGCTTCTCAAAATACTCGCCAAACGGATGGGAATCGGTAAAACCCGCCTGATAGTGACACGCGGCCAAACCAGCCGGATCAAGACCGTCTCCGTTAAATGTGAGGCAAACGAGGCCGAGGCTCTGGTTGCAAAATTGACGGAGTTGGACACATGACAGCCCAGATTATAGACGGAAAATCCATAGCAGCGGACATTGATGCGCGCGTTGCACAGGCCGCTGGTCAATTGGAAAAACTGTTAGGGCGGAAGCCTGGTCTGGCCGTCGTTCTGATCGGTGAGGACCCCGCCAGCGACGTCTATGTCCGCAATAAAGTCCGCCGCGCTTCTGCCGCCGGAATGGACTCCACGGAAATCCGCAGACCCGCTTCGGTGTCTCAAGCTGATGTCATTGCAATTGTCGAGCAACTGAATGCCAATCCGGCGGTGGATGGCATTCTGGTGCAGATGCCCTTGCCTGATCACATTGATGCAGGCGCCGTGATCAACACGATCAATCCCGACAAGGATGTCGATGGATTGACCGCCATCAGCGCCGGACGACTTCTGGCCGGGGAGGCCGGTTTACGTCCATGCACGCCGGCGGGCTGCGTCTTGCTGGCCGAACAAGCGATGGGGGATCTTTCTGGAAAGTCCGCGCTGATTATCGGGCGCTCCATTCTGGTTGGGAAACCCGCAGCGTTATTATTCCTCGAAAAGAATTGCACCGTCACAATTGCGCATTCCCGGACCACCAACCTGCCAGATCTGGCATGCGAGGCGGATATTCTGGTGGCGGCCATCGGGCGACCGGAAATGATCCCCGGCGACTGGATCAAGCCGGGCGCGTGCGTTCTGGATGTCGGGATTAACCGGATTGATGCCCCCGAACGCGGAACCGGCAAAACCCGGCTGGTCGGCGATGTAGCGTTCGACGCCGCTTCGGAGCACGCCGGCTGGATCACACCCGTGCCCGGTGGCATTGGCCCGATGACGATTGCCATGCTCTTGCGAAATACAATCACGGCAGCCGGACGGCGCGCCGGATTGGATGCGGTTGAAATGGGCTAAACGCCCCGCATCTAAAGACGGCATTAACAGAATGAGGGCAAAACAAGCCGTCTCAAGGGGGAGAAGGGTCGCTATGTCCGCATTGAATGTATTGCATGTTGAAGATGATTTTGCCGATGCTCTTCTGGTTCAAAATACGGTCTTTGAATCCGGCGATTATGATATCGGTTTTGAAGTCGTCCGCGATCTTCGAGAAGCCCGCCGCAAGCTGAAGCACAAGACCTATGATCTGGTGTTGCTGGACTTGCGCCTTCCGGATTCGATCAACCCCAAAGACACACTGACCACCATGCAGGACCTTTGTCCGGTGACGCCCATTGCGGTGCTGTCGGGATCGGTTCGGGTCGATAGCGATATTGTCCCGGCGAACATCAATCGTCTCGACAAGAATGAGTATTTGTGCGGTCGATCCGCTGCCGATCAAAAACCCTTGGCGCAAATGCTGCGCATGTCGGCCTCCAATGACGATTTTGAATCGATTTAGTTCCACATCGCAAATTTGTGCGCTTAACCGGATATCAGCGCTTCGGCGCTAAGGTGACACCCAAATCCCGCACGAATAGCGGAAAATAATTGGGGTGTGATCATGTCCATAGACGTTTCTGTCATCATTCCCACGTTTCGCCGCCCTGAAGGGTTGCGGCGTGCGGCGGAGAGTATACTGGCGCAGGCCAATCCGTGCGGGCTGAGCATTGAGTTGATCATCGTCGATAACGACCCAGACGGTTCCGCTATGGCTCAAGGTCAATCGATTGCGAAAAATGCCGCTCTACCGGTCGAGGTCGTGCACATGCCGGCGGCGGGCGTCGCCAATGCCCGCAATGCCGGCCTTGCCGCGAGCACGGGCGAATTGATTGCCTTCCTGGACGATGATGAGGAAGCGCCCAATACATGGCTGTGCGAATTGGTGGGCAGTCTTCGTTTTTATGAAGCGGACGCCGTTTTCGGACCGGTCCAGACCCGCCTTCCGGAAAGCGTCACAACGCATCGCGATTACTATTCGGAATTCTTCGCCCGGTCAGGTCCCGATGAAAGCGGACATATTGATCACTATTATGGCTGCGGGAATTCTTTAATCCGCCGCGCCGCTCTACCGAATGATCAGCCCTTTGATGTGGCGCGAAATGACATTGGCGGAGAAGATGATTTACTGTTTGCGCAAATGGCCGCCGCCGGGGCTGTTTTCGCCTGGTCGGCAGAAGCTTGGGTCTGGGAAGACCCGCTGACCCATCGCGCGAGCCTCAGTTATACGCTTAAGCGGGCTTTCGCCTATGGGCAGGGCCCAAGCGCGGCCTGTGCGTCCAGTCGACCTTTGAACTTGCCGGGCATATTGTTCTGGATGTGCGTAGGGGCCGGCCAGGCCGTCGTTTACGGGATTGCTGCGGGCGTTCTCTGGGCGATCGGCGCACCGCGCCGGGCACGAATGCTGGATAAGGCTGTCAGAGGCCTGGGCAAGGTATTCTGGGGCGGACCGTTTAGCCTTGGCTTTTACGGTACAGCAGCCTTACAGGCCTAGGCCGCAGCTTCCTGACCAGCCAACGCCTTCAACATTGTTTCGATGTTCGACAATTTGGTGCGGTCCGTATCGGCGCGCGCCTCTTCCAGACCGGCATCTGATCGGATCAGCCGGATGGCTTTTTGTTGGGCCGCAGCAGCACATTTACCCGCCGGTATCGCCTGACAAGCAACAAGTTTTAATAATGACGCGGCGCGATCCAGTGCGGGCTGATCGCTGGCGGCGATGGCTTCCAAAAGACCGGAGCGCTCCAGAACTTTCTGGCCCAAGGCATCAAATGAAGCCGACAGGTTGGCTTTGTCTTCATCAGGGTAATTGCCTTTTAGCGCTTTGGTCTGGAAGCCGGTGAGGCGATGCAGGCGATCAATCGCGCGGCCTTCGCCGGTCACAAACCAGCCTTCCATCTTATGATTGCCAAGCGCAGCGCGGATATACCCCGCGAGCTTGCGCTTGTTTTGGGCGCCGACGATATTTTCTTCGAGAGCGAGAAGTTTTTCGATTTCCTGATCGGGATTTTCGCAAGTATCGAGGAAGTCACCAATAGTTTCAGGCGTCAACAACCGCGCAGAGCGCTTGGAGAAGGCATCTTGAAGCGCATCAACGGACAAATCCGGGCCCTGAGCCATCACCAGTTTTTGTGCCAATCGCCGCGCGAGTTGCACTTCTTCCATGACATCTTTGGGCCGCATCCGACGCGGACGCCGCAAGCGCTCTAACAGAGCCGCGGCAATAGTGGTTTTACAGGCCGGTAAATCGCCCGCTTTGATCAACCGCGTGATCGTGAGCGCATCGGCTGGGATTACGGCAAGAATTTCTGAATCAACGGAACCATCGAACATTTCGGCGAGACGTTGAACTTCATCGCCCAATTCAGTTGCCGACCCCATCAATGCGGAAAGGCCGGACTCGAAATTCAGGATTTCGGCGATGAAGATATCAAGCTGTTCGAGCCCGACAGTGCGAGCTGTCTCGTCGGTTGGAAGTTCGCCCGCAAACTCCATCAAGACGGAGAGTTTTTTGCCAAAGCCACGCTCATCGGACAATCGATCAGCCAATGCCGCTCGGATTTTATAGGGCGATTTCTCACCGGCAAATTCTTCAACCAGAGACGCATAGGTCTTGTATTTGGAGAATTTCGGCAGTCGGCCGGATTTTCCGTCCTTATAGATGCGGTCGAAGGCCTTCTGGCTGAGCTCGTGCAGCTGTTTGACGTAAGCGTGCACAGTGGAATCGCCCTCTTGCGCGCTTGCGACCGCAACTTTCTGAATCGCATGCTGAAGCTCGGTGCCACCGCTTTCCAAATCTTCAGCCTGTTCTGGGCTGTGCATCAGCTCCATCGGCGTCACCTGTTTGCGCACAAACCACTCATTCAGGACGCGACTCATCGTGTCGCGCGCTGAAGGATTTGTCAGATCATCGGGTGAAACGCATGGTAGAGAGCCATCCCCAGTTTTGTCTGGCGCGATTTCAAACCTCTCCGCACCCTCTTCCCATACCGTGAAAGAGAGGAAAGCACGGCTTGTTTCATCAAAGCGTTCTTTAGAAACACGGACAGAGCCAGACGGCGTCGCGACCAGAAGTTTACGTGCGAATTCAATAGCATCTTCCCGATCCGGACGGGCCTCAGCCAACGTCCAACCGGCTTTGCGATGCTTCTTGACGAAGACTTCGTAATGGACCTTGGCGGCGGCCATAAGGCGCACTCCGTGCAATCAGGCGCGTACAATGCCACTGAAACATTTAAGGCGTGGTGAACCCTAGCGCTTTCGCTTCTCGTCGAGCTTGTCTAAGGTTTAACAAATCGGGAATGAGGAGACGTGTTCATGGCCACAATCGCGCTGGTCGATGACGACGAGAATATCATCACGTCGGTATCCATTTTTCTGGAAGGTGAAGGCTATAAGGTTCGCACCTTCAATGACGGCGCCACCGCTCTGGAATCCTTGACGGATGATCCGGCGGATCTGGGTGTGTTCGACATCAAGATGCCACGGATGGACGGATTGGAATTGCTGCGTCGCCTTCGTCAGTCCTCTAATATGCCTGTTATTTTCCTGACGTCGAAAGATGATGAGTTCGACGAAGCGCTGGGTCTCAATCTTGGCGCTGATGATTACATCACCAAGCCTTTCTCCCAGCGTCTTCTGGGCGAGCGGGTAAAGGCGGTCCTCCGCCGCGCGCGGCCTGATCCGATCGGTGAACCCGGCCAGCCTGGCGGCGATTCCAAGCCGATCATGCGAGGTCGGTTATCATTGGATCCGAACCGGCATTCCTGTTCCTGGGAAGGCGAACCTGTTCGGCTCACTGTGACGGAATTCCTGATCCTGCAATCCCTGGCCCAACGCCCTGGCTATGTGAAAAGCCGTGATGCGCTGATGGATGCCGCCTATGACGATCAGATCTATGTCGACGACCGGACCATCGACAGCCACATAAAACGTGTCCGTAAAAAATTCAGAGAAGTCGACAAGACGTTCGACGCCATCGAGACCCTTTATGGTGTTGGATACCGTTACAAGGAAAGCTAGCCGGACGATCCGTTCGGTCCGCGGGGTTTCCTTTTCCCGCCTGGCTTGGATTATCCTCGCCGCCAATGGTCTGGCCTTGCTGGTTTTGATCGTGGGCATGCTTGCCGTATCGGAAACACGGCGAGGCCTGGTTAATGCTAAAATAGAGGCCTTGCGGGTCCAAGGTGAGCTCATTGCCAATGTGATGGCCGAAGGCGCCGCCGAGAGCGACCCTTCACCGCGCCTTCTCGATGGTGATGCCCGGCTCATCCTGCGCGATCTTTACCTGCCGGACGACGTGCGTGCGCGAATTTACAACAAAGCGGCGCAATTGGTCGCCGATAGCCATTTGCTGGCTGACCGCTTTGATGTCACCGAATTGCCGCCGCCCGGCGAAACGCTTCCCGGCGATTTTGCTGATGATGCGCGCAGCCTGCTGTCTCGTTTGCTGGATGGTTTTGGTGGTTGGTTCCGTACAGAAGAGGAACGCGCCGCGCTGAACCGGACGCTGGAAGAAGAAGTGATTTCAGCGATACGGGGCGAAGCTGTCGCAGGCGTTCGGCGGCAACCGGATGGATCGCGCGTTGTGTCAGTAACCGTCCCAATCCAGCCTGTGCGCGCTGTCGTCGGCGTCGTCACATTGGAATCGTTCGACCTTGATGAAATCATCGCCGATGAACGCAGCGCGCTCTTCCCCTTTATTCTGATGGCAGCACTTGTCAGTATACTAACGTCGCTAACACTCACAGTATTTATTGCCCGGCCGATCCGGCGATTGGCCAAGGCCGCGCGCCGCGTCCGGCAAGCGAAGGGCCGGCGCGTGGAAATGCCGTCTCTGGCAGGACGCCGCGACGAAATCGGCGAATTGGGTGAGGCCATGCGCGAAATGACGGCAGCGCTTTATGACCGCATGGATGCCATCGAACAATTTGCCGCCGATGTCGCTCACGAGCTGAAGAACCCGCTAACCTCTATTCGGTCGGCGGCGGAAGTTTTGCCCAAAGCCAAGACAGATGATCAACGGACGCGCCTTCTTGGCGTAATTGCCTCTGATGTGCGCCGAATGGATCGACTGATAACAGATATTTCCCGCGCCTCGCGCCTGGATGCCGAACTGTCCCGAGAGGATGTTGACCGGGTCGATCTGGCGCAATTGATGCGCGACACGGTCAGCGCCTATGAAGCGTCGCGCTCAGACGAGCCGGAATTGGTGTTTAATACGACTTTGGACCATGTATTTGTCGAGGGACGCGCTGCACCACTGGGGCAAGTCATCCGCAATCTCATCGATAATGCCATCACCTTCTCACCGGAAGATGGAACCATCCGCATCGCGATGAGCGTCTCGGAGAGTGGTCTGATCAAAATGGTGATCGAGGACGATGGGCCCGGAATTCCACCAGATAATCTGGAAACGATCTTCAAGCGTTTTTATACGGAAAGACCCGCTGGAGCAGCTTTTGGGTCCCATTCCGGCCTGGGTCTGGCCATTGCGCGCCAGATTATTGGTGTGCATGGCGGCGAAATCCATGCCGAGAACCACACCAACGAAGATGGCCAAATTTCCGGAGCTCGTTTCACCGTTACTCTGCCACGGGCTGCGCAAATATGATGTCGGCATGAAAAACTGCTTTTCGCCGACCCAATCCCGCGATTTAATCAAATCGTCTAGGGGTGAGGCATGATCGGGTTATTGATCGTTACACATGGTGATCTGGCGCGCGAATTTATCGCCGCAACCGAGCATGTTGTCGGGCCGCTAGAGCATTGTGACGCCATATGTATTGGCGCCGACGATGATCTGGAAGATCGACGCAACGATATTCGTGATTGCATTCAGACGCTTGATACCGGCAAGGGCGTGCTCATTTTGACGGATATGTTTGGCGGAACCCCGTCCAATCTGGCGATTTCCCAAATGACACCCGGCAAAGTCGAAGTTTTGGCAGGCATTAATCTGCCGATGATGATCAAGCTGGCGGAATCTCGGCAATCGCTGCCTCTGGATGAATTGGCGGAAGCTGGCGAGACTGCGGGACAGCGATATATCGCGCGCGCATCGAAAGTGCTCGAAGGCGCCAACAAATAGTGCGATGTTCCAAAACGGTTTCGATTACCAATGAGCGGGGCTTGCATGCCCGCGCTTCGGCGAAATTCGTCGAGATGGCGACAGGTTATATCGCCCTTATCCAAGTCCAACGCGGTGAGGAGATCGTTGAGGCCTCCTCCATCATGGATTTACTCATGCTGGCCGCAGGGCCGGGCACCGACATCACCATCATCGCAGATGGTGATGATGCCGAAGCGGCCGTCTCTGCTTTAGCTCAACTCGTTGAAGACAAATTCTACGAATCTGTCTGACGCGGGGTCTCGCTGTCGTCGGAAGTGGTCGGCGTTGCGTCCGCAGCGGCCTCTGCAGTTTCCGTCATAAACGGATCCGCAACCTCATCACTGGTGGAATTTTGCAATGTCGGCGGCACAATGGGTGCAGCCTCTACGGCATCACCCGCATCAGTCGCGTCGGCGACATCTTCTACATCCACAATATCGCTGGATGACATCAGCGTTTCGCCCGGTCCCGCATCTGGTGACACAAAGGCATGGACCTCTTCGGCCGCAGGCGTTTCTGCTTCTGGTTCGGGAATGGGTGCCAATTCGGGCTCAACCTCAACATCCAAAGCAGGCGTTGGGGCCTGCATTGCCGACGCCGTAGCGGTTGCTGCCACATCCGTCGTTTCTGGCTCTATGGCAATTGGAGCTTCGGCGTGTACAGGATCGTCGGTTTGGGCGTCGTCGGCTGCCGGAGCCGGAGCCGGAGTTGGGGCGTGCATGGCCGAGGCCGCTGCAGTCGTCGCAATAGCTGCACCAACAGGTAGAATGGCGGCGTCGCTCGAATTAGGCTCTGCGGCGGCGTCGCCAGATTCGCCAGTTTCGCTGACCGCGCGGTTTGCCAAAGGTGGTGGCGGCGGCATGACCATGTCGCGATCGGATGTATCTTCAACACCCAAATCTTCTGAAGGAGATTGCATTGACGGGACCGGCGCTGGATCAGCGTCGTCAGCGTCCACTGTGTCCACTCTAGCCGCTGCGAGTTCGTCATCGCTCGGCAGGTCGTCTTCTGCCACGTCTTCGTCGGAAACTTCCTCCAGCACAGCGCCAGCTGCGACCATTGTCGCCGCAGGAGCCGCGACGGTTTCAGCGGGTGGATGACGCAGAATATTTTCGCTCAATCGCGAAATACGGCTTTCGAAACGGCCCGCATCCCGCGTGCGATTGATAAAGCCACCCAGACAGAAAATCAGTGCAACACCGGCAAGTGTCAGCATGGCGGGGGTGAGCGGCGATTCCGTACCCAGCGCCAAGCCTGTTGCGATAGCCGCAAAGACGAAGACAGGCGCCCAGATTATCCGCCAGGAACGTGCAAAATAGGTGATCAATGCGACGAAAGTCAGCGGAATGACAAACGCCAATGCCTGCACAGACAACCAGCCCGGCAAACCAATTTGGCCAAAAATGCCATTGAAGCCGGGAATAACCGATGCCAGATCAAAGCCTTGCAAGGCAGGAATTTGAGCGGCGATAAAAGCAAAAATGTTGAAATCGGGCAGTGACGCAAAAATACCGGGATCAACTTCCAGCATGAAAAGGCGAATGTCCGGCCAGGCAAACGTGATCGCTGCGACCATGAATAATATCATGGCCAGCCACCAGTTTGTGGCACGGGTAATGCCACTACGAGCCAGCACAGCGGTCGCTTCAGGCGCGGTGCGTGTCCAGGCATTGCGGTCATGATTGATCACAGCGACGGGGCGGGATTCGTGTTCCGGCCCGCTTTGCGCGCGAAGAACAGTGACGGTCTCTCCGGTCTCAAGCGGCGTGTCAGGACGGGACAGGCGCATGGAATGCGATCCGCCATCTGCATCCCGGATTTCGTGCTCACCGCGGCGATTGCCTTCGCCTGCGGTGACACCCGGAGATGCATAAAAATCAACACGTTTACGGCCAAAGCCGAGGCTGGCATGCGCCCCTGGAATACTCGACATAAACCCACCCTTCAAATTACTCTGCGCGGCTATTTTGCTCTGCGCGACGGCCCGAAAACGCCGGACGCCCGTCTACTATACAAGATTTAGGCCGCCAGAGTCATGGGCCTGACATAAACTTTGTCTTTGGCAGTTCAGTCCCTACATTGTGCGCTGTCGCTCTGCATGCTAACGGGCGGCCCAATGTTGTCCCCTATCCGGCCGGGAGTCCCCGCCCCGGAGGGCCAAAGCTCTCCCGATCATCCTGATGGAAGGACCTTTTATGTCTGATTATCAAGTCAAAGACCTGTCGCTGGCCAAGTGGGGCCGCACCGAAATCGACATGGCGGAAATTGAAATGCCAGGCCTGATGGCTCTGCGCGAAGAATATGGCAAAGACCAGCCGCTAAAAGGCGCACGTATTGCTGGCTCATTGCACATGACCATTCAGACCGCCGTTCTGATTGAAACCCTGACAGCGCTTGGCGCAGAAGTGCGCTGGGCCTCCTGCAATATCTTCTCGACCCAAGATCATGCGGCCGCTGCGATCGCCGAAACCGGCGTACCGGTGTTCGCCCACAAGGGTGAGACGCTGGAAGAATACTGGGATTTTGCCGACAAAATCTTCACCTGGCCCAATGGTGAAACCGCCAACATGATTCTCGATGATGGCGGCGATGCCACCATGTATCTGATCCTTGGTGAGAAGGCGGAAAATGATCCGTCCGCTCTTGGCGAGCCGAAATCGGAAGAAGAAACTTATCTCTTCGCGCAAATCCGCAAGCGCATCGCCGAAACACCGGGCTGGTTTGCCAAGGCCAAGGCCGCAATCAAGGGCGTCTCCGAAGAGACAACCACGGGCGTTATGCGCCTCTATCAGATGCAGAAACGCGGCGAGCTGCCCTTCCCGGCAATCAATGTGAACGACTCGGTCACCAAGTCGAAATTCGACAATCGCTATGGCTGTCGTGAAAGCCTGGTGGATTCGATCCGTCGTGGCACAGACGTCATGATGGCGGGCAAAACTGCGCTCGTTTGCGGCTATGGTGATGTCGGCAAAGGTTCAGCAGAATCGTTGTCACAAGCCGGTGCCCGCGTGTCCGTTACCGAAGTGGATCCGATTTGTGCCCTGCAGGCTGCGATGGACGGTTATTCCGTCGTACGCGTCGAAGACGTTGTCGATGATTGCGATATCTTCGTTACCGCCACTGGCAATAAGGACGTTTTGACCGTGGATCAGATGCGCGCCATGAAAGACATGGCGATCGTTTGTAATATTGGCCATTTCGACAATGAAATTCAGGTCGAAGCCCTGCATAATTTCAAATGGACCAATGTGAAGCCGCAGGTCGATCTGGTGCAATTCCCTGAAGGTAACCGGATCATTCTTCTGTCTGAGGGCCGTTTGGTGAACCTTGGTAATGCCAATGGTCACCCGTCCTTCGTGATGTCGGCCTCTTTTACCAACCAGACGCTGGCTCAGATCGAGTTGTGGCTGCGTGGTGATCAGTACGGCAATGAAGTCTACATCCTGCCCAAGCATCTGGATGAGAAAGTGGCCGCTCTTCACTTGCCAAAACTGGGCGCAAAGCTGACCGTGTTGTCAGACGAGCAAGCCGAATATATCGGCGTTGAGCAGAAAGGCCCCTATAAGGCCGAGCATTACCGCTACTAGGCTCAACATACAGACTGCTACAGACGCGCCCCGGACACGTTCCGGGGCGTTTTCTTTTTCGGAAATACCGCTAGCGTGCGACCATGATCAAGTTTGTGACCTGTCTTCTCCCGGCCCTCCTTCTCGCCGGATGTTCATCTCTGGCGTCCTTGCCCGGCACCGATCGTCTGGATCCGCGATCCGCGCCCTTTATGCCAGCTCAACCCTTTCCGGTGCCCGCCAATGTGGAACGCCTGATCGGGCCGGAGGATTGTCAGGGCGCACAGCTGGCGGCACAGGAATTTGAGATGCCGGATTATCCTGTGCGGGCCTATTCGCGTGGTCTTCAGGGCTGGGTCGTGGTCCGCTTCCACGTTTATGACACAGGCCGACCCGCGCGCGTGCGCGCCGCCGAAGCCGTTCCTGCCGGGCATTTTGAAGCTGCCGCCGTCCGCGCTGTCGAGGACTGGCGCTTTCGCCAATTGCCCGAGGGTCAGGCGCTCTCGAACTGCGTAGTGTTATTCGAGTTCCGCAATGGCGCGGTTCGCGTTAGATAGCGCTCATGGCTGATGATGATTTTACCCGGCTGCTGGATGAAATTCCGCTGCTCTATAAAGTTCGCGCTTTTGCCGATGGGCTCGCCGATGCGCGCCTCTTCATGCGACTGGGCGACCCGTTGGACGATCGCGAACGCGATCTGACCCGCACCTATCTGGACGGACTGGGCTTTCCCCATGCCGAGCCGGGGCTTTTGTCCAATTGGGAAGAAGCCGCGGAAGCCGCCGAGGCTATCGGCTTCAACCCGGAAGGCTGGGAAGCAGAAGAAATGCTCCGTGTCGGCCTCGCGTCGGAAGCCTCTGTGAGACTGGACGAGGACGGGATACAGACCGTTCTGGAATATGTTGGAATGAGAGCGGGTGAAGCGGCACAGGATGCCGTCGCCTACTCGGCTTCACTCGGCGATATGAGCGACGAAGCTGTGCTCAACGCTGCTGCAGGCTCGCTAATACAGGCCGCCAATGGTGCAGCGCTGGTGATTATGGCTGAAGCCGAAGATGATGATCCACCGCATCCTTTCCTTGCTCGCTGGCGCCTCTTCGTGCGCGGGCGCTGGCCGGTCGGGCTGGCCGGATCGACCTATAATATTCTCTGATTGGATTTGCCGATGACGACGCTTTCGATTGCCAGCTGGAATATCAATTCTGTTCGCCTGCGGGCCGAACCACTGATCGCGCCCTTTGTCGCCGCCGCCTCGCCGGATGTTCTCTGCCTGCAGGAAATCAAATGCCAGAATCATGAATTCCCGGAAAAAGCGTTCCGTGAAATGGGCTATGAGCATTTCCACGTGCGCGGCCAGAAGGGCATGCACGGGGTCGCCATTGCGTCGAAATATCCGCTGGAAGATCTCGGCGATGAAGGCATTTGCCCGCGCGAGGAGGCGCGCCATCAGCGCGTTGGCGTGAAGGGTGTCGAGCTTCACAATTTCTATATTCCCGCCGGTGGCGATGAGCCGGATATCGAGACCAATCCGCGCTTTGCTCACAAGATGGAGTTTCTGGAGCGGACGACGGATTATTTCGCGGCGCGCGATACCCAGTCAGACAAGATCGTCATTCTGGGTGATTTCAACATCGCGCCGTATGAGCACGATGTCTGGTCACACAAACAGCTTTTGAAAGTTGTCTCTCACACGCCCGGTGAGGTCGATATTCTCAACAGAATGCTGGCCGCTGGAGATTTCATCGATGTCGCCCGCGAAGTCATTCCCGAACCCGAAAAAATCTATACGTGGTGGAGTTATCGCTCGAAGGATTATCGGGCTTCAAACCGGGGCCGCCGTCTGGATCATATCTGGGTGACACCAGCGCTCAAGGATGCCGCTTTGGCACGCGGCCGCGACGGATTTCGGATTTACGAGCCGGAACGCGCGCGGACAAAACCCTCCGACCACGTCCCCATCGTGCTGGATCTGATGCTTTAGCGAAACCTCAGACGCGCGCCCTGTACGGCGCCATTATCTGTTTCGCGCTCATAACGCGCCTGTTCCGCTTCAACTTCACGATTAAACTGACCCCGCTGGCTCTCAACTTCGGCCCGAATTGTATGGCAGGACGGGGCGGGTGGAATAGCGGCAAGCCGGTCCGACAGCCGTGAAGCCGCATCGCGAAAACGCTCCACATGGCCTTGCTCATGACTTTCCAGAGCGACTTTGAAACGTTGCCATTCGGTGCGCATGCCTTGCGGCCCGTGTGCTTCTTCGCGCCAGAGCGGGTAGGTGATGTCGATATCCAGCGTCAAATCAACCTGCATCAAGCGACAGACATCTCCGCCAAAGGCAAAATCATAGCGAATGGTGAGCCCGCCGCGCGTTGTGGCCATCACCGCCGGATTGGGGCGGTTTCTAAATGAGGTGATCAAATGCTCCGGCGACAGGCCGGTCACTTCATAATGATGGACATCCAGCGTCTCTGCCTGTGTCACAGGCGCCTGGGCCGCAGACACACCGCAGCTGAATGCCAGCCATAGGCATACGCAGACAACTCTCATTTCACACTCGAATTCACATCAGATTTAGGCGCTCACATTGGCGGCTTACTGCCGACGAGTCACCCCATTCTAAAGAATAAACCTAGCGGCGAATGGGGAGTGGGCGCGATATCCGGGGCAAACCGCCGGTTTGTCGATCATAATTACGGTGCGATACCTGCAGCGCATCAAGCAGCGCGTCCAATGTGGAATCGACCATTGCACGAAGGTCCGCGCAATTTTCCTGGGTGGGTATAGCCGAGAGGCGTTGGGCAATTATCTGTGCGCCTTGCCGGGATATTTCAACATGACCCTGACCGTGTAGCTCAACTTGCTCGATATATGCGTCCCAGCGGCGGCGTAATGACCGGTTTGCGCTGTCGTAATCAACCCATTCAGGAGCAGAAATGGTGGTGTGAGCCGTCATTGACCCACCGGTAATCCAGCAGCCTTCGCCGACGCGCTGATCATAATAGGGCGAGGCATGAACGTCGAAATTATAGTCTGACCGCAGCACCATGTTGGAATTAATGAAATCAATCAGCTCGTCTTCTGTTCGCCCACTAATTTGCCAATTCTCTTCGGCGGTTGTGATGTCAACGGAGAGCGCGGTCTGCCCAGTCGCGTTTCCTGCTAGCCCAAGCGCGGAGAGGAATGCGAGGAGGCAGACACATCGCATCATGATTGCAGACGATACCCGCCGCTTTCGGTGATCAGGAGGCGCGAACGCGCAGGATCGGGTTCGATCTTCTGGCGCAGGCGATAAATGTGGGTTTCCAGCGTGTGGGTCGTGACGTTGGGATTATAGCCCCAGACCTCGTGCAAGAGCTCGTCACGCGAGACCGGCTTGCCGCCGGAGCGATAGAGATATTTAAGGATGTTGGTCTCTTTTTCCGTCAAACGCACTTTGCGCTCGTCGGCGGTGACCAGCAATTTCATGGACGGTTTAAACTCGTAAGGCCCGATCTGGAAAACGGCATCTTCGCTTTGCTCATGGCTGCGCAAATGGGCGCGCACGCGCGCCAGAAGAACCGAGAATTTGAAGGGCTTGGTGACATAGTCATTGGCACCGGATTCTAGACCGAGGATCTGATCGGCGTCTGTGTCCTGACCGGTCAGCATGATGATCGGCGCGGTGACGCCATTTTTGCGCATCAGGCGGCAAGCTTCGCGGCCATCCATGTCCGGCAATTCCACGTCCAGCAGGACGATATCGACCCGCTCATCGCGAGCCGTCTTGATGCCCTTGGTCGCTGTGTCCGCATCGCGGACTTCAAATTCATCATGAAACCCGA